>Ga0335075_10016995_pt1 | contig 10837 bp, 8 predicted proteins | sample Lox_Sample_24_FD_206723 | JGI IMG/M metagenome (GOLD analysis project Ga0335075, IMG submission 206723) | Soil microbial communities from Loxahatchee National Wildlife Refuge, Florida, United States - Lox_Sample_2.4 | ecosystem: Environmental > Terrestrial > Soil > Wetlands | place: USA: Florida... | reverse complement strand
GCCGGAAAGCGCTGGAGCTACACGTAACCGCGAGTTCCACATAAATCGAGCAGCACGAGACAGAATACCTCATGCTCCAGCGTCGCGAGTCTGATTCGCAGGTACTCCCGCGTCTCCTGCGGCGAGGTCATCGAGTGACCTCGGCGAAACTGCTGAGAGATCGTCCGCCGTGCGGCCTCGAGCGTCTCCTGAGCCGTCGCTGGTCGGTACGTGGTGGACTCTTGGACATACAGTGCTGGCGCACAGCTGGTTCCATGTGACATGGTCGGATCCTCGGAACGTTCTTGGGCGGGATTGCCCGGGCGTCCCGGACCACGGCGTGCGCGGCAGTCAAGGGCGAAGCCGGCCGTCGGCGGCCGGGCGCGCACAGCGCGACCCTTGACGGCTGGCACGCCGTGGTAGCCTGAAAGCTCAACAGCGATCCCGCCTTCTTATTCCCCTCCGAGACCCCTGAGATCAGGACCCGCCGCGGGCGGCGATTTCAAAGGATCGTTTGCTGCTCACTTGAAACGGTAGCTGTACCGCAGTTGCACGAAATTCTCGCCTGGGTTCGGGTGAGAAATACCAGCGTTGGAAAAGTGCTCCACCCGCAGCGAGAGCTCGGACCGACCCAAGGTGCGACCTATGGCGAAGTGATCACCGAAGTTAAACTCCGTACTAAACCGCTTAAAACCAGTCTTAAATAGCGGCACGATGTAATTGGCGCCTAAGCCAATTTCTGCAAACCACGACGATGCGCCCGCCGGATGGACCCGAACCGTCGGTGTCGCACTAATCTGAGTGGGCCAAGCGCTCCCATCCTCACTCCCTTCGGTGTGCCACCTACCTATGGCGGCCTCGATTGACGCCGTAAACCCCACGAAGCGGAACGTGTAATTGCATGGGAGTTTCCATTTCAGGCCTGCCAGATACGCGCTGGTCTTCTGATCCCCGATGCCGGCCTGTACGAAGACGTCCGTCGGCGCCAAGCTTGCAGCATTCGCACCGCCCGATACGCACCACGCCATTAAGTAGCAGAAACTGACCCTCACAAGCGTTGCGGCGTGTCCGTGCCTCTTGGCTATGGCACGTGCCTTCCACTTCAGAACTCTCGACATCAGACCCGATTGGCCTCATCGGACGCGGCGTGACGCAACGGCGATGATTTTTTACGTACGGCGCTAGGATGTATTGCATGAGACTCCTGGCTCTAGTGATTACGTAAGCGCTTCGGCGAATAGGTGCGCCAACCTCCAGAGATTACGGACCAAACATTGTCCAATGCACAACGTATTCCAACAATACTGTGCGTTAGTCCGTTGATAGGTTAGCTTACGAAGATCGAGTAGTTCTATATGAGCCCGTCAAATACCTAGTTTCCGGATTCGCAGATTCGATGGGCCCCTTCTGTGCATCTTGCTGTAATGCCGGCGTCCGCTCCCTCACCCCCAGGTCTGAGCGGCGCCGGCCCTTATGAGAAGGGGCTCTTTTTTGCCGCACGGGCTCGTGCTGCAGACACTCCTCGCGTGCTTCCAACGCAGACGGATTCCGGTGTTCTCGCCTAAGACGCCGTTCTGTCCTTCATCGATGATTGTCAGCTTGCATGCCGTCGTGTGCGGCGGAACGCAGAAATCGCCGAGAATACCGCCTCGCACCGAGCCGCGAACAGCCGTCCCGAGCTCGGCCTGTATCGCCATCACGTCCCAAGCTTCTTATCCGGCTTGTTGAGCGCTTCGCAGTCCGTATTTCTGGGAACTGCGAAGTCCAAAGACACTTCTTCAATGGATCGACAGGAACAACTCGAGAGAGCGTCTGATCATATATATAAAGAATGCTGTCCCCAATAGGCCCGCTATAATCCATCGCCAATTCGCCAAAACCAGGCCGAACTCGCTCTCAAGCATTCGCTCAGCGGATGATCTACCCCTCTCCCCCTGCTTCTGATCAGGCGCTTCTAGCGTAAGCGGAATGCTCTCGTCCGGTAGGTACCCGCGTTTCGGCCCGATCTCTGCGCTACCTGCCCTCGGCGCCGATTCGCCTGGCAGGCTCATCTTGGAAATTTCGGAGGATCGTGCCATTGAAGCCACCTCTTAAGAGGACGTCGTGGGGCGACGGCGTCATTGGGAGTTCCACAAGATTCCCCTCCGAATCTGCAACAGCCCTCGTAGATGGTCCCGTAGCTAAAAGCAGTCTTCTTGCAGAATCCTGCTGTCAATGGAACAGGTCATTTGCCTTCGCTGCGGTGCCGCCGTCTCATTACGATTGGCCTTCGACGGGGCTCTACGGAAATGCAAGGCCAATCAAGTGGCCTGACGTTCCGATACCTCGTGAGCGCCGCCAAACAAGCCGATTGCGCTAGCGCGGGAGGAGCAAGACTGCCAGCAGCACGCGACTCCGACCGGAGCGCTTGAACGGCGGGGGAGGACACTACCGCATTAGTTGAGGTGCGGATCGGACGAGCCCTTAAGCTTACTTCTGCGCGGCACTCCCTTCTGGTATGGGGACTCAGTATCACTCAGGGTTGTCATCGCATAGAATGTTCCTAGGGCTTGTTCGCCAATTACGCACTCGTCTTATCTGAATCACCGCTCGGTTGGCCAAAAGCAACGAGCACCAGAAGCGGCACTCAGATTGCGACATCATGCCTTCCCTCCCAGATAAATCAGCGTTGCCGTATTCCAAAGAACTGCTGCCCTGGGCAAAGTCGACACCAGTTTCTTTCTGCCTTGGTCTCGAGCCATGGGCCGCGCCCGATGGCTAAGGGACTCGCGGCGGCGCCCCGCTGGTATTTGTGCGCGCTCTTAATTGCCGCTCCCCTCGGCGCTAAAGCGCAGGATGGTGCCGCGAGCCGCGCATCCCAAGACGCGTCAGATTCCCTTCAGGAAGTCGTGGTCAGCGCTAATCGTCAAGGGGCGCAGGATCTGCAGGAGGTTCCCACCTCAATCAGCTCACTGAATGCCGCCACCTTCGATCGCGAGGGACTGGAGTCGCTAAGTGACATTACCTTGGGTACCGCGGGAGTCTCCATCGTCGAAGTAGGCGGAGGTGAGAATGCCATCATCATCCGTGGAATGACCACCGGAGACGAGCCCAGCATCACCAATGTTGAAGGTCAATCGCTGGTATCGGTCTACCTCGACGATACCCCCATTACTCTGGCCGGTCTGACTCCAGATCTACGTCTCCTCGATTTTGACCGTGTAGAGATTGTGCGTGGGCCTCAGGGCACGTTGTATGGAGCCGGCGCCATGGCCGGCAATATACGGTATGTCACCATCAAACCGGACAGCACTAACTTCGACTCTCAGGCGGCCATTTCTGGAGATTCCACGGATGCGGGAGGCGATGGTTACAGCAGCCGGGCCATGCTGAATGCGCCATTAGTGCAGGGGGCGCTCGCGCTGAGAGTGAGCGCTTATCAGGGAGAGGACCCTGGCTATATTGATAATATCGCGAGAAAACAGACCAACTCCAATTGGCAGGCCAGTACCCAGCTGCGCGCCGCCCTTCGCTATGACGAAGGCGGCCCACTTACAGTTGACGCAAGCTTCCTCTTCGGACTAATCCGACGCGGAGCCCCTAATGCGATTTACGCGGCTCTTCCAGGTTACCGCTATAGCGCCACAAGCTATGAACCTTTCCAAGACCGCTTCGGTATCTCGAATCTCACGGCGCGTTATTCGGGCAGAGCCTTCGATATTATCTCCTCCACGTCGTTCATTGATCGCATGGTGACTGATGTCGTTTCTGGCGAGGTGATTGCCGACTACTACCTAAGCCTAATCGCCGGTCGCAACATCACGACGTTGGCCGAGGGCGATTACGTCAACGAGCTACACGATTTCTCCGAGGAGGTGCGCCTAACTACCAACCATATTCCCCATATGCACACGCAGCTCGGCCTATTTTACGAGGATCAACATCGGGCCTTTACGGAGAACTTTCCCGCCGAAGGCGCTGACTCGATCATTGGAGTCAATTCCTTGGATTTCGGTGCGTTTCAGCCAAACACCCTATTCTCAGGGCGCCGAGACCCAGATACTCGTCAGCTCGCTGAGTTTGCTGAGGGTACATACTCGCCGGTCACCGCCTTCGACCTCACCGTCGGTCTGCGCTATTTTCAGTGGCACCAATACTATTACGATCTGGCGGGCGGATATTTCGGTGCGGTGGGGCCAGGGAAACCCTTGGTAGAGCATTCATTCGGTTCTGCCGATGGTCTGTTGCCAAAGTTCAACCTGGCGTATCACATGGGTAGCGCCTGGCTCTTGTTCACAGAAGCCGCAAAAGGATTTCGTTTTGGAGGAGTAAACGAGCCTATCCCAGAAAAACAGTGTGCGCAGTCACTCGCGACCCTTGGTCTCTCAAGTGCCCCAGTGACGTTCGGGCCCGATCACGTTTGGACCTACTCACTTGGCGAGAAGGCGACGCTTCTAGATCAGCGGCTCACTGTCAACACGACCGCGTACTACACAAAGTGGTCAAACATTCAAACGGAAACCGACCTGGCGAGCTGCGGCTACGGAATCGTTCAAAACGTTGGCAACGTAAAGAGTGCGGGGATGGAGCTCGAATCGCGATGGCGGGCAACTTCAGCGCTGACTTTAGGCCTCAATGCGAGCTACACCGATTCGGTCACGGATGGTCCCGTACCCAATCTGGACGCCGCCAGCGGCGCGCGCGTTCCGGACGCCCCGCGGACTATAGCCTCCATGTCCGCGGACTTTGCCAAGCCCACGCGCATCGGTGCGCTACTAGTGCACGGTGACATTGCGTTCCGCGGCAACATGGTCACCGACTTCAACCCGGATGATGCGATAGGCTATCGCGTGATTCCCTCCCTGCATGTCCTAAACGGATCAGTGACGCTCTCGCGCGGTCAGGTCGATTGGACTGTGTACGGCCATAACTTAACGAACTCGCGCCTTATCTCTGTGATCGTGCCGAATTATTATGGGTCCGCTCAGCGATACGGTGACGTAGACTATGTTGGCGCGCCTCTTACGGTGGGCGTCCAGATATCGGCCCGTTGGCATTGAGCTTCGATTTTCGAGACCGGCGGCCTCTTTGGGGGCTGCCTGAGCTGAAAAACCTCGCAATTAGCACAGTCTGTAAGGGTAACCGGAACCCCCGGAAGCCTTTGATCTCCATTCAATTTCGACGACTTTAGAACGCGCTCTTGATAACGCCACCATCGACGCGCACAGTCGCCCCGGTGGTGGCAGAAGCCAAGGGGCTGGCGAGATACGCCACCATGGATGCAACTTCTTCCGGTGACGCGAAGCGCTTGATTAGCGAAGTCGGCCGAATCTTCTCGAAGAATTCTCTTTCGAACTCCTCAAAGGATTTCCCGTCGGACTTCGCAAGGGCATCGACGAAATCATTCACACCCCGGGACTTCGTGGGACCCGGCAGGACGCTATTGACTGTAATTCCGGTTCCCGCAACTGCTTCGGCCAAGCCCCGCGATACCCCGAGCAGCGCCGTCTTCGTTACCCCGTAATGAATCATCTCCACCGGAATTTGCACCGCGCTCTCGCTCGAAATGAAGATGATACGGCCCCAGTTTGCTTGCCGCATTGCCGGTAGATATAGCCGCGCTAGTCGGACGCCGCTCAGCACATTCACGTCAAAAAAGTGTAGCCAATCGGCATCGGTGATCTGGTCGAAAGTCTTAGGCTCGAAGATTCCAAGGTTGTTGACCAAGATCTCCACGTCCGGAAACCTGCGCGCGAGCTGCTCTGCCTCTGCCGCATTGCTCAGGTCACCAGCAAATCCAAGAGGCGCGGCGCCAGTGCGCGCCGCTATCGATGCGACCGCCTTGTCCACGGCAGGCTGGGCCCTCCCATTCACAATTACACGGGCTCCCTCGCCCGCCAGAGCGGTCGCGATGGCGTATCCGATCCCGGCCGTGCTACCGCTCACCAATGCCAAGCGATTCCTTAGCCCTGTATCCATGTGCCCTCTCCCGCGTCTCTCAAGAACGCACGAATCTACGCGCCTGACGGTTAAGCGAATTGCCCGATGGGGGAAGGCCTGGCTTCCCATTTAAGGGGTATCCGAACGCTGTTGCACAGGACATTCTTTGTGCAAACCGTCTTGGAGGACCTGAGATCCAACGGGGCGGCTTCTGGTAGCAGAGCGACACCGGGTCGCCGAAGCGAAGAATCAGCACGGAGTGGGCACATGAGCCTCTTATTTTCCACATTGGCGCTCACGCGCGTACATGTCGCAATCAGCCTAATCGCGATCGTGAGCGGAAGCGTCGTCATGTTTGGAATGTCTCGCGCCAGACTGCTACGCGGTTGGACGTCAGGATTTCTCATAACAACCGCTGCAACCAGTCTCACGGGTTTTCTCTTTCACAGCACGACCTTCGGTCCCCCTCAGGTCATCGGTGTGATGTCCCTCGTGGTGCTCGCTCTTGCATGCACGGCTCTTTACTTTCGTGGCCTCGCCGGATCGTGGCGCTGGATCTTTATCGTATGCTCCGTACTGGCTCTTTACTTCAACGTATTCGTAGGCGTCATACAGGCCTTTCAAAAATTGCCGGAACTCTCGGCGCTGAGTTCTGGACCAGCTTACCCGTTCGCGCAAATACTGGTGGCGGCAGCCTTATTTGCAACCGGGATAGCGGCAGTGAGAAGGCTGCATCCGACGATCTCTTATCCGAGGTGACCCACGGGGCCGCAGCGCAATGAAAGTCTATATCGTATCGCTCGCTATTGGGATCTGTGTCGGCTGCTTTTATGGGCTCCTGGGCGTCCGCTCGCCGGCCCCACCGGTAATCGCTCTCTTCGGACTGTTCGGAATGCTCGTTGGGGAACAGGTAGTTCCCTGGATAAAACATCGCACTTTCGATCATCAGGCGATTACGCACATCTCCGACCACCGCCCGCGAATGCATGCAGCGACGATCGCACCGGGCCGCCCTGAGCCTGCGGAGTGAGGGCAAGTGCCAGCCGCGAACCTCGCCGTTCTTATGCTGCGAACGCCGTCCATCATCTCTCGCATATTGCGCTCGCGGTTGCTGATGTTTCTGGCGCGCGTCGCGCTGACGACGGCGTATTGGTGGGGAGGGATTTCGAAGCTCTTCGACTTCCCCAGCGCAATCGCGGAGATGCAACACTTCGCGCTCCGGCCGCCCGCGGTGATGGCCACACTTACCATTCTGACGGAACTAGGTGCGTCAGCGCTACTTATCACCGGGCGCCTCGTATGGCTGTCGGCTGGCGCGCTTGGAATCTTCACGGCCTGGGCAACTTTAGTTGCCCACGCATATTGGACCTTTCCTGCCGCTCAGCGTACCCAGGAATTCAATTCCTTCCTCGAACATATCGGCTTGGTCGGTGGTTTCGTGCTGGCTGCCATTGCTAATGAATTGGCCCGCCCCACCCCCCCGACCGGTACCATTCACACTCCTTAGTGCACCATGAACCCTTGTCGCGCGGGGATCGTATCAATGGATTCAGGCCTGGTCGCCGGAGGAGTTTTATGCAGGCTACCCGAATTACACCGGAGATTTTTTTTCTGCGGTATGCTCGAGCTCAAAGCACGAGGGCGGACAATCCGCCGTATTATTTGTCCACGGACTGAGCCCTCCGGTCGCATTCATTGCAGATTAGATCACTGTGCTCGCTGTTGCGTCGACTCAAAGGCAACGGCACTATTGCTAACTCCGACGCGCATGCCGCCGGGTCTGCAAGCCATTTAGCGAGGGAGTGTGGATTACGAGCAACATCAAACGCATTCGCGTACTCAGCGTCGATGACCATCCAATGCTCCGCGAAGGAATCGCTGCGGTCCTTGAAGCGCAGGCGGACATGGAGCTAGTGGCTGAAGCCAGCAATGGAGCTGAGGCTATCGCCTGCTTCAAACGACACCGGCCGGACGTCACCTTGATGGATTTACGTTTGCCTGACATCAGCGGTATCGAGGCGATCAAAGCGATCCGGGCCGAGTTTCCGGCGGCGAGAATCATTGTTCTCACCACTTACGACGGCGACGCCCAGGCACTGGCAGCACTTAGGGCAGGGGCCGCCGGATACCTACTGAAGCGAGCACTGCGCACCGAATTGCTCGATACCATTCGCGCAGTGCACTTGGGCAAGCGTCGAATACCGCCGGATGTGGCGACAGGGATTGCTGAACATGCGGCCGAAGACGCTCTCACTTCACGCGAAATCGAGGTATTGCGACGGGTGGCCGCCGGCAAGTCGAACAAACTGATAGCCGCTGAACTCGCCGTTTCCGAAGGGACCGTGAAGGCACACATGAAAAGCATTTTGCCGAAACTCGGGGCACGGGATCGTACGCACGCAGTTATGATTGCAATAAAGCGAGGGATTCTCGAAGTTTGATATTCACGCGAGCGGCGTCGTACCACCCCGGGAGCAGAGACGACGCCACCAGCCGGCGAGATGGGCACCATCCCGCTCCTGATACGCCATCTCAGCCGGCAGGCGCAGCTGTACGTCGGTTCCGGTCCGCGGGTCGCTGCGAATCGTGAGTTGGCCGCGAATTCGCCGTGCTCGTTCGCGCATGCCCAGAAGTCCCCAGTGTTCCGGTTTACCGCCTGCGCTCAATACACCGTCATCAACTCCCTGACCATCATCGCGGACGCTGAGGAGAAACGAGCCTTCACCGTAGGTGAGCTGGATCTCGATCTTGCTTGCCTTTGCATGGCGGTACGCGTTGGAAATGGCCTCGCTGGCGATCAGGTACGTCTCTTCGCGCACAATCGGATGCAGGGGGCACTGGGTTCCTGTCACAGTAATCGAGTAAGGCACGGAGTGCGCCGCCGAAAGGGGCTGTGCCGAATCGGCGAGCGCTTCCGAGAGGTCGCCCTCCCCTCCCAAAGGTATTCTCAGCTCCTTCACTCGGCTCCGGCTTTCCTCCAGTACCTCATCGGCCCGTTCGAGTGCTCGCTCCATGAGGTCATGAGCAGGCTCCCCACGAGGAATGCGGTCGCTGGCGACTTGAAAGCGCAAGATCAGACCCTGAATCCCCTGCAACAGGGTGTCATGCAGATCCCGAGCGATACGTTCACGCTCAATGAGCCGCTCCTCCAGGCGACCTCTCACTTGCCTGCGAACTCGCCGCATACGCATCCCATAAAGGAGCCACAGGACCAAAAAGCTCGCCAGGGCGCACAAAGCGTAGAACCAACGAGTTTGGTAGAAGGCAGGCTGAATCGTGATCGGGAGCGACGCGCCAACGGTGTTCCACACGCCGTCTTCGTTGGCGGCGATGACACGGAACGTATAGGTACCGGGACGGAGATTGGTGAAGAAGGCCTGACGACGATCCGCTCCGTCCTGCCAGGCCTGATCCAAGCCTTCCAGCCTGTATTTGAAATGAACTCGCTCCGGCATCGTCAGACTCTCCGCCGTGTAGTCCACTTCCATGTCGGTTGTTTTTGCCGGCAGCGTTACCTGAGAGGGCGCGGCGTAGATGCGATCTCCGGCGCGCACGGTCCAGATGTCTACTGGTGGTGCGATCGGATTTCGGCGTAGTCGCAGCGGGTCGATCGAGACCAAGCTGTCTCCTACAGCAAACCACAGAAGACCGTCGCTGGCCTCAATCGCTGATGGGGTCGGCGAGAGTGGTCTTGCCTTGCCCGGAACTCCGTCGAGCTCGTCAAACAGCTCGTATTGCACCCTGTATGTAGGCTCGCGTATCGCACGTACGATCTCGGCCGCAGGTACGCGCACAATGCCGGCGCCACCGTTGACCCATAGTTCACCGGTGGCCGTCTCGACGATTCCAGTAAGCCCCCTAAAGGGATCACCAGACGCCGCATAAATCGGAACAAAATGGGCTCCGTCGAAACGCTCGAGACCAAAATCGCCCCCGGCCCACAAATGCGTCCCGGAGGCGTATAGCGCTGTGACGTCTCCCACATCAATTCCATCGCTGCCAGTAAAGGTCCGCACAGCAGAATCCTCGACTCGAGCGATGCGCGCGTGCGTGTAACCCAACCACAAGGCACCCGTATGATCGGAGGCCTCCGCGATCGCTGGAGCCCGCGGGAGCCCCGCATGTCCTCCATAGGCAGTCCACTGACCGTCCTTCCAGCGATATACCCCCCTCTGCACAATGGAGAGCCATATCGCGCCAGTCGCGTCTCGGACCATCGCCTGTATGCGGGGACCGCGAGCTTCGGCCGGCAGAGGCGTGCTGAGGAGTCGCCCGTCCACCAGATGAGCTAGACCTGCGGGGCCTGCAAGCCAAAGCGAGTCATCCGGTCCCCAAATCTCACTCGCAAACAGTCCCGTTTCACGCCGCGAAATGACAGCGCCGTTGCTGATCTCGACCAGACTTCCTTCCTGGCTCGGGAGATTCAGAGCCGTTACCCATATGGCACCACCGTCTCCCGCGACTACCCCCTGAGCTGAGGTTCCCTGCGGAAGGTTCAGAACACGCACGTTCGAATGACTGAAGCGGTGAAGTTCATTTGAGGTTGCTACCCAGAGGTTTCCCTCACGGTCCTCTAGCAAATTGGACGTAGGTGACCCTATTGGCAGATTGTCGTCCGACCCATCGCCTATGGTTTGGCTTGCAGACTTCCCCATGAGGTCGGCCGACTTCCAGATGTCCGGCGGCAGTCTCTCGAGGTTTCCGCCATCGAAACACCACAAATCCCCAGAATGATCGAAAAGCAAAGCTTGCGGCTTGCCAATGTCGAGAGATCGTGTCCCTATCGGTTGAGAGTTCGTGGGAGCGTCTATCCGCAGGACGCCCTCCGACTGTGTGCCCACCCACATAGATCCATCAGGAGCAATCGCATTTGCATTCCGGTATTCATTTGCCAGCGCATACTGAGCCACGCTCCGAAAGCGGATCTCGCCCGCGGGTC
>Ga0335075_10016994_pt1 | contig 10837 bp, 16 predicted proteins | sample Lox_Sample_24_FD_206723 | JGI IMG/M metagenome (GOLD analysis project Ga0335075, IMG submission 206723) | Soil microbial communities from Loxahatchee National Wildlife Refuge, Florida, United States - Lox_Sample_2.4 | ecosystem: Environmental > Terrestrial > Soil > Wetlands | place: USA... | reverse complement strand
CAAGCCGTGAACGAAAAAGCGCTTTCCGTCTCAAGCGCCTTGATATCGATCTCGGCGGCCTGGGATACTGTTGTGGCCTCGAAAATTTGTTGGGATTAGGAAGGGTGCTTTGCTGACGGACTGTGGATTTAACGCAGACCCAGAACCTGGATGCACACTCTTCGATAAACTTTCGTCTAGCTTATTCTCAGCTGCATTGCTTCGGCATCGCCTCACCTGTTTCTGCACTTCCACCCGAGCGGCGTAGGCGGTTCGGCATCCTCGACCTCTGCAAATCAGAAGAAGCTAACTGACATGTTGCAGCGTTATGAAATCGACTTTCCGAAGCGACAACTCACAGAGTGGGTAAAAGGACCAGACACTCGCTTGCTGCCTGTTTTCACGGAAAGCGAGTGGAGGGCCGAAGGACAAGCCTGGCTGGAAAGTTGAAGGCGCTGGAGTGATGAATCAACAGATACGGAGCCCTAAGACCAAATTGCCCCTTGACTTTTCCTGAAGTAATATCAGACTGGTGGCCTTGAACGTACGTCGTCTCAGTAATTCCGTCCACTCCCAGTTGAAAGACCAAAGGTCTATGCTAGGGACAACGTGTGATATATTCATTCGGCGTATTCATATATTGTCAAATTTGATCTCTAAATTCTTCCCCACAATGAGCATCCTATGGGCCGTTCATACTCAAGTCAGAATAAGTCTCCGTTATCACCCGCAGAGTACCTGACGACATTCATCAGACTCATCCCACTGAGGCGGAACTCCCCGCCTCCTTCCCTTGCCTTTTACACCTCATCCTCCAACCCGCTCAGTACTGCTCACCCTTCGATGCCGTGCCGTCCCTGGCCCCATTCTTCCACGTACTGTTCATCGCTCCCTGTGGCGCGGCACCCACATTCGTCAAATGCCTCGCTAGTCCCACCTCCCCATCTTCATGCTCTGCATGGCCCTTGCTAATCTTCCGCAAACTATCTCTCATCAACAGCTCATAGTAGCCTGTCGCGAATATCGTCGCCGGTACGTTCACCAAAATACTAATCCACGAATAGGTAGGAAAGGCGCCAGAGCCGAAGAAGATGGCAGCTACAATGCGCGTGCCGAGGTCACGGGCGAGATTGGTGGAGATGGAGTTTCCTGCGAAGCCCCAGACCATGACGGCGTAGGCGATGCCGATGGTGAATGGTACGGAAACGGGGGTGACGAAGGGGTTTGCCGGGTCAAGGCACGCCCAGATCACGATGCCGATGAAGCTGTCGACGAAGAATTCTTGGAAGAAGAGGTAACCCTGGTTTGTCTGGTAGGAATTTGGAAACGTGCAGAGGATGCTCGCCACGCCGCCGTTGAAGGTCGTCGTGCCGTACGTCTTCAGGTCGAGTGCCTTGGCGGTCTGGATCTCGGGCCAGTAGCAGCCCATCAACAGCAGGCCTGCGATGAAAGCGCCAAAGATCTGAGAGAAGATGTAGTGGGGGACTTTGCGCCACGGGAAGCCCTGCCAGATAGCGAAGCAGAGTGTGATAGCGGGGTTGAAGTGGCCACCGGAAACAGGGGCGCAAGTGATGATGGCGAACGCGATGCCGATTGCGAAGGCCCAACCGATTTGGAAGATAGAGCCGAAGACGGGGACGCCTACTTCTTTGCCAGCGGCGGAGGTGGTAGCGAGGGTGAAGGATGCAACGGAGGCAATACCGGGGAAGCTGAAGGCGCGTGTCAGGTTCTGTACAGTGACCGATTGTCGCAATTGGAATGGGAGAGTTGAAGGTGGCTTGTGGCTGAAGGTCGCTTACACGTAGAAAAAGACTCCAGTAGCTTCAGCCATACATTCTCGGAGGATCCGTGGACGGCGATGCTCGAAGTCGAGCTTGCGTTGCGAGACTGGCTTGGGAGCAATAACATGTCGGGATAAGTGCTTCTGTAGGGCATCACTGTATCCGAGCTCGATATCTGCTGTGTGCAGACGCGTCATATTGTCTCCTTCGCTCGACATCTTGGAGACGGGAATGTGATTTTGAGAATAGTACGGGCGAAGAGAGAGAGGATGGAAGAGCAGATGGAGAGGGATCACAGTACGCTTAATGGGGGGGGGGGGGGGGGGACAAAAAAACCCCCCCCCCCCCCCGCCCACCAAAAAACCAATTGGAAAGACACTACAGTAAAAACAGCAGAAACACCAAACTTTGTAAGTTCAGCTAAAAAGAACTTCCCCACAGTTCAAGTTCCACACCCACTGGTAAATGGCAACGGAGATTCCTCATATTCAGAGTCCAAAACCAGAGCATCGTCCGAGCCCACTGTTCCGTATCGACCGGACCAACAACATTCCAGAATATATGGGATACGTCATTGAATTTTGCCACAAGACTAGCGAAACAGTTATTCAGGCCGGCAAGCCACGTTCCTGAAATCCCGAATAGCGGAATGATAAGCATTGTTTTGGGAAAGCTTCACACAAAGACGAAATGCATTAGACGAAGACAGGAAGGTGACGAAGATCGTAGAGCGAGATCGCTGAAGAGAACACTCAAGGCCAAGGATAGAAGACTCCGGGATAGCCAGAGGGTTCAAAGATATACCTCGGTCGTTGCAATTGATGCAAGGGTGCGGAGGTGTCAAAATGCGGGATTGGAGACCTCATAGGCAATCAAGAGCAATCTCTGGAGGCGTCATGCGGGGCTCCCTGCCAGGAGTGGAGTAGGGCCGGTCAGGGCGGCATGTTGGGGACGAGAAGCGGGCGAATTCCGGGTGACAGCGTTGAAGTGAATTGCTTCGAAAACAACTTTTTCGCTCGGTTTTCGGTCGAAGTTGTAGGTGGATTCCAAAGTGACATCTTCCGAAAGCCGTGCATCAACGGAAATTGGCCGGGTTGAAAGCAATACGGGCAAGCAATAGTCAGAAGTCATTGGAGGGAAATGTCGTGATTTGAAATTTCTCGAAACTTGCGGGCCTCCCATTTTGTTCGATGCCCTCTACCGCTTTACCACTTTTCAATGTATGGGCGAATGTCGAGCTCATTGGTGAAACACGTCCGAGGTTGAGTGTGCAGGTACCAGTATGAATCCGCAATCTGGGGAAATGTGTTAAGCCTCTCAGGCCGACGGAGTATTTGGTCTCAGGATGCTGGGGTGGTGGGCTTACCGCGTGTGGGCTGATCTTCGCGTCTGGGGCATCAAACTTCCAGTCTTTAGTCCTCTCAATGTCGATGACTCCGTCTATTATCGCGTGTGCCACATGTATCCCCTTTGGTCCAAACTCTCGTGCCAGCGATTGGGCTAAAGCTCTCATAGCAAACTTGCCTGTGGCGAAAGAGGAACAAAATGCGGAACCTTTCATGGCGGCGGTGGCTGATGTGAAAATGAGCGTGGGTGGGTACTCACCAGAGGTCGCTTCGAGGAGGAGTGGGAGGCAGGCTTGAGCGAAGTGGAACGCGCCCTTGCTGGAAGGCCGTGCAGTCAGCATCCATTAACTCAACCTCGAGAATCTTTGGAGGTGCATGGCCCCCTAGTCGTACCCATTAGCCTCCATCCCAGCCATGAAGTCGTCCTCATTCAATTCCAAGAATGGTTTCCTGATGAATTTGCCTCCAACGTTGAAGACTGCAGCTGCTAGCTGCGCCCCATTCATCGCGGCCTTGATCTTTTCAAAGGCATTGGCAACACTCTTGCCGTCAGCGACATCTGTGCTTATGCCAATGGCCTTCCCACCAACTGCTTCGATTTCTTTGATCAGAGGCTCGTAGTTGGCAGGATTGCGGGCTAGGAGGGCGACGGGGTATTTCAACGCGAATTTTCGTGCTACAGAGGCACCTCTAGACGGGGGTATATGTCAGTCCACCGTTCGAGTGCAGTTTGTAGCCTCTCGGAGATTCGAACGCACGTGCCAGGTCCAACGCCTGCAATAACGGCCCAGGCCTTTGATGTTGCCATTGAACCAGGCTTGAGGAGATTAACTTCTTTGGTCAATCTCTGCTGCACAGAACCGATCATGCACTGTCCGACAAGCCTGAGGGTTGAGTATCAGTGCAATAGTAAGTTGAGATGAGGCCACTTTGATATTGGGGATGGTTTGGTAGCATGACGATCTGCTTAACAATTGCAGCATCCTCGATAACTAATCGGGGTCTCTTTCTCGGGGGTCGATTGGTCAAAAGGTTAGAGGTCGGAGGTCGGAGCTAGGGAGACCTTTAACGGATTATTGATCTGGCCCGAAGAATTATCCACAGCAGAAACCTTCATGAGTCAATGATCCTCCAAACGACAGTAGTCTATGCTATTTCACCATCCCAATTCGCCTTCCGCCCAAGGGAGTGATCATTATCTCTTGACTGTGGTTGACAACTGCCTTCCAGCGCCCTAGTGAGCTACTTGTTTATTACGGCTTAGTGTTGTTCCTGAAAAAGTCCATCATAATGCTCGTCCCTTCGATCGGCGCAAAATCCTTCCCCTTATTATCGTCGTTATACTCTTTGCTTGGCCAATCATGCGCCATCCCCTCGACCAAGAACCCTTGCACCATTGGCATTCCATCGCACAAATAGGTTGTATGCCAGACTCTATCGCCATCCTCCGTCACGTTTGACATTGGAACAGAGCAGTCATTCCGCTCGTCTCCAGCCCACCGCGCCAGCCAATCAGGAATACTGGGTAAAGCCGTCTTGTGCCGATATCCACCGACATACGGTATCACCTCATCAGCCGTGCCGTGGAACTCAAGAATAGGTAGAGGCGAGCGGGCCGGATAACAGGGTGAAGCGTCGCTGGCGTCAGTGTAAAACGCGCCAGATGCTGCAGCGAAAGCAGCAAAGTCTCCGCTGTGATCGGGTGAACAGGCTAGAGTGCCGACGAAGCCCCCTCCGTCAGATTTGCCGCTGGCATAGATGCGGCTGTCGTCGATGCAGAAGTTATCGCGGAGGTAGGTCAAGAGATCTGTCGTGAAGCGTTTGTCTTGGACGTTGGGGGCGGCGCGGGGGACGCCTTCCCAGGCTGACTTGCCTTCTGTGCCCTATTGGGTTTTGCATCAGTCTAGATTATCAGAAGTGTTGGATGGAACACGACGCGAAGAGGCTAGGCCAAAGGCTAGGGGTTGTGTAAATAGAATGCTTAACGGCTGTCCTTGGTCACGCTGGACAATTATCTCTAGCGACGAGGTTGCTTACATTAAGACCCTGCGGAAACACCGCGATCATGTCTGGGTTAAATGTACTATCATTGAAGCGCGAGATCTCCTGCTGGTTCCACATGTCCTTGCCATAGCCGTGGAAGGACAGGATAAGGCCCGTGGCCTGCTCTTCTTGGTAGCTTTCAGGCACATAGACGAGAAATTGGCGTTGGACGCCGTTGCTCTCGATTGTAAGCGGTTCGGAAAGGTCGCCGTAAGCATTGCCGCATCCCGGGGTGCTCTGTATGATTTTCTGGGATGCAGTGGCGCATGAAAAGGGGAGCGAGGACGCCAGAAACAGAAGGGGGATTTTGAAGATAGACATGATGACTATGAGACCGTTGGGCTCAGGAACTGCAGGTCGCGTTTGTAAGAATAACGAGTCACGTCGAAAATGAGGGGAACGGTAAAAAGGGATTGGTATTTGCTTCTTCACTGACAACGGCCCGTCTAATCTTCAGTTGAAGCAGAAGACAAGGAAACGTGAGTAAGTTCGAGCCGCGAATATAAGGAAAGCTTGTGGGAGTCGTATCCCGTCATGCTCAGGATCATGGCCAGCATTAAGGTGGAGTAGTTGACCCCTGCATACAGTTCAGCTGTACGTGCGCTACATGCGTCTACGTGCTGCAGCTAGAAGAGCTGAACAGCATAGCACGCGCTACTGTCTTTCAGAAGTGTCTCATAGAAACTCACCGCTTAGTAGAGACGTCATAAATAGTATGTATCGCTAGCTATCCCGAAAATACGAAGCGAAGCATTTTTGAAAATGTTCTCTGGGGTTGGACATTTGCTTACATAATACTTGTTCAGACCATGAGTATCAAAGAAACACCTGATGTAAAGCAGATCAACGATTTTGTCCATTACCCGATCTACAAAGTCACTTTCCCAACCCCTGCAAGGCAAGTGGCCTTGGTTTCAAGGATTAGCAAATCGTAGAGCCTACGAAGTTGTCTAAATCTTGTGGCCTGGGCAGTGATGGGACATGCCACGATATCTCCGCAGATCCTCTTCCCTCCGAATTGCGGGACCACCCGAAGTTCCACAGCTATTCGGACTGTGACGGGGGGTATTTTGACAAGCACTGGCCCAGAAACTTGCTAGACGCGTAACTCAGTCGGCGTTTCCCTCGGGCTGGAGAACGCTTCGTCGAAGGCGAAACCAGTTGTTCCCGGTGTAAAACGTGCAGCAGCGAAATGCATCAATCCTGGGATTCCGTGGTAGTGAGGAAAGTCAACACGCCCTCCGCATTTATCGTCACCAGACCTTTTGCCTCCTTGGCCCATGCAACACCTGTTGCAGGCAGAGCCATCTTAAGCGGCTCGGACCACTCTTTGTTTGCCTTAGAATACTGCTGCACGCTAATACCCCCCTCACCCCCTACCGCCAAAAACTGCCCAGTGTAGTCCCAATTGAGGCAGTCGACGTGGCCCAAACCGGTCTCGAGAACGCGGATCTCGGCTGTTTTGCGCAGGTCCCAGATCGAGATATTAGCGGATGAGGAACTGGTCGATGCCAGCCAAGTCCCGTTCTCGGAAAAGTAAAGAGACGAGACTGCCGTTGTGTTGTTTGGAGAGCTGAAAGTCGCGGCGAGCTGACCAGTCTTGACGTCGAATATCTTGATCTGGCCGTCGGCGCCGCCACAGGCAAGGAGGTGGCCATCAGGGTGGAACATGGTGCAGGTAAGGGCTAGATATTCGTCAGCCAACACGTACAGGAACATTTGTGTTGAGAATGGTTCCCGGCATACCTGAATTGGTATAGACTTGAGTTATTGTGGACATTGAGCTAAGGTCATATAGCACATAACTTTTGTCATCCCCCACGGAAGCGAGGATGTCTCCGCTGGGGTGTAAAGCTATGCCCGTAGTGCTCCCGGTGTGAGAACTGAATGCTGATAGCTCTTCCTGACCTTCAAAGACCTTGATTCGACCGGACTGGCTGGACACCACAGCTCTGGAACCAGCCCACACTGCGTTGGTGATTGGACCACCGCCTCCTTTAAGAACTTGTATAATTCGCTGTTGGGATATTGAGTAGACGCCTGCAATACCATCAACTCCTCCTACGAGTGCACGATCGCCATCGGCATGAAGAGAGAGAAAGCTTGCACCAGGATATAGAGGCTCGGACGTTTGCTTGGGAGTAAGAGAAGATATGTCGCCAGAGGTAGCCCAGTCTTCTGGTATTGGTCGTTTTCGGCGTGTTTTGGAAAGTCTCATAATCGTCAGCAGAGTCTAGAAGGGAAGACTGATAGACATACTTTTCTTGCGTGCTCTCTACTTTGGCAACAATGGTGTCTGGTAGTCCAGCGCTGTCGACCTGCATGGCGTCGCCATTGCTTGCGGGCGCTCGGGCTCCAACATTGACTTTTGAAAGAGCGTCTCGTGCTTCGTCCCGCTCTTTGGTCAGCCTCGCGATCACCCTGACTGCTGCATCGTGTTGGTAGAGAGCGGTGCTAAGCTCCTGCCTTGTCTCCGCCAGGCTCTTCTTCAGTGTAAATGTCTCGAGCGCCAGCGCATCCCATTCCTCCTGAAAGACACTCAGAAGGGAAGGTATCGAGGTCAATGTCGGAGGTCGCGGTCTGACAATACGCTGGGACTTGAGTTCGATCAGATCTTCGACGGTCAGGGCTTCGCCATTTATTGGTTCAACGCCATTTTCCGAGATGTAGGCTTCGATGAGGCGCTTTTCGTACACAGTGCCTGCCAACTTGTGAGCTATGTGTCGATCAGAATTGCATACTAGACCGTGCATACCACTTTTGCGCGATGCAACAGGGACCTGCGGCGCCTCGCCGGAGACTGTTGAAAGTCAGTAATCAGAGCGATGTCCGGGCAGAACGTGAGACTAACTTGCGCAAAGCATAATGAATGCGGAAATGGTCTTATTGTAGACTTCTGTGGAACGACGAGAAATGCTAGAAGCGGAAATCTATGCCCGTGACCAGTCCAGGGAATGTTTCCAGACAAAAGTTTCTAAGGTCTTGGCACACGCGGAGTGAGGTAAAATATGCTTATCTCGACGCTCCGTCAACGCCACCCCAAGCAAGATCATATTCTTGCATATTAGTATGAAAGCGTCTCTGTACACTAATATGTACTGTAGTATGTCTTCCCTAGGACTAAAACATATCAACGACAAATTTCCTAGTACCAACTCAAAGCACATTGTGGTGGGGCAGGCACACACACACGTAGATAACAAACAGGCTTTCCACACAACGCATCTCTAGGCTTTCCCTTTCCTCGTTGCCATGCGTTCCCAAGCGTTCCCAATTGAACAAGCAGCCATCTGGCATACCTTTATCCCTTCCATAACAGACCTCTTTCGGAGCAAGCCCGGCAAACATTAAGCTCAACTCCAGAGCAGGGCAGGAGTCCTAAGCTATCCCCCTTGAATAGGATTCACTCACTTCACCGAGATGGTAATTGATTTTTTGACATGTTTGAGGCTATGCAATCTGTACTTCTACATCATGCTCCGTCACAAAATGCATACTAATCAAAACTTGCATGCACGTTTGCGCCCCGCAGTAGCTATGCAGGCTCGCTTGAGTTTCCGATTGAACAGCCTTTCGAGACATATCTACACTAGCCAGCGCCCCCACGACAGAAGGCCTTTGTTCGCAAGTTATAACCGGTCAAGTACGCCACTATCCTTCTTGCCATGAATCCGTTTCCAATTGGTGTAGACTCGCTCTTCGGGGGCACAGGACTTGCACTCAAAGCCCTACAAATCCCTGCTCAGGCTAAGTAATCTGGGCTGCTTTCACCGGTTGATGCACACGGACATGACAGGAAATACGATATTCAGGCTCGTCAGAAGCAGCCTTATCACCTCAGGCAGCCCCGGTGCCTTATTTGCCAGGCAGCGAGCGAGGAAATCGTTCGGTCGAGGCTGAGGTGATTTCACAGACGAGCTTAGTATCCGGCGACCTATATAAGGGTGCAGCACCCATCTGAGAGAAGCTATGCTCCTACATTTCTACTTTCTTCGATGTGTAAAGGGCTATGCACAAAGTCAAAAGTGGCAGATGTTCTTTCTTACAAAAGATCATTAGAATTTTCCGTCACTCTTCTGATTTGTTAACAACTTCGCCCGAGCTCGTCATGGAGAAGAACGGTGAAATTTCGGAACCGAACGATGGTGTCGACTTCGGTGAGAAACATGCATCGGAATTACACTCCGACAGCAAAACATTTGGTCAAGTCCACACCCTGCCGAAAGATCCCTGGTACGGACAGAAGTATTTCGAGTGCTTAGTCGCTCATGACCTTCTATTTCAGACGGCCGCAGGAGAACAAGCTTCTGCCATTAGCGTAAGTCATCGCCGTTTCGATATCCTTCCCAATGATAGGATGCTGGAAGGAACCAATTACTGATCACACGCTTTGTATCTTAGGCCAGACACGCCAAAGCAATCCAAAATTATCGCTATGACTTGTGCTGGCGTCATTTGTGTGAACCTGGCTCACTTATTGGGCGATTTGCACAAACCACAGACGTCCGAGATTACCCCACGGCATTGTTCACTTTAATTGGGGCCGTCGTACGACAGGGCTCTGTTGAAGAACGAAAAACACTCTTAGCGTTCGTACGCAAATTCACCGGCTTGCATCCTCTAAATTCCCAAAACGGCATGGGCGAGAGTAGTCCGGGAAGCGAGGACGAGAGTTCTCTGATCCAAGCATCATCTCGAGACAACGCACCAGAAATTGGAAATCCTGAACATCCCGATGAACGGGGTGTTGAAATTTCTGGTCAACAAACTGTTCAAACCGGACCGGAACAAGGGGTGGAGCATTTGGACAACCGTGCCCCACAGAGTGAAGACGCGGGAGACATTTCGCGATATACAACTGCGTTGAAAGAGCACGGTGATAAGGTTGAAGTACTTCCCAGCTATGATTACGAGCGGATTAGTCTTATGCCACCTTCATTCAAAGCGCGTGTAGTTTTCAAGGATATAAATGCCGCTGGCGAAGGGAAGACGAAAAAGCTAGCGAGACATCGAGCGTCAAAGGAAGCTTGGATTCTTCTGGGCCTGCCACTTTTGTGAGCAGAGCTTATTCTTGTCCTTGGTACAGCGGATTCAGCCTTACTCAATTTATCCCTATCGAAATAAACGAACCTCTCCCACAATTTAGACACATGCACGTACCGGTTCACCGTTGTTGAATCACGAAGCGACAACGACACTGCACATGTGAAAGACCAAATCCGCAGTGACGACTCGAGGTATTGGAGAGTCCAGATCCTGCTGAATAAAATTTCGGCAAAACCTTTATTCTGTACTAGATTTCCAAAGCGTGCTTTCTATACTTCAGCTGTACTGGGACAGTTCAGGTAGGCAGGACCAGCTGAATGTGACGGAATAGACAGGACAATCTGTCGATCATATTTCCCTGTGTCTATAAGTTTGTGGTCTTTCTCCAGACAGACAGATAGCAATAAGCAGTGTTTCCACAACCAGTATATACATACTTGTCTGCTGCCCGAAAACGATATGGAATCTCCGGGTTATGGTATCACATGCCGTAACCTTTTGTGCTATGCTGGATGAAGCTTTGCCTGACGTAGTCCGTGAAGGTGGGCCGATTCTAGTGCAAGATGGGGCAATAATACACGCATCACACTATACAAGAGAGTGGAGAGGTCCATGAAATTACTTGGGAGCTTCCCCCTTCGT
>Ga0335075_10016993_pt1 | contig 10837 bp, 10 predicted proteins | sample Lox_Sample_24_FD_206723 | JGI IMG/M metagenome (GOLD analysis project Ga0335075, IMG submission 206723) | Soil microbial communities from Loxahatchee National Wildlife Refuge, Florida, United States - Lox_Sample_2.4 | ecosystem: Environmental > Terrestrial > Soil > Wetlands | place: USA... | reverse complement strand
GTGTAGGAGACCGACTGGAACGGGGTGCCGAGCTCGAACCCGATCCCGCGCCGCCGGAACACCCGCTGCAGCACCTTGGCCGACGCCTCGTCCTCGAGCGGCAGCAGCTGCGGCGCCATCTCGACGATCGTCACGTCCGCGCCGAAGGAGCGCCACACCGACGCGAATTCCACCCCGATGACGCCGCCGCCGAGGATGATCGCGGACTTGGGCACCCGGTCGAGCGAGAGCCCCTCGTCGGACGAGATCACCCGCGAGCCGTCGATCGACAACCCCGGCAGCGAGCGCGGCACCGATCCGGTCGCGAGCACGACGTAGTCCCCGGTGTAGGTCGCGTCCCCGACAACCACCGAGTTCGCCGACGTCAGCCGGCCCTCGCCCGCGATCGTGTCGATCTTCCTGCTCGCCAGGGTGGACTGCAGCCCCTTCCAGAGCCGCTCGACGACCCCCTGCTGGTAGGCCAGGACGGCCGGCATCTCGATGCCCTCGAACGTGGCCCGGATCCCGAACTTCTCCGACTCCTTAGTGGAGTCGGCCACCTCGGCCGCGTGCAGCAGCGCCTTGGTGGGGATGCAGCCTCGGTGCAGGCAAGTCCCGCCGACCTTGTCCTTCTCGATCAGGGCCACGCGCTTGCCAAGCTCGGCCGCGCGCAGCGCGCAGGCGTACCCGCCGCTGCCGCCGCCGAGAATGACGATGTCGTAATGGCCGCCCTCTGCCACGGTAATCCCCTCTTCTTGACCTAAGGTCAGTGTGCCAATCATGTCATCGCGACGCGCTTATGCGCCGGTGAGTGTTCCGTCCGCCGTCGCCGTCGCGATCGCGATGAGCGCGCGGACAGCCGAGCCGGTCCCGCCCTTGGGGGTGTAGCCGAACGGCGCCTTCTCGTTATAGGCCGGGCCGGCGATGTCCAGGTGCGCCCAGGCCGCGCCCGCGGGCACGAACTCGCGCAGGAAGATCCCGGCCGTGAGCATGCCGCCGCCACGGTCGGCCGAGACGTTGGCCAGGTCGGCGACGGTGGAGTCGAGGCCCTTGCGCAGCTCCTCGGGGAACGGCATCGCCCACGCGGGCTCGCCCACCCCGCGCATCAGCTCGGCCACCGAGGCCGCGACCGCGTCCGAGGAGCCCATCACGCCGGCTGTGCGCGCACCGAGCGCGACCGTCGCCGCGCCGGTCAGCGTGGCGACGTCGACCACCACGTCGGGGTTGTCCTCGGCCGACCGGACCAGCCCGTCGGCCAGCACGAGGCGGCCTTCTGCGTCGGTGTTGAGCACCTCGACGGTCTTGCCGCCGTAGATCGTGATGACGTCGGACGGCCGCTGGGCCGCGCCCCCGGGCATGTTCTCGGCCAGCGCCATGTAGGTCACGATGTTGACCGGGAGCGACAGCCCGGCGGCGGCCACGGTGGCGGCGAGCACGGCCGCGGCGCCGCTCATGTCGCACTTCATCGTCTCCATCGACTTCGGCGGCTTGAGCGACAGGCCGCCGGAGTCGAAGGTGATCCCCTTGCCCACGAACGCGACGGTCTTGGTCGCCTCCGGGTGCGCGTAGGAGAGCCGGACCAGCCTCGGCGGCCGGGTTGAGCCCATGCCGACGCCGATCAGGCCGCCGTACCCGCCGGCCGCCAGGGCGGCCTCGTCGAGCACCTCGACCGAGACGCCGGCCGCGCCCGCGACCCGCTCCGCCTCGGCCGCGAGCGCGGCCGGGGGCAGGTCGAGCGGCGAGGTGTTGACGAGGTCGCGGACCAGGTTGACCGCGTTGGCGATCACCTCGCCCCGGCGCGCCGCCGCGTCCTCGTTCGTGAGCACGGTCACCGCGACGGACAGGGCCGGGGTGGCCCGGTACTTCCGGAAGGTGTACGCGCCGAGCAGCGCTCCGGTGGTGACGGCCTCCGCCTCGCCGGCGGTCCGCGCGGGCAGCGCCACGGCGACAGACTTAACCCCGTCATCTCGAACGGTCCCGGTCTTCGCCGCCACCGATCGCAGCGCCGTCCCGGCGGCCCGGCGCAGGTTCTCGACGTCGAACGCCGAGCCGTCGTCGCCCGGGCCGCCCAGCCCGACCGCGAGGATCAGCGCGGCGGGGAGCTTGCCGCCGCCGGGGATCTTGGTGAGCTCTTCGAGTTCGCCAGTCGCGCCAAGGGCGGCGAGCGTGTCGGCGAGGGTAGCGCCGAGCGCTTCGTCTACGCCGTCCGCGCCGGGTGCGACGCTCGGGCCGTCAGGGGTCTGCGCAACCCCGATGACAAGGATGTCAGCCTCGGCCGTGCCTGCTGCTGACTCGCTGGTGGAAAGGGAGACTGTCACGCTGCCGATGTTATTGCACCGTGCCGCGCCCGGATGCTACCCACAGCCCCTCCGTGACCCACCGCACACTAACTTCCCGCCCGGGCCGGCCCTGGGCCAGCCGCGCCGGGGTAGCCGAACATCAGCAAGACCGGGATCAACGGCCGGCCTCCATCAGACGGTGACGCGGCGGATGGTGGCGTGCCCGCCCGCCAGCAGCAGCGCCGCCAGCCCCGCGAGCAGCCCGGTCAGCCCGGCCGCGGTCAGGCCGGTGAAGAAGTGGCCGACGCCCGACCACGCGTCCGCCCAGGCGACGATCAGCACCACGGCGACCACGACGGTGACCTGGGCGGCGATGAAGGCGGCCGCGCCGGTCAGGTTCCAGCGCCGGTAGACGATGCCGAACCACATGCCGTAGACGAACAGCATGGCCAGCCCGACGAACGAGGTCAGCCAGGTTAGGTACCACGGCCCGTCCAGGATGTACGGCACCCGGAAGAAGTGCATGCGCACCCCCCAGCCGTCGGTGGCCCGCTCGATGGCCTGCAGCGCGGTGAGCACGAGCCCGTCGACGACCGCCAGCGAGACGCCGAGCACTGCCGTCCCGGTGTAGAAGGAGCGGCGGCTCACGCCGAGAGCCAGCCCGAACGGCAGCGACCGGCCGATGCTGCTCACGCCGATCGCGAAGAAGAAGATGTACACGATGGCCACCGCGCCTGTGTTCGCGACGGCCCCGACGCGTCGAGCCTGCGCCAGAGCGGCACCGAGGCGATGCTCGAGGGGCTCGCCAAGTACCTGGCCTGAACCGCCGCCCCGCCGGCCGCGCCGCCCCCGCCGAACCCGCGACCGGCTCTAGCCGGCAACGGCAGAGGCGACTGGGGCGGCAGCGTCATCTGGGGCCGCGACGTCGGCCGGAAACAGATGGCAGCCCTCGGGGTCAAGCCGCAGCCCTACCTCGTCGCCCCGGTTGGTCCGGTGCCGGGCGAAGACGCCGGTCAGCCGGCCGAGGCCGGGCAGGTCGATGGCGTACTCGTAGCCCCGGCCGCGGAACGCCACGTCGGCCACCCGCCCGGTGAGATGCCGCTCGTCCGTCTCGGCGTGCGCCAGGAAGACGCCGGTCGGCCGGATCGCGAGCAGCGCCCCGTCGCCCGGCCGCAGCGTGCGCCCCTCGTCGGGGTCCTCGTCGCCCCCGGCCGGCCCAGGCGGAGCCCCGGCCGACCCAGCCGCCGGGCCGGCCGGGCGCAGCGCGGGCAGCCGCCCGGCGGCGCCGTCGGCCGCGATGACCTCCAGCGTGCCGTCGCCGCCGTCCGCCGTCACCCGGACCCGCAGTTCCCCGGCCAGCCCGGTGAACCGCGCGACGAAGGGGGTGGCCGGGTGGTTGTACACCTCTTCGGGCGTGCCCGCCTGCACCAGCACGCCCTCCTCGAGGACCCCGATGTGGTCCGCCAGCGCGAACGCCTCGGCCTGATCGTGGGTGATGTAGACGGTGGTCGCCCCGGCCTCGCGGACCAGCGAGGAGATCTCCACCCGCATCCGCTCCCGCAGGTCGGCGTCGAGGTTGGAGAGCGGCTCGTCGCACAGGATCAGCCCGGTGTCCGCGATCAGCGCCCGGGCCAGGGCCACCCGCTGCTGCTGCCCGCCCGACAGCTCGTTCGGATACCGACGCACAAAGTCAAGCAGGCCCACCCGCTCGAGCATCAGCGCGGCCCGCGCACGGCACTCCGCCCGCCCGAGCCTGCGCCGCCGCAGCGCGAAGGCCACGTTGTCGAGCGCGGTCAGGTGCGGCCAGAGCGCGTAGTCCTGGAACACCATCGACAGGTCGCGCTGCTCGGGCGGCACGTGCGCCCGCCCGTCGGCCACCGTCCGCCCGCCGATGGCAACGGACCCGCTGTCGATCCGCTCGATCCCGGCCAGGCACCGCAGCAGCGTCGTCTTGCCCGAACCCGAAGGCCCGAGCAGCACCAGGAACGTCCCCGGGGCGACGTCAAGCGAGACCGCCTTCAACGCGGGCACGCTGCCACCCGGGTACGTCTTAGTAAGCGAAGCGATCGAGATAGGCGAAGCCACGGTCCGTTCCTCCAATCCTCAAAAATCGGCCAGCCAGCCGCCAGCCGCAGCGCGCATCGAAAACCTCAGCCACGGACGGTCCCGCCGATCCGCCGCCAGCCGGCCGGGGCGAGCAGCCGGTACCCGCCGAGCACGATGGCCACGACACCGAAGGCGATGAACACCGCCAGCACGGCCTGGGCCATGCCGATACCGAAGTGATAGTTGGACAGGTTGTCCTCGATCGCGATCGAGGCCGGCGGCGAGCCCGGCGCGTACAGCAGCTGCGACAGCGGCAGCTCGAGGAAGACCCCGCAGAACGTGTACAGCCACGCCATCATGATCGGCCGCGAGACCACCGGCAGCACCCCTCGGGCCCAGGCGCCGACGGCGCCCGCCCCGTGCGCCCGGGCGGCGTCGCGCAGCGACCCCTGGATCTGCGAGACCGAGCCGACCAGCACCCGCGCGTTGGTCGGCAGGGACGACGCGATGTAGGCGATGATCAGCAGCTGGACGGTCTGGTAGAGGTCGATGTGCAGGGTGGACATGATCGGCAGGTTGTAGGCGAAGATGTAGCCCGCGCCGAACACCACCCCCGGCAGCGCGACCGACGCGAGCAGCACGTAGTCCATCGCGCCGGTGCCGCGCGTCCGCCGCGCCGACGACAGCAGCCGCGCGGCGATGAAGCCGAGGAAGACGGTCACGGTGGCCGCGATGAGCCCGTACACCAAGGACCGCTCCAACGGGCCGAGCAGGCCCGACTGCTGGAACAGCGCCTGGTAGTTGACCAGCGTCAGCGTGAACGAGCTGCCGTAGTCGCCAAGCAGCGACCCCGACACCGCCCCGAATGCGGGGATGCCCAGCATCACCAGGAAGAACAGCGCCAACAAGGACCCCGCGCAGAACGCCTCGAAACGCGACAGCCGTCGCCGCACCGCCTGCCTGGTCCGCCCGGACAAGATCGCGTACGACCGCCCCCGCAGCGCCCGCGCCTGCAGGAACAGCGGCACCGCGACCGCCGCGACCAGCAGCCACGACATCCCGGCCGCGAGCGGGAAGGACGGCGGGAAATTGCCGATCGCACCGTACAGCGCGTAGGTGGCGAGGGTGAAGTTTGAGTTGTAGGCCAGCGTGGCGGCGACGCCGAAGTCCGAGATCGACTCGGCGAACCCGATCGCCAGCGCCGACATGATGGCCGGGGCGAGGATCGGCACGATGAGCCGCAGCGCGCCGAACCGGGACGCCCCGTGCACCCGGGCGGCATCCTCGAACTCCTGCCCAAGCCCGTTCAGGGCGGCCGAGATCGCCAGGTACGAGAACGGCACGCAGCGCAGCCCGAGCAGCAGCACCACGCCGAACGGCCCCATGATCAGGTGGGTGACCCACGGCCAGTCCAGCCCCAGCCGGTACATCACCCCTTCCGGCTCGACCAGGCGCTCCCAGCCCAGCGCGGGCAGCCAGGACGGCAGCAGCAGCGCCAGCCACATGCCGCCGCTGACCCAGGGGCGCCCCGGCAGCGTGGTCCGCGCCGCCAGCCAGGCGACCGGGAACCCGATCGCCAGGCCGATCACGGCGGCCGCGCTCGACACCCACAGCGAGTTGACGATCGCCACCGCGGTCGAACCGGTCAGGGACTGCTGCAGGTAGGTCAGCGTGAACCACTGCGACCCCTGGTCGAACAGCCGGGGGGAGATGCACAGCAGCAGGAAGCACGCGCACGGCACCACGATGAACGCGAGCAGGATCAGCCAGAAGACCGGCATGCCGAGCTGGCCAAGCCGCGGCCGGCCCCAGGGGGGAATGGGGGGGCGGGCAGCCCCCCCATGAGCGGGGGGATCCCGGGGGGTCGCCCCCCCGGGAGTTACTCGAACGATCATTAACGGACGATGTTGGAGTCGAACCAGGTGTTGACCGTCGCCTCCTGGGTGCCCCAGGTGTACGGGTTGATCGTCTGGGTCTTGACCGAGGCGAGCGACGGCAGCGAAGGCAGCGGGCTGACGCCGTCGATCACCGGGTAGTACAGCGAGTCGCCGGTCGGGTCACCGGACTGCATGACCTTCTGGCCAGCCGGCGAGAGCACGTACTCGATGAACTTCTCCGCCTCGGCCTGCTCGGCGGCCGGCGCCTTGGCGTCGATGCCGAGAGCGGACGGCAGCAGGGTGGCCGGGTTCAGGTACTCGATGCCGATGTTCTTGTCGGTGAACGTCGCGCCGATCGCGGCCGACGACTGCACCAGTGCCAGGTTGATCTGGCCGCTGGTCAGCGCCTGCAGCGTCGGGCCGTTGGTCGGGTGGATGACCAGCCCGTTGGACTTGAGGGTGGAGAAGTACTTCTCGCCCGCGGAGACGCCGCCGAGGTAGTTCATAACCCCGGCGATGAGCGGGAAGGTCGGACCGGACTGGGACGGGTCGTTCATGCCGACCTGGCCCTTCCACGTCGACGAGAGCAAGTCCTGCCACGTCGTCGGCGGGTTCTTCACCTTCGTCTTGTTGTAGGCGACGATGCCCATGATCGTGACGCCGGTCGGCACGTACGACTTGTCGGTCGGCACCGACGCCTGGCCGAGGGAGTTCCACGACACGCTCGGCTCGAACCCCTTCAGCAGCAGGCCCTGGGTGTCGAGGCCGGCGAACGCGGTCGCCCCGTCGACCCACAGCAGCCCCCACTTGGGGTTGTTCTTGGAGGCTTCGATCTGGGTCAGCAGCGGGCCGGTCGAGTTATCGTCGAGCGAGACCGGGATGCCGGTCGCCTTGGTGAAGGCCTTGCTCATGGCCGAGTCGTAGCCCTGGGCCGAGTAGAGGACAAGCGGCACCGTCGCGGCCGGGGAGGAAGCCGGCGCCGAGGCGGAGGAGGTCGCCGCCGCAGATGCGGCGGCGGGCGACGAAGAAGAAGACGAGGACGACGACGAGCAGCCGGCCACGGTGAGGACGGACAGTGCGACGGCACCGGAAACGCCGGCGAGCAGGCGGAGCCGAGTGCGCTGGTGCGTACGGTTCATGGTTCCGAGTCTGCGGAGCCCGGGCAACCCGGAAGTGTCCGGAAGCTAGCCGCGAAATGAACCGATTGTCACAACCTGGAATTAACGCCGGTTACGCATCCAATCTAACGACTGTTAGACTCAGACCCGTGTCACTGACCTTCGGCCTCCTCGGCGTACACCCGCGCGGCGTACGCCTCGAGCGACTGCTCGCACGTTTCGAGCGCCCGCTCGGTGGCCGGCCGCCGGTCGGCGCGGAAGACGTCGCGGTCGACGATCTTGGCGAACCAGTTCTTCAGCTTCACCAGGTCCTCCTCGTTCTCCTCGAGCTCGGCGTAGGTGAAGTGGTTCTCGAGGTACTCCTTCTGGACCTGCCGCAGGAAGTCCTCGCACTTGTCGATGATCTCCGCGTACTCCTCGTTCCGCGCCGTCACGAACGCGCCCCGCACCTCCGCCTCCCCCGCCAGCGCGCCCGCCGCGAGCAGGATGGCGGTCCCGGACATGTCCACGATCTCCCGGCGGAGCTTGCGCAGCGAGCGCTCGTTGGCCGGGCTGGCCGGCAGCGCCGCCACCGAGTTCTGCAGGTAGATCGCGCCAAGCGACTTGATGCGGCGCCACACGGTGGAGCGCAGCCGGGTCGGCTCCGGCGGCACCCGGTAGATAAGCAGCAACCAGCCTGGCCCGGCGCTGTCGACCGTCGCCGGGGTTTCTGTCGGGTCTTGATCACTCGTCACCCCCACATTCTGTCTGACCAAGCCGAGGAGATTACTTGAATGCCCTCCCGCTGATCCTCACCGTCTTCATCGCCTGCGTGGTGGAGGCCGTGGAGGCGCTCACGATCGTGCTCGCGACCGGCATCACCCGCCAGTGGCGGTCGACCTTCCAGGGCATGGCCGCCGCCCTGGTCGCGCTCGCGGTGATCACCGCGGCGGTCGGCCCGGCGATCAACGAGCTGCCGCTGACCGCGCTCCGCGTCGTCGTCGGCGCGCTGCTGGCCGTCTTCGGCCTGCAGTGGCTGCGCAAGGCGGTGCTTAGGGCGACCGGCTACAAGGCGCTGCACGACGAGGCCAGCGCCTACCTGCGGGAGGTCACCGCCGCGCAAGAGGCCAAAAAGGAGACCAGGCTCGGCGTCAGCGACTGGTACTCCTTCACCCTCGCGTTCAAGGGCGTCCTGCTCGAGGGGCTCGAGGTCGTGTTCATCGTGATCACCTTCGGCGACAACCAGAAGAACATCGGCGCCGCCGTCATCGGCGCGGCCGCCGCGATCGTTCTCGTCACCATCGTCGGCATCGCGATCCGGGCCCCGCTGACCAAGGTGCCCGAGAACTGGATGAAGCTCGCGGTCGGGGTGATGCTCACCTCGTTCGGCACCTTCTGGGGGGCCGAGGGCGCGGGCGTACGCTGGCCCGGCAACGACGCGGCCCTGCTGGTGGTCATCCCCGTGGTCGCGGCCGTCGCCGCGGCCTGCATCGTCTGGCTGAACTCGCGCAAGGCAGCCGTTACCGTGTCCGCACCGCAATCGGAGGTCGTCGGCTCATGAAGCAGCTCAAGTCGTTCGGCGCGTTCTGGTACGACTTTGTCATCGGCGACGACTGGCACGTCGCCGCCCTGGTCGCGGCGGGCCTCGCGCTGACCGCGATCGTCACCCACGCCGCCAAGGTCAACGCCTGGTGGCTGCTGCCGGTGTTCGTCGTCGCCGCGCTCGTCTGGTCGCTGCACCGGGCCACGGCCACCCGGAAATAAAAGGCCAAAGGTCAAAAGCTCGAAACCCATTTGGTCGAACGGACCCTGGCTCCGCCTTCCCCGTCAGACGCGCGCGCTCGGCGGGGAAGGCTCCGCTCTCCCGCTCGCCTCCGGGCGCTCTTAGCCCCTGCCTGCTCCCTCGTCGCTCAGTCCGCCGGCAGGGGCGCGCCCTTGGCTCGCGGGGGAACCCTACGCCCCGAGGAACCGGACCGGGAGCTCGGTCTCGATCGCCCCGCCGTCCGGGTCCGGCTCGACCCGGTAGCCGGCCCCGCCCGGGCGGTCGGAGACCATCTCCTCCAGGTCGTCGTCGACGAAGTGCGCGCCGACGCCGTCGTCGCAGGCCAGACCGCCCGGCAGCGCCCCCTCGGCCACCAGCCGCTGGTACAACGGCCGCCGCTCGGCCTCGGAGTGGTAATGCGGGCAGAAGCTCCCGGCCAGCATCCCCAGCCCGTCAGTGAACGCCCGCAGCCGCGGGCCGAACGAGTCCGTCGTTCCCCCGGTGAACCAGCAGATGCCGCCGGCCGAGGAACCGGCCAGCACGATCCCCGCCTGCCAGGCCTTGCGCATGATCTCGTCGATGCCGTGCACGCGCCAGACGGCGAGCATGTTGGCGACGCTGCCGCCGCCGACGAAGATGATGTCCTGCGACATCAGCAGGTCCTCGGGGTCACTCGCGTTCGGCATCGGGAACAGCGACAGGTGCCGCACCTCGACCGGCGCCCCCGCCAGCCGGTCATAGAACCGCAGGTACGTGTTCGGGTCGTCGCCGACGGCCTGGTTGAGCACGCACAGCCGGGGCCGGCTCCGCCCGCTCAACTCGGTCGCGTACCGCACATGAAGGGGGATCGCGTCGCGGGGCATGAGCATGCCACCGCCGATCGCGAGCACGTGTCGCCGTCCGTCTGCCGCCATGCCGTGAACGTATCGACGATCGCGGACCACTGCAAACGCAGGTCACGGGGGTGGCGCCAACTGCCTTTCCCAAGCCGCTGACAACGACGTACCCTCGTGTTTAGCAGAGGTGCGGCGTGGCATAGGCAGGCGGCGACGGCATGGCTGAGTGGTGGTCGATCGAGGTCTTCTCCGGCGACAGGCTCCCGGCGAGCGGGTGGCGGTACGCCTACGAGGACGAGCTCACCGAGGCGGCCATCACCCACGGCGCGATGTACTACGAGTGGCACGACACCGAGTACGGCGTGCTCTTCGAGGTGCTGTTCCGCGACGACGAGCAGTGGGAGGCGTTCCGCGCGCTGCCCGCCGTCCGGGCCGCCCTCGACGGGGTCCCCGACCCCGTCAACGGGCTGATCATCTACCGCGGCCGGGGCGGCGCGGCCGGCGGCCGCAAGCCCCGCAAGCCCAAGCCCGCCCCCGGCGCGGCGGCGCTCGAGCTCGAGGAGCCGAAGAACGAGCGGCGCCTCAAGTTCCCGCGCCGACTCAGGTACCGAGGCGGCGGCGCCAACTGGAACGACGCCGACTGGGACGAGGTGCGCCGCGAGCTCGGCATCGGCGCGCCCGGCGAGGACGGCCCCGGCACCGACGCGCCGGGCACCGGCGCACCCGGTACCGAGGTGCCCGGGGCTGAGCCGATATCGCGTGATATCGCCGCCGTTGACCGTTCCGGCGACTAGGACCGCGCGGGTTTAGGTCGCCCAAGGGGTGAACCAGGCCGCCGGACAGTGCAGGATGGAGTAATGACGGAAACCCGAGTCATGACCGAGGACCTGCGGGTCGCGATCGAACGCAGCGGCTACTACCCGGGCCTGGTGACCGACGCGGTCACCTTCGCCCTGGGGGC
>Ga0335075_10016991_pt1 | contig 10838 bp, 8 predicted proteins | sample Lox_Sample_24_FD_206723 | JGI IMG/M metagenome (GOLD analysis project Ga0335075, IMG submission 206723) | Soil microbial communities from Loxahatchee National Wildlife Refuge, Florida, United States - Lox_Sample_2.4 | ecosystem: Environmental > Terrestrial > Soil > Wetlands | place: USA: Florida... | reverse complement strand
CCCAGGATGAGTCGGTTTCCCGTCCGCCACCGCATCGGTCAGCATAACCGATGCGCGTTTCCTTGTCTTACAAGGATGAGGGCCATCTTATTTGCATCGGCGGTTGTGGCAGAAAGATTTCCCTCATGCTGAGCTTGTCGAAGCATCATGCTGAGCCCGTCGAAGCACGCAAAATGCCGGTCCAACGCCGGGCCCACAACGGCAGATGCGATAGCCCTGGTTTCATCCCCGGGGGTCCATACCATCGATGCAAACTTTGTGGCCCCATTCGCACCAAACCCTATGCCGGCACATCGCGCCATGGATTGAGCACCGGCACACGCGCTTTGACATATTCCCGCGTGTCGCGCGAGACGAGCGTCAGGCCGTGCTGAAGCGCCGTGGCGGCGATGATGAGGTCGGGCTGGGAGAATGTGTGCTTCATGCGCCGGCCGTCTTCGACGAGCTGCCGCCAGCGGAGCATGATATCTTCCGTGACCGGCAGGGCACGCTGTCCGAACATGGGCCGGATCCGATGCGCCAGCCAATCATTCATCTCTGCGCGCCTGTCCATGTCGGCGACGCGCTCGATACCGAAACGGATTTCGGCAAAGGTCACGGTACTGACAAAGAGCGTCTCAAGTGGCTGCCGTTCAACGAATGCCACCACTTTGCGCTCGGGCTTCGGCCGGCGTAACTCGGAAAGAATGTTGGTATCGAGAAGAAACCCGGTCACAGATCGACGTCGCGAACCGGCAGGCGATGGCGTGCCGGCGCGATTTCGAGGTTGCGGTGAGGCGAAGCGCGGCATGCCTCGACGAGAGCACGGCCGGTGAGATTGCCGCTGAGGCGCCGGAACTCCTCCGCGGAAATGATCACCACCTCGTCCTTCCCACGCACGCTCACATGCTGCGGCCCCCGCTCGCGCGCCTCGCGCACGAGCTCGCTGAGCCGCGCCTTCGCATCCTGGAGGCGCCAGCGCCCCGGCGCCCGGGGCTTTATCGAACTGGTCATGCTGACCAATTAGCATGGCAAAGCTGGCCGCACAATGGCGCGCGTCCGTTGTCTTGCACGCGGTGGCGCGGAGGACGCAGAGCTATTGAACCACGAAATACACAAAGGGCACAAAGAATGACTGCGCCCGGAACGTGCGCCTTGTTTCTTCGTGCGCTAAGAGGAAACTACGCCGGGTGCCGGCAGTGCGTCCACCAGCGTTCCCGTTACATTCCGAGGGCTGTCGCATATGGAGCGACAAGAAACCTGCATCAGCATGGTGCGTCCTTCGACAGGCTCAGGATGAGGAGAAACGTAGTTGCACTGACAGTTGTGGCAGAAAGATTTCCCTCATGCTGAGCCCGTCGAAGCACGCAAAATGCCGGTCCCAGGCCGGGCGCCACAATGGCAGATGTGATAGCCCGTTTTCATTCCCGGGGGTCCATATCCTCGATCGAAACTTTGTGGTCGATTCGAACTACAGCGCCGCCAGACGGATCGAGAACATGGCACCGCCGCTGGCGCGGTTCTCGACGTCGATCTTTCCTGCATGCGCTTCGACGATGCGGGAAACAATGGCGAGGCCCAGGCCGGCGCCGTCGGCGCGGCTCCGGTCGCGGCGCCAGAAGCGGCGGAAAATCAGTTCGCGCTCGGCGGGGGCGACACCCGGTCCCTCGTCGGACACGCTGACCGCACCATCGCGCGACACGCCGATTTCGACGCTCGTGCCTTCCGGCGTATGGCGCAGCGCATTTTCGGCGAGATTGCGGATCGCGCGATGCAGCATCGGCGCATTGCCGCGAACGAAAACCGGCGGCTCGGCGCCGGTGAGCGCGATATCCTTCTTCTGCGCAATGGCAATGGGCGCGAGGCTCGCCGCGACTTCGCTGCAGATACCGTGCAGATCGACCGTTTCCATCGCACCGGCGCTGTTTGCTTCCAGCTCAGCCACCGCGAGCAACTGATTGACGACATGCGTCATGTTCTCAAGGTCGGAACGCAAGCCCGCGACCGTGTCGCGGTCGGACAATGTGTCGATGCGGGCGCGGAGAACCGCAAGCGGCGTCCTTAGTTCATGCGCCGCGTCGGCGGTGAATTCGCGCTGGGCGCGGAATCCTTCCTCGAGGCGGTCCAGGGCCTGATTGATCGCCAGAACGAGCGGCCGCACTTCCGCCGGCACGTCATCCGCCGGCAGGCGCAGATCGATGCGGCCCGGATCGATCGCGCGCGCCATGTCCGACGCGCGCGTCACCGGAGCGAGTGCGCGGCGCACGATCAGGATGTCGATGACGAGCAGGAGCAGCAGGATCGGCAGCGTGAACCAGGCGACATGGGCGAGATAACCGGCCACGATGTCGTCGATGATGACATCGGGATGTTCGAGATCCTGCCCGATCTGGATGCGCAGCGTCTGGCCGCCGCGCGCAACGGGAAAGCTTGCGCCGTAATAGATGGCGCGCCCGGAACGATGCTGGAAGTAAAACGGCGTACCACGCGTCTGCGTCGCGCCCGGAAGCGACCCGCCGGCATGCAGCGAGGAGAACAGCACCCGGTTCGAGCTATCAACGATCGAATAGGCGAAGCCGTCAAAGCCGTGAAGGTAAAAGGTTCTGAGATCCGGTGGCAGATCGAGCCGGAAATGGCCGCCGGGCCCCGCTGTCAGATAGGAAGCGAGGCTTTCCGCATGCGCCCGCAGCGTCTGGTTTTCGAAGCCGTTGGCCGTGGTCTCGAGGAGCAGATAGGTCGCGAGCGGCATGGCGATGGCGACGGCCGTCAGCGCGGCCGCGTGCAGCCAGAGAATACGGGACAGTATGGAACCGACGCCGCGCATCACGCATTGGCTTCGGTCAGGAGATATCCCACGCCCCGCACGGTGTGTATCTCCACATCGGCGCCGAAATCGGCGAGCTGCCGGCGAAGGCGGTGCACATAGACCTCGATGGCGTTGGAGCGGATTTCCTCCGACTGCCCGAAGAGATTTGCTTCAACATAGGATTTCGTGACCACGCGCCCCACGCGCCCGATCAGGAGTTCGAGAAGCGCCGTCTCGCGCGCCGATAGAATCTGCGGCTGCCCGTTCACATAAACCTGCCGCGCCACGACATCCAAAGCGACATTGCCAGCGCGCCGCAACCGTCCCAGAAAATCGCCCGGCCGGCGGAGCAGCGCGTGAATGCGCGCCACCAATTCCTCGAGCGCAAATGGCTTCACCAGATAATCATCGGCGCCGTCGTGAAGCCCCGTCACGCGGTCCTGAAGCGTGCCGCGCGCGGTCAATACCAGCACCGGCGTCGAATCGCCGCGTTCGCGCAGGCGGCGCAGAATGGTGGTGCCGTCGCCGTCGGGCAACCCAAGATCCAGAAGAATGACCGCATAATTGCCGCCCGCAAGCGCATCGTGCGATTCGGCGAGCGATTTCGCGCGATCGACTTCGAAGCCGGCATTCTCGAGCCCCTTCGAGACCAACTCGACCAGGCTGACATTATCTTCGACGAGGAGCAGCCGCATCCGCCGGGGCGTGAAGTTTCATTAATACACGCCCCAATTTTATCACGCTGCGGGACGCGCTGTCAGCTTCATGTAAGCATCCTCCGCTATTGCTGCCGCCCGGCGAGGCGGTCCGGAACTCATGGACCGTCCGGTGTCCACGCTCCGGAGAAGGGTATTGAACGAGACGGAATGGCGCCTGCCCGCGCGGTTGCGGCTATCGCGGCGCGAACAAATCCGGGTGCTGATCATCGCCGGCGCGGCGGCGTTGCTCGTGTTCGGCGTCGGCCCCTGGCTCTGGGGCATGCTGTTCGGCCCCAGCGAACCGAAAGCGCCGCCCGAAATTCCGGGTACATTCCGGCCGACCGCCGAACAATGGGCCGACCTGAAATTCGCGCGCGTGCGCGCCGAGCAGTTTGCCGGACTGGTGGTCACCGACGGCGCGCTGGCACCGAATGACAGCACGACGACGGCCGTCTATTCCCCCTATTCCGGCCGCGTCACACGGCTCATCGCGAGCCTCGGCGATCATGTGGAAAAAAATGCGCCGCTGATGAGTGTGGACGCCACCGAGGCGGTCCAGGCGCGCAACGATCTCATTGCTGCGCTGGATACGCTCACGGCCGCTGAGGCGCAGGACAAGGTGGCGGTCGCAAACGAGGCGCGCCAGCATCAGCTTTATCTGGGTCAAAGCGCCGCGCTGAAAGACTGGCAGCAGTCGCAATCGGATCTTGCGGCGGCGAATGCCGCGCTCAGGACCGCGCAAACCGGCCTCGTCGCCCAGGAAAACCGCATGCGCATTCTCGGGATGAGCGGGGATGCGATTGCCGCGCTCGAAAAGACGCGCGGCACAGGCGGGATTTCCGCCGACGCCCTCGTCAAGGCACCGATTGCCGGCACCGTGATCCAGCGTCAGGTCGGACTCGGCCAGTACATACAGGCCGGCGCCGCCAATCCGGTCTACTCGATCGGCGATCTTTCGACGCTGTGGGTGCTCGGCAATGTCCGCGAAACCGATGCGCCGCTGATGCGCGTGGGCGAGCTTGCCGACATCCGCGTGATCGCGCTTCCCGATCAGGTCTTCACCGCGCGACTGACCTGGATCGCGCCGACCATTGACGCGACGACGCACCGGCTCGCTGTCCGCGCCGAACTGAACAATCCCGGCGGCGTGCTCAAGCCGCTCATGTTTGCGACGGTGGCCATCCATACTGCGTCCGACCGGACCTCGCCCGCGGTGCCGCAAAGCGCCGTGATTTATGAAGGCGACGGGGCGCATGTGTGGGTCGCGCATGCCGACCACAGTCTCGGACTCAGGATTGTCCGCGTCGGCCGCATCCAGGACGGCGACATCGAAGCGCTTTCCGGTCTCAGGGCCGGCGAAACGGTCGTGACGAGCGGCGCGCTGTTTATCGACCGCGCCTCGCGGCCGGACTGAAAGGCGCGGGATCGGTTCATGAGCGCCATCATCGCCTTCGCCCTGAAGCAGCGCGTGCTGATTGTCGTGCTTCTGCTGATGTTCGTCGGCGCCGGCCTGTTCTGTTTTCGTGAGCTGAACATCGAGGCCTATCCGGATCCCGTCCCGCCGCTGGTCGAGGTCGTCACCCAGAGTCCGGGACAATCGGCGGAGGAGATCGAGCGCTACATCACCATACCGATCGAAATCCAGATGGCGGGCATTCCCCACGTCGCCGCCGTGCGCACGATCTCGTTGTTCGGCCTTTCCGACGTTAAAATACAGTTCACCTATGATTTTACTTATGATGAAGCGCAGCAATGGGTGAACAACCGCCTGACGCAGTTGCCGCCGTTGCCGAACAACGCCCAGCCTCTGTTGTCGCCGGAAAGTCCGATCGGCGAAATCTACCGCTACCGCGTGGTGGGACCGCCGAACTATTCCGTCGAGGATCTCAAGACCATCCAGGACTGGATTCTCGAACGCAGGTTCAAGGCGGTGCCGGGCGTGATCGACGTCACCGGCTGGGGCGGGAAGACCAAGACCTACGACGTCGTCGTCGATCAGCACAGGCTGATGAGCTACGGCCTGACGCTGCCCCAGGTGCTGCAGGCGATCAACAACAGCAATGTGAATGTCGGCGGCCAGACTGTGAATATCGGCCCGCAGGCGGCCATCGTGCGCGGCGTCGGACTCATCGAGTCGATGGACCAGCTGCGCAATACCGTGCTCGCCGCGAACAACGGTTCGCCGGTCCTGCTGAGCGACGTGGCGCAGGTCAAGGTCGGAAACGAGCCCCGGCTCGGCATCGCAGGCCAGGACAACGACAATGACATCGTGCAGGGCATCGTGCTGATGCACCGCGGCGAAAAGAGTCTGCCGACGTTGCGCGCCGTCAAAGCGGAAGTCGAACGGATCAACAGCGATGGCGTCCTGCCGCCCGGCGTGTTCGTGCGGCCGATCTACGACCGCACGCAGCTCATAAATGTAACGACGCACACCGTGCTCGAGAACATGGCGCTCGGCATCGTGCTGATCTTCCTTGTGCAGTGGGTGTTCCTCGGCAATCTGCGCAGCGCCCTGATCGTGGCCACGACGATTCCCTTCGCGCTGCTCTTCGCCGTGACGGTGCTCGTGCTTCGCGGCCAGTCCGCCAACCTGCTCTCGGTGGGCGCGATCGATTTCGGCCTCGTGGTGGATGCGACCGTCATCATGATGGAAAACATCTACCGGCATCTCTCCGGCTTCGTCGCCGATCGCCCGGAGCGCCGGGACCGGCGAACGCGGGCGGCGATGGCCGGACTTACGGGACGGGTCGGCGCCATCCTCGTTGCCGGCCAAGAAGTCAGCCAGGCGATCTTCTTTTCGGCAGCCATCATCATTGCCGCCTTCGTTCCGCTGTTCACGCTCTCCGGTGTCGAAGGCCATATTTTCGGGCCGATGGCGCAGACCTATGCCTATGCCATCGCGGGCGGGCTGCTCGCGACCTTCACGGTCACGCCCGCGCTCAGCGCGCTGTTCCTGCCCGAGCGAATCGAGGAAGTCGAAACCTACTTTGTTCGCGTGCTGCGCCGGCTGAACGAACCTGTCATGCAGTTCGCGCTCGCCAACCGCGTGATCTCGCTCGGCGGCATCGCTCTCCTGTTCGGCGTTGCGGTCCTCATCGTCCATTCGATGGGACTCGAATTCCTTCCACACCTGGAAGAAGGAAATTTCTGGATCCGCGCGACGATGCCGACTTCCATTTCGCTGGAGGAGGCCAATGGCTACGTCAATGAAATGCGGAAGGTCATGCGGAGCTATCCGGAAGTCATCACCGTCGTATCGCAGAACGGACGGCCGGACGACGGAACCGACGCGACGGGATTCTTCAATGCGGAATTCTTCGTGCCGCTGAAGCCGTTCGGCGCATGGCCGGCGGGCGTCGACAAGGAGAAGCTCACCGATGAAATGAGCAACGCGCTCGAGAACCGGTTCCCCGGCGTCGAGTTCAATTTCTCGCAGAACATCGAGGACAACGTCGAAGAGGCGGCGTCCGGCGTGAAGGGCGAAAATTCCGTCAAGCTGTTCGGCAATGATCTCGAGACGCTGGAACAGACAGCGGCACAGATAAAAGCCGTGATGGCGAAAGTTCCCGGGATTACCGACCTTGCGATCTTCAGTTCGCTCGGCCAGCCGACGGTTCGCATCGACATCGACCGGCTTGCCGCGGCACGTTACGGCCTTGCACCCGGCGACATCAATAGCACGATCGCCGCCGCGATCGGCGGCGAGGCCGCGGGCAATCTCTACGAAACGGGAAGCGACCGCAATTTTCCGATCGTGGTGCGGCTGGCGCCGCAGTACCGCAACAGCCTGGACGCCATCCGCCATATCGTCATCGGCGCACCCAATCCGTCCGGCGGGGCGGCCATACCGGTGCCGCTCGCCAGCGTCGCAAAAGTCCGCCTCGTTTCTGGCGCATCTTTCATCTACCGGGAGAATCAGGAGCGCTATATCCCGATCAAATTCAGCGTGCGCGGCCGCGATCTGGGCAGCGCGGTGCTGGACGCCCAGCAAAGAATCCAGAAAGAGGTCCGCATCCCCGGCGGCTATCGCCTGGAATGGGTCGGCGAATTCGGCGAGCTGCAGGAAGCGCTCGGGCGGCTCTCCTTCGTCGTGCCGCTCAGCCTGGTGCTGATCGGCGTTCTTCTCTACGTCAATTTCTCTTCGCTGACCGATACGCTGCTGGCGGCGAGCGTCATGCCGATGGCGATGATCGGCGGAATCCTCGCGCTCTGGGCAACGGGCACGGCCTTCAGCGTTTCCGCGGCGATCGGTTTCATTGCGTTGTTCGGCATCTCGGTGATGGACGGCATCATCGTGCTTTCCTACTACAACCGCCTGCTCGCGCTGGGCATCGACCGCGCCACCGCGCTTCTGCGCACGGTGCGAATCCAGTTTCGTCCCGTCTTTATGACTTGTGCCGCCGCAGGCGTGGGCCTGCTCCCCGCCGCGATATCGACCGGCATCGGCTCGCAGGTCCAGAGACCGCTGGCGATCGTGGTGGTGGGCGGAATGCTGCTCGCGCCCGCGCTCATTCTGCTCGTGCTGCCGGTGCTGATCGAATGTTTTTCGCGCCGGGCTCCCGCCATCCGGGAGAGCAGCGCATGAAAACCGCCGGTGTGAATCCAAAGCCTTGTGCGCTTGACGACAACAGGTTCACGCGGAGACGCGGAGACGCGGAAAAGCAGACATTGGACACGAAGACGCCAAGAGTACGAAGAATAGTTGCGCGCGAATGCGCGCCGTTCTCCCTTGGTGTATTTCGTGGCTTGGCGATTCCTTCACTCCGCGCCTCCGCGTCTCCGCGTGCAAATTCTGTAGCGCTGCGCGCTGCGGGCGCGATCATGGTCTCGTTTGTTACTTCCTGTGCCGTCGGGCCGGATTTCACGCGTCCGGCGCCGCCCGCCGTCCATCAGTTCACGGCCGCGCCGCTGCCGGCGGCCACGGCGGCGAATGGCGGCGAGACACAGCGTTTCATGGAAGGCGGCGATATTTCCGCCCAATGGTGGTCGCTGTTCCGCTCGCCCGCGCTCGATGCACTGATCGCGCAAGCGCTGAAATCCAATCCGGATCTCCAATCGGCGCAGGCTGCGCTGCGGGTGGCGAAGGAAAACATCTACACCCAGGAAGCCGCGTTTTTTCCGACGATCGGAGCCAACCTCGCGGCGAGCCGCAATCTCAATTCCGCCGTGCTGTCGCCGACGCTTTCCTACTATGTGCCCTATTTCAGTCTCTACTCGGCGCAGCTTTCCGCGAACTGGTCGCTCGACATCTGGGGCGGAAACCGGCGCGCGGTGGAGGCGCTGAGAGCCGCCGCGGAGGCGCAGCATTTCCAGGTGGAGGCGGTGTATCTCACCCTCACCTCCGGACTTGCGGCAGCGGCCGTGCAGGAGGCGTCGCTCCGCGCGCAGATCGCCGCAACACAAGTCATTATCAAGGACGAAGCGGATTCGCTCGCGATCCTCGAGCGGCAGCTATCGCAGGGTCAGGTTTCGGGCGCCGATGTCGCCACGCAGCAAACAGCTCTCGCCCAGGCGCGTCAGGCGCTCCCGCCGCTGGAGAAACAGCTGGCGCAGGAACGCGATCTCATCACCGTGCTGGCCGGACGTTTTCCCGACGATCAGGTGCGGCAGATCTTCGATCTGGATCAGCTCGCCCTGCCCCATGAACTGCCCCTCAGCGTTCCTGCGAAACTCGTCGATCAGCGGCCCGATGTGCGCGCGGCCGAAGCCAACCTCCATGCGGCGGAAGCGCAGATCGGCGTCGCCATCGCCAATGAACTGCCGGATATCTCGCTCAGCGCGTCGGACGGCACAATTGCCACGGGATTGGCCGGGCTGTTCGGACCGGGAAGCGCATTCTGGAGCGTGGGTGGTGGGCTGTCGCAGACCCTGTTCGACGGCGGCGCGCTGCTTCACAAAACGCGAGCGGCGCGCGCCGCCTTCGATCAGGCCGCCACGCAATATCGCAGCACGGTGCTGACCGCATTCCAGAATGTTGCCGATACGCTCGAAGCGATCAACGCCGATGCACGCGCGCTCGATGCCGCTGTCGCTGCCGACGATGCGGCGAGCCGCAGCCTCCAATCCCAGAAGCTGCGGCTGAAACTCGGCGACGCCAATGTGCTCGCCGTGCTCAACGCCGAGCAGGCCCACGAACAGGCAACCATCGCGCTTGTTCAGGCGCGGGCCAGCCGGCTCGCCGACACGGTCGCGCTGTTCGAAGCTCTGGGAGGCGGCTGGTGGAACCGCCCATCCCCCGCGCGACCGCGCGAAGCGGCAGCCTCACGATGAGGCATCCGGAATTTCAACGCCATGAAACAAATTTGCAATCGAGCGCCAACCGAAATCTGAACGGGGAAAGAGCATGACAACGGACTGGGAGAATCTCGAGGCGGATTTCATCCGGCTCAAACAGGTCGCGGCGGGGCTCCGCGAGAAATGCGCCGAACTGGACCAAGCCGATATCGAACGGGTGCTCGCGCCGCTCCGGGGCTGCATGGTGGAGCTGATCGCGCTGCGCTCCTCGCTGGAAAAGGTGAAGGCGGAACGGCTGAAGGACACGGACAATCCCTGACCCGCCGGGTTCCGGCTTCCCGCAAGCCGCGCCGGGCTGTATCGTCCTGCGTCACCTTTCGGGGGAATCCGGATGCTCCGCAGTCTTGCCGTCGCCGGCCTCGCCGCCGGTCTTGTCATGGCCTCCGCCGCCGCGCACGCCCAGAAGGTGGTTCGGCTGACGAATCAGCCGCCGGACGGTGCACTCGTGACCTTTCAGATGACCGACGGCACCGTGCTGGCGCAGTCCGACGACGAGAACACCTGGTACAAGCTGACACCGGACGATACCGGCAGCTATGTGAACGGCACCTGGTCGCAAGTGGCGAGCCTTCCGCCCGGCTATCAGCCGCTCTACTTCGCCGCCGCCGTTCTGGCCGATGGACGCCTGGTCATCACAGGTGGCGAATACAACCAGAACAATTTTGCCTTCACGAACCAGGGCGCCGTCTACGATCCCGTGAAGAACGTTTGGACCGTTCTCAAGCCGCCCAAGGGATGGAAATGGATCGGCGATTCGCCGTCATCCGTGCTGCCGGACGGCCGATACATGGTCGGGGACAAGTTCTTCAACAAGGTTGCGGCGCTGGATCCCAAGACGCTGCAATGGACAGAGCTCCCATCGAAGGGAAAGAACGAAAAATGGTTTGCCGAGGAAGGCTGGGTGCTGATGCCGACCGGCAACATTCTCACTTGGGACGTGAAAGACAATCCGCTCTCGGAGATGTATGATGTGGCGAGCGGCAAATGGAAGAATCTCGGCAGTACGCAGCAGAATCTGCAGGGGCCATGCCTGGAATGCCAGTGCATCGAAGTGCCGCCAA
>Ga0335075_10016990_pt1 | contig 10838 bp, 15 predicted proteins | sample Lox_Sample_24_FD_206723 | JGI IMG/M metagenome (GOLD analysis project Ga0335075, IMG submission 206723) | Soil microbial communities from Loxahatchee National Wildlife Refuge, Florida, United States - Lox_Sample_2.4 | ecosystem: Environmental > Terrestrial > Soil > Wetlands | place: USA... | reverse complement strand
TAGCTAGGAGGCGATGGTGAAGCTGATCCGATGCGAGTGCGGGTACGTGGCCCGCGGCGATAGCGATGATCAGGTGGTCGGGATGATCCGCGGGCACATGTCCACCGACCATCCGGCCCTGCTGGAAACGGTCAGCCGGGAAGACCTGATCAGCTGGATCCAGGCGGAATAGGCTTAGGTCCAGGTCAAGTCAGCCCCGGTGCGTGTGCGCTCTACGCGCACCGGGAGCCCGCTAGCTGCCGTATACTCGTCACCCTGCGCTCGTAGCTCAACGGATAGAGCATCTGACTACGGATAGTTGTTCGATCTACGGTGTGCTGAGCTGCGAACTCTCTGATCGCCGATCCACGGTGTGCGCCGAATCAGATGCTTAAAATTCGGCGGGTTGCGAGCCTCGTCTTGGGGTTGTCCTCGGCCTCGGCAAAGGGGAAAGACAACCCGATGAAGCGATCTTCCGGCAAGCGCGACGAGACACCGTCGCGGCCGATCACGTTCCGCGCCGCTGAGGACCTCGGCGCGTTCGAGCTAGCCCAGTTGTGGGCTGATCGCATGGCATGGCCCATCGACGACCGGACTCAGTACGACGAACTGTCCGAACTCGCGATCATGTCCGCGCTAGGCGCATGGCTGAGGCGGTGGCAGCCAATCGCGATCCACTGCGCGATGCTCGCGGGTGCTCGTCCCGAGGCGATAGAGCGCGCGCTCGGCGAAAGCCTGCAGGTCGCCTTCGACCGCTGGTCCGAGTGGGCGCTGCGACAACGAGACTTCATTGTTGGCGGCAGGCCAGGTATCTCGGCTGGGGAGTACGAAGCGGTAGCAGGTCGGTTCGCCGAAATCGGCATCAGCGTTTAGTGCTGGTGCCTCATACGCCCGGGGATGCTTTGAGGCGATCGCATGTAGGACAATAATCGGTACCGCTGGCAGCCCAGTTGAGATTCATACCGCCCCTTGGTTGGTGGCTTAGCGAGGCTTACTCGGTTAGAACACTGTGGATGACCTCCGACCACTGGAGCGGCCGTCGACAAAGGCCTCACGCTGGTCGAGGCGTGAGAGGGATCTGCGAGGGACGGTCTACTCGATGGTCAGCGAAGCCCCATGGAGGCTAGAATCTCTGTGCGGCGACGAGGCAACGCTAGACAAGTTATAACGGCGTATAGTTTGAAGCTCCCTGCGTTGGACTCTACGCCAGATGCGTCCGATTCACCTTACTCTGGGGTCAAAACCAATGCCGGAAGAATTCAATAATCAATACGAAGCAGCCGTCGCCAACTTGAAAGAATTCGGGCAATCGCTGGAAAGCCTTATAGCAATACTGCTCAACCAAGAGGGTGTTCGCGTACATAGTGTGACTAGCAGAGTTAAGGACAAGGCTAGCACGTTGCGTAAACTGCAGCGTCCAGACAAAGAACGGGATCTCGCCACCCTGACGGATCTACTTGGCGTTCGGATAATTACATACTTCCGCGACGACGTGGATGCCGTGGCCAGGGTAATAGAGCAGGAGTTCAGTATTGATGAGGAAAATTCAGTTGATAAACGTGTGGTGCTTGACCCCGACCGCTTCGGCTATCTTTCCCTGCATTATGTCGCAAGACTTGACCCTGTCCGTATTGGCCTAGCAGAGTATCGAAGCTTTAAAGGCAAGGTATTTGAACTCCAGATCCGTTCAATCCTCCAACATGCATGGGCTGAGATCGAGCACGACTTGGGGTACAGGTCGGCGGCTGCCGTCCCACAAACAGTGAAGCGTCGCTTCTCCAGGCTTGCTGGACTGCTTGAGTTGGCTGACGACGAGTTCTTCGGTATACGCAAGGAGCTCGGCGAATATCAACGCAGCTCGGAAGAAGCGATCACGAAGGGCGATTTGCAGATCGGGATTGATCGGGATTCGCTCAGTTCCTTCATTCAATCGGGGCGGATTAGGGATCTTGATCAGCTTGTTACGCATTCTGTTGGTCGAGAATACGGCGATTTCGTCAGCCCTCCGTACATCGACAAACTGGTGAACGCGCTTGTCCGCAATGGTTTTCGTACCATCGAAGATATTGGGGATTTTCTGGATCAAACCCGCGGTCTTTATATAGAATTTGTAGGTCAGTGGGTGAAAGCGGGCCGTCGTAGACGACACCCCGGGTCCAAGACACCAGCAGGCATCAGTATTTTTTATGTAATCTTGCTGCGCGAGGCAGAGAAGTTCCATCGAAACGAGATCTCGGCAGAAGATCTGGAATTGGAGGACGCGGCACAGCGCTATGAGAACGCCTACGTTGCTGCGGCGCGGAAAGTACTGGGCCGTGAAGGGGCTCGTAATAAGGCCAGAGCAAAATGATAGAAATTCTGTTCTATGAAAAATGTTTTCGGATCTCCGCAAGCATTCGCTTAAGAGGATTGCATATACATTCGACTTATTGCCTTTAAACCGCCGCGAACATGTGAAAGAGCTAAATTATCTGGTGGCGGCGACCGACGAAAACCTAATGCCGACGGCGTGGCATCATGCAGAGCGCAACGTGTTGTCGCTAATGTCATGCTAGCCACCGGACTAAGCGAACGAGGAAGGAGGCCTGGACCGGGGAAAGGCTTGCAAACCGCTACTCCCCGGCCCAGCTCGCAAGTCCGGACCGCGATGCGCCTGTAGCTCAAAGGATGAGCGCTGGCCCCCCTGCTAAGAGTTGGCTCCGGGTTCGAGTCCCGGCAGGCGCGCTGTCCTTACCTGTGCGTACAAGGTACAACGTTAAGGGTGGATACATCCAGCGCGACGCGCGGAAAAAAACGTATGTTTATCGTAGGTGATGGCCATGACTAACCTAGGCAGTATGTCGCTTGACGCGGACAGTCGTGTGATCGACAACGCTGAACGACAGGCAAGTATCGCGTGGCCGCTGCCAGTGGACATGCGTCTAGAGCGGCTCCTCGGCCAGGCCAAGGCAGCTGGGGAGCGCACCAGCCGCAGGGAACTCGTAGCTGCGCTGGTCGCTACGTGCGAACTGACGGATGCCCAGCTCTCGGAGATGCTTCGTCGGTACCGCACGGCCACAGTGCGCCAGATGCTGCCGATACCGGACGGAGAGAATGTCGTCCCGTTCATGAAACACCCTCCCGGCCCGCGCACTGGGGAACGCCGTCCGACGAGTTAACGTGAGTCAGGTCCGTCATGCGAGCTGTCAGGACGTCGTGGCGGACATGGGGCCACAACCTGTACTGGCTTCGCTACTGCGTTCAAGGTCGCTGGGCGGTGCTGGCAGACGGTGGATGGTTGACGAGCAGGGATCGCGTCATGGTGGGAGAGGGACTGTTCCTGGCCGATGCGGACTGCCCCCGCGTAGCCGTCCTTTAGCGCGTTTGAATCGGAGAATCAGATGCTTAATGACGCTGTGCACGCGTCGCGGACGAACTCAACTAGGCGTAGCCAGGGTGTAAGACGCGGTATGCTGCTAGAACTGCGCTCGTAGCTCAACGGATAGAGCATCTGACTACGGATAGATTTTCGATCCTCGCTGTGCTGAACTGCGAAAATCCTGATCGTCAATCTACGGTGTGCGCCGAATCAGATGCTTAAAAATCCGCGGCCTCTGGGCGCGTCTTGGAGGGTTGTCCTCGGCTTCGGCAGAGAGGTAGACGACCCGATGAACCGATCACGCAATCGCTCTGAGCCGCCATCGCGGCCGATCACGTTCCGCGCCGCTGAGGACCTGGGCGCGTTCGAGCTAGCCCAGCTGTGGACTGACCGGATGGCGTGGCCCATCGATGGCCGGACCCAGTACGACGAGCTGTCCGAACTCGCGATCATGTCCGCGCTAGGCGCATGGCTGAGGCGGTGGCAGCCAATCGCGATCCACTGCGCGATGCTCGCGGGGGCTCGTCCCGTGGCGATAGAGAGCGCGCTCGGCGAAAGCCTGCAGGTCGCCTTCGAGCGCTGGTCCGAGTGGGCACTGAAGCAGCGCGATTTCATCATCAGCGGCGAGCCAGGAATCACCGGAGATGAGTACGAGACAGTAGCGCGCGAGTTCGCTGCGCTGGGAATCAACGCGACGGCTCTCTGACGATCTTCGATGGGGGCAGCTCGGCTCTTCCGTCATGACCTGGCTGCCTGTCTCTTAGTTCTCCTCCGCCCGGCCGGTGAGATGATCTTGATAGAGATGGAGACCACTTTCAAGATCACCAACGAGAACTCGAACGATTGGGCCCCAATCGTGTAAGCCGCGCAGCAGATAACGATAATTCCAGCGAGAACGAGAGTCTCGCATGCAATCATGAGCGGCACAATTTACCCTTCGCGAAGTAGACATGCATTCAGTTGTTGCGCCCTTCGCCGCGGGCCCAGCCGGTCTCCTTCGCGGGGTCAGTTGAGGTGTGCCGCCTCATGCTGGTGCCTCGCACGATATCACCCACAGAGGCTGAAACCACGTCGTAGCGTTGTCCAGCTTCAGCGTGTCTCGCGGGCGATTACGGCTCGCCTGGCGAGCCGGAGTGTGCACGCGCTTGGCGTGTCGGCACAGAGCTCGTCGGCAGAGCCTTTTCCGGGAGCCGCTACGGTCCTGGGTGCGACTCAACGAGAGTCGGTGCCGATCCAGACGTTGATGCGGTGGGATCACTGCCCATCTAGTTTCTTAGCACCCATCGCTCGCTTGCGGAGGCGGAGCATGTGAGCACGTAGCGCATGCTCGGCGCGGCGGCGGCGTTCGTCGGGTGGGAGTTTGCCTTCAGGGTCTACCTCGCGTTCGAAGCGCCTGAGGAAGGCTTCGCGGGCGGGCCGGGTGCGGGCGCTGCGATCAGAGGTGCGTGCCCAGGAGATTTCGGCTGCTATCCGTGCGTTGATGTTCTTGGACACGTGCATCACCTCCGCTCGCTGATTGCGGGTCGTGGTCGTCTCGGCGTTTGTCTCAGAGGGCGTGTACGCGCGTTTACGTGCAGACACGCGCGAGGCGTGAGACGAGACAAGTGGGTGAGACAAACGGTCATAGCTGGTCCTCGGTCGTGGTCGCGCGCCACCGGCCGCGGCTGACCTGGATCGCTCGGCCTGCCTGGGCGTGGGCGGCGAGGTGCCGGTACAGGGTCGGCCTGGTCATGCCGCTGAGGCGCATGAGTTCGGCGATCTCGGCGCCCTCGTCGGGGGCGGTGCACAGCGCGAGCCACAGCGCGCCGTCCGGCGTGGTGGAGTCGTTGCCGTCCGGGACATCCCCGGGCTTGTCTGGGTCGCGCTGGGCGCCGGCCGGGTACCACGGCGCGGGCTCGGCAACCACAGGACCGGGGTTGAGCACGCCGCGTGACACGTCATCCAGCCGCGGCCGGTGCGGCCCAAAGCGGGCGACGATACGGGCCACGTCCTGATCGGTGACGAGGTAGGCGCGGGCGCGCTTCGGGGTGGTGTGCTCGGGTGCGGAGACTAGGAATTTGCCGGGCGCGTTGAGCGTGTGGGCGTGCCATCCGGCGGCGAGCATGCCCTGTCCGAGGATCAGGTCGACGTCTTTGCGCTCGCGGACGCGGAAGCAGATCCGGGTGTCCATCTGGGAGCGCACGGCGCCTTGTCCCATTGCTTTCTGGGTGGGCCGCTGGGTCGCGGCGACGAGTGTTACCGCCACTGCGCGGCCGAGCCGGGCGATGGAATCGGTATCGCTCATGGCGCCGGGTGCTTCGTCGGCGAGTTCGGCGTACTCATCGATGATGATCACCAGCGCGGGCATGTGCGGGCTCGGATCCCACACTCGCCGGCCGATGGCGGCCAGGTGCGCGGCGCGTGCCTGCAGGATGGCGGCGGCGTCGGCGAGTAGTGCGGCGGCTTCTGTGGGCGTGGTGGCGAGCCGGTCGATGCACGGTGCCCAGGGCTGGAGTTCCATCCCGTTTTTGAGGTCGATGGCCCAGATGACTACGTCGTTGCAGGCGGCCAAGGTGGCCATGAGCACGTTGAGTCCGCCGCTCTTGCCCGACCCGGTGGTGCCAGCGCACAGCGCGTGCCGTCGCAGGAACGACACGCGGCAGGGTTCGGCGTCCTCGAAGGGCCCGAGGTCGACCGGCTGGGTTATCGACCGGGCGAACGGCCCGGGCCAGCCGATTGCCTCGGCGTGCGGATCGGTGTCGAGGACGCGCAGCTCGCACCTGTTCGCCTTGCCGTCGCGGGTCGGGTGCACGCGCACCGCGCCGCGGTAGGTGCCGAGCGCTGATTCGATCGCCGGCATGCGCGCGGTCAGGTCGGCGATGGTCTGCCCGCGGGCCAGCTTGACCCGTGCCCGCCAGCCCCACACGTCCACGGCTGCTGACTGGATCTTTGATCCTGGCAGTCCGATGACCTTGGAGATGTCCGGCCAGGCGGCGATGGTGCGCTGCACCCGGGCCCGGGCGCGGCGGCGCCGGTGGGCCCACCACGGGACCGCGAGGATGACCGCGCCGACGCCCAGGACTTGCGGGAGCGGGGAGGTGAACGGGCCAAGCAGTGCCGAGGATGCGAGCCATCCGCCAGCAGCGAGCGTGACGGCCGCCGCGTAGATCCGCTCTGCGAGCCGGAGAAGGCCGAGCCGCGCGCCGAACATCACGAGCGCGACCGCGGCCAGGTCCGAGACGGTCAGCAGCCACGGCCACCAGTGCCGGTGCGTCTCGTGGAGCCACCAGCCCGCCCCGAGGACCGCGCAAGCCGTTGCGGCGGGCGCGATCTCGGAGCGGTACCGCCACGCCCAGCGGGCGAGGATCACCCCGGCTGGCGCTGGGAACGGGCTGTCGATGACCACGATGGGCTGCAGGTCGGCGCGGCGGGCGCGGCGGGTCTGCCTGCGGATCTGCCGGTACGTGCTCATCCGCGCCGCCTGGTGGCAGCCGGGGTATCGGGCGAGTCGAGTTCGTCGCGCAGGTAGCCGAGCGGGTAGGACTCGCCCTCGGCGTCGGCCGCGAGGGCCGCGCGGATCGCGGCGAGCAGGTTGGCGCGATCCAGCCGCACCGCCTCGAGCTCCGCCCGGGCCTTGCCGAGGGCGGCGAGGACGGCAGGCAGGTCGGCGAGCGCAGTGTCGATGAGCCGCCATGCGCCTGCGAGCGATGGTGTGACCGCAGCGAAGCCGGCGATGATGTCGCGCGCTATGTCGTTGCGCGTGGTGATCTCGGCAGGGTGGCTGAGGTTCATCGCGCGCCCTCCGTCCTGCCGGCGACGGCCTGGGCGAGCCGTCCCGCGGCGAGCCGCGCGAAGTCGGGCGACAGGTCGATGCCGGTGAACCGGCGATCCAGCTGGATGGCGGCCAGTCCGGTCGTGCCGCTGCCGGCGAACGGGTCGAGGACGGTCCCGCTCGGCTTGCATCCGGCCGCGATGCGCCGCAGCGGAAGGCCGATCGGGTAAGCCGCGAAGTGCGGCCCGCTGTAGGGGCGGGTGGGGATCGACCACACGTCGCCCGGGTTGCGCCCGTTCGGGTGCGCGCGCCGGTGGCTCGCGCTGTGCCGCCCTGTGCCATAGCGGCGGGCCGTGGTGACCTCGCGCGTACCCGGCCCGTACTTCAGCGGCCGGGTACACCTATCCGGACGGCCCGGCGGCCGGGTACGCGGCTCTCGCTGCTGGCGGCGCGTGTCCGCCGAGTGAGGGACGCGGATCGGGTCCAGGTCGAACCAGTAGGCAGGCTGCTTGACGAGCAGGAACAGCAGCTCGTGCCGGCACGACAGCCGGTCGCGCACCGATTCGGGCATCGCGTTCGGCTTGTGCCACACGATCGCGTTCCGCAGTATCCAGCCGTCATCCTGGAGCGCGAACGCGACGCGCCAGGGCAGGCCGAGCAGGTTCTTCGCGTGCATCCCGGTCACGCGGTGGGTGGTGATGTGCTCGCCGAGGTAGGCGTGCATCCCGGTCGCGCCGCCGCCGCTGGCTGAGTAGGAGTCGCCGAGGTTGAGCCAGCACGTCCCGTCGTCCGCGAGCACCCGCCGCGCTTCCCGGAACACATTTCGCATGGTTTCGATGTACGCGGCGGGGCTGTCCTCGTGGCCGTACTGCCCGGCCACGCCGTAGTCTCGCTTGCCCCAGGACGGCGGGCTGGTGACGATGCAGTTGGCCGACTGGGCGGGCATGCCGGCGAGGACGGCCTGGGAGTCGCCGACGTACAGAGCCCACGGCGGGCTTTCGGCGGGTGGCGTCAGCCTGTAAGCGTCAGTCATCGGACATCACCCCTTTCCGCCGGCCTGGAGCCACTGGACGATTCCGGCGATGAAGCTCCGGATCTGGGGCGCGGCGCTGGTCGCGGCGAGGAGGAAGCCGAGCAGCGCGCAGACGATCGCGTGCCAGGCCCGCAGTCCCATGTGCCGGTAGGCGAGGTAGGCGATGATCGCCACGAGTGCGATGAGTGGAATCGAGACAGTCATTCGGCATCACCTCTTCCGGCCGCGGTCACGGCGTGTCGGGGACTTGCGGGAACGCCATGCCTTACGCCGAGCCCAGCGGGCCCGGGCACGGCACTTCGGGCAGTTGAGTTCGTTGCAGTGCCGGGCGAGGACGATCACGGCGGAGACGTCGGTGATCTGGCTCATCAGTCACCGTCCTCTGCGTCGCCGCGCGGGCCGCAGCCGCCTGATCCGGTCAGAATGCGTCGGGCGAATGCCTCGCTCGAGCTGGCGGGCTTGCCGGTCAGTCGCTGGCCGTGGTCGCCTCGCTGAATGCCGATGACGGCGAGGATTAGGCCTCCGGTGAACGCTCCGGCCATGAGGGCGGCGGAGCCGAGGATCAGGTGCAGCAGCATCGCTATTCCGCCTTTCTGCTCTCGTCAGCGCGGGCGCTGTGCGGGATGGCGACGGCGCGGTACTGGACCGGTCCGAAGTCGCGGTGGGCGCTGTAGTGCCCGGTCGGGCTGTCGGCGTCACTGGCCGTGGCGCCGATCTGGCCGGCGATCGCGTCGATCTCGGCAAACATTTGCGCGTTGCTCCCTACTGGCGGGAACACGAGCATGTCGGTTCGCGGTGGCGCGGGTACGCCGGGATTCTTGTCGAGGAATTCCGCAAGGTCGCGCAGCCCGGAAATAAGCCGGGAGCGCTCCTCAGAATTGGCGTAATAGCTCATGTGGCATCACATCCTTCGGAGACTTGAGGTGCATCCATGTCTCCGATTCCACCGGCTACCAGCCGCTTTTACCATGCAACGCTAATGCAATTAGCACGCAATCCCGGAAGCTACATGCAAGCTTAATGCAAACTCAACGCGAGTCAATGCAACCACAATGCAAAAAGCCCTGCTCGGAGGATCAGAGCAGGGCTTTTTGCAGAGGCCCGACAACTAGAAATCCCAATAACCGACAGACCGGGAGGCGAGTTATCCTAGTACCCGGAGTCAGTTGGCTTGTCTAGGTGGAGGAATCTCGCGTACTGTCGCCGATTGGTACTCATCAAAGAATTCCGCGACGCTGGCCACGCCCCGGTATGGGCCAAGTTGCTTCGCGAGATAGCGCAAGCGGGTGTCAGTCCGCGCGGAGTTCGTACGCGCCGCCAGCGCCGCCATCTGCAGCGCGATGCCCGCAGCATGCTCAATCTCACCGAGCTGGACGTAGTCTTCGGCGAGCCAGCTCAGGTAAAGCGAGTTCTCCCGGACGAGCGCCGGATCGTAACGCGCCATAGCGTTCGTGAGCAGCGGCTCAGCGCGAGCCGGATTCCTCAGCTCGGTGTAGCAGCGGCCGGCCATGACGTCGATTTCCTCACGGTTGAGCCAGTAAAGCCAATCCGGGTCATCATCCCTGCGCCCCGCGGAGAAGCTTTCCTCAACCATCCCGAGAGCCCGCTCGCATTCGCGGACGTCACCAGACCGCGCGGCCGACCATGCGACCCGCTCCAGCAGCAGCGCTCGCCCTAGCGGCGTCGCGCCAGACCGGCCGCCCTGGTACGCAGTGCGAGCAAGGACCACAGCCTCATTCGGGTCTCCGGCGTTGGCAACCTGATAACTGAAAGTCGAGATGAGGTTCGCGGCAAGAGGCGCGTTGTCTGCGCCACGCGCGGCCAGGACCCCGCCCCTGACATACCGCGCCGCTTCATCAAGCAAGCCAGCATCGGCGGCCACCCACGCGCCGAGCTGTGCGAGTTCACCGATCGCCGTGAGAGCACGGCGCGCCTGCTGATCCGTAAGAGTTCCCTCGGACAGAAGGCAAACGGTTGCCGTCAACTCGACCCGCATGAGATCCCTGCTGGCAGCACCGGTTACGAAATCGTCGGCCCGCCGCAGCTGGACAACTCGATGCTCCACTGCGCTCAGGAGCGCATCGCTGACTCGCCGTCCGGCACTCAGCTCGATTACCTGTGGCGGATCTGAGATGAGCCACAGGTGCGACAGCCGCTCGATGTCTTCGACGGCGGATCTTTCCAGCGCGGCGTCAAAGCTGAGTGAAAGCCGACGCGCGTCGTCTCCGTTCCATGCTTGGTTTGTCATGGCATCGAGCGGAACGCAGAAGGGCTGTCCGGCGTCCGGCTCGTCCTCAGGAGCATCGCGCGTCTCGCTTGCAAGTAGTGCGAACTGTGCTTTTATCCGGTCAGAAGCATGATCAAGCGCGGCGTCGAGAAAATCTTGAATCTGGCGCTGGGGGATCATGTCAGGCCGCTGCCGCCAGTATGCGACGGTGCGAACCGAGACGCCAAGGTGCTCAGCGAACGATTCATTGGTCATGCGCAACGCTTGCCGCAGCGCGTCTGCCTGTGCGCCGGTCCATGTCGCGGTGACCTGCATGACGGGGCTACGCCTTCACGTGGTCGCCGGACATGAAACCCCGGGCTTCTGGACGTGCGGGAACTCGCTCTGCGGTTGCCCGCACGTCGGCGGAACTGACTGCCATTGGCGCGCCCGTTTCCCTTGGTCGCTCGCCTATTGCGTGGTCAGTGTGCGCCGCTTTTCACACCATGAA
>Ga0335075_10016989_pt1 | contig 10839 bp, 9 predicted proteins | sample Lox_Sample_24_FD_206723 | JGI IMG/M metagenome (GOLD analysis project Ga0335075, IMG submission 206723) | Soil microbial communities from Loxahatchee National Wildlife Refuge, Florida, United States - Lox_Sample_2.4 | ecosystem: Environmental > Terrestrial > Soil > Wetlands | place: USA: Florida... | reverse complement strand
CGGCGTTTTCAGCGGGTACTCGAACGGTCAGGTCGCCCTGCGCCACCTTCAAGACGAGATATTCCTTTTGCTCCCCTTTAATGGTTCGGGTTTCGATCGCCTCGATCAACGCAGCACCGTGGTGTGGGTAAACAACGGTGTCTCCGACCTTAAAAATCATCAGTTTCGAGCCCCTTTCGTTACTCCATGCTAACACGCCGCGCCGACACGTGCGGAACAACGGTGCAGGTCAGGGGCACCGCACGTGAACAGAGGGGGTTGACAGACTGCCAAATTCATGCAAGGCACCGACCTCACGGGAACCCGTTGGGCGCCCCCCGGAAGCTCCAGGTTTGCGCTGTTCGGCACGGTCAAGATCATACTGTGTCGGGCTGATCGCCGCGCCCTCCCCCTCCTAAGCCCTCGGCTACCGCCGGCTTTGCCGACCTACTACTCTGCATAGTCGAACGCTGTGCCAGAAAGCCCAGCGGGATGACAACCCAGCGCTATGCGTAGGCCGAGCAGGAGGCTTGGAGTGAATCGCTTCGACTACCGCGACTCGAAACCCCGCTCGAGCCGGGTCGCCGCGCTCGCGGCGGCCGGCCTCATCGGCGCGCTGGCCCTTGCCGGCTGTGGCGCCGGTCAGCTCTCGCAGACCGCCAGCCAGGAATCCGCCGTCGACGGCAACGCGGCGGTGATCAACAATGTCGCGCTGCGCAACGTCCGCATTCAGGCGGAGCAGAACACGGACTTCCTGCACCCCGGCGCAACCGTCGACCTGGTGCTGGTTGTCGTCAACCAGTCGCCGGACGTCGCCGACAAGCTGGTCGCCGTGAATACCGACATCGGCAAGGTGACAGTGACCGGCGACGCCACCCTGCCGGCCGGCGGGACGCTGTTCGTTGGCACCCCGAAGGGTCAAAATCGCAAAGCCGTGGACGAGGTCGAGGCCGCCGACTCGGTCAAGGCGACGGTGGCGCTGAGCAAGCCGATCACCAACGGCCCGAACTACAACTTCACCTTCACGTTCGAGAAGGCTGGGAGTGTCAGCGTCCAGGTGCCGATTTCGGCGCCCGAAGGCCAGCCGTTGTCGGCCGCGCATCCCTAAATTGTCCGAACCGCCGGATACGGTCACGGTGTGGCCAAGGCGCGTTCGCAGTACCGCTGTTCGGAATGCCGCCATGTCACCGCCAAATGGGTAGGACGCTGCCTGGAGTGCGGCACCTGGGGCTCGGTGGATGAAGTCGCGGTGCTCAGCGCCGTCCGGAACGGCGCCCGCCCGGTGCTAGCCCCGTCGTCGGCCGCCGTTCCGATCAGTTCCATCGAGCCACACGGCACCCGCCATTGCCCAACCGGGATCGATGAACTCGACCGGGTATTGGGCGGCGGCGTGGTACCCGGATCGGTCACCCTACTCGCGGGCGATCCGGGGGTGGGTAAATCGACGCTGCTGCTCAAGGTCGCCCATCAGTGGGCAGCGTCGGGGCGGCGCGCGCTGTACGTCTCCGGCGAGGAATCACGCGGCCAGATCCGGATGCGGGCCGACCGGACCGGCTGCAGCCATCACGAGCTGTACTTGGCCGCCGAGTCCGACCTGCACGCGGTGCTCGGCCACATCGAAGCGGTGCAGCCCACGCTCGTCGTCGTCGACTCTGTGCAGACCATGTCCAGCGCTGACACCGACGGCGTCGCCGGTGGGGTCACCCAGGTCCGGGCCGTGACCACCGCGCTGACCGCCGCGGCGAAAACCACCGGCGTGCCGCTGATCCTCGTCGGCCACGTCACCAAGGACGGCGCGATCGCCGGGCCGCGCTCGCTTGAACACCTGGTCGATGTCGTACTGCATTTCGAAGGCGACCGCAACTCGCTGCTGCGCATGGTCCGTGGCGTGAAGAACCGATTCGGTGCCGCCGACGAGGTCGGCTGTTTTCTCTTGCAGGACAATGGGATTGAGGGTGTCGCTGATCCGTCTGGGTTATTTCTGGATCAGCGGCCGCAGCCCGTCGCGGGCACTGCGATCACGGTGACTCTCGACGGCAAACGCCCCTTGATCGGCGAAGTCCAGGCGCTGCTGGCGACACCCTCGAACAGCTCACCACGCCGCGCTGTCAGCGGGATCGACCACGCCCGGGCGGCGATGATCGCCGCGGTGCTGGAGAAACACGCCCACCTCAAGATCGCGGTGAATGACGTCTACCTGTCCACGGTGGGCGGCATGCGGCTGACCGATCCGTCGTCGGACCTGGCGGTCGCGGTCGCGCTGGCGTCGGCCTACGTGAACCTGCCGTTGCCGGCCACCGCGGTGATGATCGGAGAGGTCGGGTTGGCCGGCGATCTGCGGCGGGTCGGCGGCATGGGGCGCCGGCTGGCCGAAGCCGCACGGCAGGGGTTTACCACGGCGCTGATCCCGCCGGGCTGTGCTGCGGTGCCGACCGGTGTGCGGGCGCTGGAAGCGGCCACCATCGTCGTAGCGCTGGAACACATGCTCGACATCGCCGAGCACCGCGGCACGCCACCGACGCCACCACGTCGGCTGGATGTAGCGCACAATGACTAGCGATGAGTGTCAGCAAAGCAAGCACAAACGGCGCCGTGTCGACGCCGAAGCCCACCCTGCGTGAGGCCGTTGCACGGCTGGCGCCGGGAACCCCGCTGCGCGACGGCCTGGAACGCATCCTGCGCGGCCGGACCGGTGCGCTGATAGTCCTGGGCTACGACGACAGCGTCGAGACGATCTGCGACGGCGGTTTCTCGCTCGACGTGCGGTACGCGCCGACCAGATTGCGGGAGCTGTGCAAGATGGACGGCGCGGTGGTGCTGTCCACCGATGCCAGCCGGATCCTGAGGGCCAACGTGCAGCTGGTACCCGACCCGTCGATTCCCACCGACGAGTCCGGCACCCGGCACCGATCGGCCGAACGGTCCGCTATCCAGACCGGCTACCCGGTCATCTCGGTCAGCCATTCGATGAGCATCGTGACCGTTTACCTCGGCGGCGAGCGTCATGTGTTGGCCGACTCGGCCACCATCCTGTCGCGGGCGAACCAGGCCATCGCGACGCTCGAGCGCTACAAGATGCGGCTCGACGAGGTCAGCGGGCAGCTGGCGCGGGCCGAGATCGAGGACTTCGTCACCCTGCGCGATGTGATGACGGTGGTGCAGCGGCTTGAGCTGGTCCGCCGGATCGGCCTTGCGATCGACTACGACGCCGTCGAGCTGGGTACCGACGGACGGCAGTTGCGGCTTCAGCTGGAGGAATTGCTCGGCGGCAACGACACCGCCCGAGAGCTGATCGTGCGCGACTACCACGCCAACCCCGAGCCATTGTCCAAGGAGGAGGTCGGGGCGATTCTCGGCGAGCTGGATGAGCTGTCCGACACCGAGTTACTCGACTTCACCTCCCTGGCAAAGGTTTTCGGATTTCCGCCGACCGACGAAGCTCAGGATTCAGCGATGAGTTCGCGCGGCTATCGCGCGATGGCCGGCATCCCGAGGCTGCAGTTCGCGCACGCCGACCGGTTGGTCCGTGAGTTCGGGTCGCTGCAGGGTCTGCTGGCGGCAAGTGCCAGCGATCTGGAGGCGGTCGAGGGGATCGGCGCGATCTGGGCACGGCAGGTGCGCGAGGGGCTCTCGCATCTGGCCGAGTCGACGATCGCCGACCCGCTTGGCTGAGCGGCTGGCGAGCTAGCCGGCGGGGCCGGGCGGCGGACCGGGCGGTGGCCCGACTACGGGCGGCGGGCCGGGCATGCCAGGCGGCACGGGCGGAGGCACGGCGCCGGGTGGCGGCGGCGGCGCCATGATGAACGGGACGGCGGCCGAGCGCAGGTTGCCCAACTGCACGACGAGGTTGTAGGTGCCGGGTCCGATCGGCTGCCGCGGCAACGGACAGTGCGGCGCCGATCCCATGCCGGTCCAGGTCACCGCCGTGGTCACCTGCTCGCCCGGCGCAAACGTCTTGACCAGTGTCTCGTTGGAAGGCGCGCAGTCCAGGTTGGACCACAACCGCTTGTTGTCCAACGAGTAGACATAAGCCGCGAGCACGGCCGCGCCGACGTCGCGTTTGCAGGCCACCAGACCGATGTTGGTCACGACCATGCTGAATTTCGGCTGGTCACCGATGACGAATTGCGGCGCGTTCGTCAGACCCAGCACGGCCAGCGTCGAGTCGGGGCAGTCATCGCCTGCCTTGAGCACCGGCGGTGGCTGAACGGCGGCCGTCGGTGTCTCCGCCGGCTGGTCCGGGTTCTGTCCCGCCGGCGGCACCACCGGGGACTTGACCTCCGGGGCCGCCCCGGGTTTCTGCGCGGCCGCATTTCCGGCCTTGCCGCCACTGGTGTTGGCGCCCGCTGTGCTACTCAGCACGGCGACGATGATCGCGACGACGATGCCGATCGCGACTACCGCGATGCCCAACGCCAATCCGCGGCGTCGCCAATAGATTTCCGGCGGTAGTGGGCCATGCGGTTCCAGATCCAGCACATTCACACGGTAAGCCCAGGTCACGCCGACAGGTCCGACCCGACTCGGCGTGTCGCCCAGTTAGCTGAGTCGTCTTGCTGTACTTGCGGCGCGCGCAACCGCCGGTCGGGCAGACGACTGGGCAGGCGTGGCCACCAGAACCAGCGTCCCAGCAGCGCCACCAGCGACGGCATCAGGAAGGTCCGGACGATCAGCGTGTCCAGCAGCAGCCCGATCCCGACAGTGATGCCGACCTGCTCGATGGACAGCACCGTGCTGCCGGACAAAGCGAACATCGTGATTCCGAAGACGATGCCCGCGGTGGTCACTACACCACCGGTGCCCGCGAACGCGCGGACGACGCCGGTGCCGATCCCGGCCCGGAGCTCCTCGCGGATACGCATCGCCAACAGCAGGTTGTAGTCTGCGCCGACGGCGACCAGCGCGATGAATGCCATCGGCGCCACTGCCCAGTGCAGCGGTTGGCTGAACAGAAGCCGGCTGAGCAGAACGCTGACGCCCAGTGCCGAGGCATAGGACACGATGACGGTGCCGACCACCACAACCGCCGCCACCGGGCTGCGCAGCATCACCGCGACGATCAGAAAGATCAGCGCCAGCGTCGCCGCCACCAGCAGCACGATGTCGCCGTGCACCAGGCCTTGCAGGTCACGGGTCGCCGGGCCCACCCCGGCCAATCCCACCGAGACCGGTGTCAGGCTGCCCTCCTTGGTCGCCTCGGCGACGGCGGTGTCGATCTGGCGGGCGTGCTGTGCGCCGTCACCTCCCCACTCCTGGCCCTGGCCGTAGACCACCAGATACGTCGAGCGACCATCCCGAGATACCAAGTCGTTCAACGCCTGTCGATAATGTGGGTCCGACAGCGCACGGCTGGGCAAGTAGAAACCGCCGGCCGCGCTGCCGCGAAAGCCGGCGTCGATCTCCTGCAGGTAGCCGGAGAGCTGGCGAACCTGAGGGGCAAACGAATCGACAGCGCTGCGCAAGTCGCGGGTCGCCGCCTTCGCCTGGCCCAACACGTCGCGCATCGACTGCAGGGCTGGCGGGAGCCCGGCGAATGCCGTCGTCGTAGCACTGGACCCGGTCATCAGTTTCCCTGCGCCGTCGGATAATTCGCCGGTGCTGCGGACCACACTGTCGACAGGCTGGACAACGCGCGCCACCATCGAGCAGATTGCGTTGGCGGGGCAATCCGGGGTGCTGTCGACGAAGTTGCGCAGCGGGGCCAGATATCCCGACATCACACCGACGGTGTCGCGCATTCCGTCGATGCCGGCACGCATATCGTCAGCGCCTGAACCGATTTCACGCAGACCGTTGGCGCTGCCCCGCATCCCGCGGCTCATCTGGTCCACCGCTGTGGTCATCTGCGACAAGGTGGTGTCAAGGTCCCCGATGCGCTGCAACCGAGCGACAAGTGCATCGATGCCGCCGCCGAATTGCTGCCCGATCAGGCCGGCCTGATAACTCAGGGTCGCCTGTTCGGGCACGGTTCCGGCCGGCCGGCTGGCCGACTGCACCATCCGCACGCCGGGAATTACCATGAGCTGCCGGGTGATTCGCTCGACGGCGATCAACCCGGCCGGATTGCGCAGATCGTGGTCGGCCTGCACCGTGACGATGTCGGGTAGCAGCCGGTTCGCCGGAAAGTGCCGATCCATCGCCGCATAACCAAGATTGGATTCGGTGCCGGCCGGGGTTGCCGCCGGTTCGTTCCAGCCGGTCCGCATGCCGAGCAGCGGCAGGATCAAAATGACGATCAGTCCGCCGCTGGCCACCAGCACGGGTCCGGGCCAGCGGGCGACGATCACTCCGAGGCGCCGCCAGCGACGCCCGATAGCCGATCGACGCGGCTCGAGCAGCCCGCGTCGGCCGGCCAAACCGATCAACGCCGGGGTCAACGTCAAGGCGGCCAGCATGCCGACCAGAACTCCTATGGCACAGGGTATTCCGGTGCTGCGGAACATACCGACCTGGGCCAGGCTCAAACAGGCTAAGGCGGTGGCCATCGTCAGCGCCGAGCCGATCACCACCGGCGCCACACCACGGTAAGCGTCGACCAAGGCGGTGGCCGGGTCGGTTCCACGCCGGCGGCCTTCGTGGTACCGGCCGATCAGAAAGATCGCGTAATCGGTTCCCGCGCCGAGGATCATCGCCGCAACGAGCGCGACCGAGAACAGCGACACCTCAACCAGGCCGTGGTTGCCCAGCAGGGCCACCACTGGGCGGGCGACGGCCAGCGCCAAGCCCACTGAGATCAGCGGGATGGCCGCGGTAACCGCCGAACGGTAGACGATGAGCAGCAGCACCATGATCACCATCACCGTTGCCGCGGTGATCAACAGCATCTGGTGGTCGATCGCGGCGAACTCGTCGGCCAGCGTGCTGCCCGGCCCGGTGACGTACACGTGCAATCCCGGCGGCGGGCCGAGCCGAGCCGCCGTGTCACGCACAACAGTGACGGCGTCGCCGGCCTGCGAGGTCCCCAACATTCCCGACAACCGCAGCATCACGTCTGCGGCGTGACCGTCCCGACTTTGCGCCCCGGACTCTGTCACCGAGTTCGCCCATAGATCGGTGACCGAGTAGACATGTTTTGTGTCGGCGCGCAGTGCCGCTATCAGGCTGTCGTAGTAGCGCCGGTCTGCCTGCTGTAGCGGTCGGTCACGTTCCAGCACAATATAATTGAGGTTATTGCTGGGCTTGTCACCGAACAGTTCGGCTGACTGCTTCGCCGCGACAGCGCTGGGTGCGTCGGTGGGCATGAACGACCGCGCGTGCGACGCGACGACCCGCTCCAGCTGGGGCACCGCCAGGTTTCCCACCGCAGCCACGACGATCCACCCCAGCACCACCAGGACCGCATAGCGGCTGGTGAAACGCGCCGTGGGCGCGAGCAGCTCAGGCAACGGTCTGCGCACCGAACGGGTCGACCATGTGCTGCTCGTCGCGTTGCAGGCCGCGGACCCGCACCGATCGCCGGGCCGCCGTATCCAGAAGTGCCCGCAGCCCCGGCTCGCGGGCAGCAAGCTCAGCACGCGCTTGTTCAGCGTGGACGTCGTCGTCCAGCCTTGCCGTCAGGGCAGTAAGCCAGCGCTGCCGCAGCGAAAGCAGCAGACCCTCTTCGCTGCCGAACAAGCGCTGAACATCGGGCATTCGTCCATTGAAATCCAGTGCCGCTTCGGGATTTTCGGCTGCACGCTCAATCATGTCGGCCATGAAGGCCATCCGCTCATGGTGTTCTTGCCATGTCATGCCAATGACGCTAGAAAAACTCGGCGGCCCCGACATCGTGCCGCAGTCCGGTTTCGGCCTCCTACTACGGTCGGAGTCGAAGTCAGTCCCAAGCAGGATGTATGCGCGGCCGATAACTTCTACGATGAGCCGATGTTGCGCGTAGTAGGAGAATATGTGCGCGATCGACTTCGGATACGCACTGAGCTGATCCCAACGGGGTTCTCCTGGACATTCGTGCTGCTGGTGGACAGTGCTTTGATCTTGATCGTGGTCGCTTCGACCGCACAGCGCGCCACCCGGGCGGATCTGCCGGTGGCATTGTTCGCGGCGCTGGTGGCTGTCGCGCCGTTGGTGCTGTTCTTCGCTGTCGCAATCAAATTCAGCCCGGGGCTGACCTGGGTCACCTCTTATACGGCGGTCATCATCTGGCTGTTCGCAACATCGACACCGATCGGCAGTGATTTCGCGCCGATGCTGCTCGGGTTGATGCTCGGGGTGGTCGGAGCCCTTGCGCCGGTGGCTTACGGCGTGCTTGCCCTTGGATCGGCCGTGACTCTGCTGGCGGTCGCGTCGGCTGCGCACCGGCTCGACGAATTGGCGTTGTATCTGAGCTGCGTCGCGATGGGTTGGCTGGTGGGAGCCCTGATGCGGATTCAGGCGCAGCTGATGGTGAAGCAGCAGGAATTGCAGAACGACCTGGCCAACCATGCCGCGGCCGACGAGCGGCGGCGCATCGCGCGCGAGGTACACGACGTGATCGCGCATTCGCTGTCCGTCACGTTGCTGCATGTGACCGGCGCACGCCACGCCCTACAACAAGATCGTGACGTCGACGACGCGGTCGGAGCGCTGACCGACGCGGAGCGGTTGGGCCGCCAGGCAATGGCCGACATCCGCCGCACGGTCGGGCTGCTCGACGCAGAGCAGACCAACGGTTCATCGCCCGCGATGGCTCCAGAGCCGGACATCGGCGATATCCCGGATCTGATCAACGATTTCGTGCAGGCCGGGTTGCCGGTCACGCTGCATAGCGACGGTGAACCCGGCCAGGTGTCGGCGGCGGTCGGATTGGCGCTCTACCGCATCACCCAGGAGTCGCTGGCCAACATCGCCAAACATGCACCCGCATCCGAAGCCCAAGTGGACCTGGCGATTTCACCCTCGGTTGTGGTGCTTTCGGTCGTCAACGACCTGCCGGTCCGGGTGCCCGACGTTCCGGTGGCGCGCGATGGCCGGGGTCTACCGGGTATGCGCCAACGCGTCGAACTACTCGGTGGCGTGCTCGATGCCGGCCGATGCCCGCAGGGCTGGTCGGTGCGCGTCGAAATTCCGCTAGCGGAACCGAACCAGCGTTCCCGGCGGTGCCCACTCTAAGATGGCCACCTCCGACATCGCGGTGCTGCTGGTCGACGACCAGGAACTGGTCCGCTCCGGGCTGCGACGCATTCTGCGGCGCAAGGACGGATTCGTGATCGTGGCCGAATGCGGCGACGGCGACGAGGTTCCGGGCGCCGTGGCCGAACACCAGCCCGATGTGGTGGTGATGGATCTGCGGATGAAACGGGTCGACGGTATCGAGGCCACCCGCAGACTGGCCGCGCCAGGCTCACCGCCGGTGCTGGCGCTCACGACTTTCAACGACGACGAGCTGTTGTCCGGCGCACTGCGTGCCGGCGCGTCGGGGTTCGTGCTCAAGGACTCGTCGGCCGAGGAGCTGATCCGCGCGGTGCGTGCGGTCGCGCAGGGCGATAGCTACCTCGACCCCGCGGTCACTTCCCGCGTGCTGAGCACCTATCGGCAAGTCGGCGGCGACCACCGATCCGACCCGGTGGCCGAGGTGACCGCACGCGAACGCGACGTGCTCAGGCTGATCGGCCAAGGCCGGTCTAACACCGAAATCGCGGAGGAGCTATGCATTTCCGAGCTGACCGTGAAAAGCCATATCGGCCGCATCTTCGTCAAGCTGGACCTGCGCGACCGCGCCGCCGCGATCGTGTACGCCTACGACCACGGCGTCGTCACACCGCGGTACCCGGCCTAAGCTTCGCCGATATCACCGATTGCGTTGCGCAGCTGGACTCGCCCGTCGGCGAGGTGGTAGGTGGCGCCCACAATCGCCAGCTCTCCGGCGGCTATCGCTTCGGCAATCGTCGTCGAGCGGGCCCGTAGTTGCGAGGCCGTCTCGACCACGTGGCGCGCCTCGAACTCGTCGGGCCGCTTGAGGCCTTCGCGGCGGCCGAGCAGGATCGACGGCGTCACCCGCTCGACCACGTCGCGCACGTAACCGCCGGGCAGCTCGCCGTTGTCGAGCGCGGCGAGCGTCGCCTTGACCGCACCGCAGCTGTCGTGCCCGAGAACCACGATCAGCGGCACGCCGAGCACCGCAACCGCGAACTCGATCGAGCCCAACACCGCAGAGTCGATCACGTGCCCGGCGGTCCGGACCACGAACATGTCGCCCAACCCCTGGTCGAAGATCAACTCGGCGGCCACCCGGCTGTCACCACAACCGAACAGCGCCACAGTCGGCTTTTGGCCTTTGGCGAGGCTGGCCCGATGCTCAACACTTTGGCTGGGGTGTTCGGGCTGGCCGGCGACGAACCGCTCGTTACCCTCTTTGAGTGATTTCCACGCGGCTATCGGATTCGTATTAGGCATGGCGCATATTCTGCCGCAGCAACCCAAGAAGCTTTCACCAACGCCAAGTGAACTTCTTGACTGGTACGACCGCTGTCGACGCGACCTGCCATGGCGCGAGCCCGGCGTCACCCCGTGGCAGATCCTGGTCAGCGAGTTCATGTTGCAGCAAACGCCGGTGTCGCGGGTGCTGCCGATCTGGTGCGACTGGGTTCAGCGGTGGCCGACGGCCTCGGCCACCGCGGCGGCCAGTGCGGGCGACGTCGTGCGCGCGTGGGGAAAGCTGGGCTACCCGCGGCGGGCCAAACGCCTGCACGAGTGCGCGACGGTGATCGCCCGCGACCACGCTGACGTGGTTCCCGACGACGTCGAGGTCCTGCTGACGCTGCCCGGGGTGGGCAGCTACACCGCCCGCGCGATCGCGTGCTTCGCCTACGGTCAGCCGGTCCCGGTGGTGGACACCAATGTGCGTCGGGTGGTGGCGCGCGTGGTCCACGGTCGCGGCGCCGC
>Ga0335075_10016988_pt1 | contig 10839 bp, 10 predicted proteins | sample Lox_Sample_24_FD_206723 | JGI IMG/M metagenome (GOLD analysis project Ga0335075, IMG submission 206723) | Soil microbial communities from Loxahatchee National Wildlife Refuge, Florida, United States - Lox_Sample_2.4 | ecosystem: Environmental > Terrestrial > Soil > Wetlands | place: USA... | reverse complement strand
TAGCACCTGGGCCTCCTGCCCGGCCAGCCCCACCGTCATGCCGTCTGTCAGGCTTGCGTCCGGCGCAGCCGTCTCCGGCGTGTCGACGCCGAGCCAGGCAGCCTGCTTGTCCATGATCTTGAGCTGTTCCAGGTCATTCCCGTTCATGAAGATGGGCGCACCGATCAGCTTCTTCAGCTTCAGCGCGCCGCCCACGTGGTCGATATGCCCGTGAGTAATGAGAATCTGTTTCAGCTTGAGCCCGAGTTCCGTGAGCCGCCGCTCGATCCTGCCAATCTCCTCACCCGGGTCGATCACGATGGCTTCGTGAGTCTTTTCATCGCCAACAATCGTGCAATTGCACTGCAACGGCCCTACCGGAAACGTCTCAATCACCATGCAGCAATTCTAGAGCCTGCTTTCTCTTTCGCGCGCACCGGACTGCAACCGCTAACTCCGCCAACTCCGCTAACTCCGCCAACTCCGCTTTCTCCAATTTCTATCGCCAACTCGCAAACTCGCGAATGTGTGCGCACCGCAGGCGAACTTGCTGACTTGCTGGCCTGCTGACCCGCTTCATTTCGGGCCATGTCCACAAAAAGTAACCTCCTCGATCAAAAAACCCTTGCGCTGGTTCGCTTTTTATTCGCTATAATTGCGCGCATGGCTGTCACACGCAGGCAAAAAGAGATTCTCGACTTCCTGGAGCGGTTCGTTGGGCGCAACGGCTACTCTCCGTCCTTCGAAGAGATTGCGCGCGGCATGGGCCTCAAGAGCCTAGCCACAGTGCACAAGCACATCACCAATCTCGAGAAAAAAGGAATGCTCGATCGCGTCCACAACCGCAGCCGGTCCATCGATCTGCTGCCGCCCGGCTCCCGCACCCGGTCAAGCGCCAAGCTGCCGCTCGCCGGCCGCATCGCCGCAGGCTTGCCCGTGGAGCAGATGGAGAATCCGGAGAGCATATCGCTGCACGATGTGGTCGGCAACCGCGACGTCTTCGCACTCGAAGTGCGCGGCGACTCCATGCGCGACGAGCACATCATCAACGGCGACTACGTTCTGGTGGAGCGCACCAAGGTCGCGCGCCAGGGCGAGATCGTTGTCGCGCTGGTGCACGGCAGTGAGACCACGCTCAAGCGATTCTTCACCGAGGGCAACGTAGTGCGCCTCCAACCCGCCAACGTCGAAATGGAGCCTATCTACGTCCCCGCCGCCCAGGTCGCCATCCAGGGCCGCGTGCTCGGAGTCCTGCGAAAATACAGATAGAAACTCGTTCCAATATTCAACAAGACCTCGTCCGCCGCAAAGCTCGCTGACTCGTGAACGTGCGCGCAGTGCACGCTAACTTACTGACTTGCCAACCTGCCGACTCGCTGCCTCGCCTGCCATAATGATTCCATGCGCACCATCACCGCCGCAAAACTCTGGGACGGCAACACCCTCCACGACAATCCCGTTCTCTCCATCGAAGACGGCCGCATCGCGTCAATCGCCAGTGGCACCACTAGCAACACTGGCGGCACCGGAACAGCGAAGGGCGAGCATGACTTCCCTGCTGCCACGCTGGCACCTGCATTCTTCGACGTGCATATCCACGGCTCGGCAGGCCACGATGTAATGGAAGCAACGCCGGAAGCGCTCAGCGCCGTCGGCCGCTTTCTCGCCTCGCGCGGCACCGGCAGCTATCTCGCCACCACCGTCACCGCTCCGCTCGACATGACTCTGCGCGCGCTCGAAGGCCTGGCCAGACTCATCGACCACCCAGACTCAATTCCTTCCAAAGGCCCGACGACCAAGCCCATCGGCATTCACCTCGAAGGCCCGTTTCTCTCGCACGCCAAATGCGGCGTCCAGCCCAAAGAGCATCTGCTCGCGCCAGACATCGCCACCTTCGACCGCCTCTATGAAGCCGCCGGCGGCCATGCGCGGCTCATGACTCTGGCGCCCGAGCTGCCCGGCGCAATCGAGCTGGCCGCGCACGCCACCGGGCGCGGAGTCCGCGTCTCCGTTGGCCATTCAGATGCCACAGCGGCTGAAACCCGTGCCGCCCTCGCCGCCGGAGCCGCCAGCGCCACGCACACTTTCAACGCCATGCGCGCGCTCGACCACCGCGAGCCCGGCATTCTCGGCGTGGTGCTCACCACCGATTCGGTTTATTCCGAGCTGATCTGCGACGGCATCCACAACACTCCGGAGATGGTGAAACTCTGGTGGCGCGCCAAGGGCGCGGATCGGGCCATCCTGGTCACTGACGCCATGAGCGCTGCCGGCATGCCCGACGGCGAGTACACCCTGGGCGGATTCGCCGTGCAGGTAGCCAACGGCCGCGCCATGGCCCGCGGAGTCCTTGCCGGCAGCGTCCTCACCCTCGACCGCGCGCTGGCCAACCTCACCCAGTTCACCGGAGCGCCGTTGGACCAGGCCCTGCGCCTGCTCACCGCGAATCCGGCCGCTATGACCGGCTTCGCTGATCGGGCCGGCTCCATCCAAGTAGGCCAGCCCGCCAATCTCGTTGCCGTCGATGCGCAAGGCAAGCTCGTCGCCTCCTTCATCGAAGGCCGGCTCGCCGCAGCGTGAGACCATACCCGCATTGGATCGTCTCCGCTTTCGATTCGAGAGCAAACCTTGCCTTGGATTTGTCATCCGATGCAAGAGAAGCGCTCAGGTCGGCGCTTTCTGGAGAGAGGTATTGCATGTGGCTCGCAATCGCGGTGCTGTTTCTGGTGGCATGGCTGATCGCCTTCGTGGCTTTCCATGTGGCTATGGCGGGGATTCACGTTCTGCTGGGGCTGTTTGTCGTTTGCATCATTATTCATTTCATGCGCAGGTCAGCGCACTCTGCTTGAATCCAAAACGGTCCGCCTTGCTTCCGCGCGCCTGATTCCGGGGAGGCGGCCCGCCAAACTGGAAGCCCGAGTCATGCAGCTCCGCATCGGCGTGGAAAATTTGGCCGCATGCGAGTTGGATAACTTCCGTTTCCGGTAGACCGCAAACTTGGCGGCAGAGCCTGCCCGTATGTCACAATCGTCACAACATGCGCCCGGTTGGAAAAATATCCCTGGTCTTTTCACTTGAAATGGCTATGTTCATATCCGGCAGCGGCGGCATTATGATCAGGACTGGCTCAACTATCAGCAGGAGATCGCACGCCGGCATAGGTCCGCAATGAAGAACAAGGTTGACGGAGTGCGGTCCACGCTCTGTGTCCCCTTGTGTGACGTGATGGCCTTCATCGCCGTAATGGACGAGGCCACCAGACCGTATCTCGCGGCGAGCGGACATTCGACCGAAGATGCGAATAAGGTGCATCTCGCCTGGCGCAAGTCTCCGCAGCTTCAAACTGCGCTCTGGACCAGGTTCTACAGGGATACGGCGCATGCGCCGAGCGAATGGCAACCGGAGAGAAGTGAGCAAGGATGGAACGAGATTCGAGAGACGTCCCGCGGGCCTCACTGAGCGACTATCTTGCCGCGGAGCGCACCTTGCTTGCGTGGATTCGCACCGGGCTGGCCATGATGGGTTTCGGCTTTGTCGTTGCGCGCTTCGGGCTCTTTCTGCAGCAGATCAATCTGGTCGCGCGCGGCGCAGCTCCGCAGTCCTCCGGCTGGTCGCTCTGGTTCGGCACCGCTCTGATCGCGCTTGGCTGTCTGATGAATGTCTTCGCGGGATGGCATCATCTGAAGCTGGTGCGCGCTCTCAATCACGGCGACTCTTCCCACGTGCATTCCACCACGCAGGCCGTCGCCATCGCCTTCATCCTGGCCGTGATCGGGCTCGCCATGGCGATTTATCTCACTACGATTGCCAGGTAGAATCTTGATGAAGCCGGCTTCTCACAAGTCTTTTCCAAATTCGCAGGCGCTCGGCGAGTGGATGGCCGACAATCACGCCAGCGCAAAGGAGCTTTGGGTCAGGATTTATAAGGCCGCTTCAGGCAAACCCTCAGTGACCTGGGCCGATTGTGTTGTTGAAGCAATCCGCTACGGGTGGATCGATGGCCAGAAAAAACCCCTCGACGACAGCTCATTTTTGCAGCGGTTATCTCCACGCAAGCCCCGATCCAACTGGTCCAGCAAGAACCGCGAATATGCCAGGAAGCTGATTCAAGAGGGGCGCATGGCACCGGCGGGACTGGCGCATGTTGAAGCGGCCCAAAAAGATGGGCGCTGGGAGAAGGCTTATGCCGGCTCCGCAGATATGGAAATTCCCCAAGATTTTCTGACGGCTTTGAACAAGCTTCCAAAGGCAAAGAAATTCTTTGCCACCCTGAACAGGCAAAATCTGTTCTCGATTTATTACCGGCTTCACTCCGCCAAAAAGCCGGAAACGCGGGCCAAGCGCATGGCCCAGATTCTTTCAATGCTGCAGAAAGAGACAAAGCTGCGTTGAAGACCGTTTACGCCGGCAATCCGCTGATCTTATCGTCGAGGCAGCCCCACGGTCAGATTGACGGTAGCTCATGTCGTCCGAATGGCCTCATCCGCAGACAGGAAGGCCATCCATCAAGCGAACACAATCAGGTCATATCCTCAGTGGGCCATGATCCAGTCTCCTCCTTCGAGATTTGAATCATGTGCCGGCCGATTTGCGCAGCCATGCACGAGCATGCCGCCTGATCTCATGCCTTTTCAAAGCGGCATCGATGCAGCCATCTTTACGCGGCAGCGTACGCCTCAACGCAACCATCGTTCACTGTGCAAGCCGTTGCGCGCGCCAGATCGCGCCTTCAATCCCCACCACTTCCTTGTCGCCCACCGCGATTCCAGGCGCAGCCGCCTTTAATCCCGCCGTAAAACTCTCGCGCACGTTCCAGGCTTTGTCGATCACGCTGCCGATCCACGCCACCGGAACCTCTTCGGTGAGGTTGTGTTTGCGGCGCAACTTGGTCCGCACCAGCAGCACAAACTCCACCAGGTCAGATGCAGCCTGCTTCAGAACGCCCTGCGCAACCGCATCGCCCGCCCCAGCCAGATCGCTCACAATCGGTGCGAGCGCGGCAAAGTCCGGCCCAGGCGTGCCGTCGCCCAGGTTCACCAGCTCTTCAATCGTCGCTGTTCCCCACGCGCGGCCCACCGCATCCAGAATCTGCGTCGGCTCCTCACGATCGTAGGCGCCCAGCGCACCCCGCACCGCATGCAGCCCGATCCAGTAGCCTGACCCCTCATCGCCTAGCCGCGAGCTCCAGCCGCCTGCGCTCTCCTGGCCACCGTCGGGAGCGCGGCCAATCGTATTGGACCCTGTACCCGCAATCTGCAGAATCCCCGGCCCTCCCTTAAAGGCCGCGTCCAGCGCGATCACCTCATCACCCACCACCTCAGATCGCGCAATCTGAAAGTCCTGAAACACCGCGGTAATCCACTCCGGAATCCCCGGCATGGCCGCGCTGGCCACGCCGCAGCAACCGGCCTGCACCGCTTTTACGCCGGCCTGCGCATACACTTCGCTGAGCAGCGCACGCAGATTCTCTTCCGCCGCCTCCGCGCCTACGCGCAGCCGCTTGATGGACCCGCTCTCAGCAAACGCCAGAACCCGGCCGTTCTCGCATCCGCCATTCGCACCACATTCGACAATCGACGCGCGCGTCCTTGTTCCGCCGCCGTCAATGCCCAGAACAACGCTCATTCTTGTTTCGTGCTCCTCTTATTTTTCCTGTTCTTGCTCGACCCCGCCATCGCGCAGCGTGCCCGACAGGATATTCAAACTACCGTCGTTTTTGGGCGCGGCCAGCCCCAGCATGTGCGCCATCCAGGGATACAGATTCACATTCTCAAACGGGCCCACGGTTTTCCCTTCCACTATATCGGGTCCAGCCGCAAAAAAACTGGCCTTCATCTCCGGCACCAGGCGCGGATCAAACCCGTGCATGCCCACCGTCGGCGGCTTATCGGGTTCGCCCTCACGCGCATGTACGCGGATCGCATACGGGCCGGTCGCTATCACCACCGGGTCGCCCTCGCGCGCATTCTGGTTATAGTTGAGCCCCGCGGGAACATTCTTGAGCCGATAGACCACGAACTGCGAAGAGGACCTCTTTAGCTGGTTGTAAACACGAGCGCGGTCCTCTTCCGTGTCCGGATACAAAAGCGGCCCCTCGGTCTCGAAGCCTTTGAGATCGGCAAAGGTATCCAGCGTCACCCAGCCGCCCTCGGATTTCACCATCCCGTGATCGCTCACCACGACCAGATCGATCGGCAGATGAGTCGCGTCCAGCGCGGCTCTAAGCTTGCCCACCAGCCGGTCCATCTTGAGCTCGGCTGCGCGCGTCTCGGGCGCGTCCGGACCAAACTCGTGTCCTTCGTGGTCCGGCTCGGAGTAGTAAATGGCGATGAAGTGCGGCCGCTCGTCTGCCGGCTCGCGCAGCAGGGCCACGGCATCGTCAATGCGCGCCTGCTGAGCCTCGGCTGTGGCCTGCGTCTTTGAGTCGAAGTGTGCGTACCAGGCGGGCCGGTAGCCGGCAATCTCGGCCTCCGAGCCAGGCCATAGCAGGACTGCCGTGCGCATGCCGTGGCTCTCGGCCAGGCTCCAGATGGGCGTGCCGCCATACCACGAGCCATCGGTCACGGCCTTGGCATCGCTCATGGCATAGCGCGCCTTCCGCGCCGGATCGTAAAAGCTATTTGCCACCAGCCCGTGATGCTCCGGATAAAGCCCGGTGACAATCGTGTAATGGTTGGGGAAGGTCAGCGAAGGATAGCTGGGCAGCATGCCCTCGGGAGCCCAGACGCCGGCTTTGCCCAGCGCCAGCAGGTGCGTTGCGTGGTCCCGCTTCGCGTAGTCCCAGCGGAATCCGTCGAGCGAAACCAGCACCACATAGTGCTGTTGCTCGGCCCATGCGGAGTTGGAGCCATTCTCGACGTGCGTCAGCGGCAGTGCCGGATTGAATTCCGCACCCTGCGCGTCAAGCCGGGACGAGACGGTGCCCAGACCCAGCGCCAGCAGAACCGAAACAAAAGCCACCCGGCAGGCAGCGCAAATTCGCATCGAAGAGATCCTCCGCATCAGCTTATCGTATGCAGCGGACGTGGGGGCACGGGGTTTTCTGCAGCCGTCGAATCGAACTGAAGCAGGCTGCTCCCGGCCCGCAAGAGGCCTTTCAAGAAGAATCATTCCGCGATACAATTCTTCCGAAATATCTCAACGGAGAACCAATCTCATGCGCGCTTTACGTTACCTTTGCGTCTGCCTTCTGGCGCCGCTCGCGCTCCTGGCCGAAAGTAAGAATCCGGCCGATTATCCGTTACGCATCCATGTCTTCAACCGCGCCGAAACCACCTTCTACCACGATCGTTATGAGGAAGAAGCCAAGGGAGACGGCCGTGCCAATCTCTTTGAGAACGGCGAAGCCCACGGTGTCGACTTCAGCTTCGACTGTTCTGAAAAGCTGCGCGCATCATTCGGCTACGAGACTTATCCGGCCAAATGGAAGAAGCCTGACCAGGAGCTGATCGTGCTGCTTCCGGTCTTCGGCAAATCCAACACCTATTTCACATGCAACTTCAAGACCGACGTGAAGAATTTTGCCTACGCCTCGCACGACGGCCGCATGTCCTCAGAGCCGGTAGCCGATTTCAAAGCGTGGATGGTGCGGCACGATTACGATCCCGAGCACGGAAAAGACATGCCCACAAAGACGCAACCATCAAGCGAAGCTGCACAGCCTGCCGCTGCCCAACCCCCGGGTGCTCCGGCCGCGCCGCAACAGTAGCGCCAGTCACTGGCGCGAACCGGCGCTCCGACATCAGGCAACACCTTTTTGCCTGAACCACAGCGAGCCCCAGGGCGTGCCCGGCATCTTCACCGTGGCCTGCCCTGCATACTCGCCTTCGAGAGGCGTGCGCGTCAGCTTCACCGTGTCAATATATTCCGCCGTATACGTCTTCCCTTCCGGCAGCGTGTAGGTTTCCTCGGCAGGCTGCTGCTCATCGTAGTAGTAGAAGATCACCGCATCGTTCATCCGCTTCGCCGCAGCGGGGTCTTCACCGATCGAAGTGAATCCGATCGGGCCCGGCCCCAGCGCAATCGTCTCTTCCAGCAGCTTGCGCAGGAACGCAATCTTTTCCGGGCTCGACCCATGCAGCACGCCGCCGTGCGACCACCACAAAATGTCTTCGGGCGAGAGATATGTCTCACCATGTCCGCAGTACGCGCCCTGCGCCGCAGCCAGCCAGAACCGCCGCGTCATCGCATCACCCGAGAGGTTTCCCCACCGCGATGCGATGTTGCCCTCGTAGCGGCATTCGTCAAACACCAGCGGCTTCTTCCAGTCACCGCGCCAGGTCGCGCCCAGCGTCATCCGCGAGTCCTGCACGCCCGCGTGCGTGCACCACCCGCGCCAATACTCGTACTGGTGAAAACAGTAGTGAATTGACCGCAGATGATCGAAGGCGTCCGTCTCGCACACGATCTGCGCAAACCGGTCCCAGTCGGTGTTGGTCTTTGCCTTCAGCAGATCGTACTCGTTGGCCAGCGACCACCACACATTGCGGAATGCGCCATACCGCGCGACCACATAGCGTAAATACCGATTGTCGACCTCCGCCGGCATCGACTGGTAGCCCCACTTGTCGTAAGGATGGAAAAGAATCAGGTCTGCCTGAACGCCGATCCGCTTCAGCTCGCCGATCAGTTGGTCGAAGTGGCGAAAGTACTCCACATTGAACGTGGAGTAGTCGTTCGTCTCGCCGTTGCGCGGGAACGGATACATCGGCGGCTCTTTGCGATTGTGCTGGTACCATTTGGGAAAAATGCACATGCGCAGCTTGTTGAAGGGCGAGTGGGTCAGAGTCTCGATGGTCTGCCGCTGCGTCTGCTCGGCCTGAAAGGCCCACGCGTAGCAGGTGGTGCCGCACTCCACGTAGGGCGTGCCGTCCGCATAGCCAAAGTGATATCCATCGCGCACCGACACCGGTCCGTGATTGCCGTCGCTCGCAGCCGTACACATCAAAGAACCGGTTTTGCCGTCGAGCGCGGGGCTATGGCTCGCCGTCGTCCATTTCCACTCGCCTTCGGCATCCGGCATAAATCGGATTTTGTATACACCGTTGCCGTCATAAAATCCCGGCACGGTCAGCGCGCGGTTTCCCATCCGGAAGGTCGCCGCCAAGGTCACATCGATAAACGGATTCCCACTCGCTGGCCCGTCGAGCGCAATCTCCGCAAACTCCCAGCGCTCCGCAGCCTCGCGGCCCGCGCCCGCACGCTCTCGAGACGCAGCGCCCAACACAGGCTTGGACGCTGCGGCGGCCGCGTACCCTGAAAGCTTCAACATCTCGCGCCGATTCATAACCCCTCCCTCGAATGCCAGCGAACATCTTTCAATACCGGCGCCGGTCGATGCAAGCTCTGCATGAAGATGCATGCCGGTCCGCGGCGCGCATCGCGCTGAGCGCATAACCGCCAGGACAGTGCGCCAGCCGCAACGGCTCGTACTTGAGTCGGATTCCTCTCCGCGGCTCGTCACATACTTCGTCCAAAGTCACTGGAAACGCATACAATGTCTACGGTTACATTTATGCAGTCGCGGCGTTCGCCAAATCTGCCGCTTTCTACGGCGATCCCTGCTGCCAGGAGAGATCCAGACTCATGTCCAGATTCAGGCCCGGATTCGTACCCAAACTTAGGATGGACCGCCGCGATTTTTTGAAGACAACCGGAACCCTCATCGCCAGCGCAGCCGTCGCGCCGGGCCTTCGCACGCACGCCGCCGAAAACGCATCAGAGAGCGCATCGGCGGGCCGCATCGTGCTGCCCATCAACCGCCGCTGGCGTTACAGCCCGCAGACCGCGCCGGACGCACATCAGCCCGGCTTTAACGACAGCGACTTTGCACGCGTCACCGTGCCGCACACCAACATCCGCCTGCCCTGGCACAGCTTCGACGAGAAATCCTACGAGTTTGTCTCCATCTACCGACGCCGTTTTCGCCTGCCTGCATCCGCGCGCGGCCGTCGCGTCTTCGTCGACTTTGAAGGCGTCATGACCGCCTCCACCGTCTACATCAACGGCACACGCCTCGGCGAATACAAAGGCGGCTACACGCCGTTCTCCTTCGAGCTCACGCCGCACATCGACTGGGCCGGCGACAACCTGCTCGCCGTTGAAGTCGACTCGACCGAGCGGGCTGACATTCCACCCTTCGGCTACCAGATCGACTACCTCACCTTCGGCGGCATCTATCGCGAAGTCTCGCTGCGCCTCGTCTCGCCCAATTACATCGACAACGTCTTCGCCCAGCCCAAAGACGTGCTCTCCGGCAATCCCACGCTCGACGTGCAGTGTTTTCTGGAGCAATCCAGCGACCCATCCGATGCCTCCGGCGAACCGCTCAATCTTGAAGCCGCTCTCTACGACGGCGACCGTCAGATCGCAAAAACAACAGCGCCGGTCTCCGCCGCAACCGGATCGACAACACAAACGCTGCATCTTGAAAATCTCGGCTCCATCGATCTCTGGAATCTGAAGACACCCAAGCTCTACCGCATCGACGTCAAACTGCGCCGCGGCAGGCACATCGTAGACGACACTTCGCGCCGCATCGGCTTCCGCGAAGCAAAGTTCACGCCGCAGGGCTTCTCGCTTAACGGCGAAATCGTCAAGCTGCGCGGCCTCGACCGTCATCAGACCTTCCCCTGGGTCGGCCAGGCCATGCCCGGACGCGTGCAGCGCCGCGATGCGTTCATCCTGCGCAAGCAGCTCAAGTGCAACATCGTGCGCACCTCGCATTACCCGCAATCGCGCCACTTTCTCGATGCATGCGACGAGTGCGGCCTGCTTGTGCTCGAAGAGATCCCCGGCTGGCAGCATATCGGCGACCAGGCCTGGCAGGATATCGCGGTCGATAATGTCGGCCGCATGATC
>Ga0335075_10016987_pt1 | contig 10839 bp, 12 predicted proteins | sample Lox_Sample_24_FD_206723 | JGI IMG/M metagenome (GOLD analysis project Ga0335075, IMG submission 206723) | Soil microbial communities from Loxahatchee National Wildlife Refuge, Florida, United States - Lox_Sample_2.4 | ecosystem: Environmental > Terrestrial > Soil > Wetlands | place: USA... | reverse complement strand
GTGACGTGGTCCCAGAGCCGGACGGCGTCGTCCGGACCGGGGAGCCTGCTGATCACCGGGCCGAAGAACGCCGCGCCGTCCGGGGGGCCGAAGTGGATGATCGGCGTGCCGACGTCCCGGCCGGTCAGCGACAGTGCCTCCTCGCCTTCGGCGCGTATCTCATCGTCCCAGCGCGGGTCGGTTAGGGCGTCCGCCAGGTCGGCGGGCAGGGCCGACTTGGCGAGCAGTGGCTCGACGAAGGCGCGGCTGCCCCTGGTGGCGGGCGTCAGCTCGGCGGCGCCCGGAGCGTCAAAGATCTCGCTGCTAACCGCCTCGTAGAACCGCCCGACGGCGCCCCGTCCGTGCTCGGCCCGGGCCCGGGCGGCGACCCGCAGCAGCCGTAGTCCCGAAGTGTGCCCCTCCTCGTAGCCAGCCGGGAAGTGGCTCTCATAGTCGATTCCGGAGTTGATCAGCCGCAGGGAGATGAACCGCCAGTCGACGGTGTAGTCCCGCTGCGCGGCGACCATGCGCACCCACTTGCTCGTCATCCAGGCGAACGGGCACACCGGGTCGAAGTAGAAGCGGATGTCGGTATCGGTCACGGTGCCGTCTCCTGTCCGGTCATGCGGTCGCGGGGGCCGAGTGCTCGCGCAGGTAGCGGACCAGGCCGACGACATCGTCGGGGACGAGCCGCCCGATCGCGCCGCTTGAGTACACGCTGACGACAACCTTCCCGGCCGGATCGAGGACGAAGCCGGTGGACTGCAGGTACACCGGGCCGGGGTTGACGAAGGCGCCAGTGAGTGCGGCGACGGCGGCCGCGTCGGCCCCGTAGCCGACCGGGAACGTCAGCTTGTGCTTTTCGACCAGCGCGGCGGTGGTCTCCTTGTCGTCGACCGAGACGGCGGCGACGCGGATGCCCGTGTCCGCCAGCGTCTGGGCCAGCGTCTGGGCGGCCCGTTCGAAGGCGCGCAGCTGGGCGTTGCAGTACGGGCACCAGGCGCCCCGGTAGAACAGCACGACACCGAAGTCGCCCGCGAACGCGTCCGGGAGGATGAGGGCCTGCCCGTCGGTGGTGTCGATGGTCAGGTGCGGGAACGGGTCGCCGGGGTTGAGCAGAGGCATTGCGGTTCTCCTTCTTAGTTACTCGCGGCGGTGCCGGACGGGACCGCCTGGTACGTAGGCGTCACCGCCGCCCGAGGTCTTACCAGTGAATTTCACCGGGACGTGCCCTGGTAAGACACCGCCACCGCACGCCGCTAACCCGTTGCAGCCCAGGAACATTCAGCGAACGGACCCGGCTTACCGCGTGGCCGTCCCATTCGCAACGGCAACGTTGAGGAGACTTCGGTGGCAACTGACCTCGCTGGCAAGACCGCACTGATTACCGGGGCCGGACGCGGCATCGGGCGCGCGATCGCGCTCGGGCTCGCCGACGCCGGCGCTCACGTGATCTTGCTCGCCCGGACCGCCGGGCAACTGGAGGAAACCCGCGCACTCTTGCGTCAGAGGGACGTGCCCGCGCAGCGGATCCGGGTCGCTCCCGCAGACCTAGCCGACGAGGACCAGCGGGGCCACGCGATGTCAACCGTGCTCTCGGCAGGCAGCGTCCACATTCTGGTAAACAATGCGGCTACCGTCGAGCCACTCGGCCCCACCGTCGCTATCAGGGCCGAGGACCTGCGGCTGGCCTTCGAGGTCAACGTCGTCGCCCCCGCCGCCCTCACGGCCGCCGTCCTGCCCGGCATGCTCGAGGCCAGCTGGGGCCGCATCGTCAACATCTCCAGCGGGATCGCCGCAAACCCGGCCGGCATGATCCGCGGCAACGCCTACGCCACCACCAAGGCCGCGCTTGAGGCGCACACCGTCAACCTCGCCGCCGAGCTGCGCGGCACCGGCGTGACCGTCAACGCCTACCGGCCGGGCGGGGTCGACACAGCCATGCAGGCCTGGATCCGCCGGCAGGACCCCGGGCGCATCGGCGCCGGCCTGCACGAGCGGTTCAACCGGAACTACGCCGAGGGCACCCTGATCACCCCGGAGCACTCGGCCGCCGTGCTGCTCGCTCACCTGGCCGGCGATGACACCGGGGCCATCTGGGACGTCAGCACCGCCCCGGTTGGTGCTTGACGCCCGGCCAGCGTGTGTGTCCTGCCCGTTGCGTGACGGCAACGGCTCCAGCGGGCAAGAGCGGCGCCGCCTGCCAGCGCGGCGTCAGCCGGCCAGCGCCGCAGGCAGGCGGTCGAGGGCGGGCACGGTGAGGTCCGGCGGCTGGCCGATCGTGTCGAACGGGGCACCGGATCGGTTCACCCAGGCCGTGCGCATCCCGGCGGCACTGGCCCCGACACAGTCGAACGCGTTGCTCGTGACCAGCCGGACCTGCCCGGCCGGCCGGGACAGCCGCCCGGCCGCATGCCGGTACACCACCGGCGCCGGCTTGAATACCCGGACCTCATCGACGCTGATCCGCTGTCCGAAGAACTCCCTCAGGCCGCTGTTGCCGAGGCAGTTGCCGATCATCGCGGGGGTCCCGTTGGAAAGCACCGCAAGCTCGTACCCCAGGCCCGCCAGCGCCCGCAGCGCGGGGACGGCATCGGGGAACGGCCGCAGATGATCATAGAGCTCGACCAGGCGCCCGGCCTCCCCCTCCGGCAGGCGCGCCCCGACGGAGGCGAGCGCGAAGTCAAGCGCGCGGGCCGTCACCCAGCGAAAGTCCTCGTATCGGCTCATCGCCGTGAGCCGGAACGAGTACTCCAACTGCTTGACCCGCCAGAGCCCGGCCGCCTCGGCACCGCCGGATTCGCCGAGAAGCCGGCCGAGCTCGCCGGCGACGGCGATCGGGTCGACCAGCGTCCCGTACAAATCGAACGCCAGTACTTCGGTGCCGTCCACCGCGCCTCCCTGAGTTATTCGCCGCGCTGGCCGTTGCCGACCGCCAGGAGGAGCCCGTTGAAGTCCTCACCGCACGGGCCGCAGGCCAGCAGGTGGGCGGCGACCCCGGGGTAGCGCCCGGCCGCGTCCTCGCCGGCGGCCACGAGGTCGACGTAGACATGCAGGACGGCCATCGCCTCGTCGCAGCCCACGTCGCGGGGGTCGGTCCGCAGGAACCGCTCCAGTCTGTCGAGCTCTCTCATCGCTGCTCCATGCCCGGCTCTTCCAGGTACCCGTTCGCGGCCAGCGCCCGCCGGATCTTACGCCGGGCGTCGAAAATGACCTTGTAGATAGCGTTGCGGCGCAGACCGAGCCGGGCGGCCAGCGCGTCGAGCGGTATCTCGTCGACCACGATCGCGGTGAAGACCCGCCGCTGGTGCGGGGTCAGCTCCTCTTCGACGACGCGCCGCACCTCGGCGAGCATGGCTGCCGACTCCGCGTGCCGCTGCGGGTCGATCCCGAACCGGTCGGGAAGCCGCTCCCACTGCCCGGCGTCCAGCGCGACCGGCGCGTTACGCCAGTAGTGGCGGCCGAGCTTGGCCGAGACTTCCAGGATGACGAACCGGTACGCCCAGGTGATGAACCTGCTCTCGCCGCGGAAGTCACCGAGCTTGGCCAGGATCGCGAGCATCGCGTCGTCGGCAGCCTGGTGCGCGACGTCGTCGAGCTCCGGCCCCGTCACCGGGGTGCCGGCCGACCGGCGCCGGACCTCGGCAAGGGCGATGCGGACCAGCCTCGCGTGCAGGCCATGCTCGGCCGCCTGCCGCTCGCCGCCCCCGGCGCCCAGGCGGCGCTGCCAGGCCGACGACTCCTCGTCCAGGTCCTTCGTTGACAACCTGGCACATTCCACATCCGCCAGGTTACCGCCAGGCGCAGCCGCGGTCACGGAACGGTCACCCCGTGCCAAGCAGCCGCAGCGCCGGCGGTGCTGATGTCGGTCAGAGCCGCTCACGCCGGCGGCGATCGGCGCGATGCCTGTCAGCAAAAGAGTCGTGGTCAGGATGACCGCCCCGACGGCCACACTGCTAGCCGGGCGAACACCTTCGCCGACTGGCACGGCAAGATGCGGTATACACGCTCGAACTGCCCCGGGTCGCGACCATGATCGGCTTGGACGGGGTCTCGCGGCTGATCTCGGCCACCCGGCGCTTGTGGGTTCAAGTCCCATCACTCACCCCGAAGTAGTCGCAGGTCAGCGGCCCTGGTCCGGAAACGGGCCGGTGCCGCTCGCATTGTGCGGAACGGATTGGTAGGCAATAATACAAAGCGGCAGTCCGTGCAGGACCACGCCAGTCGGCTTTCCATAGCCTGACGGAATCTGGTGGCCAATGCCTCGAAATCTACGAAGACCACCCGGCAGGCCGCGGCGACTGCCGAGGAATTTCCGTCGGCACGGCGCGGCGTCGCGGCGTGGAGCGACGGGAAAGTCCGGCTGGGATAAGGCCGCGGTAATCGTTCAGGCAATAGGCGCGCTCGCGATCTTTGTGTCGTTGGGCGGATTGTTCATCGGGATACGGCAGTTCAACGAGCAACAGGCATCAAATGCCGCCACTGAAGTAAACCAGCAGGACCAGAGTATTCTTGAAGAATATCTTGACGACATGTCGTCGCTGATACTGACCGATCATTTGGCGGAACCTGGTTCAAGTGCCACGGTTCGCGCGCTCGCGCTTGCCCGGACGGCTACCGCGGTGCGAGATCTAGACGGCGGGCGCAAGGGCACCCTAGTCCGATTCCTATGGGAATCGGGCTTGATTGACGGGCCACATCCGATACTTGACCTCTACCAGGACGACTTGGATAATGCGGACTTCGCGATCGCCAATCTCTACCAGATAGATCTGAGCGATGTCGGTCTTACCGGTGCGGACTTCGCGGATGCTCGACTCCTTGGCGCGAATCTCGAGGATTCTGTCCTGGTCCAAGCCGACCTGCAAGGCGCCGACCTGGCGTGCTACAACGGAACTGCCTGTACTGACCTAGCTCATGCGTATCTGATGCGTGCGAACCTGACCGGTGCTAACTTGAGCGACGCTGACCTGGATGACTCTTATCTGGAAGGCGCCAACTTGCGTTCGGCTGATCTGACTGGTGCCCAGCTGGCGGGCGCCAGCTATAACACAAAACCAATACAGGTACTAAATGCACAGGGACAGACTGTCATCGACACGCCGACGCGCTGGCCTGCTGGCTTTAACCCTAAGGCTGTCGGGGCGACCTGCGAATACTGCTGACAACGCCTCTGCTGGTGCTGTAGTTCAGCAAGCGACTGTTGTTCCGGCCCGCGCGCTTGAAAATACAGCTTGACAGTCTTAGCCGAATGAGTGTAGCGTTCCGCTCGCAACGGAGGTAGCAAAGTGCGGTAATCAAGTTAACCGCTTGCTATCACCGTGACTGTCGCGCAAAGCCTGACGGGGGTCGGCAAATGAACAGTCGGAAATTGCCTGCGCTGGCTCGGGGCCTGCTCTGGCTCAGCATCGTGATACTCATAGCGGCATTGGCTGGCTGCCAGCACAGCGGCTCGTCGACCAACGGGAACTCGACGACCCAGACTGGGAACGCCGTCACCAACGAGGGCGTTCTCAACCAGAACAGCGGCACTGGAGGATAACTCCGCTCACCCCAGGCCCGGCTTTGCTAACCGCTGATCCGTGAGGGCGGCGGCGGCGGTGAGCAGCTCGACGGCCGACGTCTGGCGGCTGGGGTCGGCCTGGTCGAACGGGCCGTCCCAGCGCAGTCCGAACTGGCCGGCCGGGTTTGCGGCGTTGCGCAGGACGGACTCGGCGTTGGCCAGGATGAACGCGGGGTAGGCCGGGTGGCGGCTGTGCGCCGAGAACCGGTGCAGGTAGCGGACGAAGATGCCCTTGAACAGTGTCTGGTCGTCGTCGCAGCCCGATGGCTCGCAGGGTTCGGTGAGGATTGCCCGCGGGTTGACGAGGGAGCGCAGCGCCGCGTCGGCGATGGCTTCGCCTTGCCGCAGGAACTCCCGGTCCCCGGTGATCTCGTGCAGGGCGGCGAGCCCGCCGAGGATAACGCCCTGGTTGTAGGTCCAGGTGGTGCCCCCGTTGTTCGCGCACGCGGCGCTGAGCCCGTCGTTGACCAGGCCGGCCGGGCCGATCAGGCCGCTCGCGTCCAGCCACTCCCACTCGCGCAGCGCCCAGTCCCGGTAATCCCGGTTAGCGGGTACCCGCTGGGACAGCTGTGCCGCCAGCGTCAAGAACAGCTCATTAGTGATGGCGTTCTTGTACCTGCGGTCCTGGTTCCACCACAGCCCGCCGCCGCAGGTCTGGTCCCAGCCGCTCAGGCTGTGCGCGAAGATCGCCTGCGCGGCCCCCAGGTACCGCTGCTCGCCGGCTAGGCCGGCGGCTGCCACCCAGGTAAGCGCCCACCACAGGCCGTCGTCGAAAAACTCGTTGAGGAAGCCGCCGTGCTGCCATTGCGCCCGGACGAACGTGTTCTCCACGACTCCCAGATAGGACCGGTCCCCGGTGCACTCGCTGTACCCGATCACCGCCATCAGGGCGTTGGCGGAGTTCCACCAGCCGGTTGCCCCCCACAGGCCGGTGCGCCGCGAGTACCAGCGCTGGAGCACCCCGATCCCCGCCCGCGCCGCGATGCGATAGTCAGGCCATCTGATCTGCGGTTCTTGCCCCACACACCCCATTGTCAACGGACGGAATCTGAGGCCCGCGCCGGGCCGGCGACCGGGCTCTGTCCTCGTAGCGCGACGAAGCGTCTGCTAGGCCACCGTGGGCGGTTCGGCGGACTCCGCGAATACGGACTGCACAGGACTCATTGCGTGCCACCGCTTCCGCTGCTCGCTTCGCGGCCGACGGCACGGCCGGGGCTGCTACCGTCTGGGTGCGCGGCGGCAGAGCCCTGCGGTGCCGGGATCAGCAGGCTGACCCGGTCGCCGGCCGACAACGTGATCTGGCCGTCCGGCGGGCGCAGGCGGCCACCTTGCAGCACGGATACGAGAGTGCCGGCCGGCGGCCAGGCCAAGTCGCCCAGTTTCCGCCCTGCGGCCGGCGAGTCCGCGGTCACGGTGATCTCGATGACCTGGTAGCCCGGCAGCGGGGCCGTCGGGTGCTCGATCACGGCGTCCGCGTCGCCGTGCTCCCCGTCGGCGGCGGCCTGCGCCTGCGCGGTATCGGCCTGGCTGCCTGAGATCTGCTGGGCGAGGGCGCGCAGCACGCTGGCGTCGGTTACCCAGCCTTCCACGCGGCGCCCGTCCGGGGACAGCACCGGCAGCCCGTCCCGCCCGTAGACTTCCAGCTGGCGCAGTGCCTGGCTGAAGGACTCCGAGGCGAACAGGGCCTGCAGGTCGTGGCTGCGAGTGACCGGCCCGGGTGTTGCGTCAGGCTCTGGCGCGCTGCCGTTGCCGACCGGGAATCCGCCGTGCGCGGCGCGTGAAGTGCCATCCGGCGGGACCGGCAGGGCGGGCCGGAACGGGCGCATGACGTCGGTGATCTTCAGGTCCTGCAGCGCACGCCAGGGAGCGGCGCGGTCGATGTCGGTGCCGCGGCGGAGCAGCTTGGTGGTGTAGATGGTGCCGTAGCTGAGCGCGCGGGAGACGGTGGTGGCGATCGCGACGGCGAGCATGACCGGGAGGGTGAGGGAGAAGTCGCCGGTCATCTCGACGACGCTGGCGAGTGAGGTGAGCGGGGCGCGGGCGGCGGCGGTAAAGACCGCGCCCATCGCGACCACGGCGTACAGGGCCGGCTGGCCGGCCGCGGGGCCGAAGAGGTGGTTCGCGATGTCGCCGTAGGCGTAGCCGGTGGTGACGCCGATGAACAGCGACGGGGCGAAGATCCCGCCCGAGCCGCCGACTCCCATCGTCAGGCTGGTGGCGAGTATCTTGCCGAAGGCGAGCACGATCAGGAACCACAGGGCGTAGTCGCCGGCGGTGGCCTTGAACATGACCGGGTAGCCGACGCCGTACATCTGGGGGAGCGCGAGCAGCAGCAGGCCGAACACGAGGCCGAGGACCGCGGGCCTGGCCCACTCCGGGCGGCCCTTCCAGAGCGCGTCGCACCAGTCCTCGACCTTGTAGAGGACGTTCTTGAAGGCCACTCCCATCAGCGCCGCGATCACGGCGAGGACGGCGACGAGCAGGTAGTTGCGCGGGTGCTGGAGCGTGATGCCGGCCGGGAAGCCGGACAGGAAGGGTTTGTCGCCCAGGAACGGGATCGCGATGACGTCGGCGACCGCCGCCGAGAGCATGACGGTGAACAGGGCGTCGACGGCGAACTCGCGGAGGATGATCTCCACCCCGAAGAACACGCCGGTGATCGGGGCGTTGAACGTCGCGGAGATGCCGCCCGCGGCGCCGCAGGCGACCAGGATCCGCAGCCGGTTCTCCGGCATCCGCACCCACTGCCCGAGGCTGGACGCCAGCGCGGAGCCGATCTGCACGATCGGCCCCTCTCGCCCGACCGAACCGCCAGACCCGATGCATAGCGCGGAGGCCAGGGACTTGACCACGGCGACCTGCCAGCGGATCCGGCCGCCGTTGTCGGCGACCGCGACCATCACCTCCGGCACCCCGTGCCCGCGGGCCTCCCGCGCCCAGTTGTATATCAAGGGTCCGTAGAGCAGCCCGCCAATGGCCGGGATGACCACGAAGAAGCCAAGGCCCAGCCACGGCAGGTGGGAGCTGCCCACATAGCCGGCCTGCCCGAACTGACTCTGCCCGGTCGCCAGCCAGGTGAAGAAGTAGATCAGGTACCGGAACGCCACCGCGCCCAGCCCAGCCCCTGCTCCCACCACGAGCGCGAGCAGGAACATGCCGCCCCGGCCCGCCCGTAGCCACGCCGCCGTCCGCGCGAGCGCCGGGCTGCCGCCCGCGGCCGCCGTCATGCCCGCTCCTTCGCACGATCGCGGGCGGGCGGCACTAGCAGTTCCGGCCCGCTGCGCTGGGCGGAGCCCCGCCGGCGCGGTGTCGGCCCCTCGCCGGCGGGCACGGCCGCCGGCCACTGGCTGTCCGGAATCTCGCCCGCCACGTCCGCGAAGACACGGAACGCCTCCGCGACGGCCTGCCGTGCGTCCGCGGGCAGCCTTTCCAGGATCTCCGCGATCAGCGTGCGGCGCCGACGGGTGGCCTCGTCGACCACCTGCCGGCCCGCCGTGGTAACAGACACCACTACCGCGCGTCGGTCGCCGCGCGCCCGGTGCCTGCGGACCAGGCCCTTGCGCACCAGTCGGTCGCACATCCGCCCCGCGGTCGACGGCGCCACGTCCAGCGCCTCCGCCAGGTCCCCGATCCGCTGCGGGCCACGGGACGCCAGCACTACCAGCGCCCGGTACTGTGCGATCGTGGTCTCCTCGGCGGTCGCGCCCAGCGATCTGGTGGCGACCGCGACCATGGACCGGCTGGCCGTCAGCACCGCGTCCACCGCAGCCGGGTCTGCGTGCGATTCTCGTATCTCGTGATCATCCATATCGTGTGCACCAGCCAATATTTGCATCTCGCAACAGTTGTATCATACATCCCAATGGCAATACGGCGCGCGAGCTGGAGAGGGGGTGCGCCGCGGCACCGGGTGCTGGGCGCTAAGCCGCGGCACCGGGCGCTGGGCGCTAAGGTGGTCGCCGTACGCCCGGCGGGACGACGATGAGCAGCTGCACATTCCTGGGCGATATGCGGGTCCGGGCGGGCGCGGACCCGCATGCGGGGAAACGTGAGTCAGGAGGGGCTGTACCGCGTGTAGACCTTCCGGGCGATGGTGCCGTGGCCGACATCGCCGCCGGACCAGAGGATAAAGCTCTGCCCGGCGTCGAAGTAGGCGCCGGCGTCCTCGTCAGTGACCGTGACCGTGACCCAGGCGCGGTCTCCGGGATGCAGCGGCTGCCCGCTGTCCCAGCAGATCTCGGCCGGGAAGTACCGAACGGAGCCGGCGTTGCGCAGCGGGCGGGCCCGGACCACCAGGGCCCGGGTGTGATTCAGGTACTCCCGCGCAGGAGGATGCTGCGCGGCGGGGCGCTGCACAGCAGGGTCAAGCGTGATGACTGCCCTGAACATGGCCTGCCGCACCCTGATCACCTGCCCCGAGATCGACAGCTTCCTGGCAGAATGCAAGTGTTGGTCTATACAATAGTTTGCTATCGCAAAGACTTCAAGGTGAGGGCCTGCTGAAATGCCACTGATCCAGGACCGGGATGGCGAACCGGAGCTTGCACCAGGGACCGCCGAGGTGCTGCAGGCCGCCACCCGGATGCTGGCCGGGGTGGCGCTGCGTAGCCTGGACGTCCTGGACGCCGCGGTGACGCTGCCCCAGTTCCGGCTGCTCGCCGTGCTCGCCGATCTGGGACCGGTGCCGTCCGGCCGGGCCGCCCGGACGCTCGGCCTGGACCCGTCGACCGTCAGCCGGCTGGCCGACCGGATGGTCGCCGCCGGGCACGTGGCCCGCGGCAGCGAGCCGCGGCACCGCGGCGTGGTCACCCTCGCGCTGACCGCCAGCGGCCGGGATCTGGTAGCAGCCGCGGACACGTGGCGGCGGCGCGAGCTGGCGCAGGTCATGGCACGGCTCACCCCCGCGGAGCAGGCAGCGGTGACATCCGCGCTCGGCCTGCTGGTCAGGGCTGCAGGCGACAACTACGGGCTCACCGCGCACCGCCCCGTACCGCTATGACGTCGAGACGCCGCCGCCGGGTTGCGCGCGGACGCTGCGGAACGGGCCATAACCGCTGATCCGTGAGGGCGGCGGCGGCGGTGAGGACCTCGACGGCCGACGTCTGGCGGCTGGGGTCGGCCTGGTCGAACGGGCCGTCCCAGCGCAGTCCGAACTGGCCGGCCGGGTTTGCGGCGTTGCGCAGGACGGAGTCGGCGTTGGCGAGGATGAACGCCGGCGAGCCCGCCGAGAATAACGCCCTGGTTGTAGGTCCAGGTGGTGCCCCCGTTGTTCGCGCACGCGGCGCTGAGCCCGTCGT
>Ga0335075_10016986_pt1 | contig 10839 bp, 10 predicted proteins | sample Lox_Sample_24_FD_206723 | JGI IMG/M metagenome (GOLD analysis project Ga0335075, IMG submission 206723) | Soil microbial communities from Loxahatchee National Wildlife Refuge, Florida, United States - Lox_Sample_2.4 | ecosystem: Environmental > Terrestrial > Soil > Wetlands | place: USA... | reverse complement strand
GGAACTGCAGCATCCGGTAGAGGTAGGCGTAGGCGGGCGTGAAGTCCTGCTCGTCGAGCCACGACCGGTAGTGCGGCAGGTTCGCGCCGGCTTCGGGCACATGCGACAGGAACGCGTCGGCCAGGAAAACGATCTCCTCTTCGGCCTCGCGCGCGTACATGGGATGGATGGTGAACAATTCCGGTGCCAGCTCACGCGATTTCGCTTCCCGCGTCTCGCTGATCGCGATGCGCGGGTCGGCGCCGTCGAACTCGTAGCCCAATCGGGGCGCGACCTCGACGACCTCCCAGCCGTAGGCGCGGTGGAAGCGTTGATCGGCGGCCAGTAGCCGTTGCAGCAGCGTCGTCCCGCTGCGCATCATGCCGACGACGACGATCGGCGCCACGACCCGCTCGTCGAGGATCTCCGGGTGACGACGGATCCACTCCCGGGTGCGCAGCCGCATCCGCAGGCTGTGGACGAGGCCCGACCGCAGAATGTAGACCCCGACCGCATTGAGGTCGGCCGCGGCGTAGTCGGCCAGCAGGACGCCGAGTGGGCGTTCGAAGTCTCCCGGGCCCCAGTCGGTCAGCGCCTCCTTGCGCTGCGCATCGGCCAGCACCGCTTCGACGTCGAACGCGCCCGACTGCTCCACGCGGTCAGAACTTCAGGTGCTGGCTGACGTCGCCGACCTGATCGACGAACATGATGCGGCTGTCGAACCACCACACGCCGTCCAGCCGGTGAAACGTGTCCTTGTAGTGGCCCGTGACGATCACCTGCAGCGGCAGGTCAGGGGTGGCCTGGGTGACGCAGTAGTAGGACGTGCTGCGCGCGGTTCCGGCGGCCTCGTCGATATCGAGCTGCACGTTGGTGGTGAGGTGCTTGGTCTTCGGGGTGCCGTCCTCGTAGATGCGGGTGGCCATGTCGTACATCCGCCGCACCCCGGCCACCCCCTCGAACACCGTCTCCGGCGGCCCGTCCTCCATTCCGCAGATCCGGCCGTGGGCAAACATGCCGGCCACCCCGTCCATGTCGCCGGAGTCCAGCCGCTCTGCGTAGGTATAGAGCAGATTGGTGATTTCCCGCGCGCTGTCACTCATCGCGAATCACCCTGCATGACCACCGTTTTCCTCCGCATTTCCATGGCAGCGCCGGTGCGCCGCAAACCATGTTGGCAGAACCGGCCCGGTTTGTGGTCGGTTATCTGCGACCGGGGCCGCCGGAGTACCTTGCCGTCATGGGTGAACTCGACAACACCGTCGCCGTCATCACCGGTGCGGGACGCGGCCAGGGCCGCAGCCACGCGGTTGCTCTGGCCGAGCAGGGCGCCGACATCATCGCGGTGGACATCTGCGCGGACATCGAGGCGATTCCCTACCCGTTGGCAACCAAGGCCGACCTCGACGAGACCGCCCGGCTGGTCGAGCAGGCGGGCCGCAAGGTGGCAGCCGTCATCGCGGATGTCCGTGATCTCGCGCAGCTGGAGCGGGCTGTCCAGGCCGGCATCGACGACGTCGGCGAGATCGACATCGTCATCGCGAACGCGGGTGTGGTCGCGATCGGCGACACCGAGACGCACTCCGAACCGGTGTTCACCACGATCGTCGATACCAACCTCAAGGGCGTGTGGCACACCCTGCTCGCGACGGTGCCGTCGATCATCCGCAAGGGCCGCGGCGGATCGGTCGTCCTGGTGAGTTCGTCGCAGGGCCTCACCGGCCGCGGCGGCGACGGCACCGCGGCTATGTTCGGCTACGCCGCCTCCAAACACGGTGTGGTGGGGCTGATGCGCTCGGCGGCCAATGCGTATGCGCCGCACAATATTCGGGTCAACTCCGTGCATCCCAGCGGGGTAGCCACCCCGATGATCATCAACGACTTCGTGGTCAACCGGATGCTGGAGAACCCGAACCCCGCGGTGTCGCAGATGCTGCTGCCAAACGTGCCGCTGGTCGAGGCTCAGGACGTCACCGAAGCCGTACTCTGGCTGGTCAGCCCGCGGTCTCGATACGTGACGGGCGCGACGTTGCCGGTCGACGCCGGCCACGTCGTCATGTGAGGCGGATGTCGGGCCCGCGGGCCGAGCTCGCCCGGGTGGCCGACGGGGGCGGTCCGGCCGCCGTTAAGGCGCGAACGGCGCTGCGCGACGGGCCGGTGGCCGGTCGGTTGCGCGCGGCGATTCTGGCTCTGGCGCAACATCGCGGAGCGAGCTCCAGCATTTGTCCCTCCGACGCGGCCCGGGCCGTCGGTGGCGCGAACTGGCGAAAGTTCACCGCGCAAAGCCGCAGTATCGCGTTCGCGCTGGCCCGCGACGGCGAGGTGGAAATCACCCAACGCGGCGCGGCCGTCGACCCCGAACGGCCGCCGGGCGGCGCCATTCGCATCCGCATAGTGCGGGCGTGACGGCCCGGCAACGTTTGGAATCGCGCGCAGCGGTGTATAAACGTGTGCTACCTCGATGCAGGAAGGGGCTCGATGATGAAGGCAATGGCGCCTGCCGCGATGGTGATCGCGGCTCTCATGTTCAGCGGATGTTCCGTATCTCAGGTGATCAATACCGGCGGTGACACCAAGTGCAAGGACTTCACCACGCAGGACGAGAAGAAGCAGAACGACGAGATCACCAAGATGCTCAAGGACAAGAGCGGCACCGACCCGACGAATCTGGAGCTCACCGCGACCCGGATGTCGGCGGCGACGTGGTGCCAGACACTGGGCAAGCCGGACAGCAAGATTTCCGAGGCGCCGCACGGCTGACCGACGGCTAGTCGCCCTCGGCCTGTAGCACCACCATCGCGCGAGCGGCCACCTGGACGGCGCCGGCCGCCGGAATCGGTTCCGGGTCTTCAGGATTGGCCGTGCTGGCGGAGGTGTCGATGACGGGCAACCACACCCGACCGAATTCGCCTGGCGGCAGGGTGAATTCGATCGGTTCGTGGTGGGCGTTGAAGCACAGGAAGAACGAATCGTCGGTCACCCGTTGACCGCGGGCGTCCAGGTCGGGGATGCCCAGGCCGTTCAGGAAGACCGCTACCGATTTGCCGAAACCCGAACCCCAGTCGTCGTCGTTCATCTCGGAGCCGTCGGGCCGGAACCAGGAGATGTCGGGAAGTCCTTCGCTGCCGCGTCGGCGCACCGGCACACCCTGAAAGAACCGGCGGCGCCGAAACACTGGGTGCGCGGCGCGCAACGCCGACACCGTACGGGCGAACTCCAACAGCTCGGTGTCGGCTTTGTCCCATTGCACCCAGGTGATTTCGTTGTCCTGACAGAAGCCGTTGTTGTTGCCGCCCTGAGTGCGGCCGAGTTCGTCGCCGTGCGAAATCATCGGAACCCCTTGCGACAGCAACGTCGTCGCAAGGAAGTTGCGCTGCTGATGCGCGCGCAGCGCGTTCACCTCTGGGTCGTCGGTCGGGCCTTCCACGCCGCAATTCCAGGACCGGTTATGGCTTTCGCCGTCGTTGTTGCCTTCTTCGTTGGCCTCGTTGTGCTTCTCGTTGTAGGAGACCAGGTCGCGCAGCGTGAAACCATCGTGTGCGGTAACGAAATTGATCGACGCCACCGGGCGCCGCGCGGTGTCCTCGTAGAGGTCCGCCGAACCGGTCAGCCGGGAGGCGAACTCGCCGAGCGTCGCCGGCTCACCGCGCCAGTAGTCGCGAACGGTGTCGCGGTACTTGCCGTTCCACTCCGTCCACTGCGGCGGAAAGTTGCCGACCTGATAGCCGCCCGGGCCCACATCCCACGGCTCGGCGATCAACTTGACCTGGCTGACCGTCGGATCCTGTTGCACGAGCTCGAAAAACGCCGACAGCCGGTCTACGTCGTAGAACTCACGGGCAAGTGTCGCCGCGAGGTCGAAGCGGAAGCCGTCGACGTGCATCTCGAGCACCCAGTACCGCAACGAATCCATGATCAGCTGAAGTGCGTGCGGATGGCCGACGTTCAGGCTGTTGCCGGTGCCGGTGTAGTCCATGTAGTACTGCTGATCGTCGTCGACAAGGCGGTAGTACGCGGCGTTGTCGATGCCGCGCATCGACAGCGTGGGGCCCAGGTGGTTTCCCTCGGCGGTGTGGTTGTACACCACGTCGAGGATCACTTCGATGCCCTCTTCGTGCAGGGCGCGGACCATGGTCTTGAATTCCTGCACCTGACCGCCGGGTGTGGTGCTAGAGCTGTATTTGAAGTCGGGGGCGAGGAAGCCAATCGTGTTGTAGCCCCAGTAATTTGACAGCCCCTTGTCAACCAGCGTGGAGTCGTTCGCGAAATGATGCACCGGCATCAGCTCGATCGCGGTGACGCCCAGGTTTTTTAGGTGCTCGATGATCACCGGGTGCGCTATGCCGGCGTAGGTGCCCCGCACCCGCTCGGGGATGTCCGGGTGCAGCTGGGTCAGGCCTTTGACGTGCGCCTCGTAAATGATCGTGTCGGCGTATTCGTGGTCGGGCGGGCGGTCGTTGCCCCAGTCGAAGAACGGGTTGATCACCACCGATTTCGGCATCCGAGGCGCCGAGTCGTCGTCGTTGCGGCTGTCGGGGTCGCCGAAGTTGTAGCTGAACAACGCCTGGTGCCACTCGAACGTGCCGTCGATGGCCTTCGCATACGGATCGATCAGCAACTTGTTCGGATTACATCGCTGACCGGCGGTCGGGTCGTAGGGGCCGTGCACCCGGTAGCCATAGCGCTGACCGGGCTCTATCGCCGGCAGGAAGCCGTGCCAGACGAACCCGTCGACCTCGTTCAGCTTCACCCTGGACTCGGTGCCGTCGGCGTCGAAAAGGCAGAGCTCCACCTTCTCGGCGACCTCGCTGAACACCGCGAAGTTGGTGCCCGAGCCGTCGTAGGTCGCGCCCAGCGGATAGGCCTTTCCCGGCCATTGCTCGAGGTGAACCGGCACGGTTTCCGTCACAGCGCCCTCTTTCGCCTGCAGCGCCGCCTGGGTACGGCCCGACGCTGGGGGATACCCGCCGAGCGGCGGGCCACACATATTGTGAACCGCGGCACAATGGCGACCATGACGCCGTGGCCTAAGCCCGATCCCGTCGGCCCCGGACAGGAGTCGGTGTGGGACTACCCTCGCCCGCCGCGACTGGAGGAGTTCACCGGCTCGATCACCATCGAGTTGAGTGGCCAGACCATCGCGTCGACAACAACCGGCTGGCGGGTGCTGGAGACCAGCCACCCGCCGACCTACTACCTGCCCCGGGCCGCGTTCGCCGAAGGCGTGCTGCGTCCCGCAGACGGCTCTTCCTGGTGCGAATGGAAAGGGCAGGCGAGCTACTGCGACCTGGTGACCGACAAACGTGTGGCGCCCAAAGCGGCGTGGACGTATCCGACGCCCAGCCCCGGCTTCGCGCCGCTGGCGGGCGCGCTGGCGGTGATGGCCGCCGAGGTGGATCGCTGCACGGTCAACGGCGAGGAGGTGGTCCCCCAGCCGGGTGGTTTCTACGGCGGCTGGATCACCAGCTGGATTGTCGGGCCATTCAAGGGAATTCCGGGCTCTATGGGCTGGTGAGCATCGCATCGATGCGATGCAAGGCGATCGAGCACACGGCCAGATAGCCAGGCGCCCACCACGGAACCGCGATGCTCACCCGCGCACGATCGCCCACCGGCTCCACCCGGTGCTGGGTCGCTGGAACGCCGGCCACCTTCCACGCCCACTGCCGGCCCGCCTCGAACTCGGTGACGACGAACGGGACGCTGAAACCCAGCGACGTCCGCACGGTGCCGGTCGCGTCCAAGGCCAGTTCGATGTGCGGCGGATCCAGCCGCGCGCCGCTGACCGACGGGCCCCACTTCGGCCAGGCCTCCAAGTCGACCAAGACGTCCCACGCCGCCGACGGCGCCGCTGCGATCACCCTGTCGACGGCCAGCATTACGGCGCCCGCCCGCCGAGTTGCCGCTGCTGCTCGACGACGTCGTCGAGATCCCTGAGCCGCCGCATCCCGGCCAACGGCCGTGTCATCCGCCGGTTGTTCGCAAGCTCTTTGGCGTTGCGGTCCAGAAACCACCAATACCCGCCGGTGAACGGGCAGGCCCGCTCGCCCACTCGTTCGTTGGGCCGATACCGGCAGTCGCCGCAGTAGTCGCTCATCCGGTTGATGTAGGCGCCGCCGGAGGTGTAGGGCTTGGTCGCCATCAATCCGCCGTCGGCGTGCTGCGACATGCCCACCACGTTGGCGACCATCACCCATTCGTAGCCATCGACGAAGCAGCGGTGGAACCAGTCGGTGACCGCGGCGGGATTCCACCCGCGCTGCAGGGCGTAGCTCGACAACACCATCAGCCGCGGAATGTGGTGAACCCAGCCGTGATCGCGCACCTGCGCCAGTACGTCTTTGAGGCAGTGCGCTTCGACGGCGTCGGCATCCAGGTCGGCGAACCACTTCGGCACGCGGGCGTGGGCGCCCAGCGCGTTGCGGCGACGGTAACCCCTGCCGAAATGCCAATAGACATGCCAGATGTAGTCGCGCCATCCGATCAGTTGCCGAATGTAGCCCTCCACGCTAGCGATTGGCGCCTTGCCGGATCGGTAGGCGTCCTCGGCGGCGCACGCGCAGTCCAGCGGGTCGAGCAGACCGAGGTTCATCGGGGCGGACAACAGGCTGTGCGCCATGAAGCGATCGCCGCTGAGCATGGCGTCTTCGTGGGGGCCGAAGTGCGGCAACCGATCTCGCACGAATACTTTCAGCGCGGCTTGCGCTTCGACTGCGGTGACGGCGAATTCGCGCGGGCCGTCACGGCCGACGAAGGCGATGTCGCCGTCGCGTTCCCAGCGATCCAGGTCCGCGCGGACCTGCTCGTCGATGTCGTCCTCGTCGGGTCGCCACGGCGGTTTGACGCCGAGATCCTCGGAGGCGGGCGCGGGCTCGCGGTTGTCGGCGTCGAAGTTCCACCGGCCCTCGGCGGGCCGGTTGCCGTCCATCAGCAGGTCGAAACGGCGGCGCGCGTCGCGGTAGAAATTCTCCAGCATCAGCGTCCGATGACCCTGCGCCCATTCGCCGAACTCTTCGCGGCCGGTGCAGAATCCGCGGGCGGGCAACACCTCAAGGGTTGGGATCGACCGCACAAATCGGTCGGCCGCCCAGGACGTGGGTTGGCAGACGCTGATCGGTTCGTCGAGCTGGTCCAGCGCCTCGCGGTAGGTGCGGGTCTGCAGGAACGTGGCCTGGTCGCCGAGTTCGGCGGCGCGGTGACGCAACGCCGACAGCACCAGGTGCGCCTTGCGGCGGTGGAAGCGGCGGCGCGCGAACGCCGCCCGCGACTCGACGAGAAGTGCCGGCTGGTCGGGTCGGTCCAGGAAATGCGGCCCGAGCTGGTCGGCGAAACACCATCGCCGAGTTTTTTCCTGAGCGTTATGGCTCATGCCTGAATCCGAATCGGTTTCGTTGAGCGGATTACCCCGAATGACGTCTGCTTAGCCGCGGTGGTATTTCTTTAATAAACTTAAAGAAATCAGCGCGGTTGTCAATCATTGCGATGATCGACCGCGAGCTGCGGAGCTCGCGCGCAGCAGGCGCGGGGATGACTCGAGCGCGCGGCGGGTCGCCGACGCGGATTCGCGGGTCGCCGACGCCGACTCGCAGCATTGCAATCGACCCGCAGCCATAAGGGCATGTTAGGGCTAACCGTAACGCGCAGCACCGTTCTATGCAGCGGAGCGAGGAATGAAACCTCCCTGCTGGCTGGGGGATAATATGGCATACTGCAACGAGACTGGCTTGTACGCAAATGATTGGCCATTTGCGAATTGTCAGAATTGGTCGGGTAATGAGTGATGTGGGTAAACCCACTTTTGGGTTGCGCCGTCCGGACTATCTGAGCCGGATGCACGAGCAACTCGATGAGTTGGTCGCTGACCGCGAGCAGATGGGTCAACTGCTGCAAGTTGCCATCGAGATCGGGTCTGATCTCGAGTTGGATGCGACACTGGATCGCATCGTTGTCGCCGCGTTGAGCATGACCGGAGCTCGATATGGAGCGCTGGGCGTGTGGGCGCCCGACGGAACCCTGGCCTCATTCCTCCACAGTGGGATGGATCCCGACACCGTACGACGGGTCGGTCATCTGCCGGTGGGCAAAGGCGTGCTGGGTGCGCTTCGTGACCGCTCCGAGCCGCTGCGCCTGACGAACCTGAGCGAACATCCGACCGCCGCCGGATTCCCCGAAGACCATCCACCGATGCGGGCCTTTCTGGGCATGCCGATCGTCATCCGTGGTGCGGTGTTCGGCAGCCTGTACGTCACCGACGACCGTTCGGAGCGAGCCTTCAGCGAGGGCGATGAGGTCGCTGTGCGCGCGCTCGCGTCGGCGGCAGCGGTGGCCATCGACAACGCCCGCCTGTTTCAGCGGGTTCGCGCTGCCGCCAAGTGGACCAGCGCCAGCCGCGAGATCACCGCTGCTCTGTTGGCTGAGGACCCTCACGTGCGGCCGCTGCAGCTGATCGTCGACAGCGCGGCAGAATTGACCGACGCAGAGCAGGCGATCGTGTTGGTGCCGGCCGATCCCGAGCTGCCCAGCGCCGAAACCGAGACGTTAGTGGTGGCCGCCGCGACCGGTCTGCATGCCGATGAGGTATTGGGTCAAGAAGTTCCGGTGGAAGGCTCGACCACCGGCGAGGTGTTCCGGACCGGCGACCCGATGATCACCGAGCGGTTTCGCCGCCCGATTCTGGCGTTCACCGATGTCGCCGAGCGGCCCGCGATTGTGGTGCCGCTGCGATCTGAACATCAGGCTGTGGGTGTTATCGCGGTGGCGCGCAACAGTTCGGCGCCGCCCTTTGACAGCGAATACTCTGAGCTGGTAAAGGATTTCGCCGATCACGCCGCCATCGCGCTGACGCTGGCCACTGCACGACGGTACGCGCGCGAGCGAAGCGTCCTGGCGGATCGGGAGCGCATCGCACGCGACATGCATGATCAAATCATCCAACGCGTCTTTGCCGTTGGCCTGAACCTCGATGGCGTGGTACCCCGGCTGCGGTCGCCGGAACTCGCCGCGCGCGTCAGCCAGTCGGTGGACGAATTGCAGGCCGTCGTTGACGATATCCGCCGCACTATCTTCGACCTGCAGCATCCGCTGGCCGGGGGCCGCAACTTCGCTCAGCGAATCCGGGATGCGATCGCACGTATCGGCGATAACTGCGACGAGGCCATCACACTGCAAGTGACGGGACCGATGAGCGTCGTGAGTGAAGAGCTCGCCGATCACGCCGAAGCCGTTGTAGTCGAAGCGCTTAGCAACGCCTTACGACATTCCGGGGCAGCGATAATCACCGTCAAGATCAGTATTGCCGACGAACTGCTGGTCGAGGTGATCGACGACGGATGTGGAATCCCCAGCGGCAACCAGCGCCGCAGCGGTCTGGCCAACATGGTTCAGCGCGCTCAGGAACTGGGCGGCCAGTGCACCATCAGTAGTCAACCGACCGGCGGTACCGCGGTGCGGTGGAGCGCACCGTTACAAGTCTGATTGCCATACCCTCGCTTGGGGATCCCCATCAAGGAGCGCAATGATAGACCCTGCGTCAGCACTGGGCGCCGAGAAATTCGTATCGCTGACAACGTTCAAGAAGGACGGCAGCGCGGTCGCGGCGCCGATGTGGATCGGCCGCGACGGCGACCATCTCTTCTTCTGGACACCGGTCGACAGCTGGAAGGCCAAGCGGGCCAAGAACAATTCCCGGGTCATGCTGGTGCCGTGCAGCCGCAGCGGCAAAGTCCGCGAGGGCGCTGAGCCGGTCAACGGGGTCGCCGAGGTGATCACCGAGCCGGCGACGGTTCAGCGGCTCACCGACGTGATCCGCGATAAGTACGGCTTGGGGTTCATCCTGGTGACGTTCGTCGAGCGACTGCTGCGCGGAGCACAGCCGCGGCTGATTCTGCGGATCGCGCTGTCTTAGCTGATCCGGTCGGATGTCGCCTGCCGAATCTCGAGCCCGTCGAGCGTGCCGGTCGTCCGCCACGCCTCGAGGATGTCGCCGTATTCGGTTGGGCTGCCGAAGAAGAAGCTGTCCTGGTTGAGCTGTGCGTCGGCGCGACCCTCGCGGTTGTAGTAGCCCGGGGTGCATGACTCGCGTCGGCCGGCGATGACGCTGGAGCGCTGCACGACGTTGTCGACCCAGCCGGCTTCGGCGTCGGCGGTGGCTTCCACCTCGGTTGCGCCGCGCTGCAACGCGTGCGCGATCACCCAGGCGATGTGACGGGATTGGGTGTCGATCAGATACGGGAAGTTCACGGTGAAACCGGACTGCGCGATGCTTTCGATGAAGCAGTTGGGAAAGCCGTTGACGTGCAACCCATGCAACGTACGCACGCCGTGGTCCCACTTGTCGGTGAGGGTCAGCCCGTCGCGGCCGATGATCTCGAAGCCGGTGCGCTGCGAGTAGCTGGTGCCGACCTCGAAGCCGGTGGCGAAAATCAAGCAGTCCAACGGATACTCGACGCCGTCCACGACGACACCGTTGGCGGTGATCTGCTCGACGCCCAGGCCATGGGTGTCCACGAGCGTGACGTTGTCGCGGTTGAAGGCCTGCAGGTACTCGTCGTGAAAGCAGGGCCGCTTGCAGTAGTAGCCGTACCACGGCTTGAGTGCTTCGGCGGTGGCCGTGTCGGTCACGATCGCGTCGACACGGGCCCGGATCTCTTCCATCTTGGCAAAGTCGGCGAATTCGGCCGCGTGCGGGCCGCCCTCGTTCACGATCGGCAGCTTTTTGATCAGGCTGGTCCACGCGTCGTCGACCAGGTCCTCATCGGATGTGCCACCGGCAGTGAGGATTTGGAAGTTCTCCATGCGCCGCTGCTGCCAGCCAGGTTCCAGCGATGCGGCCCAATCCGGTTCGGTCGGCCGGTTCGCACG
>Ga0335075_10016985_pt1 | contig 10839 bp, 11 predicted proteins | sample Lox_Sample_24_FD_206723 | JGI IMG/M metagenome (GOLD analysis project Ga0335075, IMG submission 206723) | Soil microbial communities from Loxahatchee National Wildlife Refuge, Florida, United States - Lox_Sample_2.4 | ecosystem: Environmental > Terrestrial > Soil > Wetlands | place: USA... | reverse complement strand
GTAGCTCGTGATCCTCACCATCGTCGACGGTTTCGGCATCAAGCAAAGCTACCGCTTTGCTGGACAAGGTAGCACTGAAGGCTGCATATATGTCGGAATCCCCCCCTATATATGTATCGTCTTCACATACATCTGGCTTAAATGGCCAATTATGGAAGGCGTCCGCCAGTTGCACCCATTGCTCCGTGGACAGAGCAAGAGGAGGAAGGGGCTGTGATGGATCATATGATTTAATTGCGTCAACAAGAACTTCGGCGCCTGGAGCAACGATTCTGTCTCGTCAGCTTGTACGAAATATCATCAGTACCGTAAGGCGTCCTGTACAGGTCGTTGATCTAGAATGAATAGTTTTAGGAGCAAGTATTCCAGTTCTTGTAATGTGGCTAGAAATGTGTGAGATTATAACAAGCACATTGTCTTACCAACGCTTTTACGTTTCTCAAACGGTGTAAGTTCGATCAGAGCTCCGTTAAGCTGAACATTAGCAACGCACGGAACGCAAAATACCTGTGGATCGAATTCAGATGGTTTCAGATTCACAATTGATTCATCGAGAGGTAAATCTATTGGGATCCTTCCAATTTTCCTTCGGCGACCAGAGCGACCTTGAGGTACGTCTGGTCCCGACGTCTTGGCTACAACTCTTGCGTCACAAGTCAATTCTCTCATAATCGTCATCTTTTTCCGGTCAGCGTGCCCAACCGGCGCGAGTAAATGGGACCAATCCTCGTCTGCCATCCAGACATATGTCCTCACTCTACCGAAGTGGTACAAAAATATGTTGTCATACATGAACGAAATGAATTGTGATACAAGCCCTTGCGTTTCGCTGGCGGTCCCATCGGTCAGGTTGAGAACAAAGATGAGAGACGAATTTGGCTTCGAAGGAGGTTGAACTTGTGGAACAATTATTTTGCGCTTGATGACTTCTGCATATGTCTGGAAGTCCCAGCCATTCAGATCCAAGTGTTTAATTCTGCCGTGGGATGGATCCAGGAGCGGCCGAAGACTAGGTTCAAATTGGAAACCACGGTCGAACAGAACATAAGTTTTTGGGTTTATTTGATTGAACAATGCCCGAGTGAAAATTCCGGGACCTAACGATATCAGAGGATGAAGCAAGAGGGAATACCAGGGTTGACTTCAATTACGTTAGTATCCTTGTAGAAAGCCGGGTCGAAATGTGCTACGCATGCCTCTGTGTCTGTTAGCGGATTCCACGGAGACGACAAACTTGCGATTGAATAGTCTTTCAGGTGGCGATGTCCGATGAACTTCGACTCACGTCCACCCCTTCTTTTTCTCGTTTTCCACTCCTTTGTGATCGGAATAGGGATTTTGCTGAGTGGTGACTTATCATCGGGAAGCGCAGGCTTGAAGACTGCATTTGTGTGGTGGCCTCGAGCTATCGGGCTTACACGATACCCGACAAGGAGAATCGAATTACCACACCACCGAGAGAGAAATGTCTGAAGACGTGGCCGAATCATTATTTCTCGACATTCAAGGGGTCGAAAGACATTTAGGGGAGAGAGCGAAGCCGGGCGATGGCAGGTACCTGAGAATGAGAAACTTTTTGCAATGCGAGATCTGCGCAAAATATTTATGCTGTAGATGTATTTAAATATGTATTTAATGTATTTCCAGCTCCTCAAGTGAGGTCACATCCATTATAAAGCTCAGTGAAGTGTTGGTTTCCTTTGTTGGATCACCGTCTTCCATCAAGCACTTCCCTTTGTCCAGCAGGTCAGTGCAGCTCCATCTTAGCTTCCTGAAATGGATGGACGCCCGGTAATTGGCCCCATCTTCAAATGGCATCCCGATGAAGATGATCCCGCAACAAACAACAAGATTGTCCTGACCCATGTTGCCTTCAAAGGTGCGATGCATCTTCTCTTAGCCAGACTAACGATGCAGGTGCTCAAACAGGAAGCATTCTAAGCAGCATCGTCCAATTGTTGATAATGCGAGGTCGAGTACGTTCCAGGATATTCTGGCGCGGTAACCTTTTGGCGACCGGCTTCACTTCTCTTGCCTCCGTTGGCGCAGGCTACTACATGGTCAACTCTTCGGATCCCATAAAGAATTACGATCGCGCTTTCCGGTTCTACCCCGCATATTCTAGAGTGTCCAAAGCTAATGGTCCAGAATTCAAGCGAATAGTGCGCAGAACCGTTGCGATAAATATTCCGTCATGTATTCGGGATTTTTTGCGGTCAGCACGCTCTTTTTTTTCGGTGTCCCGGCGTTCGCGAGACTTGAAACCTGGGAGAAGGCTGCCGGTTTTGCAACATTTGGATTTGGGGTTGGGCCAGTGTGTCATGTTCTTACCCAAAAAGGTCCTCCAGACTACGATCCTATAAGACTTTGGCCTGATTGATTCAATGACGATTTCCTTCACGTTCTACGGCAATTATTTCGATCCACTTTGACTGGTTTGCGAGATTGGCAGTGTACATATGGCTGGAGAATTGGGCTGTTTGTTTTGAGTAGTTTAATAGTAATGATGATAGAGGGACTGGATAATTTTTGGGGTTCTAGTAAATCCATAATCAGCCCATATTCTCATTTTTCAAGTCACTGGCTTCTCTGGGTGCTACAATTCTGACAATGGAACCCATTTCGATAGCTCAGTGTGGGGGTAGTGTGTAAAGGGGCCAGGACTTCACATGGAAGGTAGAAAATGTTCGATATACTATGTAAGATGTAACCTAACGCAAAGATGTAGACCAGCCTCCGTTGACAAAACCCGTATCCCGCTACCTCATCAACCAATCCTTTTGTTTTCTCACCGACGCTAGTGAGCCCCTGCATGATCCTGATAACCAAACGCATGCGAAGAGTACCTTCCAAAGAATAATTCACCAAAAAACAAACCTGCTAAAACTGCAAAGAAATAACCGACGTTCATAGTCATGACCGCTATCATCCTAGTGGTCAGAGATATCCAATTAAAAGAGAATCAGCACACAAAGGAAGCGTGTGCCAATTGATATGGGGAGGTTGGTACAATAGATAGTAGACACCAGCTGTGACAAGTTGTAAACCTGCGCGAGGGAGATCGACCGAGGTGCGCCAATAGTTCGCAACTTTTGGGCCTCTGAGAGTTTGTACGGTCCCATCTTTCTCATGAATGACAACTGAGACGCTAGAAAACTTCTTGTGCCAATATTCTTCGAGTAATACTTTTCCAGACGTGAGGGCACGGGCAATGATTCCAAGAACGAGCAGGAAAATCCACGTTCCGGCGTACTGGCCCGGAGTACTAGGAGTCCACTGCATCGAATAGAGCGAATCGGTGATTCCGGTGTGGAAAACCTGCAAAAGTGTAAGCGACACTAGCTGAACAAAATCCGTACCATCATTGACATCATCATTGAGGAAGAATTCATCATCGAACTATTCATTGAGTCACCCATGTCACCCATATCCATGTCCATTGTGAGATCTGACCAAGTTTGTAGTCAAAAGTTCAATCCTACCAAGCTAGACTATCGAGGTATCTCCCTTCGGTGGCTTGGGAAAACGAGGGGAAATAAGTAAGGTAGGGAAATACATAATATATATAGTAGCCCGGATTTCACGTATCGCTACGGATGTTTGAACGACAATCGGAGAAATTGGATTATATTAAGTGTAAAATGTCTGCAGACAGTGACGAGTTCGTGCCTTGAAACTATAATTTGACTCTCTTTGTTGAAAAGGGGACGGCAAGGATGCTATCTGTGGGAATTTGAAACGATCGCTAAAGAAGACAGAGAGAGAAGCAAAAATCGCTCGCAATCAGATGTATGTAGCTTACAGTGCCTAAGGGTGGGGACTAAGGAATGCGAAGCGATCGGTAAAGGAAACATGACAACGAAGCGAAAATGCCTCACAGTGGGATGTAGTTAAATCTCCGTAAGGGAATGGACACTCGAGTCTCGAGAACAAATCTTCTAAAACATTTTGGGCTCAGGTACTCCTGTGTGTCGGCTAATTGCACCGATTGGACAAGTAATCGATTAACCTTTTTCCACAGTATATCGGTAACGGAGGAAATTTCCGAGGATTGTTTCGGGCCAAAGTCTCGCACCACTTAAAAAATAGCGCGTACATTGTTTGTGTCGTAGCAAAATTAGCGCAGCCTTTATTCGCCTTTTATCGCGTAACTTGACCAACCTGACAGATTAGTCCCTGGTTTAATATGCCCCCCACGCTAATAATTTGAAAATATTTCGAAGCGACCGACGGATGAGCAATCCAAGATACTCCGTCCTATCCTGGTATCGATATTCCCAGACAGACAATCAGAAAACTTAGATACAGGGGCGATTCTTAAACACATGTGACACAAGAAAAGATATGCTTGCCGACATGTTATAGTTCAAGGACTATTGCATCCCTGCTATAATACCTAATCACATCCCACGGATTCGATCTCACCTCGTCGTGATCTAGTATATCGAGGCATCGTCCTGTGGACTTGTGCCAAACAACATCGCCAAAATGGATATGGGTATGGGTATGGACAACATGACGGGTCCTTTGACCGACGCTGGCATGAACATGTCAAACATCACCGTGGCTTACGATTTTCTTCAAGATATTCTCAATATGGCCCCCTTCCAGCCTACGGATCAAGCCGTAGCTGAAGCGTTTTGGTATGGAATCATCATTGTTATTACTATCGGCGCTCTCGTCAACTTTACCCAATATCTCACATTGAAAGCAAGGTTCTTCTCTGCTCATCCCGCTGCATGGCTTTTGCTGACACCTGTGCAGACTTCGGGCAGCAGCCGCAAATCAAGTCCGCCCCGCTAGTCCCAGAAATTTCTTTACGAAGGGTGTGGCAACCATCACTGCTTTCGTTCGAGAGGTTAGTTATCCACAATTCACCCCAGCACGGAACTATTTCATCCGCATTCCTCCCGTAGGAGTCGTTCTCCTTCTTCTCACTTATCTCTGCTATATCATCGGTCTCGAGTATTACCACAATTTCGTCCCCGGTGCTCAACATTTCACAGCGTTTGGACTCCGCGCGACACTCCTTAGTTGCGCACAGTTACCTCTTCTCGTTCTCCTCGCTTCCAAGAATAACATCATCGGTTATCTTGTCGGATCTTCGTATGAACGATTACAAATTTTTCATCGATGGGTTGCGAGAACTTTATTCTTGACTGCGACTCTGCATGGTGGATATCAACTATATGGATGGAATCAATATGGCCTAGTATCTCTTGAACGTGACACAGACACGTGCTGGCCAACAGGTACATCCTAGTCGTCGCTTTACATCTAATACCTACTTAGGTTTCGCTGCTTGGTCAATTCTCCTTTGGATGAATGTTAGTACGATCGCTCCCATCCGAAACTGGAACTATGAGATCTTCGTTGTACAACATCTCATCACATTCTTCGGCTTCATCATCGCCGTAATGGAACACATGCCAGTCTTCTATTGCAGGTACTTCATCATCGCATAAGTCGGTCTAACGAGAACAGAGTGTACGTCTACATTCCAATTGGCGTCTTCCTTTTGGATCGCATTATCCGTGGAATCAAATATCTCATCTTCCCCGGACGAGCGACTATAACCGCATACGGCGAGACAGCTGCTAAAATCCGAATTCGCGGATCTCGACTCAAATGGTGGAAACCGGGACAATATGTTCTCGTCTCTCTCCCTGGAGTTAGATTCGGTCAATCTCATCCTGCCACGATTGTCTCCACACCCTCTTCCCACAACGGGGAAATCGTCTTGATTATGCGTTGCCAAAAAGGCTTCTCGAATAAATTACTTGACCATGCCGATGCACGGGATTACCTTACATTTATCGACGGTCCATACGGAGGATCTCAATCTGATTTTGCTGCTTTTGATTCAACCATTTTAATTGCTGGATCCACCGGGGTTACCTTCACTTTACCTATTCTTTTGGATCTCGCCCACAGAGCTGCTACCACAAAACTTCCTCTCCGAACGCTCACATTTATCTGGGTTGTCAAAACGTCGGCATGTAAAACATGGATCTCGGAGGAATTGCGGGGTGCGTTAAGAACTCTGTATAATGTGGGAATTGAGACAAATGGCATGGTCTTCGTAACTTGTGATCCCGAAATGACAGACGAAAAGAAGGGCTGCACATGCACTTCATCACCTTGTTGCTGTACACAGACCGTTCAAGTTGGTCGCTCCTCGGACGATGAATTCGACAAGACAGATAAGATTGAGGAGTTGGCCGACTCGCGCAGCTCGGAAAAAGGGGAAAAAGAGAACATGGAGAAGACGGTCATAAAGGAATCGCAAGAGATGATCACTTTACGCGGAAGACCGGACCTTAAGGATTTGATTTGGAAAGTTCTAGGGGAGGCAACTGGAGAGACAGGAATTGGTGCTTGTGGACCTTTGGGTATGACGGCGAATGTTAGGCGGGTTGTTGCCGAAGCTAGTGATGCCAGGGCTGTGCATAAGGGAACCGGAGCTGAGGGAATATATCTTCATGTTGAAACTTTTGGATGGTAGCGGCGTCACAGCGGTTCTGTAGCAAGTCTGTAGCAAGTCATTATTATGGATATCATTTTATTGAATTCAAGGCAGTGTCCTGTCCCACAGTGTGGTACCTATTCGTCTATGTAAGCTAGGCTAAAACTTCGGGTTAGGGGTACATGCGAGGGCGTACGGAACGGATCTTCTGCCGCAGTTCAACGAAATCTATCGTCAACAATTGACGCTTCTGACAGTACAACTTCAATTGTCCTCTGAACCACTTCCAAACATGCCAAGAACATTTTTCGTTGGCGGGGTAAGTTTCCCGGCGGTGCCTGATCAATTCTACTTGTCTGCTTTGGAGTTCAAGCTAATGTGTAGAATTTCAAAATGAGTAACGTGCCCTTTTCTTTCGACTTGGTCTAAAGCTTCTGTAGATGGTCTCCTCGCGAGTACCAAATCTCTTGTAAGGGAGCTAAATGCCGCAACACTTGATCCCGAAGTCGAAGTTGTCATCGCTCCACCAGCAATTTATCTGCTTCCAGTCAAGGAACATTTAACAAACAAACAAGTTCAAGTTGCAGCTCAAAATGTCTTTGATAAGCCTCAGGGAGCTTTCACAGGGGAGATATCGTACTCACCCGGTTTTGTGGATTGTAACAATTAGTGCCGACCAGCTCAAGGATGCAGATATTCACTGGGTGATTGTGTTTCTCCATACAAGTCTTAGCTAACGATGGTTTTAGGTCGGTCACTCGGAACGACGAAATATTCTCGGTGAAACTGATGAGGTGGGTAGCTTGTTCGAAGGAGGGATTACTGAGTGTAGTTTGTTGCTTCTAAAGTTGCGTTTGGCCTCTCGCAAGGACTGTCAATCATCTTGTGCGTTGGTGAATCTCTTGAAACAAGAGAAGCAAATGATACAGTCCCGTATTCACTCCAAAATCACACAAATGCTAAACTGTCGCTAGATTTATTAAGAATCAACTTGAGGCCGTTCTAGAGAAAGTGAAAGACTGGTCGAAGATCGTCATTGCCTATGAACCAATTTGGGCCATTGGCACAGGAAAAGTTGCTACACCTCGTATATTCTCTTAGTGTAACTATCTTCTGATGTTCCTAGAACAAGCCCAAGAAGTTCACCATGAGATCCGTCAATGGCTCAAAGAACGTTTGGTATTTGATTTCGCTTACAGAATTGCTGATTATCAGGGGACTGAGGCAGCTGACGAGACCAGAATTATTTACGGAGGAAGCGTTAATGCAAAGAATTCCACGGAGCTCAGCGATGGTTCGATCTTATTTGTTAGTGGGCTAACCTGCAGGTCCCGATATCGACGGGTTCCTCGTCGGCGGTGCCTGTATATCCATCTCTTCAGACCTGGAAGCTAACATGCAGCGCTTAAACCCGAATTTGTTGACATTGTCAACGTTAAAACCAAGTAGCTGAAAATGCACTTCGGTGATTATTGGAAGTACACGCAGGATATGTAGCAGCGATGTATCGCAGAAAGCTCTCAGAAAGTGTTGAGATCAAATGCTAAATTTGTGAAATTAAATTTCCTAGACTTTACACGGACGAGATTCTGATATTCACGCGCCACGCATACGGGCGATTTTCCAGCCAGCCATTCGTTCATTCCTTCAAGCTCGAGTGAGGCTCACTCGCGACTGCCAAAGATTTGCCTGCAAAATTTCATTTCCATCGTAGCAAGCTTACCTGAGCCGTCACCACATCAACCAAAGTCTATCTACTCTTTCAAGGATTCAGGCATCTCCATATCCTTCCATACAATACCGCTACACATCCATACGGAATAGCAGGAAACAGATCGATCTTGATACTATCGGAAACCCTGTATCGAGTCAAGTGCTATTTCCTCTCCTTGGAGCAACGTTGGAGACATGGATTCTGCTCACTCAACCCCGACCTTAACTCCACCTCCCCCAGAAATCGCAAACCTTCCGATCAGTGGCATTTACAAAGTAACTTATCCTCAAATACTACTCTCTTGAATGGCAATTAACGATGTGCTAGGCTAGTTATTCAAACATACCAGTGATAGAAATGACCGTCGGCGATGTAGCTGTCATGAAGCGACAAGCCGATAACAGCCTCAATGCAACTCAGATCCTCAAGGTTGCCGGCGTAGACAAAGGCCGGAGAACCAAAATACTAGAAAAGGAAATCATCACTGGCCCTCATGAAAAAGTGCAGGGCGGATACGGCAAGTATCAAGGAACTTGGTAAGCGATTCCACAGTCGATCATGAAGACTGACTTTTCTAGGGTTCCGTATGATATTGGCGTGGAATTTTGTAAAAAGTATGGAGTTGAAGACATTCTGCGACCACTGTTAGAATTTGACGTTGCGTCGGCAGGGGAATTACATTCTACACCTACCAAAGAAGAAGCCAACGCTGCAAAACGGAAAGCAATGTATTCTTCAAATGGACAACGGTTCTCGCAAGAATCCAACTATTCGTACACTGGCGGAACCAGATTTGGACCCCCGCTACCTGTACCATCACCGACCCCAAGTCAAAATACTCAACAGCAGCCGAATTTCCTCGCCGGTCAACCTTATCCTCATTCAGGCTCGCAGAGGACTCCAGACCAGTACGAACCGGCCAACAAAAGACATCGTTACGAGGAACAGTCCAATACTTCCATGAAAATGGAAGACTCACAGGAATTTCAAGAGTCTCAAAGCAGTTTTTCCCAAGACTTTACTCCTGTTCCACCCCTTCGTCCACACGAAACGAAGAACTACAATCTTTCGAAGGATCTGATGATCAATCTATTTCTAGAGCCTGACACACCGAACGCCACATCTACAAAAGCTTTGATAGACGCACGGGCAACAGACTTCGAAATGGACGTTGTAATCGACGAGTATGGACATACCGCATTGCACTGGGCCTCTGCATTGGCCCGTATTACGACGGTCGAAGCTCTTGTTCGCAAAGGAGCAAATCCACGTCGAGCCAACGACGCCGGCGAGACACCCCTTATCCGAGCAGTTCTAGTGACTAATAATCACGATCAACAATCTTTCGCACGTCTTCTGGATAGTTTACATTTTGCCATTCCCATCGCAGATAATAATGGGAGGACAGTTTTGCACCACATTGCCGTTACTGCAGGTGTTAAAGGCAGAAGTGCTGCTGCACGGTATTATTTGGAGACTTTACTCGAGTTTATCGCACGGGGTAGAGGGAGTGTCAGCTTGACGTATTTCCGAAATCATGTGTTGGATGCGCAGGATCAGTATGGAGATACAGCACTGAATATCGCCGCTAGGGTCGGGAATAAGGGTCTCGTGGAGTCACTGCAGGAATTAAACGCTAATGCATATATGCCAAACAAATTTGGTTTGAGGGCTGTCGACTTCGATATTGGACAGCAGCAAAATTCCGTTGCTCCCTCACGGTTGCCTGCTCCCGTTGGACCCGTAGGGCAAAGATCAAAGGACATAATACAAGGTATAACCCTCGAAGCTAATCAGACGTTTCTTACTGTTCAGAAATGCGATCTGTTTTCGACTCCTTGAACGATGATTTCAATGCCGAAATAGCGCAAAAGCAGACCTTCTTAGACGAAGCGCATGCCAAACTTAAAGACAAAACTCGAGAATTGACTGACACTCGCCGCAAAATCCAACTCCTAAAAGACCAAACGACTGCCTTCGAAGATTTACAAAAGAAATCAAAGAACCTAGAACAAGCGATTCAAGCCGAAGAAACACACTTTCACAATGAAACTAATGGGAATATCAACGGTGATGCGCTCTCCTTCCAAGGACCGTTCGATGCCGATGCTCCAATGATCGTGAAACCTCTGCCGCCAGATGGTACCACCGGAGCTGCCCCATTACCACCTCCCCCACTTCCGCCGGCTCCAATATTGAGAGCGCGAGTGACAGCATATAAAAAGAACAACGCAGAATTAATGGCAAGAATGGAGGCACTGAGATATCAAAATAAATTGATGGAGGACAAGATAAAGTCCGTTGTCAGTAAGTGCGCTGGCGTTCCGCTAGAGAATCTGGACACGTTGTTGGATGCCCTGTTGCAGGCTGTGGATTCGGATGGACCATCTCTTGATCAGAACGAGTTGGTGGCATTTTTAAATCGGATTCCTAGAGGAGCGTAGTGCGATTGACGAATGGGATGTATACGAGCTATTAGTTGAGGGACGTCATATCCATGGGTTTTAGTTTTAGTTTGGTGCGTATGTATATTAGGATGGGTTGCACCAGCTGGCATTCTCGCTCGAGGGGCAAATCTGGGGTTTCGATTATTACTGAGTAGGCGGTAAGCTTATCTGTCCAGTACATATATGAAGGACGCAGTAATACAGTAACTACC
>Ga0335075_10016984_pt1 | contig 10840 bp, 8 predicted proteins | sample Lox_Sample_24_FD_206723 | JGI IMG/M metagenome (GOLD analysis project Ga0335075, IMG submission 206723) | Soil microbial communities from Loxahatchee National Wildlife Refuge, Florida, United States - Lox_Sample_2.4 | ecosystem: Environmental > Terrestrial > Soil > Wetlands | place: USA: Florida... | reverse complement strand
CGGTTCGTCGCCGAGGTCGGACCGATGGCGAAGGACGCGCCGCCATTTCCGCTTGCCGCGGGCGCGGCGGCGCCGCTCAGGGCCGCGGCCGAAAAGCGAGGCAGCGGCGATTTCTCGCCGCTGTGGGCCGGCGAATCGGCCGCGCTCGCCCGAGACGAGGGGGCCGAGACGGTCACACGCCGGCTATGGGCGGAGGCGCTGGCCGCGATGGCGGGCCTGAGCGGCCGGTGGGAGGAGTGAGGCGAAGACTCCCGGCTTCAGATGCTTCCCCATGATTTGAAGGTCTTTTCGTGCTAGCCTCGACTCGGGGAGCGCGACGCGATGAGCGAGACCCGGAAGCTTGCGGCGATCCTGGTGGCGGATGTCGTCGGCTATAGCCGCCTCGCCGGCGCCGACGAGGACCGCATTCTCGCGCGGCTGCGCGCGCTGCGCAGCGACCTCATCGACCCCATCGTTGCCGTGCATCACGGTCGCATCGTCAAGCGCACCGGCGACGGCTCGATCATCGAGTTCCGCAGCGTGGTCGACGCGGTGCGCTGCGCGATCGAGATACAGAACGGCCTCATCGAGCGCAACGTTGGCCTGCCGCCTGAAAAGCGCATCGAGTTTCGTGTCGGCATTCATCTTGGCGACGTCGTCGAGGAGAGCGACGGCGATCTCATGGGCGACGGCGTCAATATCGCCGCGCGTCTCGAAGGCATCGCCAAGCCCGGCGCGATCTGCCTTTCGGAGCAAGCCTACTGGCAGGTCAAGGGACGGCTCGATCTCAAGGTCACCGACCTCGGCCAAACCCAACTCAAGAACATCGCCGAGCCGGTCCATGTTTATTCGCTGGAAGTCGGCCAGCCGACCGCGGCGAAGCCCGCGCCGTCAGCGAACGCCACTGTCAAGCCGGACACGCCTGCGACAAGGAAAAGCGTTTGGCCGTCGCGCTGGCCTGCGCTCGCCGCCTTGGCCGGTCTTCTCCTTCTGGCCGCCGGCGGTTGGTATGTGCTTGGCGGCCGCCTGACAAAACCCGCTCAAGCAGCCCATCTTTCCGTCGTCGTGCTGCCGTTCGCCAATCTGTCGGGCGATCCGTCGCAGGACTATTTCGCCGACGGGATCACCGAGAACCTGACGACCGATCTCGCGCGCATCCGCGATAGTTTCGTCATCGCCCGCAACACCGCCTTCACCTACAAGGGCAAAAGCCTCGACGCCAAGGAGATCGGCAAGGAGCTTGGCGTGCGCTACGTGCTCGAAGGCTCGGTGCAACGCGACGGAGCCCGCGTGCGCGTCAACGCGCAGCTCATCGACGCCGAATCTGGCGCGCATCTTTGGGCCGACCGTTTCGAGGAGGCCGTGGCCGACCTGTTCAAGTTGCAAGATCAGGTTGTCGCGCGATTGGCCAATACTTTGGGTTACGAACTGATCAAGGCGGAGGCGCAGAGAGATGAGCGCATCGCCCACCCCGACGCCTTCGATCTAACCATGCGTGGTCGGGCTTTGGAGATGCGATATGCGCAGGAACCGACGAGGGAGCACACCAACGAAGTGCGAGCGATGTATGAACGGGCGCTCGCGATTGACCCGAACGATGCATCGGCGCTTGCGGGCGAGGCCAACACGTATCTGGTCGATAGGGCATTTGGTTGGGCGGACCCGGACGTCGATTATGACGCAAAAATAGTCGGTCAGGCCGACCGGTCCATCGCCATCTCTCCCGACGACCCGAGGCCATATTTTGTGAAGAGCGTTTACCTGACAAACTCAAACCATCCTGTCGAGGGGCTCCGCGCAGCCGATGCCGGCCTCTCCGTCAATCCAAATATCGCCAACCTGCACGCGGCGAGGGGGCTCGCTGACAACTACCTCGGCCATTTCGAGCAAGGAATATCCGAGGTGGGGCAAGCCATGCGGTTGAGCCCCCGCGATCCGTTCATAGGCAATTGGCACAGTTTCGCCGCCGAGGCTGAACTTGGCCTCGGGCGTTTCGATGCGGCGATCGAGGAAGCGAACAAGGCGATCGACGCGGGTTATCGCGTTTTCCTGTCGTACTCCATGCTCGCTATCGCTTACGCGCTCGATGGAAAGCTCGAAGAGGCGAAAGCCGCCCTGGCCGAGGCGCGGCGACTGAACCCGAAACTCACGATCAAATTGATGCGCGAGCGCTATCCGGACTTTGCGTGGGTTTCCGACGGCCTGCGCAAGGCGGGGCTGCCGGAGCAATGAACGTTGTGGCTCGAACTGCCCTAGACTGTATAAATAGCAGTTGTATTGTGTGCTTTACTCAAGACGCGAAACGCGAAACTAAACAGGGTCCTAAGGACCTGAAAACATTGAGGGCGCGAAACTAAAACGAAACTAAGGCCGGCAGGCGCTCGTTTCGCCGCTCTAGCTGAGGCGGCCCTTGCGGCTACTCCACCCAAAGCCAGAAGCGTTGATCACTCCGCCGCCGCGGCAGGCTCCCGCCGAGGCGCGCCATAGGTGTCGGGGATCTTGTCGGCGTAGGCGGCGACAAAGTCGTGCTCGTGGTCGACCTCGATCGAGGGCTTCAGCGCCTCGTCCATGTAGGCCGCGCCGTTCTTGTCGGCGAGCACGCGGCTGAGGATCCTTCGATAGCGCCAAGCGAGCGCGCCCCATTTTCCGGCGACCGAGACGAAGTCCCACGCGCGCCAGGGATAGAACACGAGCGGGTTCACGACGGGGAGGCCATGCCGGCGCTGGGTCCTGAGCTTGCGCCGCACGTAGCCGAACTGCAGCGGGTGAACGCGCTCGATGCGCGAGGAGCCCGAGAAGACCGTCATCGCATCGACGATCTTCTTCGGATTGATGCCGCTCTTAACCGCCCGGCGCAGCACGGTCTCGACATGCGCGTCGGAATAATAGCGCGCCCAGGCGTCGCGATAGACGCCGCGCCATTCATCAGCCGACATGATGGGATGGCCGGCGCAGACATGCTCGAGATCGTAAGCGTTCATGTCTGCTTCCATCCACGCGCCCTTGAGATGAAGGACCTTGTGATCCTCCGAGCCCGGCAGCGGGGTTAAGAAGAAGAACTCGAGGATGTCGATCGGCAGTTCGCGCTTGATTGTGTCGATGTCGCGCGCGATCGAGTCCGGCGTGTCGGTGGGAAAGCCGAGGATGTACCCAGCCCAGGTCATGACCTTGGCGCGCCGCCACGCGAGCAGCATGTCGCGATATTCCCAGATCTTGTTCTGGCGCTTCTTGGCGCCCATGAGCGATTCGGGATTGATGTTTTCGAGGCCAATGAAGACAAGGTTGCAGCCGGCCCGCGCCGCCTTTTCGATGAAATTCGGAATCTTGTGGCAGAGTGTGTCGACCTGGAGCAGGAGCCTGATCTTGAAGCCTTGCCGCTCGCGCAAGTCGATCAGGCGATCGAGGATCGGCTCCCAGTTGCGGTTGCGGGCGAAATTGTCGTCGGTGACGAAAAAGCGGGTCACCCCCTGCGCGGAATTGGCGCGCACGATCGCCTCGACGTCGTCCGCCGTGCGATAGCGCGACTTGCGCCCCTGGACATTGATGATGGTGCAGAACGAGCACTGGAAGGGGCAGCCGCGCCCGGCGTCGAAGCTCGTGTAGTGCCCCGCGACCCTGGTCACCACCGAGCGCGGCAAGACCGGGGCCGCCGCCGCGGCCATGTCCGGCATGGCGTTGAGATAGTTGTAGACGGGCTTCGGCTTGCCTGAAGCGACCTCCTTCAGGAAATCTGCGAGCCGCCCTTCGCCCTCGCCCGCGTAGAGGATGATCCCGAGCGCCTGGGCCTCTTTCAAATCGGGCGGCAGTTCCGGCAGCATGGCGATGCAGCCCGAGACATGGAAGCCGCCAACCGCGACGCTCACACCTAGGCTACGGAACTGGCGGCCGATGTCGAGCGCGCGCGGAAACTGATTCGACTGAACCCCGACCAAGGCGACCATGCCGCTGTCAGCGAGAATGCGCCGCGAAATAGCGGCAATGTCGACGACGGTGTTGCACTCGTCGTAGATCTCGAACTCGACGTCGACCTCGGGGCCGAGGACGTGGCTCTCAGCGCATTCCTTGAGCAAACCATAAACGCTGGCGAGGCTGTTCGAAGGGATGGTCGACCGGCGCCACTGGATGACATAGCCATCGTCGTCGTAATGCGACGGCTTGATCAGAACGATCCTGAACCTGCGTTTCGCCATCCCGCCCTCATGGAGGTTTACGCAATCGTCATTTCGTCGTCTAAAGCAGCTACCCCGTTGGGGAGGCCTGGGCAACTCCAAATCGGCGGGGTCACGGGCTTTTCGATCGGTTCTCAGGGTCAGTATGAGGGTGGCGGCGTCGCCATCATCCGAAGGAGGAGACATGAATTACGCAGTCGAGCCGTTTGAAGCCGCCGGGATGAACGCCCGGCGCCTGGAGCGCATCCGCCCCGTGATGCAAGCCTATGTCGATCGCGGCGTCTATGCCGGGATCGCGACGCTGATCGCGCGCCGCGGCAAGGTCGTGCATGCGGGCGAGTTCGGCTGGCGCGACAAGGAGGCGGGCCAAGCGATGACCGCCGACACGATTGTCCGCCTCTACTCGATGACCAAGCCGATCATCTGCGTTGCGCTGATGACGCTGCTCGAGGAAGGGCGCTTCAGGCTCTTCGATCCGCTGTCGAGATATATTCCCGCCTTCGGTCGCGTGAAGGTGCGGGAGGCCGACGGGAGTCTGGTCGACCCGGTTCGCCCGATCATGGTGCGCGATCTCATGACCCACATGAGCGGCCTCTCCTACCATTTCGTCGAGGATTCGCCGCTGGCGAAAGGATACAACGAAGGCAAGCTGCTGGACGCCCAGTGCTCGCTGGAGGCGGCGATCGACGACCTGGCGCGATTGCCGCTCGCCTTTCAGCCTGGGTCGCGCTGGCGCTATAGCGTCGGCATCGACGTCGCGGCGCGGGTGATCGAGGTGATCTCCGGCCGTCCCCTCGGCGCATTCCTGAGCGAGCGCCTGTTCGAGCCGTTGGGCATGGCCGACACCGGCTTCGGCGTGGCGCCCGAGAAGCGCGGCCGCGTGGCGGCGATGTACGGCCGTCCCGACGTGATCGCCGCCGGCCCGACCGTGGCAAGCGAGTTCGAGGCCTGGTCGAAGGGCGTCAACGATCGGCTCGACGCGTCGAAGTCCTACCCGGTCGACGCGCCGGATGTGTTCGCCCGCGGCGGCCATGGTCTGTTCAGTACGATCGGCGACTATTTCCGCTTCGCCCACATGCTGGTGAACGGAGGAGAACTCGACGGTAAGCGCATTCTCGGGCGCAAGACGCTCGAGCTCATGCATTGGAACCATGTGCCGGCGGCGCTCCTGCCCCTCGACATCGGCGGCCTGCCCTTGCCCGGCTACGGCTTCGGCCTCGGCTCGCGGGTGCTGCTCGATGTCGCGCAATCCGGTGCGCCGGGCTCAGTGGGCGAGTTCGGCTGGTCCGGAGCGGCGAAGACCCATTACTGGGTCGATCCGAAGGAAGAGCTTGTCGGCCTTTTCTTCACCCAGTCGATGATGAGCTTCGACCTGCCGGAGCTCGATCTGCGGGCGCTGGCCTATCAGGCGATCGAGGATTAGCGGCGCTGGACGCGGACCGTCTCCACTTGGCGCCCGCCGGAGCTCGACGAATGCGCGCGAGGACGGCGCTCGACGAACTGGTGGCTGACGCTCAGGGCTTGACCGGACTCCATGAGAAATCCAGCCTGATCCGCGAGGCGCTCACGGCCCTGATAGAACGCGAAAGCGCGCGCCGCCTGGCGCGTCTCACCCGGTCGCGCTTTACTTTGCTTTGGACGACGGCCAACCCGTAGGGGAGCGGACGCCGCCTGCCGTCGCATCCGTCTGCAATGGATTGGCGCCGCCGACGCCGCCCGCCGTTGCCAACGGTGTTTCGCCCGGCCGAGCAGCCATAGACGCCGCCCAATACTGAATTACGGCTGGGAATGAAGATATAGGACATTGCTCACCAAGTATTCCGCTTGCGATCTGCTTCGCTACCATCTCGTACGCAACATTCATCATCGGGTTATCCTTTGGCGACACCAATGACAATGCTTTGCCCGCCTCGTCCGCAGCTTTACCACATTTCGCAACATTCCCATCAATCCATGACCTTGTCACATACAAGAACGCCCGATCGAACGCAATCGCATAGCTCGGCATTTCATTCTCTGTTGCCTCGTCGAGCGCCCTATCAGCCTGATTAAGTGCATTTACTGCATCTGATTCGCCCGCTTCGCCCCGCGCCTGCATTATCATGAATGCTTCGGTGCGCAGCGCTTCACTTCTTGTGTGCGTATTGTCAGCGGCTCTCACTGATTCTTCAGCAAACTTTAGGGTAGCGTCGACGTTTCCCCCTTGATATGACGCTTGGCTCAGTATACTGTAATCATATGACCCAATGAAATATTTTCCATCTTTGCGCATCGCGCCGGGTCCTAATAGGCGAAGGAGGCGGTTGACATCCTGCAGTATTGATTGAATTTTCTGATTAGCAAAGCCCGCCATATTCGGTGTCTTCACTGCGTCTTCATTGATTGATATGATTGATCGAATGTCACCCTTGAACGCATTATATTCGGCTATTCTGTCTTCGTCAGGTTTACGGATTATTTGATCATCGAGAGTAAATATGCCAGTTATAGTTGAGAGAAAGAACCCTAAAACACCAGCAGCCGTGCCTAATAGAGCCCACAAAGATTTTCTTTGTGATTCTACCTTGGATTCGAGCTCAGTCAGCCTCGTCGTCAGCTCGTAAGCGACGTCGACGCGAGGTTCTAGACCCAACTTCCCAGCATCTTCAGACACGAGCAACTCCGAAGATTAGCAAATTCAAAAGAACTCGTTATGCGCGTTCAAATCGCCGCCGTCCGACAGTCGTAATGATAATGATCGTAGCGTGCTCAGCCTACGCAAGTTTCTGGCCGGGTAGCATTCCTGTGCGGCATGTGCAGTGATCTCGGTCACATCTCGAATGCGGAGCGCGCGCCGCTGTGCAGGCTGACCGCCGCGGGTCGTGTGGCGCCGCCCGCCCTCCCCTTGGTGGGCGAAGCATGGCAGATTGGCGCTTCCGTCAAGCTCACGGAGCCCCCGCGATTGCGCATCGCCACCTGGAACGTCAACTCGGTCCGCCAGCGGCTGCCGCACCTCCTCGCCTACCTGAAGGAGGTTCAGCCCGACGTTCTTTGCCTGCAAGAGATCAAGTGCCTCGACGAGCAGTTTCCGCGGATGGAGATCGAAGAGCTCGGCTACAACATCGAGACCCATGGGCAGAAGACCTTCAACGGCGTCGCGATCTTATCCAAGCGGCCGTTCGAGGTGGCGCGCGGCCTGCCCGGCGACGAGAACGACTCGCAATCGCGCTATATCGAGGCGGTCGTTCCGGCCGGAGACGGCGTGGTGCGAGTGGCGAGCGTCTATCTGCCGAACGGCAATCCCGTCGGTTCGGAGAAATATCCATACAAGCTCGCCTTCCTCCAGCGGCTCATCATCCATACCCGCCAGCTGCTCGAATACGAGGAGCCGCTGATCCTGGCCGGGGATTTCAACGTCATCCCGGACGAGCGCGACGCCACGCGCCCCGAGGACTGGGTCAACGACGCATTGTTCCTGCCGCAAACGCGCTCAAAGTTCCGTGAGCTCTTGGCGCTCGGCCTGACCGACGCTTTACGCGCGACCACCGACGCGCCCGGCCTCTACACCTTCTGGGATTACCAGGCGGGCGCCTGGCAGAAGAACAACGGCATCCGCATCGACCATCTCATCCTGTCGCCCGAGGCCGCCGATCGGCTGGGGCCGGTCACGATCGACAAGGAGATGCGCGGGCGCGACAAGGCCTCGGACCATACGCCGGTGCGGGTCGAGCTCGCGGCATGAACGCCGTGGCCTGGTTTTCGGCTCTTGCCGGTCTCGCGGCCTTGGGGGCGGCGCCGATCGCCGAGGCTCAGCCTTCGCGGGTGATCATCCTGCGTCATGCGGAGAAGCTGAACGCCTATGCGCTCTGCGACCTTGGCCGGGAGCGCGCCGACGCTCTCGCCAAGCAGTTTCTCGGCCGGGGCGCGACGCAATCGTTGTTCGCGCTCGGCGAGCGGCCGGCCGCCTTCATGGCCGTCACCCTGCATCCGTTGGAAACGATTACCCCGGCCGCCCAGACCTGGGGCCTTCCGGTCATCGACTACTCGGTGGTCCCGAATAAGGACGAGGACGCCGCAGAAGCGAAGATCAATGCGCGCACCCAGGAAGCCGCGCGCGACCTCATGTCAAAGCGCGAATACGACGGGAAGATCGTGGTCCTTGCTTGGGAGCACAAACATATCGCCAGCCACAAGCTCGAGAAAGAATATCGCGGGCAAGAGGTGACGCTTCGCCAATTGCTTCGGCTTGCCCGGGCGCCCGAATCCTGGTCGGATACGAATTACGACTATTTCTGGATTGTCGATTACGCGCCCGGCAACCCCAACCCGGTCAAGTTCCAGGCTATCAAACAGACGTTCACGTCGCCCTTCGAGGCGATTCCAGCGCCTGATTGGCAGGCTCCAGAGCCGAAGCATATTGCGGCGGGATGCAAGAAGTAGGCTTTCCGCCTGCACAAGGACTCCAGGAGCAACGGATGGACGGCGCCGAGCTTTTCGATCTCAGCGGCAAGACGGCGCTGATCACCGGGTCGTCGGACGGGCTCGGGCTCGCGATCGCGCGCGGCCTCGCGGCGGCGGGCGCGGGAATCATTCTCAACGGCCGCGACGAGAAGAAGCTCGCCCAAGCCGCCAAGTCTTTTGCCGAAGCCGGGCACAAGATCAAAGCGCGCGCCTTCGACGTCGCCGACGAAAAGGCGGTTCTCGCGGCCTTCGAGCATTTCGACGCCGATGGCATCGAGATCGACATCCTGGTCAACAACGCCGGGATCCAGTTCCGCAAGCCGATGGTGGATCTTACGACGGACGAATGGCGGCGCGTGATCGACATCCATCTCACCGGCGCCTTCCAGGTCGGCCGCGAGGCGGCCAAGCGCATGATCGCTCGCGGGCGCGGCGGCAAGGTCATCAACATGGCTTCGCTCACGAGCGAGGTCGCTCGCCCGACCATTTCCCCTTATGGCGCCGCGAAGGGCGGGATCAGGATGCTCACCCGCTTCATGGCCGCGGAATGGGCCCGTTATGACATTCAGGCCAATGCCATCGGACCCGGCTATATTGCGACCGAAATGAACCGGGCGCTGCTCGACGACCCGAAGTTCGACGCCTGGGTCAAAGGGCGCACGCCATCGGGACGGTGGGGCAAGCCGGAGGACCTCATTGGCGTTGCGCTGTTCCTCGCCTCGCGCGCTTCCGACTACGTGAACGGTCAGACCATCTATGTCGATGGCGGGCTGCTCGCCGTGATATGATCGCGGGCTATGACCGCTGCCAGTCCCACGATCATGAAGTCGGGCCGCGCGTCGCTGGCTCAATGGCTGCGCGACGCGACGCCGGCGCTCCTTTTCGCCCTGAGGCTTTGGGCTTCCGTCTGTCTCGCGTACTACGTCACCTTCGCGCTTCAGCTTAACGATCCCACGTGGGCGGCGACCACAGCCGCGATCGTCTGCACGCCGGTGCTAGGGGCATCGCTGCGCAAGGCGTTTTTCCGAATGATCGGAACCGTCGTCGGAGCGATTGGCATCGTGATTCTTGCCGCCCTCTTTCGCCAGGACAGGATCGGCTTTCTGGTCGGACTTGGGCTCTGGTGCGCGGTCAGCGCTTTCGTTGCGACGCTCTTGCGCAATTTCGCCGCCTATGCCGCGGCCCTTTCCGGCTACACCGCGGCGATTCTTGCAAGCGACGTTCTGGGACCGGTCGGAACCACTGGCGGTGACGTCACGTTCCTTGCGATCAATCGCGCCATCGAGATTTGCCTGGGCATCCTCTGCGCGGGCGTCGTGCTCGCCTTGACCGATCTCGGCCACTCGCGGCGAAAGCTCGCGGCCGAGCTTGCTTCGCTGTCGACCGCGATCATGGACGGGTTCGCCGATTGTTTTCTGACCGCCAGCTCGGACCTTACCCAGTTTCAAGGGCTTAGACGCGACCTCTTGCGGCGCGTCAGTGCGCTCGATCCGACGATCGACGCGGCGATCGGCGAGGCCTCCGACCTCCGTTATCGGTCGCCGGTGTTGCAACGAGCGGTGTCCGGCCTCGTGGAAGCAATTTCAGCGTGGCGCAAGGCTGCATATGAGATCGCGCTGAACCACAGTTCGGCGACCGAACGCGAGGCTCGCGCTGTCTACAACGAACTGCCGCCAGACCGGCTCTCGCCCGACGCATCGGGCCCGGCGAAAACGCCGGCGGAGTTGCGCGCGGCATGCTGCTCGGCGGTGCGGTCCCTCGCTCGTTTCACCGCCCAAACGCCCTCCCAGCGGCTTTTGGCGGATAGCGCGGCCCAAGGCATGCTCGGCATGGCGCGCGCGCTGAACGGGCTCGTGGGCGTGGTCGATACACCCGACATGATCCCCATCCGGGGAACGGCGCGATTGCACGTCCCCGACTGGCTGCCCCCCGCCATCAGCGCCGTGCGCGCTTTTCTGGCGATCGTTGCGATGTCGCTGTTCTGGATCGCGAGCGCATGGCCGAACGGGGCGCTCGCAATCACGTTTTGCGCGATCATCGTCGTCCTCTTGCCGTTGCAGGGCGATGTGGCCTATTCCGCATCGATGACGTTTCTGAAAGGATGCGTGGTCGGCTCCGGCATCGCTGCGGTCCTCGTGTTTGCGATCCTGCCAAGGGCGACCAGTTTTCCGAGCCTCTGCCTGGCGTTGGGACTCGCGCTCGTGCCGCTCGGATTTCTGCTCGCCCGGGCGAAGACCCCGCTTTTTTTCTTC
>Ga0335075_10016983_pt1 | contig 10841 bp, 9 predicted proteins | sample Lox_Sample_24_FD_206723 | JGI IMG/M metagenome (GOLD analysis project Ga0335075, IMG submission 206723) | Soil microbial communities from Loxahatchee National Wildlife Refuge, Florida, United States - Lox_Sample_2.4 | ecosystem: Environmental > Terrestrial > Soil > Wetlands | place: USA: Florida... | reverse complement strand
TGCCGAGCAAGGACGTTCTTTGCGACCAGCCGGTTCATCACGGTCATCACTGTCGTATAGGCCAGCGGCTCCGACCGTCGTGTGTTGAGCCTGTCGAGGACCTGTCGCACAGACACCGCGACGCCGGCCTGCCAGACCGCGGCCATGATCTCCGACTCAAGCGGAGCGAGCCCGCCGCTCGCCTTTTTCGGGCGTCCAGACACAAGCGCACACTACTACATTTTTGTCGTGTATGCTCGGCACATGACCACCACCGAGCACGACTACACAACGCGAGCAAGGCAGGCCATCGAGATCGTCTGCGCGGGCGACCTCTCCCGCATGGAGGAGTTCTACCGCCCCGACTTCGTAGACCACATCAACGAGATGACCTTCCAGGGTTACGACGGAGGCCGCGAATCGGTCGCCTTCTACATGACCATCTTCAAGAACCTGAGCATGGGCACCGAGGAACAGATCACCGAGGGCAACCGCGTCGCCTCCAGATGGGTCCTGCACGGCACCTACCACGGACGATCGGTAACGCTACGCGGCATCACGATCAGCCGCTTCGCCGAGGACGGCAGAATCCTCGAAGACCGTGGTCACTCCGACTCGATTAGCCTCGTCCGCCAGCTCGGCGTGATCCGCACGCTGATCCTCGGCCTTGAAATCCTCACCCGCCGCGTCAAGCTGCCCAAGGGCGCACTCGGCGCGAACAGCACGACCGGATAGGCCGCCCTGCGCAGTGGGTCATGCCGCCGCGCAGCAGACAGACGACTCCAAACACGGCGCCAGCAGGCCAGGCTCGGCTACAGTGTCCGCTTGAGCGAGCAGAAGTACACCGTGCGCGCCGCCCAGGCCGCCGAGGCGTCGGCGATTCTCGACCTGTGGCATGGGGCGCGCAGTGCGCACGCAACGACTCCCGACCGGATCGAAGACGTACACCGTCTGCTCACCGAGACGCCTGGGAGCCTGCTCGTAGCCGAGGCCGACGGCGCGCTCGTGGGCGCGCTGATCGCCGCGTGGGATGGCTGGCGGGGGAACATGTACCGGCTCGTCGTGCCCAGGGAGCACCGTCGCCGCGGCATCGGCCTGGCGCTCGTGCGCGCCGGCGAGGACCACCTGCGCCGGCAGGGCGCCTGCCGCATCACGGCCTTGGTCGCATACGAGGACGAGGCCGCGTCGGCGTTCTGGCAGTCCGCGGGCTACCCGCGGGACCGCGAGATCGGTCGCCGCGTGCGCAACCTGTAGTCGGTGGCGGGGGAAACGACGCTCAGGGCTCCCCGGACGGTCTTGCATCCCGTTTGCATCCCGTTTCCCGTCGCCTTGCATCCCGTTCGCAGCCCTCAGACCACCGAACAGCCGCGAACACGGGCAAACCGCCTCCCGCTAGGGCCAGTGTTTCCGGGGGTTTTCGCCCGTGTTCGCTGGCCTTCGCGGTTCTCTAACCAATCGGGGCGCCGAGATTCGAACTCGGGACCTCACCGACCCGAACGGTGCGCGCTACCAGGCTGCGCCACGCCCCGACGCCTCCCAAGTATCCCACACAACCCCACCCACCCGCCGCCGTCCCATCGCCCAGGGGCCCACCCCGCCCCCGCCCCCTGCCGTCGCCACCCCCCGCTATCGTCGCCCCACCGTGCCCTCCGTCCCCACCGCGGACATCCTCGCCGAGATCGACCGCGTCCTCGAACCGGCGCGCTTCGAGGACTACTGCGTAAACGGCCTGCAGGTCCCAGGCCCCGCGCGCGTGCAGACGATCGCCACCGGCGTGTCCGCCCACGCGGAGCTGTTCGAGCGCGCGGAGCGCGAGGGCGTGGAGCTGCTGCTGGTCCACCACGGCCTCTTCTGGGGCGCGGGCGTGCGCACGATCGACGCGATGCTCAAGCGCCGCCTGCAGATCCTCTTCGAAGCGGACATCGCGCTGGCCGCCTACCACCTGCCGCTCGACGCCCACCCGCGCCTGGGCAACAACGCGCTGCTCGCCCGCGCCCTGCACGCAGACGAGCTCACCCCGTTCGGCCTGCACCACGGTCAGCCGATCGGCTTCACGGCGAGCTTCGCCGACGACGGCCTGGCCCCGGAGGAGCTGTTCGCGCGCGTGCACGCGATCACCGCGCGCGAGCCGCTGGTGTTCGACGCGGGCCCCGCGCGGGTGCGCTCGCTGGCGATCGTCTCCGGCGGCGGCGCCGACTACACGGCCGAGGCCGCCGCCGCGGGCGCCGATGCGCTGCTCACCGGCGAGCCGGCGGAGCGCACGATGGCGCAGGCGCACGAGGCGGGCATCCACGTGATCGCCGCCGGGCATCATGCGACGGAGACGTTCGGCGTCAAGCGTCTCGGCGAGTACCTGCGCGAGCGCTTTGGCATCAACCACGTGTTCCTCGACGTCCCCAACCCGGTGTGATCGCACGCGCGACGCCTCGCGCGTCCTTCCGCGTACAGTCGCCAGCGTCTAACATCTTCTCAACACCCGCGTGAACCCCAAGGAGGGAGGTCCTGATGGAGGCCGCGGCGCCGTCGACCGTAGGGTCGCAGACGCTAGCTGATCTGGTTGCGCGCTCGGCCGCTGAGCATGCCGAGCATGTCGCCGTGCGCTACAAGCGCGACGGCAGCTGGCACGACGTCACCTACGCGCAGCTCGACGACATCACCGAGGAGATCGCGCTGGGCCTGATCGACCTGGGCGTCGAACCGGGCGAGCGTCTGTGCATCCTCGCCAACACGCGCCCCGAGTGGTCGTACGTGGACGTGGCTGCCACCTCCGCGGGAGCTGTGGTGGTCCCCATCTATCAGACCAACTCGCCGGAGGAGTGCCTGTGGGTGATCTCCGACTCCGACGCGTGCGCCATCGTGTGCGAGAACGACGAGCAGCTCGCGAAGGTCGCAGCGATCCGCGACCGCGTGCCCAACCTGCGCACGGTCATCGTCATCGACCCGCCCGCTGGTACACCGGCTGAGCAGACCGGCGAGAGCTCCAGCAGCAACGGCTCCTCGCACGTCGTCACCAACGGCTCCTCGCCCACCGGCACGGGCGACGCGATCACGCTCGAGCACGTGCGCGAGCGCGGGCGCCGGCGCTCCGCCGAGGAGCTCGACGCGCGCCGCGCGGCCGTGCGCCCGGAGGACCCGTACACGTTCATCTACACCTCCGGCACCACCGGGCCGCCCAAGGGCTGCGTGCTCACGCACGGCAACTACCGCTCGATGGTCGCCATGATCAGCGAGGCCGGTGAGATCAGCGAAGACGAGGTCATCTACCTGTACCTGCCGCTCGCGCACTCCTACGCGCTGCTGATCCAGCTCGCCGTGTTCAGCCTCGGCGGCACGCTCGCCTACTTCGGTGGCGACACCAAGCAGATCGTCTCCGAGCTGCTGGAGGTCAGACCCACGTACCTGCCCTCCGTGCCGCGCGTGTTCGAGAAGATCTACACGCTCGCGCGCAGCGCCATCGACGCGCAGCCGCCGGAGGAGCGCGAGCGCGCACAGGCCGCGATCGAGCTGGGCGTGAAGGTGCGCGACATGATGGTGCGCGGCGAACAGGTCCCCCAGGACATGCGCGAGCAGTTCGACGAGGCCGACGAGCGGCTGTTCACGAACGTGCGCGCGATCTTCGGCGGACGCGTCCGCCACGCCACCAGCGGCGCCGCGCCGATCGCCACCGAGATCCTCGAATTCTTCTGGGCGTGCGGCGTGCCCGTGCTGGAGGGCTACGGCATGACCGAGACCTCCACCGCCGCCACCGTGTCCACCGTCGAGAACCACAAGTTCGGCACCGTCGGGCGCGCGCTGCCGGGCGTTGAGATCAAGATCGCCGATGACGGCGAGATCCTGATCAAAGGCCCCAACATCTTCCACGGCTACCACAACCGCGCGTCCACCAGCTTCGGCGCCGTCGAGGACGGCTGGCTGCACACCGGCGACCTCGGCTCGCTCGACGCCGACGGCTACCTGTCGATCACCGGGCGCAAGAAGGACATCATCATCACCGCCGGCGGCAAGAACCTCACGCCGGCGAACATCGAGAACGACCTCAAGCAGTCGCGCTGGATCTCCCAGGCGGTCATGCACGGAGACCAGCGGCCCTACCCCGTCGTGCTGATCACGCTCGACGAGGAAGAGATCCCGATCTTCGCCCACGAGCACGGCCTGCCCGAGGACATCCCCTCGCTCGCCAAAGACCCCGCCGTGCACGCGCTCATCCAGCAGGAAATCGACCGCGCGAACGCCAAATACGCGCAGGTCGAGCAGGTCAAGAAGTTTGTCATCCTCGACCACGACCTCTCGCAGGCCACGGGCGAGCTCACGCCCACGCTGAAGGTCAAGCGCAACGTCGTCAACGAACGCTACGCCGAGCTGTTCGACGCGCTGTACGCGGGCTGAGCACCGGCCAGGCGAGCCCCGAGCGAAAGCGCAGGGCGACGTGAGGCGGAGGCGATACCTGCGAAGATGACCTTGCATGCGCACTGATCCATCTGAGAACGGCGGCCTGTTCGTCGGCCGGCGTCCGGGCACCGCGCCCGTGCACTACCGCTCGCTGCCCCAGCGCGGCAGCGAACTGCGTCAGCGCGTGGACGGCTCGCTCGCCAGCATCATGCTCGCGGGGATCACGCTGCTGTGCATCCTCTGCTGGGGCCCCATCCCGCTGGCGTGCCTGTGGATCGGCTCGCAGGTCGACTACATCACCGGCAGCGTCAGCCTCGGCATCCTGTTCTCCTTCGTCGGCCTGTTCGCGCTGCTGTTCGGCGCGCTCGCGCTGATGCGCAAACTCGACAGCGCGTGGATCCTCGTGCGCCGCGCCGCCGGCCACGACCAGCGCGGCGGCGCGCTCGGGCGCATCTTCGCCGCCGTCGCCGTCGTGTTCGTGCTTTGTTTCACGATCTGGTTCCTCATCATCCACGGCCCAGGCAACCTCCTCGAACGTGGCGCGGGCGCGTGAGCACGACCCAGCTTCCCCCCGCCGCCTGCGCGCGCCGACTGCCCGATCGCTGCTAGAACGGGGCCACATGGGCCTGCTCGACTACTACCGCCAATTCGAGGGCATGTCCGAGGAGGAGGTCAACGAGGGCCTACGCGAGGAGGCCGCCGAGCGCCGCCGCAAAGCGCTCACGCGCGTGGAGACCCTCGACCTGTCGCTGACCACCTGGCCGGAGCTGCCGCACCCGCGCATCGTCAGCGCGATCACGTTCGTCGCCCGCCGCGGCATGCACCGCTACCCGCACCTCGGCGGCTCAGACCTGCGCGCGCGCCTGGCCGAGCGCCACGGCGTGGACCCCGAGCGCCTGATCCTCGGCAACGGCGCCGCCGAGCTGCTCAGCGCGGCCACCCGCGCACTGATCGAGCCCGGCCAGCAGCTGCTCACCCGCTGGCCGTCCTACCCCCTGTACCCGCTCATGGCCCGCCGCGCGCACGGGCGTGCGGTGCGCGTGAACGGCGGCGTGGACGAGCTGCTCGAGGCCGCCACGCGCGAGCCCGGCGTGCGCGCGATCGCCATCGCCAGCCCCGACGACCCCACCGGCGAGCTGCTGGCGGTCAGCGAGCTGCAGCGCCTGCTCGAGCACCTGCCCGACGGCATCGCCGTGCTGCTCGACGAGGCGCTCGTCGACTTCGTCGACGCCCAGCCCACCAGCTCGTCGCTGGAGCTACTCGAGCACCACCCGCACCTGCTCGTCTTTCGCAGCTTCTCCAAGGCGTGGGGCCTCGCCGGCCTGCGCATCGGCTACGCGATCGGCGGCCCCGGCTCCGGCGAGCTGCTCGCCGAGCTCTCCCCCGACCTCGGCGTCTCCGAGATCTCCCAAGCCGGCGCGTTCGAGGCGCTGCACAGCTGCTCGGAGATCATCGAAGCCCGCGCCCGTCAGATCTGCGCCGAGCGCCCGCGCCTCACCGCCGCGCTGCGCGAGCACGGCTTTGAGGTGCCAGACAGCCAGGCGAACTTCGTGTGGGCCGCTCACCCCACGCTGTCCGGCAGCGAGCTCGCCGCGCAGCTGGCGCGCTCCGGCATCCTCGTCGCCGCCGGCGACGCGCTCGGCGAGCCCCAGCACGTGCGCATCGCCGTGCACTCGCCCGCCGCCACCGACCGCCTGACCAGCGCGATCGAAAAACTCGCCTGACTCAGCCGGAGCCGGCCTGGCGCAGCAGCGCCCCGGTGGTGCCCTCAAGGATCTTGCGCCACGCGCTGATCGGCTCGTGCTGCTCGTCGAAGTGTTTGACCACCTTGCGCACGCGCTTGGCCGAGATCTCCAGCCCGTGGCGCTCGGCCACCGCGGCGTAGCGCTCGTAATCGTCCACCAGCTGCTTGGTCACCGACTCGAAGCCGTGGCGCGCGATCTCCACGCGTGAGGTGAAGCTCATCATCGAGGTCTCGAACATCAGCTCGTCGTGCGGCTCCGGCTCGATCAGCACGATGTCCACGCCGGGGTAGCGCTGCTCCCAGCCCTTCGCCAGTTCGTGCAGGCGCTGGTGGGCCACCAGCTTGAACACCTGGTAGCCGATCTGCGTGAAGCCCATGTCCGAGATGCGCCGCGGCCGGCGGCCGCGCACGGTGTTGACCTTGCGTGAGAAGTCGTTCACGAAGGGCACGATCGGGTTGATCACCACCACCAGCTTCGCCCCCGCCTGAATCGCCAGGTCGAGGTTGGTGGTGGACACGATGCCGCCGTCGATCAGCTCGCGGTCGTGCACGCGCACCGGCGCGTACACCATCGGCAGCGCCCCCGACGCGCGCACCGCAGTGGAAATGGGGATGTCGCGCGTGCCGTCCACGCCGAACACCACCCGCTCGCACGTGTCAAGGTCGGTGGCCGTCAGGTACAGCTCGCTGGTGAGCTCGCCGAAGTTGTCCGTGCGCCCCGGCGCGCTCAGCACCTCGTGCAGGTAGCGCTCGATCCCCGCCCCCGTGTACAGGCCCGAAGGCAGGCCGCCGGCCAGCCCGACGATCACGTCCATCAGCGATATGCCACCCGGCTGCGCGAGCACTTCGCGCGCGAGCCCCGCCGCGCGCAGCGGCATCAGCGCGCTCTTGCGCACGAACTCCCCCAGGTTCAGCTGCAGCAGATCGCCCACGTCCACGTCTTTGAACGGCGCTTTGCCCTGGCGCGTGACCACCCGCATCATCTCCTCAGGCGTCACGCCGTTGGCGCACAGCGCAGCGATGAACGAGCCCGCGGAGGTGCCCACGTACACGTCGAAGTCGTTGACGTTGCTGTTCACCGCCAGCAGGTCCAGCGCGCGCAGCGCGCCGATCTCGTACACGCCGCCGGTGAAGCCGCCGCCACCGAGCACCAGCGCGGTCTTGTCGCGCCTGGGCCGGCGCCTGCGCTCCACCGAGGCTGCGCGGCCCACGCCCCTGGCAGCGATCGAGCGCGTCCTTGCTTTGGCCTTCCCGGCCGCCTCCAGCTTGACAACCTTGCCCATGCTCGACACATTTTATGGGCACGTGGCCCATTCTCCTGCTGGAAGAGTCCTGATTCTGCTGTTCGGACTTCTACTGCCGGTCATCGTCGCCTCGGCGCCCGCCAGCGCGCAGCCCCCGCTGTCAGCGCTGCAATCCGACTTCAGCCACCAGCTCGCGCTGGCCGGCCCGCACGACGGCGCCTACGTGTACGACCTGACCACCAAACAGGCGCTGTTCTCCGAGCGCGCCACCGCCATGCGCCCGCCGGCGTCGGTGGAGAAGCTGTACACCGCCACCACCGCGCTCGCGCTGATGGGCCCCACGGCGCGCCTGGACACGACGGTGTACGGCGTCGGGCACATGGCGCCCGGCGGCGTGTGGGAAGGCAGCTTGTATCTGAAAGGCGGCGGCGACCCGACGTTCGGCTCCACCGCGTTCATCCACAGCCACTACTACGGCATCGGCGCAAGCGTCTCGGCGCTCGTCTCCGGCCTCGTGCGCACCGACCACATCCGCCGCATCACCGGCTCGATCGAGGGCGACGAGTCCTATTTCGACTCGCTGCGCGGCGAGCCGTCCAGCGACTACGCATGGGACCCGTTCCTGGAAGGCACGCTCAGCGCGCTCGCGTTCAACCGCGGCGAAACCGGCGACGAAAAGGGCCCGCACGCCCCCGCCGCGTACGCCGCGCACGAGCTGCGCAGTGCGCTTGAGGCCGACGGCGTGACGGTCCTTGGCGCCAGCGGCGCCGCCACCACCCCCGCCGGCGCCGTGCAGCTCGCGCAGGCGCCCTCGCCGACGCTCGCGCAACTGCTCGCGCTGATGCTGCCGCCGTCGGATAACTTCTTCGCCGAGACGCTCGTCAAGGACCTCGGCGCCCGCTACGGCGGCGCGGGCACGACCGCCGCCGGCGCGGCGGTGGTGATGAAGACGATCGCCCAGCTGCTCGACATCCACCCGCACGTGGTCGACGGCTCGGGGCTCTCCGAAGCAGACAAAACCTCCCCCTATCAGGTCGCCGACCTACTGGTTGAGCTCGCCGGCACGCCGATCGGCACGGTGCTGCGCAACAGCATGGCGGTCGCCGGGCGCACCGGCACCCTGGAACTGCGCATGAAAGACACCCGCGCCGAAGACAACTGCCAGGGCAAGACCGGCACGCTCACCGGCGTGTCCAACCTCGTCGGCTACTGCACGGCCGCCAACGGGCACACGCTGGCATTCGCTATCTTCACCGACGGCATACCCGTTGAAGTCGCGCACACCTTCCAGGACAACATGGCGATCACCGTCGCCGACTACTGAGTTGCGCGTCGCGCTGGCAGCCCTGCTCGCCGCTGTCGTCGTCCTCGCCGCGTCCGGCTGTGGCGGCTCGAGCGCCACCCAGACGCCGGCCGCCCCCGCCGGCGGGGAAGAAGCACTCGGCGCGGGCGAACGCTCTGGCGAAGACCCCACGGGCGAAGCTGAAGGCGGCAACGACCCGGGCGAAGGCGGCGCGGAATCCGGCGAAGGCAACGGCGGCGAGACCCCCAGCGAAGCGCAGGCGCTGGAACACGGCAAGGAACTGCTCGAAGAAGGTGAACTGGAAGGCGAAGTGGAAGAAAAGCCCGGCGAAGAAAGCGGTGGCGGCGAAGCCAGCAAGGAAGTGTGATCGGCGCTACTGCGCCAGCAGCTCCAGCAGGCCCGCTTCGTCGAGCACGCGCACACCCAGGCGCTGCGCCTTCTCCAGCTTCGAGCCGGGGCTCTCCCCGGCGACCACGTAGTCGGTCTTCTTCGACACCGACCCCGTCACGCGCCCGCCGGCCGCGAGGATCAGCTGCGTGGCAGCCTCGCGTGAGAGCTCCGGCAGCGTGCCGGTGAGCACGAGCGTGCGCTCCGCCAGCGGGCCTTCCGAGGGTGCCGGCCCCGCTTCGTGGAAGCGCAGCCCGATCTCGCGCAGCTCTGCGATCAGCGTGCGCATCCGCTCGTCGTCCAGCTGCGCGCGGATCGAGCTGGCCATCTTCTCGCCCACCCCAGGGGTCTGCGCGAGCTCCTCGGGCGTGGCTTTCAGCAGCGCGTCGATGTCGCGGAAGCGCTGCGCGAGGTTGCGCCCGGTCACCTCCCCCACCTCCTCGATGCCCAGCGCGAACAGCACGCGCGCGAACGGGCGCTCCTTGGAGGCCTCGATCGCCGCCAGCTCCTTCGTGGCGGACAGCTCGCCGAAGCCCTCCAGCTCCAGCAGCTGCTCCTCGGTCAAGCGGTAGAAGTCGGCGGCCGTCTGCACCAGCCCGCGCTCCTGCAGCAGCGCCACCTGCTTCTCGCCGAGACCGTCGATGTCCATCGCGCCGCGCGAGACGAAGTGCTTGAGCAGCTGCCACGCGCGCCCTGGGCACACGGGGTTGGGGCACTTGGTGAACACGCTGTCCGGCGGCTTGATCGTCGGCGTGTCGCAGAACGGGCAGCGCTTGGGCGGGTGCGGAGGCGGCGGACGGTCCTTGCGCTCGGCGACGTGCGGCGCCGGCGAGACCACCTGTGGGATCACGTCCCCGGCGCGCAGCACGATCACCTGCTCGCCTGCGCGCAGATCCTTGCGCAGGATGTCCTCCTCGTTGTGCAGCGTGGCCAGCTTGATCGTCACGCCGCCGACTTCCACCGGCTCGAGCACCGCGTACGGGCGCAGGTCGCCGAACTTGCCCACGTTCCACATCACCGCCTCGAGCTTCGTCACGGCGGTCGTCGGCGCGAACTTCCACGCGACCGCCCAGCGCGGGTCGCGCCCGACGGTGCCGAGCCTGCGCTGCAGCTCCAGGTCGTCCACCTTCACGACCGCCCCGTCGATCTCGAAGTCCAGCTCGCCCCTGCGCCGCTCCCACTCCAGGCACTGCGCGATCACCTCGTCCTCGCCGGCCAGCAGCTTGATGTCGCGGTTGACGCGGAAGTCGTGCTCGCGCAGCCACTCGAGCGCCTGCGAGTGCGTGGTGAACGACAGCCCGTCGGCGACCCCCACCTGGTAGCACCAGATCGACAGCGGGCGCTTGGCCGCATCCGCGGGGTCGAGCTGACGGATCGTGCCGGCGGCGGAGTTGCGCGGGTTCATGAACGTCGATTCGCCCGCTTCCGCGCGGCGCTCGTTGAGCGCCGTGAAGTCCTTCAGCGACATGTACACCTCGCCGCGCACCTCCACCAGCGCCGGCGCGTCGCGGATGCGCAGCGGGATCGCGCCGATCGTGCGCAGGTTGTGCGTGACGTCCTCGCCGACAGATCCATTCCCGCGCGTCGCGCCGCGCTCCAGCACGCCTTCGCGGTAGACCAGGCTGATCGCCAGGCCGTCGATCTTCGGCTCGACCACGAACGTGAAGCTCGGCTGCTCGATGCCCTCGCGCGCGAGGTGGTTGCGCATGCGCTCCACCCACGCGCGCAGCTCCTGTTCCGAGCGCACGTTGCCGAGCGAGAGCATCGGCTCCAGGTGCTTGACCTTCTCCAGGCG
>Ga0335075_10016982_pt1 | contig 10841 bp, 10 predicted proteins | sample Lox_Sample_24_FD_206723 | JGI IMG/M metagenome (GOLD analysis project Ga0335075, IMG submission 206723) | Soil microbial communities from Loxahatchee National Wildlife Refuge, Florida, United States - Lox_Sample_2.4 | ecosystem: Environmental > Terrestrial > Soil > Wetlands | place: USA... | reverse complement strand
GCCGATGCGATGTCGTGGGTGACGTAGAGAATCGCCAGGCCCTCGACATCTCGCAGTTCGCCGAGCAGGTTGAGTACGCCAAGCCGGATCGAGACGTCCAGCATGGAGACCGGCTCGTCGGCGAGCAGCACAGCGGGCCCCGCGGCGAGGGCCCGGGCGATGGCGACCCGCTGCCGCTGGCCGCCGGACAGCTCATGCGGCAGCTTGTCAGCGAACTGCCCGGGGGGTTCCAGCTTGACCCGGGACAGCAGTGCCTCCACCGCCGCGTTCACCTCGGCCGCGCCGCGTGCGCGCTGGTGGATCCGCAGCGGCCGGGACAGGTGGTACCGGACGCTGTGGACCGGGTTCAGCGAGGCGAAGGGGTCCTGGAACACGATCTGCACCTTGTGCCGGTAGGCGCGCAGCCTCCGGCCCGACACCGGCTCGCCGCCCAGCGTGATCCTGCCCCGAGTCGGCTTGATCAGCTGGGCGAGCATCCGCGCGACCGTGGTCTTGCCGCAGCCGCTCTCGCCCACCACCGCGGTGACGCGGCCTGCCTCGAGCACCAGGCTGACGTCCGCGACGGCCTGCACGACAGCGCGGGTCCGCCGCTGCCCGCGGGCCGGCCGGGAACGCACGCGGAAGTTCTTGGTGAGCCCGCGTGCTTCAAGCACCACGTCGGCGGGTGCGCCGGTCATCGCGAGCCTCCGGATGGCTCGGGGGCGGCAGGCAGCGGCGTGCGCGGCCGGCCGTCCGGTTCCGGGGTGGCGAGTTCCTCAGGCAGCTCGCGCTTCTCGTGCAGCCAGCAGGCGACGAGGCGGCGCCTGCCGCTCGTTATCGCCGGGCTGGTGAGTTCCGGTATCTGCTGTGCGCAGCGGGGCAGCGCGTACCGGCAGCGGGGATGGAAGGCGCAGCCGCCGGGCGGGTTCCGCATGTCGGGCGGAGAGCCGGAGATGCCGGCCATCACCTCGCGCTCGCCGTGCAGCGAGGGGAACGAGGCGAGCAGCGCGGCGCTGTATGGATGGCGCGGCGCACGGAACAGCTGCTGCGCGGGGGCCGACTCGACGATCCGCCCCGCATACATGATCGCGATCGTGTCGGCCATCTCGATCAGCAGCGACAGGTCGTGGGTGATGAACACCACGGAGAAGCCGAGCCGGTCGCGCAGCCGCATGATCTGCTCCACGATCTGCCGCTGGGTGACGACATCCAGGGCGGTGGTGGGCTCGTCCATGATCACGACCTGCGGCTCGAGCGCGAGCGCCATCGCGATCATTACGCGCTGCTTCATGCCACCGGACAGCTCGTGCGGAAAACTGTGCAGCCGGTCGGGACTGATGCCGACAAGCTCGAGCAGCTCGGCGGCCCGCTCCCGGCGCGCCTCCTTGGTGGAATCGGGACGATGGGCGGCGAGGGTGTCGGTGAGCTGAGCCCGCACGCTCAGCACCGGATTGAGCGAGTTCATCGCGGACTGGAAGACGAGCGCCACATCGCGCCAGCGCAGGCCGCGCAGGGTCTGCGGTGAAGCGTCAAGGATGTCGATGACGTGGTCCGGACGCGCGGGGCTGGGCCGGAACAGCACGCTGCCGCCGGTGATGAGGCCAGGCTGGCGGAGCAGCCTGGTCGCTCCGTAGGCAAGCGTCGACTTTCCGCTCCCGCTCTCGCCGGCCAGGCCGAGCACCTCGCCGCGGTGCAGCGTCAGGTCCGCGTCGATCACGGCGTGCACGGCCCGGCCGCCGCGACCGTAGTCCACGCAGAGCCCGCGAATCTCCAGCACCGGCTCGGCCGTGCCAGCCTCCGGTCCGGTCGGTGCGCTCACTTGGCCCTCCGCACCGGGGTGATCGTGCCCCCTCCGGTCACGGGGGGCGGGGCATTGCGCCGGTTCGCCAGCACCGGGGTGATGCCCTGCTGCCTGCTGGCCGCCCGCAGTTCCCTGCGGCTGATCCCGGCCGCGCGGAGCCGCGGGTTGATGAACTCGTCAATGCCGAAGTTCAGCATCACCAGGGCGAGCAGGATGAGGGCGACGGCGACGCCGGGCGGGATGTACCACCACCACGCGCCGCTGGTGATCGCCTGGTTGCTCTCCGCGTAGTAGAGCATCGTGCCCCAGTTCCAGGTGTTGATGTTGGCGATGCCGAGAAAGGCCAGCGCGACGTAGAACGAGATCGCGCCGACGACCGTGTACACGAAGCTCGTCGCGACGATGGCGATCTCGTTCGGCAGGATCTCGCAGAAGATGATCCGCAGGTTCGACTCCCCGGCGGCCTTGGCGGCCTGGACGAAGTCCTGTTGCCGCAGCGCTATGGTCTGCGCCCGGAGCACCCGCGCCCCCCAGGCCCAGCCGACGAAGGCGAGCACGAGCGCGATCTCCCAGTCGCTCGCCTGCGGTACGTAGCTGGTCAGCACGATCAGGATCGGCAGGCCAGGGATCACCAGGAAGATGTTGGCCAGCAGGGACAGCAACTCCCCGCCGCTGCGGGTGTAGTAGCCGGCGCTGACGCCGACGACGACCGACAGCGCGGTCGCGACCACGCCGGCCAGGAAGCCGATCTCCAGCGTGGGCCCCGTGCTGACGAGAAGCTGGGACAGCACGTCCTGGCCCGTCTGCGTGGTGCCGAGCAGGTGCGCCGCCGACGGCGGCTGGAGGACCGCGGGACCGAGCGCCGACGGGTTGTAGGGCGCCAGCGTCGACCCGAAGATCGCGAGGAACACGAAGGCGGCGAAGATGATGAGGCCGGCCGTCACCCATCGCGACCTGCCGAGCCAGGCCCAGGGCCGCGGCCTGGTGATCGACTCCCGTGCGGTCGCGCCGAGGTCGGTGCCTACCAGCTGGGTAACCATCGGGTCATGCCTCCTGTCGCGCCCGCGGGTCGAGTAGCACGTAGGCGAGGTCGGCGAGGAAATTCGCCACGAGCACGGTCAGGGTGATGATCATGAAGATCGCCTCGATCAGCGGGTAGTCCTCGTTCTGCACCGCGCCGAGCAGCTCATAGCCGATGCCGGGATACGAGAAGACCAGTTCGACCAGGATCGAGCCGGAGACGACAAGCCCGAGCGCCACGGCGAAGCTGGCGAAGTTCGGCAGGATCGCGTTGCGCGCCGCGTACATGAACATGATGCGGCGCTGGGATATCCCCTTCGCCTGCGCGACGAGTACGTAGTCCTGGTCCAGCGTGGTGATCATCATGTTGCGCTGGCCAACCATCCAGCCGGACATGGACGTCACCACGATCGTGAGGGCCGGCAGTATCGCGTGATAGCTCGCGCTGCCGAGGAAGCCCAGGTTGAACGCCCCTGACAGGCTGGGGTCGTAGCCGCCGGAGATCGGGAACCAGCCAAGCTTCACGCAGAAGATCTCGATCGCCACCAGGCCGATCCAGAAGTACGGCAGCGCCTGCAGGAACCCGGTCGCGGGCAGCGCGACGTCCAGCCAGGATCCGCGCCGCCAGGCCGCGACGGTGCCGATGGCGGTGCCGAGGATGAAGGCGATGATCGTCGACATCCCGATCAGCCCGATCGTCCACGGCAGCGCGGTCGCGATCACGCTCGCCACGCTGGCCGGGTAATTGGTGATCGAGGTGCCGAGGTTACCGTGGAAGAGCTGATCCCAGTACTGGAAGTACTGTGTCAGCAGCGAACTGTTCGTATTCAGGCCGAACGCGACCTGCAGGGCGTGATAGAGGCCCGGTGTGATCGGGCCCTGCGCGGACAGCCGGCTCACCAGGAGCTCGGCCGGGTTGCCCGGCATCAGGCGCGGAATGAAGAAGTTCATGGTGATCGCCGCCCAGGCGGTGACCAGGTAGAAGCCAAAGCGCCGAGCCAGGTAGCTCATCTGGCACCTTCTCCTTTAAGACCCTCAGCCCCTCGGCGAGCGCACGGATTCGCTCTGCGCCCACGCGGACATTGCACCTGGGCTGTGCTGCTATCAATCGAAATGTTTCGGAGAATTTGCAATCATGTTTCGATTTGCCGCAATCTTAAAAACCCTTGCCTTGTGGGTCAAGATCACTCGTGCAGCTATTTTTGAACCGATAATGAGAAGCCGGCATTCGAAACTTTCGGAACCTAATCCGGCCACTCACTTGCGCTTCGGGTCTCGGGCCTCGGGCCGGTCAGAGAAGGTGACGACGACGCGCCGCCCGCCGGCCGCTACACGCACCGGAGCCACGAGGCCGCCCGGATCCCGCTAGAGCGCACGCGCGGCGCCGTGGATAGCTCTTGTCCCGCTTCCGTGCCCAAAAATGGGCATACACGGGGCGCTGGCGGAACTGGCCCGCGGCAAGGCGCCGCCATCGGCGTATCAGGGGGCGTCGGACAGCGCCACGGCGGCCGGCCGGCCGGCCGTGCTTGACAGTTCTACGACCCGACCGGAAGCCGAGGCGGCGAGGATCGACTCCATGACGTCGAGCACGTGGAACGCGAGTTCACCGGAAGCGCGGTGCGGTGTGTCTGCCGCGATCGCCATGGCCATGTCGGCCAGGCCATAGCCACGGCCCGCATTGCGGCAGCCGGCGGATTCCGGCACCACGGCCCACTCCCCCGACGTCACGGTGAACGCCTCGACCGGTGCCGAGAAGCGGTTCGGGTCGGGAACGGCGAGCGTGCCCTGCGAGCCGTAGACCTCAAACTTCGGTGCCCGCGTCGCCCATACCTCGAAGCTCATCGTGACGGTCGATGAGACGCCCGATTCGTGCTGCAGCAGCGCGGTAATGTGCGTGTCGGTGTCGACCGGTATCACGGTGCCCGCGTTCCGGCCCTTCTCGATGACGCGCTCGCGCGTCGAGCGCCGCGCTACGCCCGAGACCCGCGCGATAGGCCCGAGCAGGTGCACGAGGCTCGTCAGGTAGTACGGCCCCATGTCGTAGAGCGGCCCGCCGCCCGGCTGGTAGTAGAAGCCGGGAGCCGGATGCCAGCGTTCGTGCCCCGGCGCGGACCAGTGCAGCGACGCGCCGAGCGGCTCGCCGATCATTCCGTCGTCGATGACGCGCCGCGCGGTCTGGATGCCCGTGCCGAGCACCGTGTCGGGCGCGCTCCCGACCCTGAGGCCGCCGACTTGCGCCTCGATCAGCGGCCGGGCCTCGGCCGTGGTGAGCCCGAGCGGCTTCTCGGCGAAGACGTGCTTGCCCGCGGCGAGCGCCCGCAGGCCGACCTCGACGTGCGCGGCCGGGATGGTCAGGTTGAGCACGGCGTCCACGTCGTCCGAGGCGAGCAGCCCGTCCACCGAGCGGGCGCCGACGCCGTGGGTGGCCGCGACCTCAGCGGCCCGCGCCTCATCGATGTCGGCGACCGCCACCAGCCTCAGGTTCGGAAGGCGCTCGAGGCTCTCGAAGTACTGCTTGCTGATGACCCCGACGCCGATCATGCCGACGCGCAGCGGCTCGCTCATTCCTCACCCCTCGCGGCCCAGAGCATGCCGCGCTCGATGACGGTGCGCACGTGCGGTTCCCGCACGACGTCGAGTTTGTGTCCAGGCGCCGAGACGAAGATGCGGCCCTTGCCCCACTGGCGCGTCCAGATCGCGGGCGCGGTGACCGGGCGGTTCCACGCGTCCCAGGGGCGCACCGTCTGCGTCGTGGTCGCCAGCACGTCGTTGTACTCGTCCGACAGCACCCAGTACTGCTCGGTGACCAGGTCGAAGTCCTCGATGCCCGCGGTGATCGGGTGTGTCTTGCCAAGCTCCGTGATGTGCACGGTGTAGGGGATGTAGTTGTCGGACTGATCGCCCTTCCGCAGCGACGGCTCGATGCCGGCGTGATGGGCGAACTGGCCGCCGATCATGTGCAGGTAGTCGGCCGAGCTGCGGTAGGAGTCGGCGATGCCGCCGTGCCACCCCGCCATCCCGGTGCCGTTCAGCACGGCGCGTCGCAGGCCAGCGAGTTCCTCCTGCTCGATGGTGTTCATCGTGTTGACCTGCACGATCAGGTCGACGGTGTCGAGGTAGTCCGCGGCGGTGTAGACCGGCGTGCCCTCCTCGACTCGCACCTCGAAGCCGTGCTCCTTGAGGAATGGGATGAAGAAATCGGTCGTCTCCGCGGGCTGGTGGCCGTCCCAGCCTCCGCGGACGATGAGGGCGTTGCGGCTCGTCATCCCTTGTTCTCCCTTTACGCTGAACGGGCGTGGAAGGCCGCGGCGGATGCTCTGATGTCGCCGAGCCGTCAAGCGAGGCCCGGAGGACCGGTCGAGTCTCGGACAACGAGAGCGGTGGCGAGATCGACCCGTTTGACGTCGCGTGCATCCGATACCGACCCGGGTTCCGGTACCTGCATGAGGAGCCGGACGGCGACGGCGCCCATTTCCGCAATCGGCTGACGGATCGTGGTCAGCGCCGGAACCGCCCACTGCGCTTCTGGAACGTCATCGAAGCCGACCACGCTCAGGTCGCGGGGAACACGGAGGCCGAGGTTGGACGCTGCTTCGTAAACGCCGACCGCCATCACATCCGAGCAGGCGAAGATGGCGGTCGGCCGGTCCGCGCCCTCAAGCAGCGTTGACGCCGCCCGGGCGGCGACGCCACGATCCCAGTTGCCGTGCACCACCGCGCCCTTGATGCCGCCGGCGGCATCAAGGGCTGAGCGGAACCCGTCGACGCGAGCTCGGCTGTAAAGGTGGGATCGTTCGCCCGCCACGATCCCGAACCGGCGATGCCCGAGGCTGAGGAGGTGCTCGGCCGCCGTCCGCCCGCCATCCCAGTTGGTCACTCCCACCCGGGGGACCGCGGCCCGCGGCTCGGTCATGGGCGTGACCAGCACCACCGGGATCCCGGCCGCCCTGAGTGCGGAGAACTGGCTCGACGTAGGGTCGACCAGCACGACTATCGCGCCCCGCGAAGGCCGGCGGAGGAGTCGGGACACCCAGTCAGCGTTCTCGCGGGCAATCGAGATGACGACGTCCACGTTGGCCGCGGTGGCGGCGCTCTCGACGCCCGTCAAGACGCCGTTCGCCCAGGTCCCGTTGACATGGTTGACGACCAAGTCGATGAGGGGGGCTGGTTCGTTGTCCGCCGCGCCCTTGAGCCTGCGTGTGTAGCCGACCGCCCGAATGGCATCCATGACGCGACCCCGGGTGGCGGGTGAGACATCGGTGCCGCCCCGCAAGACCTTCGAGACCGTCGGGATGCTTGTTCCCGCCACCGAGGCCACGTCGAACAGCGTCGGCTTGCCGCGCGCCCGCACATCCCCGGCCATGACGAACAGCGTACATGGAGGCAGTAGTTGCGCAAAGTTCCCGGATTCACATCCTCTTTTCCCTTGTAATGCTCTAGTCATCACTCAAGTCAGCAGGGCCGATCGAAGGTTTGCGCAAAATCACGGTCGCCGGACGCTCCGGCTCCGGCCGGGAAGCCTCGTCGCGGCACCACGGCAGCAGTTACAACCGCACCAATCGCAACGACGAGGGTGGCAGCTTTCCCGGGATGGGCCGCTGACCACCTTTTTAGGCGCCGGTACCAACGTACCGATTTGACCGGTGGCGGATCGGAGAGGGTCGCTGCATTGGCCTGACTGTGCGACGCTTCAACGTTAATACCCGGCAGTTGCTCTAGCCGCTTACCCGTTGTGTTCGTACTTGCTACTGACATGCCGCTAAAAAAGCCGGTTTTAATATCGTCAGCAATGTACTTTTTTGATTCAAAGTACTTGCGCGCCCCGGACCACTCGTCATAGCAGAGCAATGAGGCTCTTACATATGAGCCCGCACCTCGATGCAACAGTGCCTCTAGCGTAAGATCCGCTCGCTGGTCTTTGACCGGATATAGGGTAGCAATAATGTCTTGGGCACTCTTTTTCAATAGTGAATTGATAAAATCTATGTCTATGACCTGGGATTTACCTGGCGCGAGCCGCCAAATGTTTGGATTCTCTACATTGAGGGAGAACGATACTATGTTGCCTGCGCGCGCCCCTGCCCGGAGGCTATTAGCGGGGAACCGAACCGAGACGCGGACCGATATGTCAATTATTCCTCGGCGCTTGCTCGGGTTGCGGATCTTTACCCTATAAACGTCCCGCCCTGTTGCGTCAATGATTTTACTTATATCTTCGGCATAGACAATCTGTGGGCTAATTACGTGAACAGTAATGTACCAAAAAAGGGCGGACAAGAGGAAGCCGCCAATCAGGCCGATGAGGGTTGTAAGAACAGTTGCCACCACTTAAACTCCACATAAACGAACATTCAGTCAGCCGCTGCAGTCAACTGGTTCTTGACTTTAGCGGCTGAACCTTGCGTACGCGGCCAGCGGCGAAAGACAGTTTGCCCGACGCTCTACGGAGCGACGGATTTGACACGGGGGCGGCGGCGTTCCTGCAAGGGGCTATCGCCCGGCACGTGAGCGACCTCAAGCCCAGAGGACGCGGCGATGTACCAGGCCGCCGGTCTCGCCCAGCTCCCAAAGATGCCGACCATGCAGGCCACGGTTGCGCAGCCGCTCCACGGCGACCGGGCGACCGGGCAGGTACGCGAGCGGCGCGCGCCGGATGCGCGCCATGCGCGCTCGCACGCGAGTCGGAGCACCGTCACGAGCATGAGGTGGAGCCGTCTGCCTTGGTAGTCCAACTGGACGGAGCGCCCGTATTGCCGCAGACAGCGGCCATGAACTCGGAAAAGCCGGACTGAGTGCCGGGCAGCACGGCGATCTGCCCGCTGTTGTCGGTGAAGATGATTTGCTCGACATCTTCGTTATCGCTGGCGACGGGCTTAGCCGTGACCCACTGCTTCCAGCACTGGGTGTCCCGAAAACCCGTGAGGCCCAGCGACGTCCACGTCTCCCGGATGCTGTCCGGGGCGGCATTCCAGGCCGCGAAAAGCTGGCCAGAGGTCGGGCACCCCACGTTGTAGGCATTTGGGACCGCGGTTGGCACGGCGGGCCGACTCTCGTCGCCTCCGATAGTGACGCCGGCTGCCGAGCACGCCGACTCCAGGCTCTTGTAGTCGTTGGCAAGCTGCGGTGCCTGGTCGGTTACGTTCAACCACGATCCGAATCCGTCTTTGTACTGGGCCGCCTCGCTCGCCATCGCCTCTATTTCCCCGAGCACTCCCGTCGCAGCCCCGGCAACGCTCGTGATCTCCTCGTCACCTTCGGATTCGAGAAGCGACTCTTCGACTAGCGACACATCTGTCGCGGCCATCTGGCCCGCGCGGACCACTCCGTCCGCGTCCTGATGCTCCACAGGGCCTGCCACGTCGTTCACCACGGCGGTTGCGCCCTCGCAGTCCCGCTGCGCCCACGTGAGCGTGGCCGTGGGTGACGGCTGAGCCTGCAAAGACGCAGCCGGGTCCAGGGTGGCCGCAGCCAGCGGCGACCCTCCCGATCCGCATCCCGCCAGCGCCGCGACGACCACGGCACCAGCCGCTGTCAAGCCCAGTCCAGCCCGCATGTACCCGCCCTCTCCCCTGCGCAAATGCCTATCTTTGCCGCCGAGCAACCCGAGTCCGCGCGAGAAGTGAACCCGGAGAGCGCGCCTGATTCGCACCCGATCACCGAGCCTGGCGATGCTCACGAGGGCGAAGCCGGTGACCCCGGAACCGTACCCTGCCTGGAAGGCTGCGCTGAACTTGTCTTAGTCAAAGCCTGGTTCGCTCCTGGCCCGATCAGCGGCCCGGTTCGCTGCCCCAAACTACTTCATAGCGTCCATGATCATTCTCATCCAGCCTGGACGCCGCGCACAGACGGAGGGCCACCCGCAAACAGTTGCCCAATCCCGTGCTCGATCATCATTAGAATGTGACCGGCCACGCCAGGCGTAATTATATCCGCGAGGATTAGCGAGAACACCGCACCGCCAAAGAGTAGGCCCCAGTCTTTACGGCCCATTCTCTCAGTCGCCTTCTCGGCTTCCTCAAACTTCTCGTCCAGCTTGGCGGACTGCTCGGCGGTAAGGTGATAGGTTTCCTTTATCGACTCTGCAATCACTTTAAGCTGATCAGATATTGCCTTCTTTTCTTCTCGGCCGAACGGAGTGTTGAATGAGTTCAAGGCAAGCTCACCAGGGATAACCCCGCTCCCCGAACGGGAAATCCTCCATAGATCCGGAGTCTTTACCCATTCCGAAACTCGCGCTGCCCACTCTTGCAAAGCTCCAGTTGCCGCGCCGATGGCCTGATATCTTCTTTCAGTCCAGTGGAGCTCATCACCAAGGTGCAGGTGCGTGATATAGATAAGCGCATAATAGGGTGGTTCGGCATCGACATTCAACCGGAACTCGGAGCCGGATGAGACATGTGATATACGAATCGGGTTTTCGACTGACGAGTGCTCATATTCGCACTCGGCAGGATCAAGGCCCCCCGCCATGATTGCACAAAAAAGATCATTGCGCTCGCGCTTAGACAATAGATACATAAGGTGATCCTATCGTCCAAGCCCCTTGTCCGGCGGCAACTCGCCGCCTCGGCGCCCTTCTTGAGACTCTACTTCGATTGAGAACGATGCTAGCGTAAGGAGGCTGGCGGCCAGCTTAAGACGACTCGGTTTGCTCCGGTGCATCGCATAGAGCGCGAGGCCGGAGACGGCGAGAACAACGGCAATGACGATGACCATTGCCAGCACGACGGCACGCTCCCCACAGCCCCTCACGCGCTTGCCTGCCGTTGCGTTGGCGATGACGTCCTTGACACACCGGCCGTTGATCACGGCCCTGTTCGGGCACCCAGGCCATGGTCGGTTTGCGCGCGCGGTGGTTGTACCTCGTACCTCGTACCTCGTACTACAGGGCTAGTTCGGCCGTGATTGGCAGGGGCTGCCGGCGGAGCCTGACGCGGAAATGGCAGCGGCGGGCGTAGGCCTGTTCCTGGCGGACCCAGACTGATGAGCGAAGGCCCTGGTAGAGGGCTTGGAGGTCGCGGCGGGGCAGGTTGAATAGGCG
>Ga0335075_10016979_pt1 | contig 10842 bp, 11 predicted proteins | sample Lox_Sample_24_FD_206723 | JGI IMG/M metagenome (GOLD analysis project Ga0335075, IMG submission 206723) | Soil microbial communities from Loxahatchee National Wildlife Refuge, Florida, United States - Lox_Sample_2.4 | ecosystem: Environmental > Terrestrial > Soil > Wetlands | place: USA... | reverse complement strand
TCGTGGCGAGGAAGAAGACGCTCAGCGGGTCGAGGTACAGGAACCCGCTTAATCCGTGCACCCGTCGCCCGCCGCCCACGTGGATGGTCAACGCGATCGCCACCGCGAGCGTGGCCAGTCCGGAACCCGCCGCTGTCAGTCCGAGCGGCCGCGCCCGTGGCGTAAGCGCGGTGGCGAACGCCGGCAACAACGGCAGCAGCACGACGATGAGCGCGAACTCGGTCATTCCATAAGCTGCTTTAACTCGGGAGCGCTCGCCTCGGCGAGCTGGCGCGCGAGTCCGGAGACGAACGCGATCATGATCAGCACCGCGGCCACCAGGTCGAGGAATACCCCGGCCTCGACGATGAACGGAAACGTTGCCACGGTGGCGATCGCGCCGAGGAACACTCCGTTCTCGATGATCAGCCAACCGATTAGCTGCGCGATGGTGTGGCGACGCACGACCATGCAGAGCGCCCCGAGCAGGATCACGGCGGTCGAGATCGGCAGGACCGCCTCGGCGACCAGCGCGTTGCCCACGGTGCCGGCGCGGATGGCGAGAAACGCGAATGCGGTCAGGAAGGCGCCGAAGATCAACGAGCTCGACAAGCCCGTGGATAGCGCGACGTCACGGTTAAGTGCAAACCGATCGATCAAGAAGTGACGGGTTCCATAGGGAATCCCAATGCCCTTGATCAAGAACGTCAGGACCGCCAGCGCCCACAACCCGGCATCGCCCTGGTGAACCGCGACCACGGCAGCGCCGAACGAGAGCACGATCGACTGCGCACCGTAGTAGATCACGTAGCGGTCGAACAGCTTCGAGCCCAGGCATGCGAACGCGCAGAGCAGGATCGTGACCGCGGCCAGATCGAGCAGCACCCCCTCGGGGGAGCTGGCAGCCAGGCTCTCGACGACGGCGACGGGCATGGCCAACTCAGGTACCGAGCACGTAGGAGGTGGCGATTCCGATCAGCGCCAGCAGAAACGCGGCACCGAGGTACTCCGCAATGCGGAAGAAGCGCAGCTTCGCGAACGAGCTGTCGATAATCACGATCAGCAACCCACAGACCGCGAGCTTGCCGAACAGCGCAAGGATCCCGAGCAAGCCTTGGAGGAGGCTGGAGCCGTTGCCGAGGCCCCATGGAATCACGAAGACATTCATGAAGATCGACGACAGCAGAAACAGTTTCATCCACGACCCCCACTTGACCAGCGCGTATTCCCGTCCCGAGTACTCGAGGACGCGGCTCTCCTCGATCATCGAGATCTCGATCGTCCCGCTGGGGTTGTCGATCGGGATTCGCCCGGTCTCGGCCAGGACCAGCATGAAAAAGGCCACCGCGCCGAGAATGTGCGTCGGAAGGACGTAGGCGGCACCCGAGTGGGCGATGGAGTGGTTCTCGAAGTACGGGTTGTCCGAGCGTGAAAGCGCGCCGACAGTGAAGAAGACCAGAATCAACGCTGGCTCGGCAAAGCTGCCGAGCCAGGTGGTGCGGCTCGCACCGAGCCCGCCAAGAGGGCTGGCGGTGTCGAACGCGGCGAGCGAGATCGCAAAGCTGGCAAGCCCGAGGACGAACGCGCCGCCGATCAGGTCGGCGAGGAAGGCCAGCGGGAGTGGCTCGTCGGTGATGATCGGAACGATGACCGAGACCGTCAGATAGCAGGCGAACGCGACGAACGGTGCGCCTTGAAAGACCCACGACGCCTGCTCGGAGGTGGCACTACCCTTCCGCAACAACTTGCGCAGATCGCAGTAGGGCTGGAACACGCTGGGGCCCCGCTTGCACTGGACGATCGCCTCGGCCCTTGACAGCACGCCGGCATACAGAGGCGCCGCCAGCAGAACGACCGCGCTCTGAATGATCTGCAGCACATCGCCCACGCGCTCTCCTCGGGCCAACGACTTCTGGTGGATCTCAATCCGGGCTAGAAGCCATCATCCGGCCCGCTGTCTGTCGGACCTAGAGTTACGCGGGCCTCATCGCGTGGAACTACACCATCATATCCACAGCAGTATCGGATTGTCCAACCCGCGCCGATTGCTATAGTTCACGTCAGTAACACGCGATGAGGCTCGCGTAACGCCTAGCCGCCAACCGGCACGGATGATGGCCTCTATCTCAGTTCAGAGATAGGAGGTACCTCGGCAGCAGGCGTTCCTGTGTTGCAGTTTGTGAATGATCACGTAGCGATCCCGGTGGCATGTCGGGCTCGCACAGTCAGCTAGCAACGGGTTCACTGTACATGCGTACACGCGTCTTATAGCGCAGCATCAAGTGACGCTCATGGTGAGAGCGCGTTGCTCGCTCGTCTCGACATTGGAGGAATGACTATGCAGTGCTATCTGTGTGACAGCATCGGCCGCCCGATCGAGGCGGTGGCGATCTGCCGCGAGTGCGGTGTTGGACTGTGCCGTGACCACATGGATCAGGGAGTGCTGGCGGTGCGTCCCGTCGGACACGTGCGTGCTGGCTGTGTCCACAACCCAATCGGAATGGCTCGCTCTCGTCGTGAGATCCGCGAGCTCGAGGCATTGTTGTGAACGACTGACGCCGGGAGGACATGGCTAACCCGGAGTCCATCCGAGCTCGCGGGAGATAGCGCGGGCGCTGTCCATCACGTAGCCGGCCAGCTGAGATCGCGGTGACCCATCTGCGCAGATGCGGTCGACCGGACCAGAGATCGCCACTGCGCCGACCACGGCGCGGTGGCGGCTCTCGATCGGCGCCGCGATCGAGGCCACGTCCGGTAGAAACTCCGCCACGTCATCTGCCCATCCACGGTCGGCAATCCGGTCGAGCTGTGTACTCAACGTTTCGAAATCGGTGACGGTGGCCGAGGTGTAACTGGCGAGGCGGCGCTGGGCGACCGCGGCCGTCAGGTCGCCACGATGGGCGAGGAGGGCCTTCCCGAGGGCGGTGGCATGGAGCGGCATGAGGCCGCCGACGGCCGACATCCGGGAACTGTCATCGGGCCGGAAGACGTGATGAACAACGAGGATCACGTTCTCATGCGGGGTCCCAATGCGAACGCTCTCTTCGGACTGGCCGGCGAGGATGGTGGCCCAGGGCTGGGCGCGTAGGCGAAGCTCATTGTCCTCCAGGTACCGCAACCCAATGTGCAGCATTGCCGGACCGATCTGGTATTTGCCTGACTCGCCATCCTGCTCGACGAAGCCGACCGTTTGGAGGGTTCGCAAGATGCCGTAGACCGTCCCTTTGGGAAGTTCAAGCTCATTCGCCAGCTCGGCGACTCCTCGCCGCGACCGTGTTGTCAGTAGGCGCAGGACGGTCGCTGCTCGCTCGATCGATTGGATCTGGGCCGACACTTTGCTCTCAGGGAAAGTCGACCGGATGAATGCTGGAGGGTGACGCGTGTGTCAGGTTTCCCAGCCAGCGCGGCGTGTCTCGCCACTCCGAGGCGAGGTCGCGCGCGATCTGTTCGAGGATCGGCGGACGAACCTCAGCGCGTTCTCCCTGCCTTAGGTCGAGCGCCTTGAACCCATTGAGGCGAGGAACGCCGCTCGCCTCGGCCAGGAAAATCAGCTCGAGATCGTGGATCCGGACCGACTCGACGATCTCGGACACGTAAAGCAGCCGACCTGGCGCCACCTCAAGTCCGGTTTCTTCGGCGACCTCTCGCTTGACCGCGTCGACTACCGATTCGTTTCGGTTGACGCGTCCCCCGGGCAGCGAAAGCTCGAGTCGGCCGCGACGCTGTTGCTGCGCGACGATGAGCCGACCCTCGATCAAGATCACGGCGCGGGCCTTCACTCTCATGACTTCCGTCCTCCGCTCCGGGTCGGCGTGGCTTGGATCCATTGCCCGAGCTCGATCTCGATTTGCTCGCAGCGTCGTTCGATACGCGCCAGTTCGTCAAGGCGTGCGCGGGCATGTTCTTCTCCCCGGCGGCGATCGCCCGTAGCGCGGTCGATCGCGGCTCGAATCGCCTCGATCACCTCATCGACGGAGGCGGTCAGCTCGCGCCGGTATTCCCGCACCGCGTCGGTCACTCGGCCGGCGAGCTCTGACCGCAGGCGACCAGCGTGCCGGTCGGCCATCTCGATCAAGCGCCGCTCGGCGTCATGGATCACGAGCCTCCTGCCCAAAGGACCGGGAGTGATCGTCCGTCCAAACCCGACGATCATGTCGAGCGCGTGCTCGGCGTCCTTGAGCTTGAAGGAAAAGCGCGACGGAACACGCAGGCCGGTGTCTGGCAGGACGTCGCTGGCGCGTGTCCCGGATACATCTTGGGCTGCCTCCTGGATCTGCTCGAGGATCCGCTCGATTCGCTGTGCATAGCGCTGCTCGAGCTCGGTGAGTTGGTCGGCGATCGAGGCCTCGAACTCCGGGACAAGTCGATCGAAGTCGGCGCGAATCGTCGCGTTGATCCAGTTCTCGAGTTCGCCCGACAGCTCCCGCGGACGTGTCCTTCCGAGGTCATCCAGGTGCTCGCGGAGCGCTGTCGCCAGGCGCCCTTCCTCGCGCCGCGCATGCTGTTTCAGCGGCTCGTTGACGATCTGCTCAAGCGCCCGGTGTACACCGCTTTCGAGGAGGTCGCCGGCCTCGGCACCTGCCGCCTTGAGTTCGGCGATCCGCCGCTCGAACATCCCGACGCGGGCGCCCAGCTGATCGAGTGGCAGTTCGATCGCGCGTGACTCGAATCGCGCCGCCTGTGCGGTCTCCTTCGCGATGCTCCTGGCCACCTGCGCCACTGACCGCAACAGCAGTGCATTGCGTTCGCCGGCAGCCAGCCGCCGCAAGCGTGCCAGGAGGGAGGGGAGGCCTTGACGGCGGCGGGCGCTCACGGCGAAGAGCTCGGCCTCCACATCTCCGAGCAGGTCGCCGAGCGCCGAACGGATGAACTCGATTGCTACCTCGCGATCGGCGTGGTCGAGATGATCGATCTTGTTGACCACGAACAGGAGCTGCGGGACGCGCTCGGCGGTGTCGCGGAACAGCTCGCGCTCGGCCTCCGAGAGAGGTTGGCCCGCATCCAGCACACAGAGCGCTGCGTCCACGCGAGGAAGGAATCCACGCGCTATCTCCGTGTTGTGGGGGTGGATCGAGCCGATCCCCGGCGTGTCGACCAGCTCGAGCCCACTCCGCAGGAGCTCGTGGTCGAGTTCAACTCGCGCCAGCTCGACGCCACGGCGGTTGCCTGGATTCCGCGCTTCGGTCACGTAGTCAGCCAGCTCGGCCACCGACCGCTCCTCCTGGCGGCCGTCCTGGAAGGAAAGGCAGAGCGAGTCGTGGTCCCCGAACCCGATCGTGGTCACAACGGAGGTCAGCGGGACCACGCCGGTGGGGAGCACGTCCCGATCCAGCAGCGCGTTGATGAGGGTGCTCTTACCGCGCTTGAACTCCCCGAGCAGTACTAGGTTGAATCGGTCTTCGGCGATCCGAGTCCGTGCCGCCGTGAGATGCCTACGCGGCGTGTCGGCAAGAAGACCTTCCGCGAGCGACGACAGCTCGTCGATCGTTTGCAGCCACAAGTCACGGTCGTCCGGGTCAGCCGCGCTGCCGAGGCGCGAAACGCGCGTCCTGTCGGCACCATTCAGAACCGTTGGCTCCACCTAACCTCCACATCCGTGGGTCTTGTAGGTAGAGGCCATCAGCGGTCGCAGCCGCGCTCCGAGCGAGCCTCATCGCTCGATGGGAAGCATAGCGGTCGGCGCGGCGAGCCAGCAATCGCTCTGCGTCAAAAGCGATGCCGCGCCAGGCGCAATCCGCCCGTTGGGCGCTCTCCCTCCGTCAAGGCCGCTACCGCGGGGACCATTTCGCTCGTCACCAGCCCAGCCTCGTCGGTCATCTCGTCCACGATGTGGAACGAGCGCGCTATCCCCTCCGGCGTGTCAATGACGATTGTGACCATCGGCACATGACGGCGAAGCTGGAGTAGCCGGTCGCCATGCGGCGCATGGTTGCCGTGAAACCCCCAAACACCCCGCACGCATGTGGCTCCGCTCGCCTGGCTCTCGCGCAGCCGGCGTACCAGCGCCAGATGAAGCGGACCTCGCCCGTGGCGCGCCTGCTCGGAGGCGTAGATCATCAGCTTCTGCCACATGGCCAGACCATGCTCGTCGACCGAAGGAAGGGAAGTCGGCGGCGCGAGCAACTGCCCATCTCGCTTGCAGACCCGTATGCGCTCGAGCGTGAGAAGCGGCCGTCGCAACAGCCCGCCGAGTTCCGGCAGCACTCGGGTTATCTGCTCGCCGGCGCCCACGGCAATAATCATCATTGGGACGTCGGCGTTGCGACCAAAGAACCGGGCGCGCTGACGCATCCCATGCGAGGTTCCATCGACCCCGAGTAGCGTCGTCGCGCCGGCGATGCCGCGACGGTGGAGGAGGTCGCTAATCGCGATGAATGCAGGCATGCCGTAAACCTGCTCGGCGCGCCCGACATAGACCGTTAGCTTGGTCGCCTCGTTTAGCTCCTCAGGGAAGGTGACTGGTGCGATATCGCCGCTCAGCATCGTCGCCCGCTCCAGTGTGACCAGGCCGTGCCGCTTGAGTGCGACGACCTCATCGATGATGCCCTCGATGCGCGGCCTCGTGTCGACCGCGACCGACACGAGGGGCAGATCCTCAGACAGGGTCAGCAGTCGGTCAGTGCGGCGGCGGTGCTTGAGGCCGAAGCCTTCCGCCCCGCGCAGCATCACGCTGACCTCGACCTTCTTGCGTCCGTAGAGATCGAGGAGCGCGTCGGCCACGAACTGGTCTTCGGTTCGGTGGCGTTCCCCGAAGTAGGTCGTGAGCTTGAGGCAGTCCGAGTTCACAGGTGAGTGCCGATCAGCCGGCCAAGAGCCGCGGCGCCGGCGCCGACCAGGAGGCTAACCAGCATGTTGGCGCCCGCGATGCGAAGCTCACCGTCCTCGACGAGCCGCTGGCTCTCGAGCATCCACGTCGAGAACGTGGTGTAGGAGCCGAGCGTAGCCGTACCGGCCAATAGGAGGCGATTGCCGGTGAAGCCCAACCCGACCAGCAATCCGAGGATCGTTGCTCCGCTGATGTTGATGACGAACGTGCCCAGGGGGAAATCGCGTCCGGCGCGAGTCGCGATGAGCCCGTCAAGAAAGAATCGAAGCAGCGCACCGATCCCCCCGAGCAACCCAACGCCGGCCCACACCCCGACGCTCACGTGACCGTCCTCGCTCGCCGTACGAACAATGTCGCCAGGTGGACGCTGCCGTATCCGAGGAAGATGCTGGAGGCAGCGTATGCGATTGCGAGCCCGTAGCGATGGACGTCGAGCATCTTGATCAGTTCAAGCTGCATGGTCGAGAAGGTGGTGAACGCTCCGCAGAAACCTGTCCCTAGCAGTGGACGGCGATAGGCTGACAGCGGCAGCCGCTCCTGGAGTCGAGTGGCGAAGTATCCGAGCAGGAAGGTGCCGAGCACGTTCTCTGAAAACGTGACCCACGGCCATCCCGGAGCCGCTCCGGCGTCCGTCTGGATAAGCGCGACTCGGAGCAGCGCGCCCACCGCACCGCCCACGAAGATCGCAGCGACTTCGCGTTTGTCCCGTCCCACGGTTCAGGATGCTATTGCCGGTGCACGACGGGCTAACCTCGCCGAGACTCGGGCATCGCCGCCGGCTTTCCGGCGACATCCTTGCCGAAGATCTTCCGGTAGGAGTCCTCGCCATAGCTGGTCGGCAGCGGCTCGCCCTCTGAGATCGTGAACGGACGGGCTCCTTCTTTGCCTCTCTCGGCTCGCAAGAACAGCGCAGTGTCGAGGTGCTGGCGGTAAAAGCTGCTCGCGAGGTCGAACATGTGGGTGACGAACAAGACCTTGACGCGGGCTTCCAGCACTGCGGTCACGACCTGGCGGGCGATCTGGGAGCCTTCTCGCTCGTTGGTGCTGGCGAACGACTCGTTGCACAGGAGCAGGCAATCCGCCCCGATGTGATCTGCGATCTCACTCATTCGGGCCAGCTCCTCATCGAGCTTCCCGCTCTCCATTGTCTCGTCCTCTTCTCGCTTGTAGTGGGTGAAAACACCGTCGCAAACGTTCACCCGGAGCGAGTCGGCGCCGACGAACATTCCGCACTGGGTCATGAGCTGCGCCAGCCCGATGCTGCGCAGGAAGGTCGACTTGCCGCCCTGGTTGGCACCGGTGATCATCACCAGCGATTTGCCGTCGGCACTCAGGTCGTTTCCAACTACGGGCTCTGTGGTGGTGAGCCTCAAGCACACGTCGTAGAGCCCTTCGGCCGAGAGCACGAGCTCACCTCGTCCGCTCGCCACCGGGAGCGCCGTCCGTGCCCCAAGCTCCGCGAGCCGCTCGCTCAAATTCACGCATCCGAGGTAGAAGCCGAGCTCGACGCGCAACATGACGAAGAAGCTGTGGACATGATCGACTGCTTGCGCGAGAGCGTTGGCCACGAGGTTCAGGCCCTTATCTTCCAGATCCGACAGCGCTCGGAAGCCGTTCTCGTCGCGGTCGGGAATCGTGAAGCTATAGCCGGAGCGATCGAATACTCGCCCGAGGAGACCCTGCTCGCGCGGACGTCGCAGCGTGTAGTCCCGGCCCTTATTTCCGGAGCTCAGCGCCGCGCTCATCAGCATCCCACCCTTGAACTTGAGCGCGTCCAAATGGCCGATGACGAGCTCGAAGTATTCGTCGTCGAGCTCCTCTTGGAGCATCGCGAAGAGCCGGGTGAGTCCCGGCGAGGCGAAGTTCGCGGCGTGCGTGTCGGCAAGGACGCGGAGCTGCTGAAGAGATCCCACGAACAGCTCCATCTTCTGAACCGAGCTCCCCAGCGACATGCGCGGCGACGAGTTCCGCAGGCTTCCCCACACCGACCTCTCTGCCTTAAGCGCCTCGCCGGCCAAGCTATAGAGCTCACGCAGTACCTCCGGGTGAGCGAGGCAATCCGTCAGCACCTGCTGCCGGTAGACAATCGCGTCGGGATCGCACATGCTCAGGAGCAAGGCTCGCTTGGCAACCTCGAAGATGAGGTCGTCGCCCGCTGCCATCGCCACCAACAGCGTCTCGAGTTCCAGGTCCTGCGTGAGCGCCCGCTCTTGGGACGGTAGTTCCGTGTCGAGCGCGAAATCGCGGTCGTCATGCATCAGGAACGCCTTCATCTGCCTACCCTCGTGCGGAGGGCTTCATACGTGAGGCCGTACTTCTCGGCGATCGCAGCGGCGTAGGCAAGCCCGTCGGCGGGCTTCCGTACGACCTTGTAAGTACGCACCGCCGGATCCTCGGGCACGACCATGCTCATCATGCTTACCGTGCTCGGGCCTAGCCTTGATAGCTCGTCGACAAAGGTCACGAACACGCACAACACGTCGAGGTCGATGATCTGTCTCATCACCTCAGTCCCGACCACGAGGGCGTCACGTAGCGTGGTAGAGCCGAAGCTCTCGTTCAAGATCAGTAGGCTGGCGCCCGTCGCCTGTTCGAGCACCTCATGGATTCGAAACAGCTCGTCCTCGAATTTGCCGCGGAGGGTGTGGATGTCCTCCTCACGTTCGAAGTGAGTGAAGATGCGGTCGGGCAAAAATAGCCGGACATCCGCTCCTGGAACGGGCATTCCGAGGCTCGCGAGATAATGCAGCTGACCGAACGTGCGCGCGAACGTCGTCTTGCCTCCGTTGTTTGGGCCGCTCACGACGAGAATCCGTTCCGGCTCGGTGAGCTGAAAGTCGTTACACACGACGGCTCCGCCGTCACTCGATAGCTTGACGGCCAATGCGAGGTCGAAGGTGCCGCTGGCGCGAACATCCTTGGAACGAGCCGACACCCGCGGATGAGAGAACCGGAGGCCCTTGGATTTCAGCGGCTCGATGTACTCGAGGTAGGCAAGATAGAACTGGACTTCTCGGTCAAACCGGCCGATCGTGGCGTCGAGGTAGTTGGCGTTACGCGAGCAGTATTGCTCGAGACTGGCGAACGTCTCCGGGTGCAGCTTGGCCACCAGATCCAGGATCCGTGCCTCGATGTGGTTCATATCCGCCCACTCGCGGAGCTTCACCCGATAGTCGGTGGCCGCCCCCTGCGCGAACTTCTCGAATGCGAGCCGAATCTCCTCGCTCATATCGGGCTCGCCCTCGTACCGATTCACCCTTACGCGGGCGCCTCGGATCTGGATCGCATACCTGACCGCGGCGAGGTCGTCCTCGACGTCGCGTGTCTCCTGGACCAGATGTGCGAACGCGTTGGCCTCGACATACCGGCTGACGTAATCGCGCAAGGACTCGAAACCGCGCGACTTGAGCTCTAGCGAGCCTAGCTGCTCGTGTAGCGAGCGCACCGCGAGGCAATACACAGAGACGGCCTCGAGAAACCAGCGTTGCTGCTGGCGCGCGTAGTGCAGGTTTTCAATCAGCTTGAGGTGCTTGCGCATCCGCTGCATCTGCCGCGCGAACTCCCGCACGGCCGCGAGCACCGCTTCCTGTTCCAGGTCGTTGAGCACGTGATGGCGGTACTGCACCGCCTCGAGCTCTCTTAGCGGCCGATGGAAGAAAGGCGCAAGGTCATACTCTTCCCGGCCTTTAACGAGCGAGGTGACGACCTGATCCAGATGGAGATCGGGGAAGAAGTCAGGCTCTTCGGTTCGATCCAGATCGTCGACGTCACGATCGAACAGGATGCTATGGAAGGTCGCTGGTGCCGCGAGTGCGGGATTGTCAAGTGAACTCATGAGCTTCCACCGTTTTCGATTCGGTAGAAGCCATCAGCCGCGCTGGCAGTTCACGAGGCGGGCCTCATCGCCTAAGAACATCATATCGTGCCGCAGCTGGACCCTCGGACACGCGAGGTTAGTCCATCGCAAGCGGTCCCTCCGATTCGCCGGACAGGAACTGGCGGATGAACGGGTTGTCCGAGCTCAGCATCTCGTCCGC
>Ga0335075_10016978_pt1 | contig 10842 bp, 9 predicted proteins | sample Lox_Sample_24_FD_206723 | JGI IMG/M metagenome (GOLD analysis project Ga0335075, IMG submission 206723) | Soil microbial communities from Loxahatchee National Wildlife Refuge, Florida, United States - Lox_Sample_2.4 | ecosystem: Environmental > Terrestrial > Soil > Wetlands | place: USA: Florida... | reverse complement strand
GTTGGCGCAACCAGGCCCCCGCCCACCCCGGCGATCGCCTCACCGTCACCGTCACCGCCGCAAACCCCGAGGACCCGGACCCCGGGGCGGCAAACCCTGGAACCCGGCTGGAACTGGCCGAGCACGGCGCCGGCGGAACAGTCTGCTGCACCGGCTACGCCCTCCTCGGCCTGCAGCCAGCCCACGATGACCGCGCCGGTCCCGCGATAACAAGACCCACCCCGGGGTCCCGCTGAGTGGAACGTTTCCGTGGTGGGCCGCGGCGCCGCGGCTGATGATCGCGGCAACTGCTTCGATCCGCCAGGAGGCCGCCCGCTATGACCGCCGACGCCACCACTCCCGCCGGCAGGCCTGCCCGGCCACGGCGCCCCCGTGGCCCCGGACGGCAGGACTGGTCGTCCTGGCCGCGCTACAACGCGGCCGTGGCCGGGTTTCCTGGTTACTGGTATCCCGTCTCCTGGTCCAGCAAGATCACCGGACGCCCGCAGGCGTTCACCATCTGCGGCCACAAGGTCGTCCTGATCAGGGACGGCGGCACCGCCTACGCGCTGCACGACCGCTGCCCGCACCGGGGAGTGCCGCTCTCCCTGGGCAATCAGCAGTTCCCCGGCACCCTGAGCTGCCCCTATCACGGCTGGACCTACCGGCTGAGCGACGGCGGGCTGTGCGCCGTCATCACCGACGGGCCGGACTCGCCCATCTGCGGGAGGGTCGCCGTCGCCCGCTATCCCGTGGCGGAACGGCTCGGCATGGTGTGGATCTACATCGCCGCTGCAGGCGAGGAACCGCACCCCATCGACGACCAGCTGCCCGAGGAACTGGTGGCCAACCCGTTCGTCATGGGCGGCCGGATCGAGCCGCGGGCCGGCAACTGGCGGTTCGCGGCCGAGAACGGCTTCGACGAAGGCCACGCCAAGTACCTGCACCGCACGTCGCTGTGGCGGCTGTTCAAGACGATGCCCACGTGGAACAAGACCCGGGTGATCCGTGGCGGCCGGGACGACCGGTGGATCTTCCGGGTCCAGGACGAGGTCTACTGGGAAGCCGACTTCCCCGGCCTGGGCCGCTGGACCAACCGGCGCTGGTGGAAGATCCAGCCGCCGAGGGAGACCTTCAACATCGGCAACACCGGCAAGCCCCGGAAACTCGACCCGGTCATCGCCGCCCAGCAGTTTCCCGGCTTCGCCTCACTGTCCATGCCGGGCGTGCTCCGGATCGCCTATCCCGCCTTCATCCACTACGAGTTCTACGTCCCCGTCGACGCCGGGAACCACCGCTACGTCGGCGTGATGGTCAACTTCACCACCGGCTGGAGGACGCTGGGCTTCTACGTCAAGTACCTGGGCGCGATCCGCTGGCTTTTTCACGGTCAGTTCTCCGGTCAGGACGCCTGGATGGTCGATGTCACCGACGCTCCACCGGAGCGGCTGTACCGCCCCGACGCGTCGCTGACCGCCTGGCGCAACCTCGCCGAGGAGGCATCCGCGCCCACGACAGCCGACGCCGGCCTGGCGCCGGAAGAGGGAGGTCATCGCCATGAACGAAACGGTGCTCACACTGGCCGCCGTGGTGGTGCTGGCCACAGCGCCCGTGCTGTTCCGCCGGGCCCTGCGGCGCAGTAACACCCAGGTCCACCGGATCGGCCAGTGACCGCCCGCGCCCCGGCTGCTGCCACAGACGGGCTGGAGGGCCTGGACGACGCCCGGCGGGCTCTGACCGCCCGGGCCTGGTCACACGTCACGCCCGGCAGGCTCAGGGACCTGACCGCCAGCCTGGTCGAGGTGGCCAGCCCCACCGGCGACGAAGCCCCGCTGGCCCGGCACATCGCCGCGTTGCTGGACGCCGGCGGTGTGCCTGGCCGGCTGCAGCCGCTCGATGACCGCCAGGCGAGTGCGTGGGGGCGGCTGCGCGGCGACGGCACCGGCCCCGACCTCATGCTGTATGCCCCGATCGACACGATGGCCGCTGGCGACGAGAGCGAGGACCTGCCCTGGGTCGGCCCGTGGCTGCGGCCCGACATGCGGCCGGCTGCCGAGGTCAGCGGCGACTACGTCACCGGCCTGGGCGCCTCCAACCCTAAGGGGCACGCGGCGTGCCTGCTGATGGCGGCCGAGGCCATCGCGGCCGCCGGGGTGCCACTGACCGGCGACCTGATCGTGGCGTTCGGCGCGGGCGGCATGCCCACCAACGCACGGCCCGGTACCGGCAACCCGCGCGCCAACACCGGCCAGGGCGTGGGCTGCTCTTTCCTGCTGGAACAGGGCGTGTGGGCCGACTACGCGGTCATTGCCAAGCCCGGCTGGTGCGTGGCGTGGGAAGAGGTCGGGCTGACCTGGTTCGAGGTCACGGTGGGTGGGACGCACACCTATGTGGGCTCCCGGCACCGGCTGCCCTACACCAACGCCGTCGTCCAGGCCGGGGAGGTCGCGGCCCGGCTGGACCGCTGGTTCACCAGCTACGCCGCGGCCCACACTGATGGCCTGGTCGCCCCCCAGGGCATCGTCGCCTCCATAGAGGGCGGCTGGCGGCGCACGGCTGCCTTTACCCCGGCCCAGTGCCGGTTCCTTGTGGATCTGAGGCTCAGCCCCCGCACCTCACCTATGCAGGCCAAACGGGAGTTCGCAGGCGCCCTGGCCGACATCGGCGCCGAACTGCCCGGCGCCGAGATCAGCTTCGAGCAGATCCTCGCCATCCCGGGCGCCAGCACCGACCCCGGCTCGTGGATCTGCCGCAGCGCCATTCGCTCCTGGGAGGCCTTCGAGCATCACGACCACAACCCTGTCCTGGAATCCAGCGGGGCCACCGACGCCAACATCCTGCGTAACCGGGGCATCCCCACCGTGCGGATCGGCATGCCGAAGGTGTCCGGCACTCCCTTCCCGGTGGACTTCGCCATGGGCATGAACGCGGTCGACATCCGGGACGCCCATACGCTCACCCGCCTGCTGGTCCGTACGGCGATCGACACCCTGACCCGGACACGGGCGGAAGCCGGGCTGGACTGATGGCCGACATTGTGATCGGTGTCGGTGCCTCGCACAGCACGCTCATGAACACCCACTGGGACGAGACGATCCACATCGACCGGGCCGAGCGGTTCCGGGATGCGCTCGGCGTGGCGCGCGACCACATTGCCGCATCCGGCCCCGATGTCGCATTGGTCGTGGGGTCCAACCACTTCCGCGGGTTCTGGCTCGACCTCATCCCCGCATTCACCCTGGGCGTGGGGGAGTGCACCGCCAGCGGTGAGTCCGGCACCCCGGCCGGTTTGCAGCCGGTCGACGTGCCCCTGGCCCGCTACCTGGCCACCGCACTGGTGGGAAGCGGGCGCTTCGACCTGGCGTACTCGGCGCGGCTGCAGATCGACCACGGTCAGTCGCACGCTATCCAGTATCTCCTGACCGGCCTGGACATCCCGATCATCCCGCTGGTGGTCAACGTGTTCGCCCATCCCCTGCCCACCACCGCGCGCTGCGACGAGCTCGGCCGGGCGCTGCGCGAGGCCATCGCGGGCTTCGGCGAGCCACGCCGGGTGGCGGTCATCGGATCCGGCGGCCTATCCCACCAGCTGCCCTGGCCCGACTGGCGGGACCCGCACGGCGACGACGAAGAGTTCATGGTCCGGGCCTGGCTGGACGGACGGCAGAACTGGCAGGACTACGACGCGAGGCGGCGGCAGATCATCCGGGCCGCCACCCCGGCGATCAGCCCCGGCTTCGACGAGCGGTTCCTGTCCCTGCTGGAGGCCGGCCAGGGCCGCCAGCTGGCCAGTTACTCCACCGAGCGGCTGGAACGCGAGGGCGGCAACGGTGCCCAGGAACTGCGTACCTGGCTCGTGATGGCCGCGGCGCTGGGGCACGCCCCCGCCCGCCGGCTGTCCTACGAGCCGCTGCCCGAGTGGCTGACCGGCATGGGCGTGGCGGTCATCGAGCCACAAGCCGCCATCGAGCCAGAAACCGCCGCGCACGGCCGATCGAGGAGAGAACCCCATGACGATCTGGACTGAGCTGACCAGCCTGGAGTTCCAGCTGGACTCCGTGGACGCCGGTGGCGTGTCAACCCGCTCCCTGCGGGCCGGGACCGGGCAGGACGTGGTGTTCCTGCACGGCACCAGCGGCCACCTGGAAGCCTTTGCCCGCAACATCCGCGCGCACGCGACCCAGTATCGGTGTCACGCCATCGACATGCTTGGCCATGGCTACACCGGCAAGCCCGACTTCCCGTACGAGATCCCGCGCTACGTCGAGCACCTGCGCGCCTACCTGGACGTCGCGTGCGACGGCCCGGTGCACCTAGTCGGGGAGTCACTCGGCGGCTGGGTCGCGGCCTGGCTGGCCAGCGAGGAGCCGAGTCGGGTGGCCTCGTTGCAGCTCATCGCGGCCGGCGGCACCAAGGCCAACCCCCAGGTGATGGAGCGGATCAAGACATCCACGTTGCAGGCTGTGCAGAGCGACGATATCGGCCTCACCCGGCAGCGGCTCAACCTGCTCATGTTCGACCCAGTCAACGTCACCGACGAGCTGGTCGAAGTCCGGCACCGCATCTACCACCAGCCTGAGTTCGTCAAGAACGTGCATAACCTGCTGTGCCTGCAGGAGATGGAGATCCGCCAGCGCAACCTGCTGCGTCCCGACCGGCTGGCGAAGATCACCGCGCCGACCCTGGTCGTATGGGGTCACGAGAACCCGTTCGGCGACATCCCGGAGGCGCGGCAGATGCACGCCGACATCCCCGGCTCGCGGCTGGAGCTGTTCGACCAGTGCGGGCACTGGCCGCAGCACGAGCACGCCGACCGATACAACCAGCTCAGCCTGGCTTTCCTGACAGAAACGGCGCGGCGGTGAGTGTGGACAGCCCCGGCCTCATCCGCCGGGGCTACGCCGACACCTCGCGCGGCCAGGTCCATTACGCCGAGGTCACCCCGCGGGAACCGGACGCCGGGGCCGCGCTGCCGGTGCTGCTGCTGCACCAGACCCCGCGCTCCTGGGATGAGTACCGCGAGGTGCTGCCGTTGCTCGGCCGCACCCGCAGGGCCATCGCCATGGACACCATCGGGTTCGGCGCCTCGGCGTCCGTCAAGGACCACAGCGTTGAGATCTATGCCAGCGTGGTGGTGGAGTTCATCCAGGCGCTCGGGCTGCCGCAGGTCGCGCTGGTCGGCCACCACACCGGTGGCCTGGTCGCCCTTGAGACCGCGGCGCGTGCCCCCGGCCGGGTGGCCGCGCTGGTGCTGTCCTCGACCCCGAACTACGACGCGGCGGGCCGGGCCCGGGCCGCCAGGCGGCCGCCCCTCGACCACGTGGACCAGCGGCCCGACGGCTCCCACCTGGCCGAGCTGTGGGGCAAGCGCCGGGGCTTCTACCCCGCCGACCGCCCTGACCTGCTCACCCGGCTGGTCCGCGACGCACTCACCGTGGACGGCGACGCCGAGGCCGGTCACCTGGCGTGCCACCGCTACCGCGTCGAGGACCGCGCCCCGCTGGTCCGCTGCCGGGTGCTGTGCCTGGGGGCCTCCGCGGACCCGTTCGCCTTCCCTGACCTGCTGCCGCTGGCGGCCCGGTTCCCGCAGGCAAAGGTGGCGGTCATCGGGGGTGGCATGGTTCCGTTGATGGAGCAGCGGCCCGCGGAGGTCGCCGAGGCGATAACGGAGTTCCTGCCATGACCTTGACCGCAGCCTGCGACAGTCCCGGCGCCGGGGTCGTCGGCATCCTCGACATGAACTCCGTCCTGGGCAAGGCCCGGCTGATCCTCGACGCGTTCACCACGGAGAACGACGAGCTGACGCTGTCCGATCTGGTACGCCGCTCCGGCGTGCCCAAGGCCACCGTGCACCGGCTCGCCCACGAGCTCATCACCTGGGGGCTGCTGGAGCGCAACGGCACCCGCTACCGGCTCGGCCTGCGGCTGTTCGAGATGGGGCAGATGGTGCCCCGCCAGCGCATCCTGCGCGAAGCGGCCCTGCCCTACATGGAGGACGTGCTGATCGCTACCCAGGAGACCGTCCACTTCGCCGTGCACGAAGGGCTCGACGTGCTGTACATCGAGAAAATCATCGGGCACCGCGGGCTTAACAAGCAGTCCCGGGTGGCGGGCCGGCTGCCGCTGTACTGCACCGCCACCGGCAAGGCGATCCTGGCCTTCTCCCCGCAGACGCTGCTCGATGAGGTGATCACGCAGGGCCTGCGGCCGGTCACCCGGCGCACCACGGTCTCCGCCGCGATGCTGCGCAAACAGGTCGACCGGATCCGCGAGGCCCACCTGGCCGTCGAATGCGAGGAGATCAGGCTCGGCTACATGAGCATGGCCGTCCCGGTGTTCGGCAGCAGCTCGGTGCTGGCCGGGGCGCTGTCGGTGACCGCTCCCACAGTCCGGATGAACGTCAGCCGGTTCTCCGGCGCGCTGCGCACTGCCGGGCTCGGCATCAGCCGGAGTCTGCAGGCGATAACCCGCGCTCGCCTGCCTGACGTGCCCTGATCGCCTCCATGATGTTCGTGGCCGGCCACGAAGGCGGGATGACCCCGGCGCACGACCCGCCAGTCACGTCGCGGCCGGGGTAAGCACGGCGCGGCCGGCGATACGGCCTTCGCGCAGGCGCCGCAGGGCCTCGCCCACCTCCTCCAGGCTGAACAGCTCGACGCCGAGCCGGATCCGGCCCGCCGCCACGTCGGCGGCCAGCTGCGGCGCGATCTCCTGCGCCCTTGTGTCGTTGCGGATCATGTTCACCGGCAGCAGCCGGACCTCCTGCAGCAGCCAGTCCGGCAGCTCGAGCGCCAGGCTGGTGCCCAGCGCGTAGCCGACCAGCACGGCCCGCCCGCCCGGCTGCACCAGGCCCAGCAGCGCGGGCAGCCCGGCACCCCCCAGCGTGTCGATCAGCAGCGTCGCCAGTGGCTGGCCGCCGAGCGCGGCCACCACGTCCGGGCCCCGCCCGGCCACCGGCCGGGTGCCGTCGGGGACCAAGCCGAGCTGGTCGTCCCGCGGCACCACCGCGATCACCTCGGCTGCCCCGCCCCGCAGGGCCAGCTGGGCCACCACCGACCCGACCGCGCCCGCGGCTCCAGCCACGACGACCCGCTCGCCCGCGGCGAACCCACCGACGTCGTGAAGGGCAACGTGGGCGGTGGTGCACGGCACGAAGAACGTCGCCGCCAGCGCGGCCGGCAGCCGCTCCTCAGCTGGCCGCAGGGCCTTGTCCGGCACGGCCACGTACTCGGCCCAGCAGCCGGCCTTGACGATGCCGGTGCCGCTGCCGCGGATCAGCACCCGAGTGCCGAGGGCCAGCGTGCCGGACTCGACGACCCGGCCGCAGCCTTCGACTCCGCCGATGTGCGGAAGCTGGGGACGCAGCCGGAACTGTCCGCTGCCGATGGTCAGATCCAGATGCCCGACCGCGGCCGCCTCGACCGCCACCAGCGTGCCGCCATCCGGGCGGGCAGGCTCGGGCACGTCCTCGACCAGCGGATCCGTGCCCCAGTCATGAAGCCGTGCTGCGCGCATCTGCCGCCTCGCCTTCAGTGCCGCCGGTGCTGCGGCCCCGCAGCCGGTAGCCGGCCGCTTCTCGGTCCCAGGTGGACGGGGTGGCGCCGCGCTCCCGCAGCACCGATTTGGTGATCTTCCCGGTCTCGGTGACCGGCAGCTCGCCGACCAGGTCCACGTAGCGGGGCAGCGCGAAGTAGGGCAGGTGCAGCTCGCAGTGCCGCAGTAGCGCGGCCGGGCCCACGCTGCTGCCCGGCCGGAGCACCACCGCGGCCATCACCTCGTCCTCGGCGAACTCGGCGGGCACCGCGAACGCCGCGGCGGCCACCACGTCCGGGTGCGTGCCCAGCACGTCCTCGACCTGGCGGGAGGAGATGTTCTCGCCCCGGCGCCGGATCACGTCCTTGATCCGGTCCACGAACCGGAACCATCCCGACGGCTCGCGCACAACCCGGTCGCCGGTCTGGAACCAGCCGTCCCGCCAGGCTTGCGCGGTCCGCTCCGGCCGCTGCCAGTAGCCGCTGGCGAAGGCGTGCTCGTGCCGGCTGCGGACGGCCAGCTCACCTGGAGTCCCGTCGGGCACGTCCCGGCCATCCTGGTCGGCCACCCTGGCCTCGAACCCGTCGACCACCTGGCCCAGGTACCCGGGCCGCTGCTGCTGCGGGGAGGCGCCGATCACCAGGTTGGTCTCGGTGGTGCCGAATCCGTCGACCAGCCGGGTCCCAAACCGCTCCTCGAACACCTCCTGCTGGTGCGCGGGCGTGGCCGGGGCCAGCGCAACCCGGCAGCGGTGCGCCCGGTCGGCGGCGGAGGGGGCCCGGCTCAGCAAGATGCCCGCCATCGCGCCGAGCAGGTAGGTCACCGTGGCACCGGACCCGGCCACCCGCGGCCAGAACGCCGAGGCGGAGAACCGCGGACCAAGCACGTACGTCGCCCCGGCCACCAGGGCCTGGGAGAACGCGTTCAGCGCGTTGGTGTGGAACAGCGGCAGGCAGGTGTACAGCACGTCGTCCTGCCCGATGCCGAGCGCCTGGCTGACCGTGATGCCCCACCAGCCAAACTGCCCGTGCGGGCAGCAGACCCCCAGCGGTATGCCGGTCGTCCCCGAGGTGAGCAGGATGGCCTGCGTATCGCCCGGCGCTACGTCCGCCGGCGGCAGCGGTTCGTACCCGTCCGGCTGCGGGGCCGGCTCCCGGCTCCGGCCGCCGTCAGCGGGCGCCTGGCCGGCCAGCCAGATGCCTCGCAGTCCCGGCGGCAGCCCCGCCTGCGTGGCCGCGGTGGCCAGGTCGGGCTCGGCCAGCAGGAACGCCGGCCGCACCACGTCCAGCACCTGCCGCAGGCTGCTGCCGCGCAGCGCGGTGTTGACCGGCACCACGATCGCGGCCAGCCACCCGCAGCCCAGGATCAGGTCCATGAGCTCGATCCGGTTGCCGCACAGCGCCGCCACCCGGTCTCCCCGCCCCACCCCGCGGGCGGCCAGCGCCGCTGCCATCCGCGCGGCGCTGTCGCGGGCCTGCTGGTAGCTGCGGGTCACCGCGCCCACCCGCAGCAGCGGCTTGCCGCCCAGTTCCGCCGCCCGCTGTTCCAGCAGCGCGGGCAGAGTCAGCGTCCTGGGCACGGTCAGCAGCCGGCTGGGCGGCACGGTGGTCACCTGGTCCCCGCCGCGGCGGTCACCGTGACGTCAGCCGAGGCGCATACGTTCCCGCATGGATCGGTCGCGGCCACGGCCAGCCTGCGCGCGGCGCCGTCCCGCCCGTCGTGTGGCACCGGCGAGGTCACCGCGTACCGCAGGGTCTGTCCGGCGAAGGCCGGGTGCTGGTTGCGCCAGGCGATGCGGCGCAGCCGGGCCCCGTCTCCGGCGGCGGCCAGGGCCGCGCGGGCCAGCAGCTCACCGTGCAGCGTGGACTGCACCAGCACGTCGGGGAACCCGGCCCGGCGGGCGAATGCCTGGTCGTAGTGGATCCGGTGCGCGTTCCAGCTCACCGCGCTGAACCGGAACAGCTGCACGTGGCTGGGCGTCCAGGTCATCACGCAGGGCGCCCGCCCCCCGAGGGCCGGCGGCGGTGCGGCGTCCGGCTCTGGGAGCCGGAGGGCCTGCGGCCGGATGATGATCGACTCCCGGCTGGTGATCAGCGTCGCGTCGCACTCGTCGCGAAACGTCGTGACCAGGCGCAGCACCGCGAAGGCGCCGGACCGGCCCTGCTTGCGGTCGGCGCCCTCGATGGCCCGCCCGGCGTGCAGCAGGCTGCCCGCGGCCGGGAGGCGGGTGATCTCGACGTCCTGGCCGCCGTGTACCTGGTCGACCGGCAGCCCGTCGGTGCACGGGGAATCGGCCCGGGCGAGGCCATCCGGGCGCAGATCCTCGGTGGCCGGCCCGTCGTCCCAGCCCAGCATTCCGGTGACGAACAGGGCCGGGGAGAGTACCGGGTGACCCTGGGCCTCGTCAGCCCGCGCGGCGGCCGGGTACCGCGGGTCGCCCGAGGCTGCGCCGTACCGGCAGAAGTCACGGACGGCGAGCGGGCCGAGCGTCGCCTGCGAGACCCGCCCGGCCCGCGCCCGGGCCCGCGCGCAGACCTGATCGAGGACATCGCCAGGTTCGCCCGCCACGACGCATCCTCCCTCACCGCTGACCGGGCGCAGCGGCCTGTGCCGACGGTAACGGCCCAGGCAGGCCGGGCCAACGGCGGTGTCTCACTGGGCAGAACAAGCCCGTTCCGCGGGGCCGGGCCGCCGCGTAGCGTCGCACTACCGCGGCCCATTGCCGCCGTTCTCTCGGGCCGCCCGAGTGCCCTGATAAGAGGTGCCGACGTGACCGCCTCCCCTTCCTTCCCCGCGCCGCTGCGTGTCCTGGATCTGACCGACCGGCTGGCCTGGTCAGGGGCCCGCCTGCTGGTGGGCCTGGGTGCCGACGTTGTCCGCATCGCCCCCGGTCACGACGACGCGACCGGACTGGAACGCCTGCACTGGCACGCGGGCAAGCGCCTGGCCGTCTCGCCGGAACGCGGGCGGCCATGTGCCGTCGCCGTTGACCGGCTCGCGGCCCGGGCCGACATCGTCCTGGAGAGCGGGCCCCTCAGCTCGCTGCGGGGGCTGCGTGAGCAGGCGGGCAGCTTCCGATCCCGCTGGCCGTCGGCGGTGCACGTCGTGGTGACGCCGTTCGGCCTGACCGGCCCGCGGCGGGACTGGCGTGCCGACGACCTGGTGCTCGCCTCGGCGGGCGGCATGACCTGGCTGGGCGGGCGACCCGACGGCCAGCCCAAGCCTCCGCCCCGCGAGCAGGCCTGCCAGCTGGCGGGTGCGCACGCCGCATCCGGGGCGCTGCTCGGGGTCATCGCCCGGCAGCGTACCGGGCATGGCCAGCTCATCGAG
>Ga0335075_10016977_pt1 | contig 10842 bp, 9 predicted proteins | sample Lox_Sample_24_FD_206723 | JGI IMG/M metagenome (GOLD analysis project Ga0335075, IMG submission 206723) | Soil microbial communities from Loxahatchee National Wildlife Refuge, Florida, United States - Lox_Sample_2.4 | ecosystem: Environmental > Terrestrial > Soil > Wetlands | place: USA: Florida... | reverse complement strand
TTCTTCGCGGGCCTCCGCCTCGAGCCGCGCCACAACATCCTCGGCGGGCTCGGCGGCTGAGATCGTGACCCCGTCGGTCATGAGGATCATGCAGTCGTCCGAATCGGACGCGTTGATGGCGACCACCCGCTCGGGCCGAATGTAGGCGAAACCCTTGACCGTTTTGACGATGACGAATGGAATCATGGGTTCGCCCCCAAGGTGCGGCTCATAAAGTCCGGCAGCCAATTCTCATGGGCTTCGGCGAGCGCCGCAAACGCGACCGGCGCCGCGCCGCCCAGCTGCAAGGTCTCGCCGCCCGTGGCGCCGATCCGCTTGAGCGGAACGCCGAGGCGCTTCGCCTCCCCGGCGATCGCCGCCGTCTCTCCGGGCGCCGAGGTCAGAAGGTAGCGGCCCTGATCCTCGCCGAAGAAGAATGCGTGCTCGAGGCCCGCGGCCTCGACGCTCGCGCCGATGCCACCCGCAAGAGCCATCTCCGCCAGCGCGACGGCGAGGCCACCGTCGGAGAGGTCGTGGACGGCGCTAACCCTGCCGTCCCGGATGAGCGACAGGACGAATTCGCCGTTGCGGCGCTCGGCGGCAAGATCGACCGGCGGCGGCGCGCCCTCCTCTCGGCCCGCAACCGTCATGAGCCAGGCCGATGAGCCGAGCCAGCCGGGCGCCCCGCCGACGAGCAGGATATCCTGACCCGCCGCCTTGAAAGCGGGGCTCGCTGTCTTCGCCACGTCGTCGACGAGCCCGACCCCGCCGATCGCGGGCGTGGGCGGAATGCCGACGCCCATCGTCTCGTTGTAAAGCGAGACATTGCCGGAGACCACGGGGAAGTCGAGCGCCCGCGCCGCCTCGGCGATGCCCTCGATGCAACCGACCAGTTCGCCCATCGCTTGCGCGCGCTCGGGATTGCCGAAATTGAGGTTGTCGGTCAGCGCCAGCGGGCGCGCGCCGGCGCTGATGAGGTTGCGCCACGCCTCGGCGACCGCCTGCTTTCCCCCTTCGCGCGAATCGGCCAGGCAATAGCGCTCGGTGCAGTCGACAGTGAGCGCGAGGCCCTTGGGTCCGTCGCCGAGCCTCACCACCGCAGCGTCGCCGCCAGGGCCCTGAACCGTATTGCCGAGGATGAGGGTGTCATATTGCTCATAGATCCAGCGCTTCGATGAGAGATCGGGCGAGCCGATCAGCTTGAGGAGCGCGGCGTCGGTCGGCATGGGCGGGGCGATCGCAGCCGGATCGAGAACGGGCGAGCACGGGGTCTCGGTCCAGGGCCGGTCATAGAGCGGCGCCTCCCCGCCAAGCTCCTTGATCGGCAGGTCGGCCTTCACCTTCCCCCCATGCCTGACTATGAAGCGCCGCTCCTCGGTGGTCCGGCCGATGATGGCGAAATCGAGCCCCCATTTGCAGAACACGGCCTCGGCCTCTTTTTCCTTCTCGGGCTTGAGCACCATCAGCATGCGCTCCTGGCTCTCGGAGAGCATCATCTCGTAAGCCGTCATGCCCGTTTCGCGGCAGGGCACGCGGTCGAGGTCGAGGTCCACTCCGAGATCGCCCTTCGAGCCCATCTCCGCCGCCGACGAAGTGAGTCCCGCCGCGCCCATGTCCTGAATGGCGATCACCGCCCCGGAGGCCATGAGCTCGAGGCAGGCTTCGAGCAAGAGCTTCTCGGAGAACGGATCGCCGACCTGGACGGTCGGGCGCCGCTCCTCGGCGTCCGCCTCGAACGCGGAGGAGGCCATGCTCGCGCCATGGATGCCGTCGCGTCCGGTCTTCGAGCCGAGATAGACGATCGGATTGCCGACACCCGTCGCCTTGGAGGTGAAGATCTGGTCGCGCCTCGCGACGCCGAGGGCGAAAGCGTTGACCAGGATGTTGCCGTCATAGCGGCGATGAAACCCGGTCGAGCCGCCGACCGTCGGCACCCCGAACGAATTGCCGTAAGCGCCGATCCCCGCCACCACGCCCGAGACCAGGCGCCGGGTTTTCGGGTGCTCCGGCGCGCCGAAGCGCAGGAAATTAAGCGCGGCGACCGGCCTTGCGCCCATGGTGAAGACGTCGCGCAAGATGCCGCCGACCCCGGTCGCCGCGCCTTGATAGGGCTCGATGAACGAGGGGTGGTTGTGCGACTCCATCTTGAATACGCACACGTCCCCGTCGCCGATATGGACGACGCCCGCGTTCTCGCCCGGGCCAAAGACGACATGCGGGCCCTTGGTCGGCAGCTTGCGCAAGTGCAGGCGCGAGGACTTATAGGAGCAATGCTCGTTCCACATCGCCGAGACGATTCCGAGCTCGGTGAAGGTGGGGGTGCGGCCGATCAGCTTGACGAGGCGCGCGTATTCCTCGGGCTTGAGCCCGTGCGCGACGGCGAGCGCTTGCGTCACCTCGGGTTCGGATTCGCTCAAGGGCCTGCGGTCTTTCGGTTCGAGCGGAGACGCTTGCAATAGCCTTGAGCCGCGACGACCTCAAGCCGGCGGGCGAGAATGGACCACTTCGGCTACAATCGGCCGCGACACAGACGCAATCCGCTAGAGCAATCGAAGAGACGATCGCATGACCGAAACCGCTCTTGCCGACCTTTATCGAAACTATATCGCCTGCCTCAACCGGCAGGATTGGGCCGCTCTGCATGAGTTCGTGGCGCAGGACGCGCGTCACAACGGCCGGCCGTTCGGGCTTATCGGTTATCGCGCCATGCTCGAGCGCGATTTCGCCGACATCCCTGACCTCAGCTTCAATATCGAGCTTCTGGTCTGTGAGCCGCCCCATATCGCGAGCCGACTTAAGTTCGACTGCCGGCCGAAGGGCCTGTTCCTGGGCTTGGCTGTGAACGGCAAGCGGATCGCTTTCGCCGAGAACGCCTTCTACCGGTTCCGGAGCGACAAGATCGCCGAGGTCTGGTCGGCGATCGACAGGGCGGCGATCGAAGCGCAGCTTTGAGGCCGATGGGCCAAGCGACGGTCGGCCTTCTCGCCGGTGGACGCGGCGAACCTCGCTAGAGCCTTATCGGTTCGGAATTGAATCGGAACCGGGCGTCTCAAGTCTTTGTTTTGAGCGTTATCTTATCCGAAAACCGGTATCCACTTTTCGGGATCACGCTCTAGTCACGCCGCCTTGATTTTATCGCGCGCCGCGCTCGCCAGAAAGGACGAACGAGTCATCCCGGCCTCTTTGGCCGCCCCATCGATCGCATCGAGCAATCCCGCATCAATGGAGATGTTCGCCCTTACCGGTCGACCGCTTTCGATAATGAGCGGAACCGCGATGAATGCGCCGCCTTCGGCAGGCGTTTCGATCACGTCAGGGTCGCGGCGCAATTCCTCGACGGGCCGGGGCGCTGGAACGTCGCCCTCCATTCTTGCGTCGCGGACCCATTCGCTCAGGGCGTCCAGGGCATTGGCGTATGCGTCGTTCTCGTCTTTCCCCATGGCGACGCATCCAGGAAGATCGGGGAACGAGATGCCGACGGCTCCAGGCCCCCATCGAGAATTGCAAAATACCGGGTCATGAGAGCCTCCTTACTCCGGCCGCGCCGGATGACCATCCGGCGGTCCTGGCGCTAAAGCTCCTCGCGCAGGCGCTTTCCTCTGAGCTCGCGATAGAAAGGCCGTGGCCGGCGCTTGTCCAGGCCGCCTTCGAGCGCTTGCTCAAGATCGTCGAGCGCCGCATGGGTGATCGAGGGCAGATCGAGGCGCCGGGCCTCGTCGAGCGGGGTCCAGACGAGTTCGACCAGTTCCGCCTCGGAGTGAACCGCGCCCTCGATACGCCCGGCGATGAAGCGCGCGTCGACGACGAGAAACCGGGCGTCGAAGCGCCTCGGACGCCCGGGCGGGGTGATCGCGCGAGCGAGGAAGTCGATGGCGTTGAGCGCCGGGCGGACGCCGGTCGCCGCGAACCGGGTCCAGGCGCCCGGCGGCGGATTCTCCGGCGCGCCGTAATCGGAGACGCCGATCGCGAGCCCGGTCTCCTCGAAGGTCTCGCGGATCGCGGCCAGCGCCAGCGCTCGCGCAAAGCCGGGCGAGGGCCGGCGCACGCGGGCGTTGAGCTTCTCCTCGACATAAGCGTCGAGCGCGCCCGCCGCGGCCATGCGCTTATCCTCGGGCTCGACCCGGCCGCCGGGAAAGACGAACTTGCCCGGCATGAACCGGTGGCGGTCATGCCGCCGGCCCATCAGCACCCGCGCCGGGCCGCGCTGCGAACGTTCAACCAGAATGAGCGTGGCGGCGTCGCGCGGGCGCAGCGCGGGTCGCGGCTCGGCGGGCTCGATCACATTCTTTCGCCCTGGGACCCGAACCCGTGCATGCACAGCGCCCATTGCTGGCCGACGATCGCGCCCTTGGCCCGAGGCAAGATGAGGAGACTCGCCACGAGGGTCGCCAGGACCCAGAAGCCCGCAACCCAGAGGAGCGACGAATGCGGCCAGGTTTCATCCGACAACAGGACGCCGGCGCCGGCTCCATGGGCGACGATCAATAGCGTTATGTACGCGGGCGCATCGTCGGCGCGGTGGCCGCTGAGCGGCTCGCCGCAGACCTGGCAGGTGTTGACGACCCTGAGATAGGAGCTGAACAGGCGGCCTCGGCCGCAGGCCGGACAGCGGCCGAAGAAGCCGCGCATCATCGCCTCTTTCAGCGAGCGGTCCGGCGGCGGCGTCGGAATACGCCAAATGCGGGACATGTCGTTCATCGACGCTTGCCCATGCGAATCGGTTTGCGCGGCGGGGGCGCGCCGCGGTTTCGCATCGCCCGCGACTCGGAGGCGGGCCGCACGATCTCGAACCTCAGCGCGCCGGCGAACGGCGCGGCCTCGACCAGACGGACCTTGACCTCGCCGCCGAGCCGGAACGTTTCCTTCGTCCGCGCCCCGACCATGGCGCGGTTCGCCTCCTCGAAGCGGAAATAATCGTCGCCGAGCGTCGCCGCGGGGATGAAGCCGTCGGCCCCGGTCTCGCTCAGTTTCACGAACAGGCCGGCGCGGGTGACGCCAGCGATGCGGCCGGTAAAAACGGCGCCGACGCGATCGGCCAGATGCGCGGCGATCACCCTGTCTACGGTTTCCCGTTCGGCCGCCATCGCGCGCCGCTCGGCGGCGGAGATGTGCTCGGCGATCTCGGCCAATTCGCCCGCCCGCATCTCGTTGAGGCCGCCGGGACCGAGGTTCAGCGCGCGGATCAGCGCGCGATGGACGATGAGATCGGCGTAGCGGCGGATGGGCGAAGTGAAATGGGCGTAGCGGCGGAGATTGAGGCCGAAATGGCCGTAGTTCTCATGGGCATATTCGGCCTGCGCCTGGGCGCGCAGAACCACCTCGTTGACCAGGGCCTCGACCGCATGGCCGCGCACGCGGCTCAAGACGCCGTTGAAATGCGAGGGACGCACCCGCTCGCCCTTCGCGAGCTTCACGCCGATGGTGCGCAGGAACTCGATCAGATCCTCGAGCTTCTCCGCGCTCGGCGCGTCATGAGCGCGGTAGATTAGAGGCGAATGCGCGGCTTCGAGCGTCTCGGCCGCGGCGACATTGGCGAGGATCATGAACTCCTCGATCAGCCGATGCGCCTCGAGCCGCTCGGGCCAGATCACGTCCTTGAGGCGCCCATCGGAATTGAGAACAAGCTTGCGCTCGGGCAAATCGAGATCGAGCGGATCGCGCCGCTCGCGCTCAATCTTGATGACTGAATGGGCGGCGTAGAGCGGCTTCAAGATGCTGTCGACGAGAGGCTTCGTCGTCTCGTCCGGCCGCCCGTCGACCGCGGCCTGGGCCTGCTCGTAAGAGAGCCTGGCCACGGAGCGCATCATGACGCGGTGAAACCGATGCGAGCGATTGCGTCCGTCGGCGCCAAGGATCATGCGCACCGCGAGCGCCGGCCGATCCTCGTGCGCGCGCAGCGAGCAGAGGTCGTTGGAGATGCGCTCCGGCAGCATGGGCACGACCCGGTCGGGGAAATAGACCGAGTTGCCGCGCTCGAGCGCTTGCGCGTCCATCGCCGCGCCGGGAAGAACGTAGGCCGCGACATCGGCGATGGCGACGGTGACGATGAACCCGCCCGGATTCTTGGGATCGGAATCAGGCGCGGCATGGACGGCGTCGTCGTGATCCTTGGCGTCGGGCGGATCGATGGTGACGAGCGGCAAGGCGCGCCAGTCCTCGCGCGGGGGGCTAAGCCGCACCGGCCGGGCGGCTTCGGCCTCTTTCAGCGCGGCATGGGAAAAGACATGCGGAATATGATGGGTCTCGAGCGCGATGAGGCTCACCGCCCGCTCGGACTTGACCGAACCGATCGTCTCGACCACGCGCGCGGGCGGCAATCCCAAGCGGCCCTCGCGCAAAGGCTCGATCGCGACCAGGTCGCCGTCGCGCGCTTCGCCCGCCATGCCGGGGGGCACGAGATATTCGCGCCCCGCCGCGCGCTTCTCGACGGGAAGCGCGCGTCCCGAACCGTCCGCCGCGACGCGATAGACGGCGAACGCGCGCGCCTTCATCTTGTCGAGGATCTTGATCACCCGGCCGGAATAGGCGGGCGCCTTCGGCTCGGCGCCGGCGTCAAACTCGACCCGCATCAGCACCCGCGCGCCAACGCGCGGGGCTGGGGCCCGGTCCCGTTTGGCGCGTGAGCGGCGGACGAGAATGCGCGGCGCGTCCCCTTCGCCGCTCCATTCCACGGGCTTGGCGATCAGTTCGCCGTCGCGGTCGATCTCGGCGATGTCGGCGACCACGAGCGAGGGCAGGCGGCCCTCGACAGTCAGCGCCTTGCGGCCGCGCGCGACAGCGCCTTCGGCCTGCAAATCCTTGATGATGAGCTTCAGTTCCGCTTTCGCTTCGCCCTTCACCCCGAACGCGCGGGCGATGTCGCGCTTGGTGACGCGAGCGGGCGCGCGCTCGCCATTGGGCGCGGGCGCGCCGCCGATAAAGGCCATGACCTCCTCGCGCGAAGGAAGCGCCGATCGCCGCTCCGCCGCTCCGCCGACGACGCTGGGCGCGCGCCGAGCGATTTTTTGATTTTGCAAGGCTTCCACTTTATGAGGGGCCGCGGCAGCGTCCCCATAGCCGAAGGTAAGTTCGAAGGCCCGCGGAAACAAGCGCCGCGTGTTTTAAACGCGGGCGACGGTAGACTGTTCAGCGTCCGACGGACTTTTCGATCCTGATGAGCGTGAAAAGCTTCATCGGCGCAAGCTCGCGGCGCTCGACGATGCGCGCGTCAGGGTGCGAATCGATCCAGTTCCCGACCGCGGAATAGGAAAAATTGGGATGCCAGCCGAGCCAGGCGGCGGCTCTCTCCATCCGGCGCTCCACGGCGGCGCGAAGCCCGCCCGATGCGGCGAAATGGTTCATCACAATCAGGCTCCCGCCGGGTCTCAAGACCCGCCAGGCCTCTTCGAGCGCCCGCTCCGGATTTGGAACGACGCTCATCACATAGGGCGCGAGCGCGACGTCAAACGCGGCGTCGGGAAATTCGAGCGCGCCGGCGTCCATCACATGGAGTCCCTTGACCTGCGCCAGGCCCTTGCGCTCGACCCGCGCGTAGGCCGCTCGCAGCATGGGGGCCGAGATGTCGATGCCCGTCACCAGCACATTGCCGGGCAGAAGCGGCAATTCGAGCCCGGTGCCGACGCCGACCACGAGAATCTCGCCGCCGGCGCCTGCGGCCTCGGCCGCCGCCCGCGCAGCCGCGGCCCGGCCGGGGTGGAACGGCAGGTCGAAAATCAGGTCATAGATCGGCGCCCAGCGGCTGTAAGCCGCCTCAGCCGTATGTCCCGCATAAGCGTGTGTCGCGTTGATCGGATTCATCGTCGGGGCCTCCCGACAAGCTCGCCCCTGCCTGCGCCCTCGCCCAGACTCTTCCAACACAGTATAGCACGAACCTGCGCCACGGCGACGGGGCCGGGCCGGCAAAAACGGGGCGACATCGAGGGATCCACTCATGATTGACCATATCGGCCTTGCCGTCTCCGACATGGAGCGATCGAAAGCTTTCTATTCAAACGCCCTGAAGCCCCTGGGGATTGGGGTTGTCATGGAGGTTTCGGCGGAGGAGACGGGCGGCGACGCCCATGCCGGATTCGGCAAGGACAACAAGGCCTTCTTCTGGATCGGCACGGGAAGCAAGCCCAAGGGCGGCGCGCATGTCGCGTTCACGGCGCAAACGCGCGCGGAGGTCGATTCGTTCTACCGCGCGGCTTTGGCCGCCGGCGGACGGGACAATGGCGCGCCTGGCCCGAGGCCCCATTACCATAAGCATTACTACGGCGCCTTCGTGCTCGATCCAGACGGCCACAACATCGAGGCGGTGTGCCATCGGCCGGAATAACGGCTCGCAATCATAGGAGCGCATGGGCCGCGTAGGCGGCGAGAACGACAAAGACGAACAGGTCGCTCGCCATGGCGACGGTTTCATTGAGGCTGCGGCCGGTCTCCAGGGCGTGCCGGAAGCCGGCAGTGGCGTAGAAGATCGCGGCCGCGAGCGCGATCGGCAGAATGAAATCCGGGCGCCGGAGCGATGCGACGCCGACCGCGCCGAGCGCGAAATTCGCGGCGCCGATCTCGCGAACGAGCGGGAGGGCGTCCGAGCCTTCGATCCTGAAGATCTGCCGGGCCGTGAATTCAGGCTGAAAGAGCTGGCGAACGGCCGCCAGCACGAGCCGGACGCCCGCCGCCCAGAACACGAACCACTTGCCGATAAGCGCCATGAACGGAGCGCCGCCCGGCAGCGCATGCTCGGCGAGGGCGCTTCCCAAAGGAAGCACGAACATGAATAGAGCGACGAGGGCTATGTACATGGGCGAGCGGCGGCGATCGGCCGGGATGAGAAGGGGGGTTATCCGCGCTTGCCGGATGCGGTGGATTTCGGCTTCGGTGCCGCGGCGTTCTTGGCCGCCGGGCGTTTGGGCGCGGCGGGTTTCGCCCTGGCCTTCGCGCTTTCAGAGGCCACGGTCTTGGCCGGAGGTTTCGCCCGCTCGGCCTTGCCCCTCGGCGACGCCTTCGCCGCCGTGCGCGGCCGAGCCGCAGGCTTGCCCTCTCGTTCGGCCAATAGCTCCAAGGCCTGAGACAGCGTGACCGAATCCGGTGCGGTTCCCTTCGGGATGGTGGCGTTGACCTTGCCCCAGTTGACGTAAGCCCCGAACCGCCCGTCGCGCACGGTGACCGGCCCGCCGTCCGGATGCTCGCCGACGAGGCGCCCGAGCACGCCGCCGCCCGCCGCCTTGGCTTTCAGCAGTTCGACCGCTTCATCGAGCGCAAGGCTTGCCGGGTCGGTCCCGCGGGGCAGGGTGGCGTTGATCTTGCCGTGATTGACGTAGGGGCCGAAGCGGCCCTGCTTGACGCTGACCGGGCCGCCCTCCGGATGCTCGCCGAGAACGCGCGCCGCGCCGCCGCCGAACCGCGAGGCGGCGCCGCTCTCCTTGGCGACGATGAGGTCGATCGCCCGATTGGCGCCGATCTCGAGCACGTCGTCGTCCCGGCCAAGGTTGGCGTAGGTCTTGCCGTGCTGCACGTATGAGCCGTAGCGGCCGATGCCGGCGAGAATCGGCTCGCCGCTGGTCGGGTGGCGGGCGACCTCGCGCGGCAGCGCGAGCAGCTTGAGCGCCTTCTCGAGCGTGACGTCGTCGGCGCTCAAGCCCCGCGGCAGCGACGAGCGTTTGGGCTTGTCGCCCTCGCCCTGCTGCACATATTCGCCAAAGCGCCCGGTGCGCAGAGTGATTTCTTCGCCGGTCGAGGGAACCTCGCCCAATACCCGCACGCCCGGCCGGTCGCCCTCGGCGCTCTCGGCGCCGCTCGGCGCGAGCACGCGCGAATACTTGCATTCGGGATAGCGCGAGCAGCCGATGAAGGCGCCGTATTTGCCGAGCTTGAGCGACAATTGCCCCTGGCCGCAGAGCGGACAGAGGCGCGGATCGACGCCGTCGCCGCGGTCGGGAAAAATGTGCGGCCCCAGAAGCTCGTTCAAGCTGTCGAGCACCTGCCTTGTGCCGAGGTCCTTGATGTCGCCGATGGCGCCGGAGAAATCGTTCCAGAAGTCGCGCAACAGCGCCTTCCAGTCGATCTCGCTGTTCGACACGAGGTCGAGCTTCTCTTCGAGGTCGGCGGTGAAATCGTAGCCGACATATTTGGCGAAGAACGATTCGAGGAAGGCGGTCACGAGCCGGCCTTTGTCCTCGGGATGAAGGCGCTTCTTCTCCAGCCGCACATAGGCGCGATCCTTGAGCACGGCGATGGTCGAGGCGTAGGTCGACGGGCGGCCGATGCCGAGCTCCTCCATCCGCTTGACCAGCGTCGCTTCGGTGTAGCGGGGCGGCGGCTCGGTGAAATGCTGGGCGGATTCGATCCGGTCCTTGGCGAGCTTCTCGCCCTCGCGCATCGCCGGCAGACGGGCCTGCTCTTCGTCCTCCTCGTCGTCCCGGCCTTCCTGGTAGAGGGCGAGGAAACCCGGAAAGCGCACGACCTGGCCGGTGGCGCGGAACTCGAGTTTTCGCGCGCCGGCTTGAGCGAGAATATCGACCGTGGTTCGCTCGAGCTCCGCGCTCTCCATCTGGCAGGCGATCGTGCGCGTCCAGATGAGTTCGTAGAGCTTGGCCTGCTCGGGCTCGAGGTGGCGGGCGATATCGCGGGGGCGCCGCGTCATGTCGGTCGGACGGATCGCTTCGTGCGCTTCTTGAGCGTTCTTGGCCTTGGCGGTGTATTTGCGGGGCGCGTTCGGCACGTAGGCGTCGCCGAAATCCTTGGCGATGACGCGCCGCGCGGCCGCGACCGCCTCGGGCGCGAGATCGACGCCGTCGGTGCGCATGTAGGTGATGAGGCCGGCCGCGCCGTCGCCGACGTCGACGCCTTCATAGAGGCGCTGGGCGATCTGCATGGTGC
>Ga0335075_10016974_pt1 | contig 10843 bp, 8 predicted proteins | sample Lox_Sample_24_FD_206723 | JGI IMG/M metagenome (GOLD analysis project Ga0335075, IMG submission 206723) | Soil microbial communities from Loxahatchee National Wildlife Refuge, Florida, United States - Lox_Sample_2.4 | ecosystem: Environmental > Terrestrial > Soil > Wetlands | place: USA: Florida... | reverse complement strand
CCCTGCGCCAGTTCCGGCCAGCTGACGTGCAATTCGTGCTGACCGTCGACAGCGACTCCACGCCCTACCCCGATGCACTTGAGCACATGCTGCGGGCCATGAGCCGGCGCAGGGTCCAGGCCGTGACCGGCTGGCTGCACGTCAGGAACTACGACGACAGCCTGATCGCGCGTGCGGCCGACATCAACATCGGCACGTCATGCGTCATGATGCGCGCCTCCAGGTCGATGCTCGGCGCGCTGGAGACAACCTCCGGCGCGCTGTCGCTGTACCGCTCCGCGATCCTGTACGACAACCTGGCCGAGTACGAGGTCGAATGCGGAACCGGTGATGATCGCTGGCTGACAATGCGGGCATTGCTGCGCGGCGAGGTAATCGGGGTGAACCAGGCGCGCGTCGAAACCGACATGCCGGCGACTTTGCTTGGCACCTCCCGCCAGCGACTGCGCTGGGCCAGGTCGTGGTGGTGGATGCTGCCGTTCGCCTACGCACGGCTTGGGTGGCGGCCGCTGGTATCGCCGACGATCGGGCTGATCCAGCTGCTTGCGGCCCCGGCCATCCTCGTCTGGGGGATCGTGGCGCTGAGCCTGGGCTACCGGTCGCAGCTAGCCCACCCGGAGACGGCGCTGCTGTTCTCGGCGGCATACCTGGTCGTCAAGTACGCGGTGGCGGCACTGTACCTGGCCGGCCGGCAGGGCATGCCCACCCGGCAGAAGCTGCTATCGCTGGCTATCGCGACCCCGGTTGCGATGCTGCTCAGTCTCTTCCTGCTGATGCCGCTCCGTTTCTACGCCCTGGCCAGGCTGCGCGACACCCGCTGGCACACCAGGCAAGTTAAGGCCCATGCCTGATGAGGCGGTCCGACAAGATCACGCTCGCAATCGCGCTGCTCGCGATAGTGCTGATCGCCGGCTTCTACGTGGCTACGCACCGCCCCCGGGCGATTCCCCCGGCGGTGAGCAAGGCGCTGCCTACGACACCTGGACATTACTTCGGTGTCGCCGAGGCCGGCGTCGTGTCTTCCTATCGGCCAGTGGACAAGTTCGCGTCAGCCGTGGGCAGGCAGCCTAACCTCGTGCTCTACTACAGCGCCTGGGGCGATCCGTTCTACCCCTGGCTGCCGGACGACGCGCACGACCACGGGGCCATTCCCTTCGTGCAGCTCGACCCCGGGCGGAGTACTTCGATGCAGGCGGTCGCGGCCGGGAAGTACGACACCTACCTGCGGTCATACGCCCTCGCGGTCCGCGACTTCCGTTACCCGGTGGTAGTCGGCTTCGCGCCGGAGATGAACGGAGACTGGGACTCCTGGGGCTGGCATCACACCAGGCCAGCGGTATGGATCGCTGCCTGGCGCCACGTTTGGACCGTATTCCGCCGAGCGCACGCGACCAACGTGACGTGGATCTGGACGATCAACGCGGGCAGCAAGGGAACCGGCCCGATTGACCAGTGGTGGCCTGGCTCCAAGTACGTCACGTGGATCGGCATCGACGGTTATTACTTCTACTCGGGCAGCGATTTCGGCAACACGTTCACGCCCACGCTGAACGAGGTACATGCGCTCGCGCCGGGCAAGCCGGTGCTGATCTCTGAGACCGGCATCGGCCAGATCGCCGGCCAGGCGGAAAAGATACCGGACCTCTTCGCCGGCATGCGGGCCGCCGGGGTGCTCGGCATGGTCTGGTTCGACGAGAACCAGCACCAAGGCATCTACCACCAGCAATGGAGACTCGAAGGCCACCCGCCGTCCCTGCGGGCCTTCCGCCTCGCGTTGGAGAGATATTTGTGAGATCCCGCGAAGCTGAGCCGACCCGCATTCGGCACCGGCCCGCCTGGCCGCCCCGGAGGCGGGCTGGCCCGCGACTGCGGCCGCTGCCGGTCGCGCTCTCTGTCGTCACAGCAGGCGTCATCGTCGCCGGAGTCAGCGTGGTGCTGGCTCACCAGCCGCGCGCCAGCCAGGACGCTCCGGCCCTTGTCACGACTCCCGACCACTACCTGGGAGTCGCCGAGGCGAACGAGATAGCGTCCTACCGGCCGGTGAGCGAATTCGCGACGACCATCGGCCGCGAGCCGAACATGGTGCTGTATTACACCGCTCTGGGCACCCCGTTCTACGTCCGGCTGGCGCGGGAGGCGAGCGCGCACGGCGCAGTCACCTTCGTGCAGATGAATCCCGGGCGCACCAGCCTTTCCGCCGTAGCGGCCGGCCGCGCTGACAGCTATCTTCGCTCGTTTGCCGACAGCGTGCGCTCATTCGGCGGCCCTGTGGTAATCGGCTTCGCGCCGGAAATGAACGCCAACTGGGACTCCTGGGGCTGGCATCACACCAAGCCGGCGGTATGGATCGCTGCCTGGCGGCACGTGGTGACGCTCTTCCGGCAGGAGCACGCACGCAACGTTACGTGGCTGTGGACCATTAACGCCGACGTACCGGGAGCGACCGGGCCAATTCAGCGTTGGTGGCCGGGATCGGCGTTCGTGGACTGGGTCGGCATCGACGGCTATTACTACTACTCGTCCAGTACGTTTGCGACTGTCTTCAGCCCCACGATCAACAGGGTGCGTGCTCTGACCAGCAAGCCGGTGCTCATCTCCGAGACTGGCATCGGCCAGGTGGCGGGTCAGGCGGCCAAGATGGCCGACCTGTTCGCCGGCATACGCGCCTCGCGCGTCATCGGCTTTGTCTGGTTTGACGAGACTCAGCACGCAGGCATCTATCACCAGGACTGGCGTCTGGAGGGCCACGCGGCCGCCGTCGCGGCATTCCGCCAGGCTCTGTCGATCTACTACCCCGGCCAGTAGTCACCCGAACGCCTCGTGAGCCAGCCGCCGCAAGACGGTATCGCGCTTCAGCGGCCGACGTGGTCCAGCTCGGCCACGTCCTCGTCGGAGAGGGCGAGTCCCGCACCGGCGATGTTCTCGCGCAGGTGCACCAAACGGTGCGCGGCCTCAAGACCTGGGCGCAGACCCACATGGACGTAGTCCTCGCTCGCAGCGAGGACTACGACGCTCGCACCTCCTGACGAGACGCATCCGACCGTCCGATACCGCCACGCCGTCAGCATTGCACCCTCGATTGCGATAAGCCGCTAGCCTGATGACAGGTCCTCCCGCACGGCCAGCCGGAACGCGCTCTCGCCCACCTGGTCGTTCTCCAGTCGCCAGTCCTGGTGATAGATGCCGTTGTCCTGGTCGATGTCAAACCAGACCAGTCCGAGAGTCCCCGCGTTTGCCATGCCGCCGAACAGGTTCAGGATCCCTGGTAGCTGACCGGCGCGCGGCCCGACTGCGGTCTCTGACAGCAGCACCGGCGTCCTCGGCGCGAATCGCCTGATCGTGCGTATCGTCGGCGCGAACACTGTCGCGAACGCGTCGGTCGGCCGGTAGTAGAACCCGTCAAGCCCCACCCAGTCCACGTAGGCCGATCCCGGCCACCACTCTTTGAGGGGGCCCGTGCCAGGCTGATCAGCGGCCACGGTCCAGATCCAGGTGACGTTGTCGGCGCCCTGCTGGTTGAACAGCCGGACCAGATGCCGCCAGGCCTGGACGAAATCGGACGGCCTGGTGTGCCCGTACCCCCACGAGTTTCCTGGCGCGTTCATCTCGTGGCCGAAACCGATCACGACCGCGTGGCCGAATGCGCGCACGCTGTCGGCGTACTGGCGCAGATAGCCGTCGTAGGTCCCGTCCGCGATCGCGTCGACTGACGCATCGGTAGGGTCGATCTGCACGAACGGCGTAATGCCGTGGGCATGCAGCGCGTTGGCGAATCCGGTATCAAACGGCTCAGCCCATCCGCTGTAGTACCCGGCCAGGTTCGGCAGCCGTCCCGCCACCCGACCGAAGGCGGCAATCTGCGAGTAGCTCGACGGCGTTGCCGACTCGAAGACACCCAGGTAGGAACCCTGCCGCGGGGGGAGCTTCGCGTGCACGGCCGACGGGGGTGCAAAGGTGTAGGTGAAGTGGCTGCTCGCAAACGACACTGACAGCGCGGCGACGCCGAGGGACATCAGCATCACGAAGCGGGACTTCATCTGCTGCTCCCGCCCGACAGCAGAACCCGCCCGACTACAGCCATGTTGAGCACGCCGAAGACGAGGAGCACCGCGAACCGAGCGGATCCTGTTGAGCATGTGCGCCAGATCGCGAGCATCACCCACGCCGCCGCAGCGCCTCCGCTCCACCAGGTGACGCCGAGGCGAAACCGCGGCAGTGAACTGCCCGGCGTCCGCGACGGATGCCAGCTCATGTTCTTGCCGCGCGCACCATCCCAGATCGCGAAGACATGCGCCCAGCCGCGGGCAACGCCGAGCGACAATGTTGCTGGCCCGTACGTCGACCGGTGCCAGCACGGATACAGCACGAAGCCGGTGAGCATGGACGGCGCCAGGATGATGAAGTTCCGCAGCTGGACCTCACCCGGCAGGAAGGCGAGCATCACTATCGGGATGAGCGGGCCGTAGAACGTAAGCAGAGCGGTATAGGCGTAGTAGCAGAAGCCGGAGACGTAACTGAGCCGAGCCGGGATGCTCATTCGGATCGACCACAGCCGCCGGGAGAACACGATGCCGACGTTTCCCGAGCACCAGCGGTACTGCTGACGGACGAAGGCGTCGAGGTTGTCGGGGCAGATCCCGGTAGAGAGCACGACGGGCAAGTAGACCAGGGACCAGCCGTCCCTGCGCACGTCAAGGCCGGTGTGGACGTCCTCGGCGTACGGGATCAGCGTCGGTCCGCCGAATGGCTCGAGCGCCGCCCGCCGGTAGACCGCGGACGTGCCCACGCAGATGGCCGCGTCGAACCGGTTCCTGGCGACCTGGATCGACCGGTAGAACACTTCCTGGACAGCCCCGGCGGCATTCTCGATCCAGGTCTGGCCGCCACTTCCGCGGAAGTACTGCGGTGTCTGGACAATCGCGACGGCAGGGTCGTCAAGGTAGGGCAGCGTCTCGGCCAGGAAATCGCTGCGGGGAGCGAAGTCCGCGTCGAAGATGACCAGGTATTCGGCGTTGGTGCGGGCGAACGCATACCGCAGGTTGCCTGCCTTCTTTCCAGCTGGCAGGTCAGGGCGGCGGATGTAGCCGAAGCCGAACTCCGCTGCCATGGCCTGCGCCTCGTCGCTGGCCCCGTCGTCCAGTACATGCGGCAGCGCGATGCCCTGGTAGGCCGCGAGAAGGCCGGACACCGCTGTCCATGTGTTGCGCAGCACTTCGATGGGCTCGCCGCACACCGGCAGGAAGATGTCCAGCGCGGGATACGCCGGCGGCTGCCAGGCCGCAATCCTGGCCTGATGCGCGGCAAGATCGAAATCCCTGCCGGTGAAGTTCACCGGCAGCGTGATGGCCTGGTAGGCCATGTAGGTTCCGGTGAAGATCAGGAAAGGCCACAGCCGGAGGTTAGCGGTCTCGAACCTGAGCTGGCTGATGCACAGACAGCTGGAGCCGATGACCAGGATCGTGAGCAGGTAGCCCAGGTTGCGGTCGATGTAGGTGTACTTCTCATCGTCATCAGGGGGAAGCGGGACGACCAGCCGGGCGGGCGCTCGCCGGCTTCTCGTGACCGCCGTCAGCGCGCTCACAGGTGCGGCTCGTACCGGTAGATAATGTACGTCCCGCCCGCTGGCCCGTAGGGCACGACGGAGACGACCCGGTAAGCGCGGCTCTTGCGCAGGTCAGCGGCGATGCTCTTATCCAGCGATGTGGTGTCGGCGAAATTCAGAGCGACGACTGTGAAGTATCCGTTGGCGATGAACCGCGCGAAGGCCAGCGGGTCGCCGGCGCCGACAACACCAGCCGACGCGCTCGGGCCGCCGGTGCTCGCGCCCGAGGACAGGACAATGTTCCTGGTGCTTGACCAGCGCTTCCACTGGCTCTCGGCGTGGAGGTAGTACTCGGCTGGAGCGGGATCCTCGACCAGGACCGGCCCTGGCGTGCGCGCCAGGATCGGACCGAGTATCTTGACGAAGCTCGAAGAGTCCGGCCATGCGGTCGCGAAAGTTCGCGATTGCTGCATGCCGAGAGCGACAGGGAACGCCAGCCCCACAAGGCAGGCGCCGCATGTCACGGCCTGCATCCATCCCGGACTGGCAGCAGAGATGAGCCTGTCGACCGCGTAGCCCGCTGCCACAGCAGCAAACCAGATGCCGAGATCGTCGTGCTTGTTCAGCGAAGCGAGCGTGTGCAGGGTCGTTTGCTCGGCCGGCGCGATAACCGCAGCGAGCGTCAGCAGGCCGAACAGCAAGGTTCGCGAAGCCCTCTCGCGCGCGAGATAGCTGGCCGCGACACCGCAGAGGGCCAGTACCACGACGACACCTGTCCAGGACCACGCATCGGTCAGTATGGTCAGGACAGGATCGCTCCCGCTGACTCGCTGCACCGTTGTCACGTCAAAGCCATGCAGGTAGGCGCTGCCGCCGATGAGAAGACCGACGGTGAGTACGACGCTCAGGACGGCTAGCAGGATCAGGCTCCGGCCAACCGCGAGACGCCCTCCGGGCCGCGGAAACGCCGTGACCAATGCGAGCAGGATCACGACGGGGTCGTAGATGACGGTGGCATAGGACGTGGCGTTGGCCAGGGCCAGCACGACCGCAGCAATGATCATGCTGCTTGCGGCTTCCTTGCGCCCGCCCGCCCGGACAACCAGCAACACCGAAAGCGCCACCAGGAACGCTGCCATGGCGTCGAACGTCGCAAATGAGCCCAGGTGCAGCGTGGGGCCCGCGATGGCGAACAGGATCGCGGCGAAGAACGCGGCCTGCCGGCCACACAGGCGCCTGGCCGCGAAGTACAGCAGACACGTCGCGCCGAGCATGAATGCCAGGGACAGGATGCGGGCCCCAGTCAGGCCGCCGAGGCTGTCCGCTATGGCACCGAGAGGCGGGAAGAGCACCGGCGCCCCGGAGAAATACGAACCGAACGGCGGGATCGGCGTGCCATGGAGCCAGTGCGACCATTCCAGGTGCCCGGCCCACAGGTACTCCGCCTCATCCTGGAACGCGGTGTCTGCCCGTACGACCCGCAGCGAGAGAACGGTTTGCACGACGAGCACCAGAGCCAGCGGGACGCCGGCCGGAACGAATATGCCCGCGTCCGCCGATTGCTGACGCGATCCCGCTGATTCGTCAGCCTTGGCGGACGCAACCCCGAAGCGGAACGTCGCCTGCCGGGACCTCGGGACGCTGTCCATTGCTCGCACCTGCCTGCAGTATGCCGGCAGGGTCGGGCCCCCCCTCGCCGCCCGGCAACGCTATTCCACAAACTATTACGAAGCGTAGTTACGGCCGATAGAACCGTACGCCACGTACCAGAAGGTACTGTCCGGCACACAATGAGGTGCGGTTTTCAGCAAATTCGTGGGCAGAAGCGCACGAGGGATATTCGTCACTGCCTACCTTGGCATGTTCTGTGGCTATACGCGCGAATTCAATGATGACAATGAGTCAGCTTTTGTACTTGTGAAGTTATCGATCTTGTGGTGCCCTTTTACCTGGGGAGTGGACTTGGACTCTCCAGGGGGGTTTGACCGGATGGAGGACGATAACCTGCCGCTGCGGCGACGCGTACCTGGCGAGGCCAGGTCTGCGCCTGCTGCGTCGAGGCGGCCGGTCCTGTCGGAGGCGCAGCTGCGCCGCATGCAAGCAGCAATAGACGCTGCCAGGGCAGAAGCAGCCGGGCCAGATAGTGACTCGGCGGGTTCGCTCCCGCGCGGCAGCGGGACGCCGACCGCCCGTGCCGCGAGCGCGACGACTGACCGCCCGGCCACCGCAGGCACCGATCGCGAGGCTGCGTCGGCTGGTAGCGCCAAGCCCGGCCACACTGCGGTTTCCTCGTTCATCCGGCGCGCCCGCCGAAGTGCGACGGCGGTTGATGGTGCCGCACATTCGCCTCCGGTCACTAATGAGCGGCCCGAGCTCGCGCCTCCGGAGGCGCCTGCCCGCACCGTGCCCGCCTTCGGATCCCGCGCAGCGGCATCCGCCCAGCCGGACACCCTGCCCAAGCGCAGCCCCAGCCAGCCCGCCGACGACACCCAGCACACCACGCCACTACCGCAGCGCACACCGGCCCGACCAGACACCCTGCCCAAGCGCAGCCCCAGCCAGCCCGCCGACGACACCCAGGACACGGCGCCACTATCTGCTGCTGCCGCGGCTTCGCCGCTACCTGCCGCGACTAAGCGCCCGCTCGCTCAGCCGGCGCGACCCGCTGATCCGGCCACACCCGGGAAGCCGGCCCCGGCCGGTGATGCGCCGACTGCGGTCAACGGCGGCGGCACGACCGCCACGCCTTCCCGCCAGCTCCGTTCGCCCGACCAGCGAGAGCGCGCGAGCACCGCGCCTACGGCGGCCCCGGCGGGAACTGCCCCGCTGACACCGTCAGCAGCGCGGCTCCGCGCGCCCTACGGTCGCCGGCGGCTGATCACCACGGTGCGCGTGACCGCAGCGACTGTTGTCCTGGTTACGCTCGGAGCTTCCGCGGCCTTCCTGCTGCATAGCGCGCCGCGCGCGGCTGGTGCGCGCAGGACGCCGACAGTTCTGCAGCGGCAGGAGGACGCCAACCGGAGCAGGGCCGCAGCGTGGGTAAGTCAGCAGATCAGCCCGAGTACGGTCGTCGCGTGCGATGCGGCGATGTGCCAGGCGCTCAGGGAGCGCGGCTTCCCGGCGGGCAACCTCAGGCTGCTGCAGAAATCATCGGCGTACCCGCTGACCTCGCAAGTGGTGGTCGAGACTGCCGAGGTGCGCGGCATATTCGGGAGCAGTCTCGACGCACAGGTCGCTCCCGACGTGATCACGACTATCGGCGCAGGCAGCGCGATCGTCGTAATCAGGGTGATCGCCCAGCACGGCGTAGCCGCCTACGAGCGCGAGCTTGATTCCGACGTGTCGGTCCGCAAGCGCACCGGGATGGCGCTTCTCGGCGGCGCGCGGATCACGACACGTGCGGTCGCTCGTCAGCAACTGGCCGACGGCGACGTCGATACCCGGCTGCTGTATGCCATCACGGCGCTAGCCGCGGTCGAGCCGATCGACGTTCTCAACTTCAGCAGCTTCGCGACTGACCCGAGCGTTGGCCTGCCGCTGCGGTACGCGGACTTGGCCGAACAGGACAGGGCAGCACACCAGAGCCGCACTGCGTACGTGAACTCGCTGGTCAAGGTCCTGAACGGCATCAGGGCCCCGTTCGGTCCGATCCGGAGCCAGACAGTCAAACTCTCCGGCAAGTATGTGCTGCGCATCGAGGTCAGCGCACCGAGCCCGCTCGGCCTGCTAGGGACGGGACGTTAGTAGCCGCCGCCCGGTCTGTCAGCTTGCCGTCACTGCCGGCAGCCACGGCGGGCGCCGGGCCTCGAAGGCCGTGATCGCCTCGTCATGCCGCAATGTGAGCCCGATGTCGTCCAGGCCCTCGAGCAGCCGCCACTGAGCGTAGTCGGCGAGCTCGAACGGTTCGGTCACATCGCCCACCGAGACGGTCCGCGCCGCCACGTCAACCACGACCTCAGCATCGGGCGCCGCGGTCAGCGCGGCACCGAGCCGGGCGGCCGCTTCCTCGGTGACCTGCGCCGGCACCAGGCCGGAGCTGATGGCGTTGCCGCGGAAGATGTCCGCAAAGCTGGGCGCCACCACAGCCTGGAAGCCAAAGTCCTGCAGCGCCCAGACCGCGTGCTCGCGGGACGAGCCGCAGCCGAAGTTGGGTCCCGACAGCAGCACCCGTGCCTGGTCGGCTCCTGGCTGGTTCAGCGGGAAGTCCGGGTCGGCGCGCCAGGCCTCGAACAGGCCCGCGCCGAAGCCGGTCCGCTCAACCCGCTTCAGCCAGGCCGCCGGGATGATCTGATCGGTGTCCACGTCGCTACGCTGGACTGCCACGCAGCGACCGATCACTTGCTTCAATCCGCTCATCGAAGGTCCCCGTTCCCCTATAGGTCTGTCGGAGTGGCGAAGTGCCCGGCTACTGCCGTAGCGGCAGCGACAGCGGGCGAGACTAGATGAGTGCGGCCGCCGGGCCCCTGACGGCCTTCGAAGTTGCGGTTGCTCGTCGAGGCCGAGCGCTCGCCGGGCGCGAGGATGTCGCCGTTCATGCCCAGGCACATCGAGCATCCTGCCGACCGCCACTCGAAACCCGCTTGGGTGAAGTGCTTGTCCAGCCCTTCTTCCTCGGCCTGCGCCTTGACCAGCGCCGAGCCGGGAACGACGAGCGCTCGCACGCCGTCGTGCACTTTCCTGCCGCGGATCACCTCCGCGGCCGCGCGCAAGTCCTCGAGCCGGCCATTGGTGCACGAGCCGATGAAGACGGCATCGACGGAGATATTCCTGATCGCAGTGCCCGGCTTGAGGTTCATGTAGGTCAGCGCCCGCTCGGCTGCCTGGCGCGCAGCCGGCGTGGCCGCCGCTTCAGGCTCCGGCACAACGTCGTCGATCGAAACCGACTGGGCCGGCGTGGTTCCCCAGGTGACCGCGGGCCGCAGGCTGCTGGCGTCGATCCGGATCTCATTGTCGAATTCCGCGCCGTCGGCGGTGACCAGCGAGCGCCACTCGTCCAGTGCTCGCTCGAATGCCGCGCCCTTGGGGGCATGCTGGCGGCCCTCAAGGTAGGCGAAGGTGGTGTCGTCCGGCGCGATCATCCCCGCACGGGCGCCGCCCTCGATGGACATGTTGCAGACTGTCATCCGGCCTTCCATCGACAGGGCGCGGATCGCGTCACCCCGGTACTCGATGACCGAGCCGGCACCGCCGCCGACACCGAGCGCCCGGATAATGCCGAGCACCAGGTCCTTCGCCGTGCACGCGGCTGGCAGGTCGCCCTCGACCGTGATGGCCATCGCCTTTGGCTTGGCCTGCCTGAGG
>Ga0335075_10016973_pt1 | contig 10843 bp, 12 predicted proteins | sample Lox_Sample_24_FD_206723 | JGI IMG/M metagenome (GOLD analysis project Ga0335075, IMG submission 206723) | Soil microbial communities from Loxahatchee National Wildlife Refuge, Florida, United States - Lox_Sample_2.4 | ecosystem: Environmental > Terrestrial > Soil > Wetlands | place: USA... | reverse complement strand
AATCATGGTCCATGCCGCGTCACGCGAATGTCGCCGCTTCATCCGCTTCAGGATCATGTCGTTTGCTGATTGCAACGAAAGATGCAGGTGCGGCATGAGCCGCTCCTCTTCTCCGATCAGCCGCCACAATTCGGCATCGATCTCCGCCGGATCGAGCGAGGAAAGGCGCAGGCGGGAAAGCTCCGGCACGGCGGCAAGCACCTGCCGCACCAGGGCGCCGAGCGTGGTTGGGCCCGGCAGGTCGGCGCCATAGGCCGTGAGATCGACCCCCGTCAGCACCACCTCGCGAAACCCCGCCGCGACCAGCGCGCGAATGTCCGCGACCACCTGTTCGATCGGGCGGCTCGCGCTCGGGCCGCGGCCATAGGGAATGATGCAGAACGTGCAGCGATGATCGCACCCCTGCTGCACCGGCACGAACGCCCGCACGCGGGAGCCGAAATCCGGCAGTGCCGCCGCCGTGCCGCCCGCTTCGGCCGCGTTGCCCCAGCTTGCCGCGGCCAGCTTCGCCCGGTTGTCGAGCACGCGCGCCACACCCGGCAGGCCGGCCCAGCGGTCCGGCTCGATGGCCGCCGCGCAGCCGGTCACCACGATGGCAGCCCCCGGCTGCTCGCGCACGGTCCTGCGAATCGCCTGGCGGGCTTGCCGTTCCGCCTCTTCGGTCACGGCGCAGGTGTTGACAATCACCGTCTCCGCATGCCCGCCGGCCTCGGCGGCACGGCGCATCACCGCGCTCTCGTAAGCGTTGAGCCGGCAGCCGAAGGTGAGGACGGAGACGGTCATCGCGGATAGGTGTCGAGTTCGATCTCGCCCTCGAACGCCACCACGGTCGGGCCCCGCATCAGCACATGTCCGTCCGCACGCCACTCGATCTCGAGCATCCCCCCATCCATCACCAGTTCGGCCCGTCGCCCGGTAAGGTTGCGACGGCTTGCATTGACCAGAGCCGCACAGGCACCCGAACCGCAGGCCTCCGTCAGTCCGGCGCCGCGTTCCCAGACCCTGAGCCGCAAACGATTCGGCGCCAGAAGACTCGCGAAGCCCACATTGACACGCTCGGGAAAAAGCGGATCGCATTCGACTTTGGGGCCGATGCCTGCGGCATCGACAGCCTCTGCATCCGGCACGAAGAATGTGACGTGCGGGTTGCCCATCGACACGGCGGCCGGCGCGGCGGGCCACCCGGCACCGATCGGCAAGGTCAACGTCTCCAGGGGCCTGGCCAGCGGAATTTCCTCCCACCGCCACACTGGCCTGCCCATATCGACCTCGACCTTCCCGTTTTCCTGGATCGTCGCCGGCAACAACCCCGACACCGTCTCGATCACGAAGCTCCGTTTGCCATCCTCCCGGGCCAGCAGGCTCGCGATGCAGCGGGTGGCGTTGCCGCACGCCTCCGCCTCCGAGCCATCGGCATTGCGGATGCGCATGAAGGCATCCGCCCGCGCCGACGGTTCGATGGAGATCACCTGGTCGCAACCGATCCCGTGATGGCGGTCGGCGATCGCCGCCGCCAATATCGCCGTCAAGCCGAGCGGTTCGTGGCGTTCGTCGAACACCGCGAAATCGTTTCCGGCTCCATGCATCTTCACGAAGGAGGTGCGCATCGGCACATGGATAGCCAAAGCCGCGCCCGCCGCGAAGCCCGCCTGAGCCCTTGCAGCCCCAACGTCCCGCCGCTATAGAGCCGCCTCCCGCGCGCCCGGGCCCGTTTGGGGCATGCCCGGCCGCGGCCGCTGGTTGGTGTCCTGCCCCCGAAGTTCGTCGCCTTTCGCGACGGACGAAGGGGATCAGCAGGCCACCGAAAACAAAGGGCTGCCAGCGAGCAACGAAGGAGAACGAAATGCCCAAGCTGAAGACGAAGGCTTCCGTCAAGAAGCGCTTCAAGATGACGGCCACCGGCAAAGTGCTCTCCGGGCCGCGGGGCAAGCGGCACAACCTGATGGCCCGCACCCAGAAGGCCAAGCGCAGCGCACGCGGCTTCCAGGTGCTGGAACCCCAGGACGCACGCACCGTGCGTCAATGGGCCCCTTACGGCCTGCGTTGAAGGGAGAGAGCCATGGCCAGGGTAAAGCGGGGTGTCACGACCCACGCACGACACAAGAAGGTGTTGGCGCAATCGAAGGGCTATGTCGGCCGCTCCTCCACCAATTACCGGATCGCGCTCGAGCGCCTGGAGAAGGGGCTGCAATATGCCTATCGCGACCGGCGCAACCGCAAGCGCGATTTCCGTTCCCTCTGGATCGAGCGCATCAACGCGGCGGCGCGCGCGCACGGACTTCCCTATTCGCGCTTCATCGCCGGGCTGAAAAAGGCCGGCATCGAGCTTGACCGGAAAGTCCTGGCCGCCATCGCCTATGACGATGCCGCCGCCTTTGCCGAGATCGCCAAAGAGGTCAAGGCCGCCCTCGGCTAACCGAACCGTGCGCTGCTCTCCACCGTGACCGACGATCTCTCGGCACTCGGCAGGGATTCCTTCGCCGCCATCGAAGCAGCCGACGACCTCGCCGCGCTGGAAGCGGTCCGGGTCGCCATCCTCGGCCGCCAGGGCCGGCTGACCGGCCTGCTGCGCGCTCTTGGCGAGGTTCCCGAGGATGCGCGGCGCGCGCGCGGCCAGGCGCTGAACCGCCTGAAGGACGAAATCGCCGGCGCCATCGCCGGCCGGCGTGCCATCCTGGAAGGGGCCGCCCTCGATGCCGGGATGGCCGCCGAGAAGATCGACATCACCCTGCCGCCGCGGCCCTCGCCCATGGGCCTCATCCATCCGATCAGCCGCACGATCGGCGAGATCGTCGCCATCTTCGGCGCGCTCGGCTTCCGCGTGGTGGAGGGGCCGGACATCGAGGATGACTGGCACAATTTCGGCGCCCTCAACATCCCCGCGCATCATCCGGCGCGGCAGGAGATGGATACGTTCTACCTTCCCGCCCGCGGCACGAACGCGCGCCGGGTGCTGCGCACGCACACTTCGCCGGGCCAGATCCGCACCATGACCGCGGCCCCGCCGCCTTATCGCGTGATCGTCCCGGGCCGCACCTATCGCGCCGATCATGACGCCACGCACAGCCCGATGTTCCATCAGTGCGAGGGGCTGGCGATCGACAAGGCGATCACGCTCGGCCATCTCAAGGGCTGCCTGATTGATTTCCTGCGCGCCTTCTTCGAGAAACCCGAGCTTCCGGTCCGCTTCCGCGCCAGCTACTTCCCCTTCACCGAGCCTTCGATGGAGGTCGACATCGGCTGGAACCGCCAGACCGGCGAACTCGGTGCCGGCGGTGACTGGCTCGAAATACTCGGCAGCGGCATGGTGCATCCGCGCGTGCTCGCCAACTGCGGCGTCGATCCGGGTGAGTGGCAGGGCTTCGCCTTCGGCATGGGCATCGAGCGGATCACCATGCTGAAACAGGGCATCACGGACCTGCGCCCGTTCTTCGAAAGCGATGTCCGCTGGCTTCGCCACTACGGATTTTCGCCGCTCCGGCCCCCGATCCTGCATGAGGGGCTGGGGATATGAAATTCTCGTTCGCCTGGCTTCGCACCCATATCGAGACCGCCGCGCCGCTCGCAGCGATCGTTGAAACGCTCTCCGCGATCGGTCTCGAGGTCGAAGCGGTGACGGACCGCAGTTCCGAGCTCGCCCCGTTCCGCATCGCCGAGGTGCTCGCGGCTGAGCCGCACCCGAACGCCGAACGTCTCAGGCTGTGCCAGGTCGAGACCGGTTGCGGAATTGTCTCCGTCGTCTGCGGTGCCCCCAACGCGCACGCCGGTATGAAAGCGGTCTTCGCTCCGCCCGGCAGCCTCATTCCCGCCACCGGCCAGCGCCTCACGGCGAGCCGTATCCGCGGCATCGAGAGCGCGGGCATGCTGCTCTCCGAGCGCGAGATGCGGCTCGGAGAGGATCACGACGGCATCGTCGAGCTTCCTCCGCACGCGCCGGTCGGTGCGCCGTACGCAAGCTGGGCGGGCCTCGACGATCCCGTGATCGAGATCGCCGTCACGCCCAATCGCGGCGATGCGCTTTCCGTGCGTGGCATCGCGCGCGATCTCGCCGCGGCCGGGCTCGGCCGGCTCCTGCCCCGCTCGGCAATCCCGGTTCCCTCGCATGGGCCAAGCCCGCTGGCCTGGGAAACCGCTTGGCCCGAGGCCTGTCCCTTCGTGCTCGGCCGCACGGTGCGCGGGGTGCGGAACGGCCCCGCCCCGCGCTGGCTCGCCCGGCGGCTCGAAGCGATCGGGCTCCGCCCGATCAATGCGCTGGTCGATATCACGAATTTCTTCACCTTCGACCTCGGTCGGCCGTTGCATGTCTTCGACGTCGCGAAGGTCGGCGGTCCGGTCCTCACCATGCGCCGCGGTGCCGGGGAAACGTTCCGCGCGCTCAACGGGCGCGACGTGACGGCCGGCCCCGAGGACTGCGTGATCGCTGATGCCTCGAGCGTCGTTTCACTCGCCGGAATCGTCGGCGGCGAGGCAACCGGTTGCGATACCGGAACGGACTGCGTCTTCCTCGAATGTGCGCTCTTCGACCCGGTCCGCGTCGCCGACACCGGAAGGCGGCTCGGCATTCTCTCCGACGCGCGAGCCCGCTTCGAGCGCGGAATTGACACCGCGCTGATGCCGGATGCCGTGGAAGCCGCGACCCGGATGATTCTTGAGCTCTGCGGCGGCGAGCCAAGCGTGGTGGTTGCCGCGGGCGCCGCGCCACCCTGGCGGCGCACCGCGCGCCTCCGCTTCTCCCGCCTCGCCGATCTCGGCGGGCTCGCCGTGCCGCCGGCGGAGGCGATCGGCGTCCTCGAGAGGCTTGGCTTCACGCCCGAGCACCAGGACGCAACCAGCGTCACGCTCGCCGTTCCGCCCTGGCGCAACGACATCGCCGCGCGCCTCAGCCTCGATCTCTCCTCGGAGCTTTCACCGGCTGAGAGAGAACGCATGCGCGCGTCGGCCGCCGCTGTCGAACCCGAGGTTGACCTCGTCGAGGAGGTGCTGCGCATCCGCGGCCTCGATTCCGTCCCCCCGGTCTCTCTTCCCGCACTCGCCGCCGTCCCCGCCGCATCGCTTCCGCCCGCCTCGGCGCGGATCGAGCAGGTGCGCCGCCTGCTCGCCGCGCGCGGGCTCATCGAATGCGTCGGTTTCAGTTTCCTGGCCGCGCGCCAAGCGGCGCTGTTCGGTCCCGCTTCCGAAAGCCTCCGGCTCGAAAACCCGATCGCCGCCGATCTCGACCAGATGCGCCCCACCCCGCTCGCCTCGCTCGCTTTGACCACCGCCCGAAACGCGGCGCGCGGTTTTTCCGATCTCGCTCTCTTCGAGATCGGCCCCGGCTTCGCCGAGGATGCGCCCGAGGGTCAGCTTCTGATCGCCGCCGGCCTCCGCACCGGCAGCACCGCCCGAAGCTGGATTGAACCGGCCCGCCCCGCCGACGCCTTCGACGCCAAGGCCGACGCGCTTGCCATCCTCGCCGCCCTCGGCGTGCCCGGCGAAGCGCTGACGCTCACCGCATCCGCGCCCGCGTATTTCCATCCCGGTCGTTCCGGGCTGATCTCGCAGGGTCCGAAGCTCGTGCTGGGCCGCTTCGGCGAACTCCATCCGCGCATCCTGGCCGCGCTCGACCTGCCGCGCCCCGCCGTCGCCTTCGAGATTTTCCTCGATTGCGTTCCCGAACAACGCCGCCGCACCCGCCGTGCCCCGCCCGCCCTTTCTCCCTTCCAGCCCCTGGCGCGCGATTTCGCCTTCATCCTCGACAATGACATCCCCGCTGAGCAGGTCCTGCGCGCCGCCCGAGGCGCGGAGCGGAACCTCGTCACCGCCGTCACCCTCTTCGACGTGTTCGCCGGGGCCGGCCTCGGAGCCGGCAAGAAGTCATTGGCAATCCAGGTGATTTTCCAGCCGCGCGAGCGCACCCTGACGGACGCCGAAATCGAATCCGCCAGCCAGAAGGTGATCGCCGCCGTGGTCAAGGCGACAGGCGCCCGCCTTCGCGGCTGACAATGCGGGTAAAATTCCCTATCCGTTCCGCATGACCGATACCCCGATCGCGCAGATCCGCAACTTCGCGATCATCGCGCACATCGACCACGGCAAATCGACGCTCGCCGATCGCCTCATCCAGGCAACCGGGGCGCTGCCCGAGCGCGAGATGACGAGCCAGGTTCTCGACAGCATGGAGCTTGAACGCGAACGCGGCATCACCATCAAGGCGCAGACCGTCCGCCTTTCCTATCGCGCTGCCGACGGCCTGACCTATGCGCTCAATCTCATGGACACGCCGGGCCATGTCGATTTCGCCTACGAGGTCAGCCGCAGCCTCGCCGCCTGCGAGGGTTCGCTCCTGGTCGTCGACGCATCCCAAGGCGTGGAGGCGCAGACTCTCGCCAATGTCTATCAGGCGATCGAGGCCGGGCACGAAATCATTCCCGTCCTCAACAAGATCGACCTGCCGGCCGCGGAACCCGAGAAGGTGCGTCGGCAGATCGAGGAGGTGATCGGGCTCGACGCCTCCGGCGCCATCGAGATCAGCGCCAAGACCGGCCTCAATATCGGGGCTGTCCTGGAAGCCCTGGTGACGCGCCTGCCGCCGCCCCGGGGTGACGCCGCCGGACCGCTCGCCGCCCTTCTCGTCGATAGCTGGTACGATCCCTACCTCGGCGTCGTCATCCTGCTGCGTGTCAAGAACGGCCGGCTCCGGCACGGCCAGCGCATCCGGATGATGTCGACCGGCGCCGTGCACACCGTCGAGCGGATCGGTGTCTTCACCCCGAAGATGCAGCCGACCGACGATCTGGCACCGGGTGAGATCGGCTTCATTACCGCCGCCATCAAGACGGTCGCCGATTGCCGGATCGGCGATACCATCACCGACGACCGCCACCCCGCCGCATCGCCGCTGCCGGGCTTCAAGCCCTCGGTTCCCGTCGTCTGGTGCGGGCTTTATCCGGCCAATGCCGACGACTTTGAGAAGCTCCGCGAAAGCCTCGCCAAGCTTCGCCTCAACGATGCGAGCTTCCATTACGAGCCGGAAACGTCAGCCGCGCTCGGCTTCGGATTCCGCTGCGGCTTTCTCGGCCTTTTGCATCTCGAGATCGTCCAGGAAAGGTTGCACCGCGAGTTCGATCTGGATCTCGTCGCAACCGCGCCCTCGGTGGTCTATCGCCTGCACGTCACCAACGGCACCGTCAAGGAGTTGCACAACCCGGCCGACTGGCCCGACCCCGTGACGATCGAGCATATCGAGGAGCCCTGGATCAAGGCGACCATCCTGGTCCCCGATGAGCATCTCGGCGCCGTGCTCGGGCTCTGCAACGAACGGCGCGGCGAGCAGGTGGATCTCACCTATGTCGGCAACCGCGCGATGGCGGTCTATCGCCTGCCTTTGAACGAGGTCGTGTTCGATTTCTATGATCGGTTGAAATCCGTTTCGCGCGGCTATGCGAGCTTCGATTACCAGATGGACGGTTATGCGCCTGGCGAGCTGGTGCGAATCTCGATCCTCGTCAATGGCGAGCCGGTCGACGCGCTCTCCTTCATCGCGCATCGTTCGGCGGCGGAGGCGCGCGGTCGGGCCATCTGTGCCAGGCTCAAAGAACTCATCCCCCGCCAGCTCTTCAAGGTCGCGATCCAGGCTGCGATCGGCGGGCGGATCATCGCCCGCGAGACGCTCGGCGCGCTGGCGAAGGATGTCACGGCGAAGTGTTATGGCGGAGACATCACGCGCAAGCGGAAACTCTTGGAGAAGCAGAAGGAGGGGAAGAAGCGGATGCGCCAGTTCGGCAAGGTGGAGATCCCGCAATCTGCCTTTCTGGCGGCGCTCAAGATGGACGCCTGATCGTCCGTGTTGGCGTGGACCGGAACCGACCCTAAAATATCGTGCGCTTGCGGAGGGATGGCCGAGCGGCTTAAGGCGCACGCTTGGAAAGCGTGTGTACGTGTCAAGCGTACCGTGGGTTCGAATCCCACTCCCTCCGCCAAATCTACGCCATGGCTTTCCATACCATTCCGCGGCGTCCGACGCTGAGGTCGACTGCGCCACCGTGATTGGAAGTCGTGACGGCCGGGCCGCCGGCGCCGATGGGGAGCCTTGCAAGCTGATGCTGGTATCCTTACTCTTACCTGTAAGAGTAAGGAGGTGCCGGTGCGCATCACATCCAAGGGCCAGGTGACTATTCCCGCGGAAATCCGCGACAGGGCGGGTCTGCTGCCCCATACCGAGGTCGAGTTCGAGTTCGACGGCAAGGTCGTTCGCATCGTCCGCGCAAAGGTCAGCAAGAAGGACGGTCGCGGCGCTCGCCTCGTCGCTCATCTGCGGGGCCGTGGCGACGTCGCGATGAGCACCGACGCAATCATGGCGCTCACCCGCGACGACTGAATGGCGGCGATACTGATCGACGCTAACGTGCTTCTCGACGTCATGACGGAAGACGTGCGCTGGTTCGCGTGGTCGGCGGAAGCCATCGAGCGCGCCGCCGACCGCACTCGCCTTGTCATCAATCCGGTCATTTATGCCGAGGTCTCAATTCGATATTCGCGCATCGAGGATCTCGATGCCGCGTTGCCGAAAACCATGATCGACCGCGAACCCATACCGTACGAAGCCGCGTTTCTCGCCGGCAAGACCTTTCTCGCCTATCGGCGGCGGGGTGGAACGAAAAGCTTGCCGCTGCCGGACTTTTTCATCGGCGCTCACGCGGCCGTCGCCGAATATTCGCTGATGACCAGGGATGCGGCGCGCTACCGGACCTACTTCCCCAAGCTCTCGCTGATCGCCCCGAGCGGAACGTCGGCTTCAGGATAGGGCTATGGCGTAGACATAGCGCTCATCATCGTCGGTCGCGGCCCGGGATGGGGACGCCGTGCTCCGCCTGCCGCGTCGTCGAGACGCGCAAATAGAGGGCGGTCCGCTGCAACACGGTCATGGCCGGGGTCTCCTGGTCAGGTCATCGGCCCAGTCCGCTTGACCGGAACGCACTCGGAAGAGCGGCCCCGGGACATGCGGGAAGGATCGCGAATATCCGACGAAGCGGAACGGCGTATCTCTAGCCCGGAGCATGCTCGGCAGCACGGCGGCTCACCCCTCGCGGGCGGCTCTGGGCGAAACCGCCAGCCCCAGGAACACCAGCACGGCCTGATTGAGTCTCAGGATATCCTCGTCATCCAACCTGCCGACGCGTGCACCAACCTTGGTCTTGGGGACGGTGGTGATCTTATCCACCATCAGGCGGCACGTCGTGCGCAAGCCGTTGCGCTCGCTCGGCTCGACTGGCAGGCGGAACAGAGGTGCTTCGGTTTCGTCAGTGGTGAAGGCGCAGATCGTGATCGAGTCGGTTGCGTCGAAGATGTCGTCCTGAACAATGACGATCGGGCGTGGCTTCCCGGCGTAGTCTTTGCCGCCGGCGACGGTCCAGATGTCGCCGCGCTTCATTCATCGCTCCAATCCGCTACCGCGTCGATGAACGCCTGATCCTCATGGGCATGCGCGCTCGTGGCCACGGCCAACGACTGGCGATGCGCCTCAGAGCGGAAGGACGGGGCGCGCACGTCCGGCACCCAAATCTGGATCGGGCGCAGACCCTGCGCGCGCAGCCGCTCGCGATGTTGCCGCACCTTCGTGCGGGAGGGCCTGGGCTTTGATGCCGGGGCCATGACAATTCTCCGAATGGGTTACATGTAACCTATCATAGGCTGTAGGGTTTGGCCAGTTCCTTTGCCTGAGGCGCTTTTACCCTTTGCATTCCGCGGATGGCGCTCGACGCATCGATATCATTGAGATTTCGACCGGAGGCGCCAGCAGAGGGTGCCCGGTGGGAGTCCAAAAATCTCAATCTCTTCAGAGACGTCCGGTCAGCAGATGGCCGGCCCTCTCCCTTGCCGTCCAATTCTCCACGAGTTCGGAGACGGCAAAAAAATAGGGAATTATCACCTTGACAAAGCGACCCCCATAGGTTGGGATGCGGTATCGCATGGCTTGGTGGGGTTGTGGGACTTGATTGCATTTTCGGTCCATAACTTTCTGTCCGCAATGAGCCTCATCGATCAGGAAGCGGGTTGCTGCGCGATAGTCGCATCAAAGGACCAGGGCGCCGCATTTCCGGCGGAATGGGAAAACCGATTTGTTGGCAATCTAGGCTTCGTGATAAAGAAATGTGAAGAAATCCAATCGGATTCTGGCGCCGATCTCGCTCAGCGTATTATTGAAATGGCGCGACAGAAAATGAGCCTCACGGTAATAAATAATAGTTTATTTAATTTAAAGAGTGTGATTGAAGATGCCGTAAAAAATAGAGCTTTCACTTATATTCCGGACGACGAAAGGAAGAAAATTATTAATGCTCCCGCCCATTGGGCCGGAGCATGGAGTAAGTTTTCTTCGATCCGGCAAGATAGTGAAAGGGCAATCGAGTGCTACGCTCACGGCCTCTATGATGCCTGCGTATTTCAGGCAATGGTGGTCCTGGAGTGTGGGCTTGCTTCGCTGGCGAAGGCTCTGAAGGTCACTCGTGGCGTGAAGGCGTGGGGTACCCTGATTGAGGACATAGAGAAAGCCATAGCCGCTTTCAGCGCAGCGGGGCGATCTACGCCAAAGGGAGCCAAATCACCTACCGCCGCCGCGGCTCGAAAACGTGCCGAACTTGTTACCTTCTATTCCGAAGCGGCGAAGGAGTTCACGTATTTCAAGGACGCTTGGCGAAACCACGTCTCTCACGGTCGGGCACGCTACGAGAAGCAGGACGCCGAGAAAGTCTTGATGGGGTGGACGGCCCCCGCTCCCGGCATCGGAGTGCCTAAAGTGGCTGTTGCTGAACGCCACGAATGAGAGGAGCCGCCCGCCATGGAGATTGCCACAATTGGTCTGGAC
>Ga0335075_10016972_pt1 | contig 10844 bp, 7 predicted proteins | sample Lox_Sample_24_FD_206723 | JGI IMG/M metagenome (GOLD analysis project Ga0335075, IMG submission 206723) | Soil microbial communities from Loxahatchee National Wildlife Refuge, Florida, United States - Lox_Sample_2.4 | ecosystem: Environmental > Terrestrial > Soil > Wetlands | place: USA: Florida... | reverse complement strand
TGCGCGAAGAGATCTTCGGACCTGTCCTCGTGGTCAAGCCGTTTGAGGACCTGGCGGAGGTCGCGCGTGTGGCCAACGACTCGATCTATGGCCTCGGAGCGAGCATCTGGACGCGCAACGTGAGGAGCATATTCACTTTGGCGCCGAAGATCCGGGCCGGAACCGTGTGGGTCAACTGTCACAACATCCTTGATGCTGTCATGCCGTTCGGAGGATACAAACAGTCAGGATGGGGCAGGGAGTTGGGCCGCGAGGCGGTTTACTCGTGCCTCGAAAGCAAGTCGCTTTGCATCAATTACGCGGTGTAACGGCCATACTGAGGGGCGTATGCAAAGCAGATCCAAATCTCAGTTGGGCACGGCTACCCTGATGTTCGGGGCGGCACTTTGCGCGCCCCTCTGGGCTGCGCAGCCGCAACAGACGGACGGAGCCACGAGTCAGACCGCAACCCAGTCGAGTGGGCTTGCTCCAATTGTGATTACGGCGACCAGGCGCAAAACCACTGTTCAGGCCACCCCTATCAGCATCACGGCGGTCACTGCCGCACAGATTGCTTCCCGGGGGATAAAGGACCTGAATAGCGTGATCCAATCGACGCCCGGCCTTGCGATCCGCGACTTGGGAGCTCCCGTGGCTGAGTTCGAGGTTCGCGGGCTGAATTCTCAGGGCGGTAACTCCTCCATGGTGGGCGTGTACTTTGGTGAGATACCGCTGGCTACGGCCTTTAGCTCTCAGTTCGGCAAGGGAGTCGTCGATCCCGGCGTCTATGACCTCGATCGGGTTGAGGTGCTGCGCGGGCCACAGGGGACGCTATATGGGTCAAGCTCCATGGGGGGGACCGTCCGGCTGATTCCCAATGACCCACAGCTCAACACCAGTGCCGCCAATACGGAGGAAGTGGTTTCCGACACCGCCTCCGGCGGCGGCATCAATCACCAAGAAAACGGCATGGTGAATATTCCGTTGGGTGATACCGCTGCCGTGCGCATCGTCGGCTCCTTCACTAATGACAGCGGCTGGGTCCAGCGCCGGGTGATTGAGGACGGCGCCGTCAATGTTGATTCCGGTGTCTATCCAAACGTGCAGCGTCCCAGTAATTTTTATACGGCTCCCCTCCAGGAGGACCTGAGCGGCGTGAACACCTCCTACACCGATTCGATCCGCGCGGAGTTTCTCTGGAAGCCGGTGGATAACCTCACGGTCGAACCGACGTTCTGGTATCAGTTCTCCCAGCTGGCCGCTCCTCCCTCGATCGATGTGAACGGCGACCCCACGCACCCCGAGACGCCGCAGGTCTGGGCTCACTACGAGCCACTTGACACACCCGAGCCGCAATCGAGCAGCCTCAGCTTCGGCAGCCTCAATGTAGTATATCGGTTACCCGATGTTTCTCTGACCTCGGCTACCGGTTATTGGAACCACGACGATCACAGCTTGGAGGATGTCGCAGAGGGATTCGATGCCGCATTGGGACTTCCGGCGTACGACGCGTCTGCCGGCGGCATCGGCAATTCCGTGAGCGACATGGGCCCCGGCCTATTCGAGCAGGACACTACACGGCAGCTCTCAGAGGAGTTTCGTGTCAACTCCAACAGGCCGCTGTCTCTGCCCTTCATCCCGGGAAGCTTCGGCTATGTCGGCGGGTACTTCTACGAGGACATTCATTCGGCAGACGTGATCAACGGGCTGGCTCAGCAAGGCGTACAGGTTTTGGGCGGTCCGGCCATTTTCGTCTCGAGCCAGCCCGAGGACCTGGTGCAGAACGCGGTCTATGGGCATGTGTCCTGGCGACTTTCGCCGCATTTCGAAGTGGCGGCCGGATTTCGGCGCTACTCCTACAGCATGAGCGCATACTCTTACGAATACGGCGCCTTTAGCGCAGGGGCGGCGCTGTGCAATACCTGTCAATATGATTCAACGGCCTCGACAGCGGCCAGCGGTACCATCCCCAGTATGACGTTGACGTACAACATCGACTCGGAGCACATGTTGTACGTAAAGGTCGACAAGGGATTTCGTCTCGGTGGGGTCAGTGGTGACGTCGGGCCGACCCCTGTGGCTCCCGCCAGCAGCACCAACCCGCTGTTGGGGTCCCAGGTTGCCAACGAGTGCGCAGTGCAGGCCAAGATACTCCTCGTGCCGACCTGTAATCCGAATATATTCATCCCGGCACCGGTCACCTTCAAATCCGACTCGGTGTGGAGTTACGAGATCGGCGAAAAGTCCTATTTCTTCGACCATCACATGATTGCGAACCTCGATGGCTACGTGGAGCGATGGGACAGCCCGCAGCTGCCCACCGAGCTGGCGGGATTCGGAATAACGGTCAACGGAGCCGACGCCCTCATCAAGGGCGTCGAGTTCCAGCTGGACACGCTTCTCCCCTGGGGCTTCGAGCTATCGCTGAGTGGCAGCTACGTCGACTCGGAGTTCCTGTCAGACAGCGCCATAACCGGATTCACGAGGGACATGCAGATCCCCGATACGCCGGAGGCGTCGGGTTCCGCGGTCCTACACTGGGTGCACGATCTGACGGATACCCTTTCCCTGTTCGGCTCGATCGAGGGGGACTACACCGGCACGAGGACCGATATTCCCTTCGGGGTGACCGCCACGCTGGATAACATCCAGCAGGTCCTGGTGCGTATGCCGGCCTACACGGTAGGGAATCTGCGCTTCGGAGTCGAGGGCGATCGGTGGACTGCGGCGCTGTTCGTCGACAACTTCATGAACAATCATTCGCTGGTGGACCCGCAGCCCAATGGCGGGCTGCAAACAACAGCGTTTGAGAGGTTTGTCATGCTGCGACCTCTCACTGGGGGTGTCGATATCACGTATCGGTTCGAGTGAGCGAGAGTCGCTTTGCGCGGCTCGCAAGGTCTGGTCTATGATTACAGACACATCGGACGAGCCACGCATGCGCGGGGTCGACGTGACCTATCGTTTCTTCTGAGGGGTGAAGCTGCGGTGGGCGCGCCCGTGCCGGAGCCGAGCTACGTCTGCGGTAGGACGGATTCGCCGCTGATCCACCGGACGGTGGGTGATGTGCTACTACACGCCGCGCGGCAGTGGCCGGATCGCGACGCGATGGTGGTCCGCCATCAAGATGTCCGTCTGACGTACGCGCAGCTCAACGATGAGGTGACGCGGCTCGCGCGCGCCCTGCTGTCGCTTGGACTGCGGCCCGGCGACCGGGTGGGCATCTGGTCGCCGAACAACGTGGAGTGGGTTCTCACCCAGTTCGCGACAGCTCGCGCGGGGCTCATTCTGGTCAACATCAATCCGGCCTATCGGACGGCGGAGCTCGACTACACGCTGCGTTGCGTGGGTTGCCGTGCGCTGGTGTTGGCCCCGTCGTTCAAATCCAGTGATTACCTCGGGATGATCCGCTCGCTGCTGTCCGGGGTGGATCTGAGCGCTGATGCGCGGGTGCGATCCCAAACCTATCCATCATTGCAGTACCTGATTCAGCTGGGTGCGGCTGCCGCAGAAGGCTTTCTCTCGTTCGGCGAGCTGTGTCGGGCGGGTGAGGCCGCCGATCCCGCGCCGCTCGAGGCCGCCGCTCGCAGCCTCGATCCGGACCAGCCGATCAATATCCAGTTTACCAGCGGCACGACGGGATTGCCGAAAGGTGCCACGCTGACTCATTTCAACATCGTCAATAACGGCTTTTTCGTAGGCGAAGGCATGCGCCTCGGTCCTTGCGAGCGGATCTGCATCCCGGTTCCGCTGTACCACTGTTTCGGAATGGTTCTGGGCGTGCTCGCTGCCGTGACGCATGGAGCCGCGATGGTGTTTCCCGCGGAAGGGTTTGATGCTCAGGCCACGCTGGAAGCCACGTTCGCCGAACGCTGTACGGCCCTGTACGGCGTGCCGACGATGTTCATCGCGGAGCTCGATCATCCCCGCTTCGGAGAATTCGACCTCTCTTCGCTGCGTACCGGCATCATGGCCGGCTCTCCCTGCCCGATCGCGGTGATGCGCAGAGTCATCGAGCAGATGCACATGCGCGAAGTCACCATCTGTTACGGTATGACCGAGACGAGTCCGGTGAGCTTCCAGTCGCAGGTGGACGACTCAATCGACAGGCGGGTGTCGACCGTGGGGCGCGTCCATCCACATGTGCAGGTGAAGATCATAGATGGGGAGGGGAGGGTCGTGCCGAGAGGTACGACCGGTGAGCTGTGCACCCGCGGCTACAGCGTCATGCAGGGGTACTGGGACGACCCCGTCCGCACGGACGAGGTCATCGATGCCGCCGGCTGGATGCACACGGGCGATCTTGCTGCACTGGACGAAGACGGCTACTGCAACGTCGTCGGGCGCGTAAAGGATATGATCATCCGAGGTGGCGAGAACATCTATCCTCGGGAAATTGAAGAGTTTCTGTACCGGCACCCCCAGGTGCTCGATGTGGCCGTGGTTGGCATTGCCGACTACAAGTACGGCGAAGAGGTCTGCGCGGTCATTCGTCTGCGCGAAGGGGCGAGCGCTGAGACCCAGGAGATCATTGATTTCTGCCGCGGACAGATTGCGCATTTCAAGGTGCCGCGTTACGTCCGTTTCGTGTCGGCATTTCCGATGACGGTGACCGGTAAGGTGCAAAAGCACCTCCTCCGGCAGCAGATCGAGACAGAGCTCGGGCTTGTCCGCGAGCCGACGGCGTGAGGCAAGGCGGATCATCGATGGCGCTGAGGACAGAAATCGCGATCCTAGGTGCGGGCCCCGCCGCTGTCGCTACCGCCTGTGCGCTTCGCCGGCTCGGCCACGAAGCGTTATTGATCGGAATTTCCCGGAACACGGCGGTCGAAGGAGTCTCCGAGCGCTCCCTGACGCTTCTTCGAGAGTACGGTCTCGCCGCCGCAGCCGACAGTATCTGCGGTCCCGGGGAGCGTGTGGGAACTTGGGCGGGTGTCGATCTTGCGGGCAACACGGAGTACATCGCGGATCGTGCCGAACTCGATCATGCCCTGCTCGCCGATGCCACCGCCAGCGGCGTGCCGATGCGCACGGAACGCGTGATCCGTTATGAGCGTGTTGGAGCTTTGTGGCGGGTGCACACCGAACGAGGCCATGTGGACTGCCGGGTCGTCGTCGATGCGCGGGGGCGACGCGCGCAGCGTGGATCGTGCAAGGGACCCGATCTGATTGCGGTATCTCAGCGCTTCCGAAGCCGGCGCACGGGAAGGGTGCTTACGCGGCTGGCGGCCATCCCCCAGGGATGGTGCTGGCTGGCTGCGGATGGTCGCGGTATGAGCTGGGTGCAGGTGACCTCGTCCGGCAAGGAGCCGTCATTGCGCTCGGGGCTGGAGCAGCATCTGCAGCGGCTTCTCCGGGCTGCGCCGCGGGTGGCCGCGGACCTTTCCGGAGCGACATCGTCAGGCGCTCCCATCGCCCGCGCTGCGACACCCACCCTGTGCACGCATCGGGGCGCTCCAGGCCTCATTCGCGCCGGAGACACTGCGGTAGCGCTCGATCCGCTTTCGGGGCAGGGGATGTATGAAGCGCTGCGGTCGGTAGTGGCTGTGACCGGCGCGGTTCGCGGCTTTTTTTCCGGGGATTGGGACCCGATCGCTCGATTCCTCGATGAAAGGGCCCGCGAGGTCTGGCAGCGAAGAAGCGCTACGGCCGCGCATCATTACGGAGAGCAGGCGGAGCAAACGCCGTCGGCCTTTTGGACCCTGGCGGCCGAGCGTTACCGGTCGATCCATTCGATGCCGTCGACTGCGGCCGGCGCTCGCATCGATTGGCGTCCCGTGCTCAATGACTGTCTCATCGAGCTGCGGCGAGTAGTCATCACCCCGCAAACCCCTCGCGGCGTATGGAAGGTCGACGCCGTCGATCTGCCGCAACTGATCGATTTCGTGGACTCGACCCACACGGTGAATGTCGAGTCTGCGTCGCAGCATCTGTCTTGCCCGCCCGCAGCCGTCGCCCGCGCCCTGCAATGGCTGAGCAGGCAGGGTCTGTTGGGTGAGGCGGCCCGGATCGCAACCGAAGACCGGAGCAGGGTGCCGCGGGCCGTTCCAGATTGAGCTCATCACAGGGGCCAAACCGCATGCATTGCAAAATCTCTTCGGTGCTGTCGCGCTGGACTGCCGCCGTCGCAGTCGCGTGCGGGATACTCGTCGTGCCGCCTCCGGCGATCGGCAGCACCGCGCATACGGGACTGCCGGCTGTGCGGGCCAACTGCTCCGCATGCCACCGCGAAACCACACCGGGGCACTTCGACCGCATCAGCGACGAGCGCAAGACACCCGAGGGCTGGGCGATGACCATTTTCCGGATGCGCCAGGTGCACGGAGTGCAGCTGACCCCCCAGGCGCAGGCCAGCATCATCCGCTATCTCAGCGATGCTCAGGGACTGGCCCCTTCCGAGACGGCCGCAGGCCGCTTCGCCCTCGAGCGGCGTCCGGAGGCGAAAGACCTGCACCTGCCCGGGAACCTACCCGTCATGTGCGGCCGGTGTCACAGCCTGGCGCGCGTCGCGCTGCAGCGGCGCACCGCCGCCGAATGGCTGAAGCTCATCAACATGCACGTGGGGCAGTGGCCGTCTCTCGAGTATCAGGACCGCAGCCGGGATCTGCACTGGTGGCAGATAGCGACGGCGCAGCTACCCGGCGAGCTCGCGCAGCTCTTTCCGCTGGATTCCGCGGCGTGGCGCGACTGGAGTGCCCGCCCCCATGCCGATCTCGCCGGCAAGTGGATCGTCCACGGGAACACGCCGGGCCGAGGCGACTATTATGGAACGGCCGCCATCAGTCGAACCGCCGGGGGTGAGTACAGCGCGCAGTATACGCTGCGCTACTCGAACGGCTCGCAGATCAACGGGTCCTCCACCGCGATCGTGTACACCGGCTATCAGTGGCGCGGAACCGCCACGCTAGGCGGCGAGCTCGTGCGCGAGGTGTATTTCGCCTCGGCGGACGGCTCGCAGATCAGCGGCCGTTGGTTCCGGGCCGATCACTCCGAGATCGGGGGCGACTGGTATGCCGAGCGCGCTACCGGAGCGCCACGCGTCATCGCGGTGATTCCAGAGGCTTTGAAGGTTGGCACGAGCGGGCGGATCACACTGCTTGGATACGACCTGCGGGGACCCGTCAGCTTCGGTGCCGGAACGAGAACTACGGTTCTTGCGCGCACCCCTTATGGGATCAATCTCGAGGTCAGCGTGGATGGCCGCGCGGCTCCGGGCTATCGCGCCGTCAGGGCGGGCGGCGTCGGGCGGGCGGACATGCTGGCGGTCTACCGTAGTGTGGATCGTGTCGCCGTTGAGCCGTCGTTCGCCATCGCGCGGCTCGGTGGCGGGCAACTTGCCCCTGTGGATGCGCAGTTCGAGGCGATCGGCTATGCCGAAGTTACCGAACCGCACGGAAAGAAGAAGAGTGTTCGCCTCGGGCCAGTACACGTGACGTGGACTCTGAAGCCTTTCGACGCTGAGGCCGCTCGCTTGCTCGATGCTCGCTACGCGGGCGTTCTGGATCAGAACGGACGCTTCCTGCCGGCAGAGGCCGGCCCCGACCCGAGGCGCCAGTTCTCGGCCGACAATACCGGCAACTTCTCTATCGTCGGCACGCTTAAGGACGCTGCCGCCCGCACCGTGGCTGGCAAAGCGCATCTCATCGTGACTGTGCAACGCTGGAATAATCCGCCCATCTACTGAGGAGCGCACACCGTGATCCTCGATACCGCGAATGCTCATGTCGTTCCGCTTGCCGGCCGCGCGATGCTGCTGCACGTGCCGACCACAGCGCTTTTCGAGTTGGACGAGCTTGGCGTAGCAGTGCTGAAGCTCGTACAGGCCGACCGGGCGCTCGATGCCGGGCGGATTGCAGTCACGCTGTCCCCTCGATTCCCGGGCGAGCAGGTCGGCGCATTCATCGAAAAACTGGTGCGCCTCGAGGTCCTGCGGGCCGAAGGAGAGGAGCGTCCGATCAATCCTTCCCGCGTTCGTGTCGACACCTATCCTCTGAGCACGATCGTCCTCAATGTCAACACCGGATGCAATCTCGCGTGCCGCTATTGCTACAAGGAGGATCTCGCCGTTCCGGCCAAGGGAAAGCGCATGGGAATGGAAGTGGCGGCGCGCAGCGTCGATCTGCTGCTGTCGCAGGCGGAGCAGCGACCCAAGATCGGGATCGTGTTCTTCGGCGGCGAGCCGCTGACCAACATGACATTGATCCGCCAGGTGGTGGATTACGCCGAGGCACGGGCCGAGAAGCTCGGCAAGACCGTGGACTTTTCACTGACGACCAATGCCACGCTGCTCACGGACGAGCTCATCAGCTACTTCGACGCGCACCGCTTCGGTATCTCGGTCAGCATCGACGGACCACGGGCCGTGCACGACCGCAATCGCCGCACTGTCGGTGATCACGGCACTTACGATGTGATCGCGCGCAAGGTGCGCGTGCTCCTGAGTAATTATCGCTCGAAGCCGGTCGGAGCCCGTGTGACTCTGACCGCCGGGACGACCGAAGTCGAGCTCATCCATGAGCATTTGCGCGATGGGCTCGGCTTTCACGAAGTCGGTTATGCACCCGTTACTGCCTCGGAAAAAGCCGATCACGCGCTGTCCGAGGTGGAGCTCGGCGAAATCCATGCCGGTTTCGAGCGGCTCGGCGAGAAATACCTGGCGGCGGCGATCGCGGGTCGAAACACGGGATTCTCGAATCTGCACCAGCTGATGACCGACCTGCACGAAGGGCGGCGCAAAGCCCTGCCGTGCGGAGCGGGAGTGGGCCTTCTGGCGGTGGACAACCGCGGAGACCTCAACCTCTGCCATCGCTTCACCGGCTCGCAATTGCCGACTTTTGGCAACGTCGAGCAAGGCATCGATTCGGAAAGGCTCGGAGACTTCCTGAGCCGGGCGGCGGACCGGACCGGAACGCATTGCGCGACGTGCCGCATCCGCAATCTTTGCGCCGGCGGCTGCTATCACGAATCCTGGGTGCGCTACGGCGACCCGCATCATCGCACCTACCACTATTGCAATCTGCTCAGGCGCTGGGTCGACTTCGGCATCCGGGTCTATGCCGAGATCAGCGCCCGCAATCCTAAATTCTTCAGCACTCACATTGAGCCGAGGAGGGCCGTATGAGCGGACTCAAATCCATCAATCAGAAGGCCGATCTGCTGCTCGAGGCGGCCCAATCGGGTCACCTCGAGGAGGTCTCCGCGATGGAGACCGTGGCCGGCTGCGCGACCACCTTCGATCCGGGCTGGGAGGTCGACCCGTTCAGCGGCGTGGCCTCTCTCTGTCAGCCGATGGAGGCCGACCTGTACGGATGTTCCGATCCCTGCTGGTGGCCGGCCCAGGTTCCGGACACCATGAACACCTACCCGAGCTGGCAGGAGGGGAAGCCCTCGGCGCAGGACGACTGGCGCGAGCTCGATGCCGTGTTCCCCAACACCAATGCCGTGTTTCCCAAGAAATGAGGCGACCCGCATGCACAGGGCTGATATGCGCGTGAAAATCCTGGCACCGGCCTTGCTCGCCGGCGCATTGCTCGCGTGTGCCGTGATGATGCCGCGCGACGCGGCCGCGCACGACTACCTGGTCACCGGTGCCAAGCCCGACCTGCTGTTCGTGATCGATCCGGTGAAGGCGCAGGTGGTCTCCGAGTTCCATATTCCTGGCGCCAATGACTATGTGAGCATCATCGTGCCGTCATCCGACGGCACGATCGCCTACGTACTTATCAACAAGGCGGAGAGCATCGCTGGGATCGATCTGCGAACCGGCCGCGAGGTCTTCCGTGCAGACCTCTCCTCGCCGGGTGAGCGTGTGCAATGCATGTTTGCATTCGTGGTCACGCCGGACGGGAAGGAGCTGATCGCGTACGAGTACTCGACCCGGCTGGGGATCGATTCCTACACGGTACTGCAGCCCAAATTCGTCGTGTTCAGCACGGCCGGGGGTTTGCATGCCAGACCTCTACGCCAGTTCCCGGCGCCGCGGCGCATCGAGATGCTGCTCGCCAAGCAGGATGGCCGCAGCTTCTATGCGCTGGGGTTCAATCTGTACGAGTATGACCTCGGGACCGGGCGTCTCATCGGAAAGCGGGGCATTCTGAATTGGAATCGGCCGCACCATTCGAGCCCTGACATGCTCGCCTTCTGGCCGGTCACCGAGCCCACCGGGATCTTTGCGAGTCCGCTCTATTCGACCCTGAGCGGACCCGGCACGCCCCGGGGCGGCATTCCGGAAACCTCCCTGATGCTGCTCGATCTGCGCACGGGGCAGCTCCAATACCACGACTTCGAAAGAACCTCCGCCCCGATCTTCTCGGCCGTGCTCAGCCCTGACCGGCACTGGGCGTTCGGCGCCTATACGGCGCTCACCAGGATCGATACACGCCGTTGGGACGTTGCCGGACGGATCAATCTCGCGCACACCTACTACTCGGTCAACATCTCCTCGGATGGCAAGGAGGTGTACGTCGGCGGCGCCATGTGCGACATTGCCATTTACGACAGCGGGACCCTGCAGAAGAAGGGTGACGTTCGGCTCCCGGGGTGCGGCGATCAGGCCCTGGCGACACTGCGGGTGGTCGAGCGCCAGTGACCTCTGCGATGGTTCCAAGGGGGCATATGAGATTTGCCTGGCTGTGGCCGTACATCCGGCGCCATCGGGGCGCGATGCTGGGCGTCATGTCGTTGGCGACTGGCACGTCCGTGCTGGCTGCCGCGCAACCCTATCTCTCCAAGCTTGTGATCGATGACGGCCTCATCGGGAGGCAATTTGGAGCTCTCATCGAGCTGTGCGCAGCCATCGTCGCGCTGGCTGCGTGCGGTTTCGCGTTGGGCGCTCTGAACCGGCTGTTGTATGTCCGGCTCTCAGG
>Ga0335075_10016971_pt1 | contig 10844 bp, 9 predicted proteins | sample Lox_Sample_24_FD_206723 | JGI IMG/M metagenome (GOLD analysis project Ga0335075, IMG submission 206723) | Soil microbial communities from Loxahatchee National Wildlife Refuge, Florida, United States - Lox_Sample_2.4 | ecosystem: Environmental > Terrestrial > Soil > Wetlands | place: USA: Florida... | reverse complement strand
GGTATGCGCCGCCCTCGGCAATGGCGCGCCTCGCGGCTGACTTGCTCGCCACGATCCCGCTGGCGGCCATCAGGTCTGCAACCATGGGCAGGTCAGCGCCCGCCGCGGCACCGCCGCCCGGAAACGCCACGTCCGCGTGCGGCACCTCGGCCACCGCGGCCGCCAGCGTCGCGGCCTCGAGCGCGCGCAGGTCGCCCTGGCCGAACAGCGCCTCGCTGGCCGCCTGCACCCGCTCCAGCTCGGCCGCCCCGTGCACCAGCGTGGTGAGCTCCTCGGCGAGCAGCCGCTGAGCCCGGCGCGCAGCCGGGCGGTCGAGCACCTCGCGCTCCAGCTCCTCGATCTCCGCCCTGGACCGGAACGAGAACGCCCGCAGCAAGCCCGGCATCTCAGCGTCCGCCCGGTTGAGCCACCACTGGTAGAACGCGTACGAGCTCATCAGGTCCTGACTCAGCCAGATGGCATCGCCCTCGGTCTTGCCGTACTTCGTCCCATCCGGCTTGGTGATCAGCGGCGTGGCCAGCGCGTGCACCGTGTCACCGGTGACCCGCCTGATCAGGTCCACGCCCGAGACCAGGTTGCCCCACTGGTCGCTGCCGCCGGTCTGAAGGGTGCAGCCGTACCGGTTGTGCAGCTCGAGGAAGTCGTTGCCCTGAAGGATCTGGTAGCTGAACTCGGTGTAGCTGATACCGGTCGTCTCCAGCCGGGCGCGGACGACCTCGCGGGACAGCATCTGGTTAACCGGAAAGTTTTTGCCGAGGTCGCGAAGGAACTCGATCGCGGACATCGGGCCGGTCCAGTCCAGATTGCTGACCACGGTCGCGCCGGTGTCCCCCGGCGTAAAGTCCAGGAACCGGCTGACCTCGCCGCGGATGAGCTCGACCCACTCGGCGACGAGCTCCCGCGGGTTCAGCACCCGCTCGGCCGACTTGCCGCCGGGGTCGCCGATCAGCCCGGTCGCACCGCCGACAATGGCAATCGGCCGGTGCCCGGCTTGCTGCAGCCGCCGCATCGTCAGCAGCTGCACCAGATTGCCGAGGTGCAGCCCGGGCGCAGTCGGGTCGAACCCGCAGTAAAAGGTGACAATCCCGGTGTCCAGCGCCTTGCGGAGGTCGTCCAGGTCAGTGGACACGGCGATCAGACCGCGCCAGCTCAGGTCATCGATGATGTCGCTCACCGCAACATCGTCCCATCATCGGTGCCGCGGCTGGAAACTGGTTTCGGCCGTGGCGGCCTCGGTTTCAAGGGCCGATATATCGAAACGTGGCCGTCCCCGGCCAGCCAGTACCGCCATGGCCGGTCCACCGCCCGGCTGATCCCGACCCGCGGACCGGTGCGAATGATCTCGTGACCTGCCGCCCGGGCCCGCTGGTCGGCAGCCGACGGCGGGCCGATGCCGAGCGGCGAGCCCGGCGCGCAGACGTCGATGCCGTCCTGGCTGAGATCGATCCCGAGCGCCTGGCACAGCCGCGCCGGGCCGCGGGCGAGGTCCACAGACGGGAGCACCCGCCCGTTCTTCGCCGCGCTGGCGGGAACGCGGCGGCCTGCGCGGCTGCCCGCTCCCGAGCGAGTGCCAGCGCGACTGTTGTCGGCGCGGCCGGTGCCAGCCCGACCGGTGCCAGCCCGACCGGTGCCAGCCCGACCGGTGCCAGCCCGACCGGTGCCAGCCCGACCGGTGCCAGCCCGACCCGAGCTGCTGCCATCGGCGCCAGTGTCATCGGCGCCAGTGTCATCGGCGCCAGTGTCATCGGCGCTCCTCGGCCTGACCTTGGTCGGCTCGGCCATGCCGGTCTCGTGGACCGGGTCGTCCGCTGCCGGGTCGCGCTCCCCCGCCCGCCGGCGGGTGGCCAGGTCAGTGCCGACAATGACCTCGCCCGCTCGCAACAGCACTGCGGTCGGCGTTCCCGGCGGCTGGCAGACGAGGTTGGCGCAGAAATGCATGCCGTAGGTGAAATAGACGTACACGTAACCGGGCGGGCCGAACATGACCGCGTTCCGCGCGGTCCGGCCGCGGTACGAGTGCGAGGCCGGGTCATCGGGTCCCATATAGGCCTCGACCTCGACTAGCCGCACCGCGACGAGGCCAGCGGGGCTGTCGTGCCAGAACATGCAACCGAGCAGGTCAGGCCCGACCTCGGTGGCGGGCCGGTCGAAGAACTCGCGCGGCAGCCGCTCCAATGGGTGGCCGCCCGTCACCGTCGTGGTCCTGGGGCTGAGTGGCTATCGGACACGGACCGAGCGTATCGAGGTCGCGCTGACCGCTGCCCGTCGCTGGGCTGGCAGAGGTTTCAGCTGTCCAGCGCGGGCAGGTCAGACCAGACCATCGTTTCCGGATTGGAAGGAACAGCCGTGAGTGCGAAGAACAAGGCCAAGGACAAGGCCGAGGCAGCGCGAGGCAAGATCAAGAAGGGAACCGGCAAGGCAACCGGTGACCCCGTACTCGAGGCACGGGGCAAGGCCGAGCAGGCGAAGGGCAACCTGAAGCAGGCTGGCGAGAAAGTGAAGGACGCCGCCAGGAAGTGACCCGATTCGCCGGCTGCCGGTCCTGAGCGGCACGGGGGGCGGCACGCAGGGCTGGGTCAGCGAGCGCCCCGGTCGAGATGTTCGGCGCGCGCAGGGCTAGCCGCACGGTCGCCTCCGGCAGCTGGCGCGGTACAACGGGCCGTTCACCGCGATCACGCCAGGCCCGCCCGGGACCGTCACGATGGAGACGCCGCTGGCGCCGATCGCCCAGGACCCCGGCTCGACTCGGATGCCCGCGGCCTCGATCAGCTGTACGGCGCCCAGCCGGGTAGGTCGCACAATCGAGGCGCTCACCCACTGCAGGCCCGTCCAGTGCGCGTCAGCACCGGCCCAGACGCCGATCCGGCCGTCCGGGCTCAGATTCGTGCTGACGTACAGCGGCCGGCGGCCTACCTTCACCGGGACCGGGATCGCTGTCCAGCGCGCCCTGTTCCGGGGTGCACTGTTCCAGTGGAAAAGGTTGCCCTGGCTGGTCTTGCCGCCGGGCGTGGCACACAGAATCCATGCCGTGCCATTGCTGCCCGCCGCGAGCTGAGGCAGCTCGGTGCCAGTCACGATGACCCGCGGGGAGGCGGTAACAGCGGCGTGCGGAGCAGCAATCGGCTGCCAGCCGGATGTTGCCTGCCGCAGCAGCACGAGGTGGCCGCTGCCATCCCCGCCGTGAGCGGGACGTGTTCCAGTCAGCCCGGTCACCCATATCTGGCGTCCGACCGCCGCCAGCCCGGACACCAGGATGCGCAGATGACTGGCGATCCAGCGAGTCCCGTTCCACTGCTCGATGGTGGACGAGCAGTTCCACGGCCAGCTTCGCCTCTTGCAGCCGCCGCTAGTGAGCCACGCGTTCGTGCGGCCGGTCACGGCGGCGAGATTGCTTCCCCAGCGCCCAGCGGGTACTGGCATCCTCTGCCACGATCTGCCATCGAACCTGAACAGCTCACCGTTCCCACCCGCCGTCGTGCCGTCGATCCATACGTTGCCAGCGATCGATGCCATGACCTGACTGGGCCTGAACCCCGGCACCGCCGGCAGCCGGGCCGTGCGCCAGTCTTCGCCGTTCCAGTGCAGCAGGATGGGCACCGCCTGCGGGTATCCGTGGTAGCCGACCACCCAGGCGTCCGTCGCCCTGATCGAGGCGATCCCGGTTAGTTCGGTCTGCACCGTCGGAGTGCTGTAGATGACCCGCCACCGGTTGGAGTTCGACGCCGTCTGCGGAGGCTGCCGACCGGCGGTGATCTCGGGAGACCCTGGGTGGCCTCTGGCGGCGGGAATCGCAGTGCAACCCGTCACGGCGGCGAGCACGACGGCTCCAGCTATTACCAGGCACGGGGCGACCCGTGCTCGCATCGCAACCGCCGTCGCCCGGCCCATGTCGTGCTCCCGCGACCAGCCGCCACGTCGTGCGGCTCCTCACACTCAGACGCATCGCAGCCCAGACCGGCTCCTTGCACTGTCTAGGGTGAACACGTGGAGCCAGCCCACCAGCCGATCGAGACGTTCGGTGCTGCGCTGGAGCGGGAGCCGGCCGCTGGACTGCGCCGTATCCCGCTCGCGGTCCGCCGGGGCGCGGAGACTGTCCCCGCCATCGTGTGGCTGCCGTCTGGCGACGCCGAACCCAGCGGCCTGGTGCTCGTCGGGCACGGGGCAGGGGGGCACAAGGCCGCGCCGATCGTCGAGGGAGTCGCCGGCGCGCTGACCAGGCTCGGCTGCGCGGCACTGTCCATCGACCAGCCCTACCACGGCGACAGGACACCGCCGGACGAGGCCGACCTGTCTGCTGGCGAGCGGCGGGACCGGATGGGCCTGGACGCGTGGCGTGAGCGGAACGCGCGAGCAGTTCCGGAGGGCGTCGCCGACTGGCAGGCGGCGCTCGACGCGGCGCAAGCGCTGTACGAGGTCCGCAACGCCCGGGTGGGCTACTTCGGCCTGTCACTCGGGGCGCGGTACGGCGTGCCGCTGGTGGCGGCCGAGCCCAGGATCTCCGCTGCCGTCCTCGGGCTGTGGGGATATGCCGCCGCGACCGACCCGCCCAGCGTCGCTGAGGCCGCCCGGCAGATCACGATTCCGGTGCTGTTCCTGCTCCAGTGGGACGACGAGCTCTTCCCGCGAGAGGGCGGGCTCGCGCTGTTCGACCTGCTCGCCTCGCGCAGCAAGAGACTGCACGCCAGTCCAGGCCGGCACATGGAGATACCGCCGGCGGAGATCCGGGCCGCGATCCGATTCCTGACCGATGAGCTGAGCCGCAGCCGATGACCTGAGCCGCAGCCGGTGAGCTTCGGCTAGCGGGCCGCCCAGGCTGCCTGCTCGTCTACGTCCTCCTGAAGGCGGACAAGCTGCTCGGCAACCCTGGCCGGCGCCGTGCCGCCGCGACTGGCCCGGGCAGCGATCGCGCCCGGCACGGTCAGAACCTCCCGGATGTCGGGTGTGAGCAGCGGCGAGATCTTCTCCAGGTCCTCGTCGCTGACGTCGCCGAGTTCGCAGTCGTGCACCTGGCACCAGACCACCAGGTGACCGACCACCTCATGCGCTTCACGGAACGGCGTGCCGCGCCGGACCAGCAGCTCGGCCAGATCGGTGGCAAGCGCGTACCCGGCTGATGCGGTGGCCGCGAGCCGCTCGGTGTGGAACCGCAGCGTGCTGACGAGCCCCGCCATGGCGGGCAGGACGGTCAGCACTGTGTCGACCGCGTCGAATACCGGCTCCTTGTCTTCCTGCAGGTCCTTGTCGTAGGCAAGCGGCAGGCCCTTCAGCGCGGCAAGCAGCCCGGTGAGATCGCCGATGAGGCGGCCTGCCTTTCCCCGGGCCAGCTCGGCCACGTCCGGGTTCTTCTTCTGCGGCATGATCGACGAGCCGGTCGCATACGCGTCGTCGATCTCGATCCAGCCGAACTCGTGCGACGACCACAGCACGATCTCCTCGCCGAGCCGGGACAGGTGGACCCCGAGCAGAGCGGCGATGAAGCAGAACTCGGCCGCGAAGTCACGGTCACTTACCGCGTCGATGGAGTTGTCCGCAGCGCTTGCGAACCCGAGCTCGCTGGCGACGGCGTCCGGATCAAGCGGCAGCGACGAGCCGGCCAGCGCGCCCGAGCCGAGCGGACTGACCGCGGCCCTCACGTCCCAGTCACGCAGCCGGCTGGCATCCCTCGCGAACGCCTGCACGTGCGCGAGCAGCTGATGCGCCAGCAGCACGGGCTGTGCATGCTGCAGGTGTGTCATGCCGGGTGCCGGTGTGTCCGCGTACCGGTCCGCCTGGCCGATGAGTGCCAGCTCAAGCTCGGTCAGCCTGGCCGCGATGGTCCGGGCCTGGTCCCGCAGGTACAGCCGAAGATCGGTGGCGATCTGGTCGTTGCGGCTGCGCCCGGCCCGGAGCTTGCCGCCGAGCTGGCCCACGCGCTCGAGCAGCCCGCGCTCGAGCGCGGTGTGCACGTCCTCGTCCTCAGCAGAGGGCCGGAACGTGCCCGCCCGGCAGGCTCGGCCGAGCTCGTCAAGTGCTGCCAGCATGCGGCTGAGCTCGGCACCGGTCAGCAGCCCTGCTCGCTGCAGCACCCTGGCATGCGCGGCCGAGGCGAGCAGGTCGTAGGGGGCCAGCCGCCAGTCGAACTGCACGCTGGTGTTGAGTCTGGCCAGCGCCTCGGCCGGGCCCGACTCGAACCTCGCGCCCCACAGCCGGAGTGCCCCGCCGGCCGACTGCTCAGCTTCCATTACCCGCTGCCTCCATACTCACTTCCTGACTCAGAACGCATGTGACAATAGCGACCGAACCCGGGTACGCCCCGACACTGCGCGACGCCACCCGGTTTGCTGATCGGGAGGTCGACAGTTGACGGTGTCTCGACAGGCAGCCGGGGACGCTGTTCCGGTCATCGCGGTCGCCAGCGGCAAGGGCGGCGTCGGGAAGTCCACCGTCGCAGTGAACCTCGCGCTGGCGCTGACCGCTGCTGGACTGCGCGTCGGTCTGGTGGACGCCGACCTGTACGGCCCGGACGTGCCGCGGATGCTCGGTCTGCGGCGGCGTCAGAACAGCAGGCAGCTGACGGTCTTCAGTGTCAGGGGGACTGCCGCAGCACGGCTGCAGGTGGTCGAGCGACACGGGCTGCAGCTCGCCTCGGCCGCGTTCCTGATGGGCGAGGCTCAGGGCCTCGGGGTCACGGCTGGCATAGCCCAGCTGCTGGTGCGCCGGCTCATCAGCGACACCGCCTGGGATAGCCCGGACTGCCTGGTAGTCGACCTGCCACCGGGAACGGCCGATGTCCAGCAGTTCGTGTTCGAGCTGCCCGGCCGTCCGGTGCACGTGCTGCTCGTCGTGACCCCGCAGGTGATCGCGCACTCCGATGTGCGGCGGCTGCTCGGCGACCTGCGGCGGCATGCGGTCATGCGCAGCAGCGCGGCAATGACCCTCGGCGGAGTCGAGAACTTCAGCGGCCTGGTGTGCGCGCACTGCGGCGAGATCACGCCGATGTTCCCGCCCGCTCCGCCCGAGGAGAGCATCTGGGGCGAGGTCGAGCGCCTTGTCAGCGTGCCATTCAGCCCGCTGGCGGCCGCCGATGCCGACGCCGGGCGCCCGGTGATGCTGACCCGGGCTGTGCCGGAGCAGGTCGCCGCGTTCGAGCTGCTGGCCGTCCGGGTGCAGGAGCGGATGGCAGACTCCGGCCCTGCCGAGTCCGGTTCGGCCGAGTCTGGTTCGGCCGAGTCTGGTTCGGCCGAGTCTGGTTCGGCCGAGTCCGGCTAGCCGCATCCGCGCCAGCGGCCGCGCCTGGCCCGAGCGCTGCCTAACCTGCGACCCTGCGGTCACGATCGGCAGCAATCTTCGCCGGCAGTCCGAAGAGCTCGATGAAGCCCTTGGCCAGCCGCTGGTCGAACATGTCGCCAGTGTCGTAGGTCGCCAGCGAGTAGTCGTACAGCGCCGCCGGGCTGCGCCGGCCGGTCACCACGGCGCGGCCGCCCTGCAGAGTCAGCCGGACCTCGCCGGTCACGTGCCGTGACGCCTCAGTGATGAACGCGTCCAGAGCCTGCTTCAGCGGCGAGAACCAGAGCCCGTCGTATACGAGCTCGGTCCAGCGCTGCTCAGCCTGCCGCTTGAACCTGGCCAGATCACGCTCGGCGCACACACTCTCCAGCTCCGAGTGCGCCGTGATCAGCACGATCGCTCCCGGCGCCTCGTAGATCTCCCGGCTCTTGATGCCGACCAGCCGGTCCTCGACCATGTCGATCCGGCCGATGCCGTGCGCCCCGGCGACACCGTTCAGCTCGCTGATCATCTGCAGCGGTGTCAGCGACTTGCCGTTCAGCGTCACCGGCAGGCCGCTCTCGAATCCGATGACGATCTCCTCCGCGGGCAGGCCGAGGGCAGGGTCGCTGGTGTAGCCGTAGACGTCCGGCTGCGGCGCGTTCCAGATGTCCTCCAGGTGGCCGGTCTCGCAGCTACGGCCCCAGACGTTCTGGTCGATGGAGTACGGCGACCGGGACGTGACGTTGATCGGCAGCCCCTTCTCCGCCGCGAACGCGATCGCCTTGTCCCTGGTCATGCCGGAGTCACGCACCGGAGCCGTGACGCGCACATCTGGTGCCAGGGCGGCCAGCCCGGCCTCGAACCTGACCTGGTCGTTGCCCTTGCCGGTGCAGCCGTGCGCGACCAGGGTGGCGCTGGTCTCGTGAGCGACCCGCGCCAGGTGCCTGACGATCAGCGGCCGGGAAAGCGCGGACACCAGCGGGTAGCGGTCCATGTAGAGCGCGTTGGCCAGCAGCGCCGGCATGCAGTAGTCGGCGGCGAACTCCTCGCGCGCGTCGACCACCTCGGCAGCGACGGCGCCGCAGGCCAGCGCCCTTTCCCGGATCGTCTCCAGGTCTTCCCCGCCCTGGCCGACGTCGACGGCGAGCGCGATGACATCGGCCCCGGTCTGCTCCGCGATCCAGCCGATCGCCACCGACGTGTCGAGTCCGCCGGAGTACGCGAGTACGACTCTCTCCGTCACCGGGGCACCTCCTTATCTGTTAGCTCGGTAACTGCGTCCGTAATAGTGCTGGTCATGACCGGCACCGCGATATCTCGTCTCACTTGCGGCCGGCGGCCGGCCTGGTGCGCTCGGCCAGGCGCAGCAGCGAGGAGGCCAGGTCCTCGCCGCCGGCCGGGTCACGCGAGATGACCAGCACCGTGTCGTCACCTCCGACGGTGCCGAGCACGGACGACCAGCCGGCGTGGTCGATGGCCGAAGCCAGCAGCTGCGCGGCTCCGGCCGGCGTGCGCAGCACCACGAGGTTGCCGCTTGCCTCAGCGCTGACCAGGAACTCAGCCGCGACCCTGGCCAGCCGCATGGACGACTCCGCTGCAGACTGGCTGGCGGGACGGCCCGACTGACCGGCTGCCAGCGCACCGGGCAGCCCGCCGGGCCCGGCCGAGAAGCCTGGCGGCAGCGCATATACCAGCGCGCCGTCCACGCCGCGCAGCCGGACCGCGCCGAGTTCCTCAAGGTCGCGGGAGAGCGTGGCCTGCGTAATCCGCATACCGCACTGGTTGAGCAGTTCGGCCAGCTCCTCCTGGGACCGGACCTGAACCGACTCCTCGCTCAGGATGGCGGCGATCTGAGCGTGTCTGGCCGCCTTGGTCAGCGGGCTGTTCACCGGGTAGCTCCGGGAGCCTGGTCGACTGGCTTGGGCCCGCCTGGCTCGGCACCGCCAAGCAGGAACCACAGCAGGGCCTTCTGCGCGTGCAGCCGGTTCTCGGCCTGATCCCAGACCAGGCTCGCGGGCCCGTCGATCACCTCGGCTGCGATCTCCTCGCCGCGGTGCGCCGGCAGGCAGTGCAGAACCCGGCAGTCAGAGCTGGCTACCGCGAGCTTGGCTGCGTCGAGGCTGTACGCCGACATTGCGCCCGACCTGGTCCGCTCCTGACCCTCGTGCCCCATCGACGTCCACACGTCGGTTGCCAGCACGTCCGCGCCCTCGCATGCCTCCTGCGGATCGGCGCTGACGCTGACCGAGCCGCCAGTCCGCTCCGCGATGGCGGCGGCAACCGCCAGCACATCCGCCGCGGGCCAGTACGCCTCCGGCGCACAGATCCGCACGTGCATCCCGGCTGTCGCGCCGCCGAGAAGGTAGGAGTGCGCCATGTTGAACGAGCCATCGCCCAGGAACGTCAGCGTGAGACCGCCCAGCCGGCCATGCGCCTCCAGGATCGTGAGCAGGTCCGCCAGTACCTGACACGGGTGGTATTTGTCGGTCAGCGCGTTGATCACCGGGACGGTGCTGGCCGCCGCCATCTCCTCGAGGCGCTCCTGGCCCGAGGTGCGCCATACGATCGCAGCGACCTGCCTGGTCAGGACGCGCGCCACGTCGGCGATCGGCTCCCCGCGGCCGTCGTGGGTAGAAGTCGTGTCGATGACCAGCGGGTAGCCCCCGAGCTCCGCGACGCCCACCGCGAACGAGACCCTGGTACGCAGGGATGGCTTGTCGAACAGCACCGCAACTGCGCGCGGCCCGGCCAGCAGGGCGGCCTCGCCCGGCAGCGCCCGGTGCCTGAACTTCCTGGCAACTTCCAGGAGCTCGTGCTGCTCAGCCGGGGACAGGTCGTCGTCGCGGAGGAAGTGCCGTAGCGGCGACTGTGTCAGCGCCTGCGCGTGCCCGTTGCGGCTTGTCCGGAGCGAAGTCTGCTGGCTCATCACGACTCCTGGCCGGCCAGGACAACACTCGCCGCGTCGAGAATGCCAGGGAGCGCAGCAGTGAACGAGTCAGCCTCCTGGCCGGAGAGGATGAGCGGCGGCGCGAGCCGGACGGCGTCCGGCTGGACCGCGTTGACCAGGAAGCCGCGCTGTTGCGCCGTCGCCGCCACCGCGGTAGCAGCCGGGCCGGTGAGCGCGATCGCGAGCCAGAGGCCGCTGCCGCGCACGCCGGTAACGAGCGGGTGCCTGATGCCCTCGATCCCGGCGGCGAGACGCTTCCCGACTTCGGTGGCGTGTGCGAGCAGCCCCTCCTTCTCGATCGTGTCAAGCACCGCAAGCGCGGCTGCGCACGCGACCGGGTTGCCGCCGAAGGTACTGCCGTGGTCGCCCTTGGCCAGCACCGAGCCGTACCGGCCGATGCCGATGCACGCGCCGATCGGCAGCCCGCCGCCGAGGCCCTTGGCCAGCGTCAGCACGTCCGGCGTCACGCCCTCCCGCTGGTGCGCGAACCAGGCACCGGTGCGGCCGATCCCGCTCTGGATCTCGTCAAGCACCAGCAGCGCCCCGGCCGCATCGCACGCAGCGCGCGCAGCCTGCAGGTAGCCGGGCGGCGCCGGGATCACGCCACCCTCGCCGAGGCACGGCTCGAGGAACACCGCCGCGCAGTCCG
>Ga0335075_10016969_pt1 | contig 10845 bp, 9 predicted proteins | sample Lox_Sample_24_FD_206723 | JGI IMG/M metagenome (GOLD analysis project Ga0335075, IMG submission 206723) | Soil microbial communities from Loxahatchee National Wildlife Refuge, Florida, United States - Lox_Sample_2.4 | ecosystem: Environmental > Terrestrial > Soil > Wetlands | place: USA: Florida... | reverse complement strand
CGGTAGCGCGGCGTCCGCCATGACTGCACGCGCGAAGCTGCCAGCGCGGCATCCAGGTCGTACTGCTTGCCGTTTCCCTGAAAGATCCAGTCGGTCATGGTCACGCCCCGCTCGGGCAGATGAGATCAGCGCTTGGGTCCGAGCGCGATCGCCAGGCCTCAGGCGGCTTATGCTGCCACAGTGCATCTGGGCTTGGTCACCGTGGTGGTCAGCGAGTACGACCCGGCCATCAGGTTCTTCGTCGACACACTGGGCTTCGAGCTCGTGGAGGACAGCCCGTCGCTGACCAATGACGGACGGCCGAAACGGTGGGTGGTCGTGCGGCCGCCAGGCTCGGCGACCGGGCTGCTGCTGGCACGGGCTGACGGGCCAGAGCAAGGCGCAGTCGTCGGTAAGCAGGCCGCCGGCCGGGTGGGATTCTTCCTGCATGTTGAAGACTTCGAGGCTGCCTTCACGAGGATGACAGCCGCGGGCGTTCAGTTCGTGCGGCCGCCCCGGACGGAGCCGTACGGCCAGGTCGCCGTGTTCGCCGACATCGTCGGGAACAAGTGGGACCTGATCGGCCCTGCGCCGGTCCCCTCCGGACCAGCCCGGTGACGGCCGCTACTCACGGTCGTCGGCTGCTCGAGCCGCGGCATGTGCAGGTGCTGACCCTGCTGGCGGCAGCCACGTTCTTCCAGGGCTACGAGCTCGAGGTCATCACCGTCGCGCTGCCTCAGGTGCGGCACACCTTCGGTCTGTCCCAGAGCGAAGCCTCGGACTGGCTCGCCCTGCTGGCCATCGGCGCGCTGCCGGCCTTACTGCTGGCCAGGCGTGCCGACCGGCTCGGCCGCCGGCGCATGCTGCTGGTCTCCATCACTGGCCTCACGGTGGCGACCGCCGCGTCAGCGGTAGCGCCGACGATCGTGTTGTTCGCGCTGTGCCAGCTGTGCGCCGGGGCGTTCACTGCCCTCGAGGCCACCCTTACCTGGACAGTGGTCGCCGAGGAGCTGCCCCCTGGCGCCCGCGGTTACGGCTTCGGGGTGCTGGCCACGCTGAGCGCCCTTGGCTCCGGAAGCGCGGCGCTGCTCTGGGCACTCCTGCTAGCGCCGCTCGACCTGTCCTGGCGCTGGCTTTACGCGGCGGCCACGCCCGTGCTGCTGCTGGCGGCGTTCATGCGCCGCCGACTCAAGGAGAGTTCCCGGTTCGAATCGGCCGCATCCGCGGGCCGGCTGGCGGCAAGCTGGCGGTCCATGCTGCGCCCGCCGCACGGCCGCCTGCTGGTCGTGATGTGCGCAGCCTCCGCCTTCGGTGCGCTGCTGACCCAGGCGGCCACGTTCGTCATCGACTTCATGCAGACACAACGGCATCTCTCGCCGTCCGCGGCCAACCTGATCCTGGTCGGTGCCGGAGCGCTTGCACTGCCGGTCCTGGCCGTTGCCGGCAGCATCAGCGACCGGCTGGGCCGCAAGAAGATCGGCTGCAGCTTCCTCGCCCTCGGCGTGGCCGGAGCCTTGTGCTTCTTCTTCCTGGCCCATAGCGCGCTCGGGTTCTTCCTCGCGCTCCTGGTCACCTACGTCGGCCAGTTCGGCGCATGGCCGACGCTGTCTGGCTTCAGCACCGAGCTGTTCCCGACCTCGCAGCGCGCGCTCGCTAGCTCTGCGTCCGGCATCGCCAGCGTGGCAGGGCAGAGCAGCAGCTTCCTGCTGGCAGGCCTGCTGATCGGGCTGACCGGGAGCCTGGCGCACGCCGTCGCCGTTCTGGCGGCCGGTCCGCTGATTGCGCTGGTCCTGATCGCAGTCGGCTTCCCCGAGACAGCCGGCCGTGATATTGACCAGACCTCAGGAGAGCTGGCGAAGATCGATCCGCAGGCCACGACGCCTGCCGCGCCGCGGCCGGAGCTGGATCGCTAACGGGAGGCGCGCGGTCAGTGCGCATTCTCGAAGATGGCCGCGACCCCCTGCCCGCCGCCGACACACATGGTCTCCAGCAGGTAGCGGCCATCGCGGCGGCGCAGCTCGCGCAGCCCGGTGGCGAGGATGCGAGCGCCGGTCGCGCCAATCGGATGGCCGAGGGAAATGCCCGACCCGTTGACGTTGAGCTTGTCCGGGTCGTTCCAGCCCCAGCCAGCCAGCACGGCCAGTACCTGAACCGCGAACGCCTCGTTCAGCTCGACCAGGTCGAGGTCGCCGAAGTCCAGGCCGGTGCGGGCGAACAGCTTGGCCACGGCCGGGACCGGGCCGATGCCCATGGTGGCGGGCTCGCACCCGGCTGCTGCCCAGCCGACCAGGTAGCCGGACGGCTCAAGCCCGAGCGACTCGAGCTGGTCTTCAGCCACTACCAGGCAGGCCGCGGCAGCGTCGTTCTGCTGGCTGGCATTGCCCGCGGTCACCGTGCCGCCTGGCATGATCGGGCGCAGCTTGCTGAGCGACTCCGGCGTCGTGTCCGGCCGGATGCCCTCGTCCCGGCTGACGGTGATGGGCTCGCCCCGCCGCTGGGGTACCTGGACCGGCACCACCTCGTCGTCAAACACGCCCGCGTCCCACGCAGCCGCGGCCCGCTGCTGGCTGCGTGCGGCGTAAGCGTCAGCCTCGTCCCTGGTGAGGCTGAACTGCGTGGCCAGGTTCTCGGCGGTCTCGATCATCCCGGAGATCTTCCCGAACCGCCACTCCGGCTGCGAGCGCTCGCGGCCGCGGTCGATCCGGTCGTACAGCACCGGGCTGCCGGACCTGGTCCCCCATCGCACGCCCGTGGTGTAGTGCTCGGCGTTGCTCATGCTCTCAACGCCGCCGGCCAGGACGACGTCGGCAGCACCGGTCTGCACCATCATCGCGGCGGTGGCCACCGCCTGCAGCCCGCCGCCGCAGCGGCGGTCCAGCTGCAGCCCTGGCACCGCGATCGGCAGCCCGGCGTGCAGCGCCGCCCACCGGCCGACGCACGGCGTCTCCGCGTTCGCATACGACTGGGCGAGGCAGACATCCTCGATGCGTTCCGGGTCGACGCCGGACCGCTCCACGACCGCCGTCACGACGGCGCCGGCCAGGTCCTCCACCGGCAGGGTCCGCAGGCTCCCGCCGAAGGTGCCGACCGGTGTCCGCACCGGCGTCACGATCGCAGCCCGGCGCATGCTCATGCTTCTTCCTCCGATCCCGGCGCGCTCCCGATGAGTCAGCAGGTAACTCAGTAGGACTTCGGGAGGTGCAGGACGTGCTCGCTTATGTAGTTGAGGACCATCTCCTGGCTGACCGGCGCGATTCGCATCAGCCGGGACTCGCGGAAGTACCGCTCCACGTCATACTCGCGAGCGTAGCCGTAGCCGCCCAGCGTCTGCACTGCCGCGTCGGCCGCCTCGAACCCGGCGTCGGCGCATAGCCACTTCGCTGTGTTAGCTTCCCGGCCGCAAGGCTCGCCGCGGTCGTACCTGGCGGCAGCTTCCCTGGCCATCAGCTCCGCCGCGTCCAGCCGCATCGCCGCGGCGGCAAGCGGGAAGGCGATGCCCTGGTTCTGGCCGATTGGCCTGCTGAAGACGACCCGCTCCCGTGCGTACCGGACGGCCCGCCGCAGCGCCGCCCGGCCGATCCCGAGGGCCTCGTGCGCGAGCAGAATGCGCTCCGGGTTGATCCCGTCCAGCAGGTAACTGAACCCCTTGCCTTCCTGGCCCACCAGGGAACTGCCGGGTACCCTCAGGTCGTCGATGAACAGCTCATACGACGGGACGGCGTTCCTGCCCATCTTCGGGATCGCGCGCATCTCGACGCCGCCGCCGGTCAGGTCGACCACGAACATCGACAGCCCGTCCGTCGGCCGCCCGCCCGGCTCCGGCTGGCCGGTGCGAGCCAGCAGCACGGCCCGCTGCGACTGAGCCGCCTTGGTGATCCACACCTTGCGCCCGTTGATGACGTAGTCGTCGCCGTCACGCCGGGCGAAGGTGCGGATTCGGCTGGTATCCGAGCCCGCGTCGGGCTCAGTGATGGCGAAGCACACGTGCAGGCTGCCGTTGGCGGCGGCCGGCAGCAGCTCCGTGCACAGCCGTTCGCCGCCATGCAGCGCGACCAGGTTGAGCCCGAAGATCGTCAGGTGGAACGGGCTGCAGCCGTTCATGCCGGCGCCTGAGGCGGCGATCTCATACAGCAAGGCGGCGGCCGCGGAGATGCCGAGTCCCGCCCCGCCGTACTCCTCCGGGATCGCGATCCCCAGCCAGCCGGCCGAGGCGACGGCGTCGTAGAAATCCCACGGGAACTCGCAGGCCTCGTCGTGCCGGGCCCAGTAGGCGTCGTCGAACCTGGTCGTGAGCTCACGGATAGCCGAGCGCAGCTCGCCGTCCGCCGGTGCCTCGGCCGGCTCCGGCCCCGCGAGGTCTTCGGTCATCAGGTCTCCGCCTTCATCGGCCCGTTCCCGGCTGCATCGTAGTTGACGTCGGGCCACCCGAACTTCGCCGTGCGGGTTGGCGCGCGCGGCTGTACGAGGCGCCGGGATTGCTGCAGTCTCGATCCTGACGACCTAGACGGTAACGCCAGCCGGACCGGGCGCAGCTGCTCGCCCGCTCGAGCAAGACTGGCAGGATCTCGGCGGACGGAGGTGCGACATGCCGGTTAGTGCGCCGCAGCCCGGGCTGCCGCTTGCCGGAGTCACGGTGGTGGCGTTCGAGCAGGCCGTGGCGGCGCCTTACTGCACGCGGCTGCTGGCCGATCTTGGCGCCCGGGTGATCAAGATCGAGCAGCCGGGCACGGGCGACTTCACCCGGCAGTTTGATGCGGCGGCGAACGGCCTGGCGACGCACTTCGTCTGGCTGAACCGGAACAAGGAATCGCTCGCACTCGACTGCAAGCGCCCTGACGCCCGACCGGTCCTCGACCGGTTGCTCTCGTCCGCGGACGTGGTGGTGCAAAACCTCGCTCCGGGCGCGGCTCAGCGGCTCGGCGTCGACGCAGAGTCGCTGGTGCGCCGCTATCCGGCGATGGTCGCTGCCGACCTCTCTGGCTACGGCACCGGCGGGCCGCTCGATCATCGCCGCGCTTACGACCTGCTCGTTCAGTCCGAGGGCGGGTCATGCGCCGTCACCGGCACCGAGGGCTCCCCGGCCAAGCCAGGCGTGCCCGTCGCCGACGTCGGGACCGGGTTGCAGGCCGCCACCAGCATCCTGGCTGCTCTGGTCGGCCGCGGCCAGTCGGGCAACGGCGCCGTGATCCGGGTCAGCATGTTCGACACCGTGATTGACTTCCTCGGCTTCGCCCTGCTCTACACCCGCTACACCGGCGAGGTGCGGCCGCCCAACGGAATGAGCTCCCCGGTCGTGTCGCCGTACGGCGCCTACCCGACGAAGGACGGGCGGACCGTAGTGATCGGCACCACCAATGACCGCGAGTGGCAGCGGCTGGCGAGTAACCTGCTGCACCGGCCTGACCTCGCCGCTGACCCGTCACTAGCGACCAATGTGCAGCGGCTCGGCCAGCGGGACCGGCTGGACGCAGCCATCGCGGACTGGACCAGGACGCTCGACCTCGCTGACATCTGCTCACTCGCCGACGCGGCAGGGATCGGCAGCGCGGCGTTCAACAACCTTGACGAGGTGGTGGATCATCCGCAGCTGACGGCACGAGATCGCTGGCGGCAGGTCGATTCCCCGGCCGGCCCGGTCGCGTCTCTGCTGCCGGCCTTCGCCAGCCCGCAGTGGGCGACCCCGCTACGGCCGGTCCCCGGCCTAGGTGAACATACGGCGGCGATCATCAGCGAGCTCGGCTTCCCGCCGGACTTCCTTGACCAGCTCCGGGCAGCCGGGGCGGCCTGAGCCGCTGCGGCTGGAGTCAGCGAACCCACGGACGACGGCTCCGCTGCGCCGGCCATGGCACGAACGCGCAACCAGGACCGCGCGGGCGGGCAATAACCGGCGGAAGGAGGGTCGGTGACCATTGACACCCAAGCCAGCGACGCCGACCTCATCGCGCGATCGCTAGCAGAGCCCGAGATGTTCACGGCGGTCTTCGACCGCCATTCCGCCGAGATCCTGCGGTACGTCTACGCGCGGCTCGGCCCCGAGCTCGCCGAGGACGTGACCGCGGAGACGTTCCTGGCCGCGTTCCAGAGCCGGAACAGGTACGACGGCGGCTGGCCCGACGCCCGGCCGTGGCTGTTCGGCATTGCGGTGCGGCAGATCCGCAGGCACCGGCGGGTCGAGGCGAGGCGGCTCCGGCTGCTGAAGTCAGCACTGGCCGACGGGCCGACGCCGGATCACGGAGACCGGGCCGCGGAACGGGTGACCGCGGAACAGCTCGGACCGAGGCTGGCCACGGCGGTAGCGGCGCTGCCGCAGCAGGACCGGGAACTCCTGCTGCTCGTCGCCTGGGCCGAGCTGAGCTACGCGGAAGCCGCGGCGGCGCTTGGCACGACGGTCGGCGCGGTCAAAGCGCGACTGCACCGGATCAGAGTACGGATGCGGCGGGAACTTGGCGGCGGCAATCCGATCAACGAGGAGTACGACGATGAATGAGATCACTATGCTGCGAGATTTGCGCCCGGTACCGCCGCCGGCGGAGCTCGACGCACTGCGCCTGGCCACACGACAGCAGTTCGTCGCGGGGACGGCATCAAAGCGCACCGGCCCGCGGTGGCGGATGCCCGTTCTGGCCGGCGGGCTGACCGCCGCGGCAGCGGCGACCGCATCGGGCGTCCTGGTGCTGACCAGCTCGCCGGCGGCAGTACCCGGCCAGCATCCGACAGCCGGGCACGCCGGGACCGTCGTCACCACGGCCTGGACAGTCCACGAGTATGCGGACGGAACCGTGACCATCTACCTGCGGCAGTACGCCGACCCCGACGGGCTGCAGCGCACCCTGCGGGCTGACGGCATCAACGCGATCGTCCGGCCGATCCCATGGGTGCACCGGACAGTTGTCCTCCCGGTAGCAGGGCACCAGCAGAAGAAAGCCGGCAACCACGCCCTGCCCGGCACTGCGGCCCCGACGTGCGTTTACGCCCACACCGACAATGCGCCGGCAGCTGTGCAGCACGCAGCGGTGACCATCGTGCAGCAAGCTATCCCCGCGTACTTCATCATCCGTCCCGCCAAGATTCCGCACACATCCGCGCTGTTCCTGGCGTTCATGGCGAACGTGCCGGCCGGCAGCGGCACGAGCAACCTTGCGATGAAACCTGTCGTGCTCCGCAACACCGCGGTTCCCGCCTGCGTGCCGGTCAGGCTCGCCAGTAAGTCCGGGCCGGCGCCCGAGCTGGCGCCCAAGGTCAAGACGCGGCCAACCGCAGCGCCCAAGGCGCCATAATCAGTTTCGGCGTAGGATCCGGGCACGCATACGTCCCGGATCCTCCGCTTTTCATGAAGCGCCGTCAGCTGCCAATAGCACGCCCTTCTCACGCCATTTCCAGGGCTCATTTCCGCGACTCTGGTGCACCGGTCCAGCTGCCGTTCGCGCTGACTGTCCGTGCCGTGGGTCAGACAGGACCCTGATGATCACAAGCCTCATTTGGGGCAACTAACCCCCCAAACCGGACACAAAGCCAGTAGGATCAATCGCATCAACTACACCACAAGCCCCACAAGGATCAATCAGCAGCTACTGGCGCAGCCCGGTCAGCAGGATCGCACGGACCAGCAGGAGTACCTGCGGCTGGTTCGCCGCCCTCGGCTTAGTTGTCGCCGCCCCGAATACAAGAATCCGCCTCAGCTCAGCAGCCGACTGCCCGCCGCCGAAATGGCAGCGGGCGGACCCATCGGAATTACATTCAGGCGCTGGCACCGTGCCCCCGAAAGAAGCAAGCACACGCCAGGTCTGGTGTGCGCTTTATGGAAGGTACAGGAATGCCAGAGATAACCAGGAGGGGCCTGTTCAAGGCAGGCATCGGCACAGCTGCCGGAGTGGCAGCGCTGTCACTGGGGGCACAGCTCAGGGCGGTAGCGTCAACGACGCCGTCGAACAAGGTCATCCGGTCGGGTACTGAGCTGCTGTTGAACGGCAAATCCCACCGGATGGTGGGCTTCGACCTGTGGCCAGCGGCGATTAACTCGGGATGGAACAGGCCGCCTAACTTCGAATACGCGCTGAACTACGGCCACCGGCTGGAGCGCTGGCTGCGTCAGATCCACGCCACGGCTCCCGACCTGAACACCGTCAGGGTGTGGCTGTTCCAGCAGTTCGCCAGCAAGGATCGCGCACGGGACTGGTCAGCGATAGAAAAGGTCCTGCGCGTGTGCAACTCCGAGGGTTTCAAGGTCATCGCCACGCTTGAAGACGGGTGGGGTTACGAAGGAACGGGCAGCAAGGACGCCGCCTGGTTCAGGAGCGGCTACAAGTCCGCTGTCCTGTCGCCGTACGAGACGGTGCCGTACCGGGAGTGGGTCCGGCAGATCGTCACTGAGTACGCTGGCGACCCTCGCATCGCTGTCTGGGAGCTTGTCAACGAGCTTGACCTGCTCGTCAGCGCGAGCGACCTCACCGGGTTCATCTCCGATGTGTCCGGGCTGATCAAGGGCATCGACTCGCACACCCCGGTCGGCACAGGCGAGGCCGGCACTCTGACCAGCACTCAGTACAAGATCGCGACACTCGATCTGGCCAGCTACCACTATTACTCCAAGTACGGAGCTACCAACTTCCAGGGCACGGCGAGCCTCGCCCGCGCAGCGGGTCTGCCCACCTACATCGGCGAGATGGGAATTCCCGCTTCGGTGGGGCTATCGGCGCGCGCCGACACTGTCAGCAAGCTATTGCCGACGGTGTTCGACACAAAGGGCATGGCTGGCTTCGTGATGTGGCAGTACGCCGAAAGCGGCGGCGACGAGTTCAACGTCGCCGCGGGCGACCCTGTGCTGCCGGTCCTGAACAAGTACGTCAGGTAGGCCTTCAGAGCGCCAGGCGACTGTCTGGTAGCTAGAGCGGGATCGGTGCCGGCAGCTTCCGCGCCTGGAGCAGCTCGCTGCCGAGTTCTCGCGTCAGCTCGGTCGCGGAGCCGAACAGCTGGTCCAGCATCAGGACTCGGCGGAAGTAGTGGTGGAACCGGTGCTCGGCGGTGAAGCCGACTCCGGCCAGCACCTGCTGGCAGTTCCGCGCCACCGTCCGCGCGTTCCGGCCCGCAATAGCCTTGGCCATGGCCGCAAGCTGGCGGGCGCCCGCATCAGCGGCCTCTGCGGGGACCGCGAGGTAACCCGACGCCTCCCAGGCGGCGGCCGCCGCAGCCGCCATGCCCTCGACGGCGACGAGGCTGTCGGCGAGCCGGTGCCGCACCGCCTGAAACGCACCGATCGGAAGCCCGAACTGCACCCGTGTCAGGGCATGCTCACGGGCTAGCTCCAGCATCGCCTTCGCAGCTCCGGCCAGCTCGAAGCTGATCGCGAGCTGGGCGACGGCAGTCGCGTCCGGCCACCGCGCGCCCGCGGGTGCTGCGCCTGGCCCCGGCAGCGGGCCGGACTGAGCCGCCGGCCGCCACGGCACGCTGTCGGCGGTGACTGTAACGAGCCCGAACGCGGGGTCGATCCCGTCGACGGGGCGTACGACAAGATCCGCGGCGTCAGCGGCGACAAGCCGGGTTTCACCGCCGGCGGCACCGACGGCGACGATTGCCGTGCCGCCCCGCGATAGCCGCGCGGTGCCCGCACCCCGGGCCCAGAGTCCGCCGCTGGCCGAGATCAGGCCGGGAACGGTTCGCAGGCCCGGCTCCGGCTGGACGACGCTGACATCAGTACCCGGCTGGACTCCGAGCGTCACGGCGAGCAGGTCGTCCATCGCGGTGCCGGCGCTGACAGCAGCACCCTTCGCCGCGAACAGCAGCGGGACGACGGTGGCGCCCTCGTCCGCCAGCGCCTCTCGCCAGCCCAGGTCATCGAGGGCCAGGTCGACAGCATCCGGGCCGCGGTCCGAGCCGACAGCGCGCCGGATGCCGGCCTCGAGCAGGTCGACATCCTCGGCGTCGATCATCGCCACGCTCCCAGGTCCGGTCCCAGCTGCAGCACGCGGCGCGCCAGGATGTTGCGCTGGATCTCGACGCTCCCGCCGTAGATGGACGCCGCGCGCGAGAACAGGAACTCAGACCGCCATCGCCGGTCGGCGACGCCGTCCCCGAACGCGACAGCCTGGCCGAGCGCCTCTTCGGCCAGATCGAGCACCTCCTGCTCGGCGGCTGCCACCATCAGCTTGTCGACCGATGTCTCCGGGCCGAGCTTCTCGCCGCGCGCGAGCCGGTACTGCGTCGCACGCGAATGGGCCCGGAACACGAACAGCTGCTGCGCCACGCGGCCGAGCTCGCCAGCATCGACTGCCTCCTCCCGGGCGGTCGCGAGAAGGGCGTCCAGCCGCTCGTGCAGATACGCGCCCTTGTGCCAGAGCGACGTGCTTCGCTCGTACGGCAGCAGGTCCATGGCGACCGACCAGCCGCCATTCACCTCGCCAAGCGTTCGGCCGAGCGGCACCCGGACGTCGTCAAAGAAGACCTCGCAGAACTCGTCTTCTCCGTGCATGGTCCGGAGCGGCCGCACCGAGATCCCCGGCGAGTCCATGTCGACGAACAGCGCGGTGATTCCCTGGTGTGCCGACTCGGGAGCGCCGGTCCTGGTCAGCAGCACGCACCGGTCGGCGAACTGCGCCAGGCTGGTCCACAGCTTCTGGCCGGTAACGTGCCAGGCATCGCCGTCTGCCACGGCTCGGCACGACAGCGAGGCAAGGTTGCTGCCGGTCCCCGGCTCAGAGAAACCCTGGCACCAGGTCTCATCGCCGCGCAGCAGCCGCGGCACCATCTCCTCCGCCAGCCCGGCCGGCGCAAAGCTGATCATCGTCGGCCCGAGCACCTCGGGCACCGAGTAGATGCCGGGCTCGACCAGGCCGCGGATGGCCAGCGCCTCGCCCATGTAGCCGCGCAGCA
>Ga0335075_10016968_pt1 | contig 10845 bp, 9 predicted proteins | sample Lox_Sample_24_FD_206723 | JGI IMG/M metagenome (GOLD analysis project Ga0335075, IMG submission 206723) | Soil microbial communities from Loxahatchee National Wildlife Refuge, Florida, United States - Lox_Sample_2.4 | ecosystem: Environmental > Terrestrial > Soil > Wetlands | place: USA: Florida... | reverse complement strand
CACAGCGATCTCGCGAGACATCAGACGAAGCGCACGATCTATTCGACATGCTCGCCGGCAGCGACGAATGTGAGGCTCTTGGTGCGCGAGCCGAATTGCGCGATCGAGTCCTTACGCTGCTTCTCGCCGCGCAAGAATCGACGGCGATCGCTCTGACCTGGGCGCTCTATCTGCTCGCATCGCATCCCGCTGTGCAGAGCCGCCTCCATGATGAACTCGACACGGTCTTAGGCGGCCGCAGCTGCACCGTGGAGGACGTGCGTGAGCTCCCATACACGGTCGCAATTTTCAAAGAGGCGCTCCGCCTCTTTCCACCCGCGTGGATTCTGGGACGACGAGCACGTGAGCCGGTGCACGTCGGCGGCGTGAGCCTGCCCCGCGGCTCGGCCGTGTATATCAGTCCGTACGTCGTCCACCGCGACGCACACCGGTATGCGGACGCGCTATATTTTCGTCCCGAACGTTGGCTGCAGACGCCTGAGCCCACCGCCTTCTCCTATCTGCCGTTCGGCCGCGGCGCACGCGGCTGCGTCGGTGAACCCTTCGCCTGGATGGAGGGGACGATCGTGCTCGCCGTCATCGCTAGTCGCTTCGCGTTGAGCGTGGTAGACGATAGGCCGGTACCAACCTCACCGCTGCTCACATTACGACCGGCACGTCCCATTCAGCTCCGCGTACATGCCCTTCCCACGCCGTAATCGGGTTCGATTCCCGTTGGGGCTGCCAGTATGTGCCCTGTCCTGTAAGGCTTGTGCGTATCGACGGCCGTTGGGTCGGAGTCTAACGGCCGTCTAACGGAATGGGTCAGGTCTTGCTAGGTCATGATGCGATCGAACGCCTCGGCGGCTGCTGCGTCACGATCGCGGTAGACGGTGACGTAGCGGTCGACGATGATGCCGATCGTGCTGTGGCCCAGCCGCTTGCTGATCCTCGCTCGGGACGCCGGCCTTAGCTAAGAGCGAGGCGTGCGTATCCCGGAGATCGTGGAAGCGGATGCGGCGGACCGGGGTCCGCTTCACGAAGTTGCGCAATGCTGAACTGAATAGCCAGGGCGCGATCGGCGTTCCGTCGGGTTTGGCGAAGACGAGATCGCCGTCGTGATACGCGCTGCCGAGCGCGATTTTTTACCTGCTTGCACCGCTGATGGGATTGGAGAATTCCGACGAGTTGCGACGAGACGCAGATTGTCCGCGGCTTGTTGTTCTTCGGCAGCTTGAACGTGAGCGTGCTCTTGGGCTGTCGGTCAACGAGCGGGTGATGGCAACCGTGCCTGTCGCCGGCTATTGGCCGAACTTCCGGCGAAAATCCGACAGAGAATCGGAGTCGGTCCGGTCTAACAATGTCTCAAGCTTCATATCTCCGCGGAAGCCGGCCGCGAAATCGTCGCCATAGATGCCACGGAGCGTGTCGAGGCGAGTGCTCCCATTCTTCTGCCGGATTTGGCCGTTCCGGTCGCGGGAGCGATCGTCAAGTCCGGGCGGGCAATGCCTCTTAGCCATTGGGGGGTCTCTCCTTGCAGCTGAGCCGCTCTCGAGTGCAGACAAGGTGCGTTTTACCCGATTATAGTAAATGCCGGAGTAAACCGTCAACCTCGGGGTAAACTCTCTTGGGGCGGCACTCGCATAGGAGAGGTTCATGACTACCAAATCGGTCGACGCACTGCCGAGCTATGACCGCATTCTTTTTCCGGCCCCGCATTTGGAGCTAGCGCTGGTTCAGGTAAAATTCCCTCCCCTTCCTCGCTTTGAGGAGCAGAATTACCTTACCGACATAAGGGAAGCATTATCCGTTGACTATCCGTTGCCGGCCGTGGAGAGGGCCGTGAATGTGATGGTCAGTCCGCAAGGGGTGAGCCAGATTCCCGGTTCTCAAGTGTTTCGCTTCTCGAGTTTAGATTACGCCTGGTCGGTGGTTCTTACCGCGGACGCCGTCTTGCTCGAATCCAGAGTGTACCCGGAAATCAATGAGTTTGCCGCGCGCTTCTGCGCAATCTTAGAGAAAGTTCGCAATACGCTCAAGCCGCGCCATCAGCTCCGCTTCGGATTGCGCTACGTTAACGAATTCCGCCATACCAAGGCGGTGGCATATGAACGCTGGGCCGAGCTGGGCCTGAATCGTGAGCTCCTGGGTATCGGTGCCCGCAACGTGTTCGGTGGCAATGTTAAGCAGACCGTAAACGAGTTTCGTACAAATCGCTCGGATGGCTCTCTGGTTATTCGACACGGCTATCTCAACGGCACTACGGTTGCACCAGCGGCGGGCCGAACGCCAAAATCCGGTCCCTTTTACCTGCTCGATCTTGACTACTTCGACGAGAGCGCACGTGATTTTGACGCGCGCCCTATTGATCGCATGATCCTCTTCAACGATTTTCTGTATCGCGTGTTTCGTTGGTGCGTCGGTGACGGTGAGCTCTATCAGTATCTGAGGGCGGATTGATGGAGGCTCCGATCGATGACACGATCCTGAGATCCCTGGCTGCGGGCTCCATGGCCACATTGCTGCTTGTGCAGGGAGTCGGCGCTCCAACAACGTCGACGCATCCTGATTTGGTCTGCGCGGACAGGTGTATCTCGCCTTCGTTGGATGGTTCCGTCGATCTAGGAACCATCTTCTTGCGGGACTCGGTCGGAATCACCGTGCTGAATAATCAGGTGGCTTGGAACGCGCCGCTTGAACGTCCAGGCGAGCCTGATGTTGCCGATCTGCCCTATCTCCTAAAGCAAAGGACGGGATTGGCGATCGAAATTCTTGCGAAGGCCGTTGGCGTCAGCAAAGTGACGTATCATAAATGGCTGAACGGCGCCGGCATCTCTGAAGAATCCCGCGATAGGCTCGTCGAAATCCAGAGCACACTTGCCGCGCTGGTTTCGATCAGGCCGGGCTTGCGAAGGTTCCTCGATCTGCAGACGCCCATGGGAACGCCGCTCGAGCTGCTGTCGCGGCGCCAAGATGCGCTCGTTTTAGGCCTGGCTACACGAGGAGACCAAATCTTCGACGAGACTCCCTTCGAAGCCGGACCACAGCGCGAGGGACTTGGGCGGGTTCGCCCGATCGGGTGGAGCCGTTCTGTCGAGCGGGATCGGCGCGAAGAACTAAGTCCTAGCGCCGCACAAGATGAGGAAGTAGAGGCGCTCATCGAGGGTGAGCCCCTCGCCGTCGGTTACGTTCTCTTGCGGGCGTGACGATTGCCGCAAGATATCGGGCGCAGCCTCTACGAAGCCGGTTGGGTGCAAGGCAAGCTCTTCAGCCCGCTGGCGGCCAGTGTCGTGTTCGCGCCGGGGGATCCCATCTCCAAATTAGCACGCTCGGCCGCAGCAAGAGCGCAGGCAGACCACACGCTACTGCATCCGGTAACGCACGGCGTGGCGTACGGCATCCCGACATCCACAGAACGTTTGGTAGTCGTCAGTCAGGCCTGCGACATCGCAAAGCCACCGAGTGTCGAACCAAACGTTCTTGCGATGCCGGTCTTCAAGACGGAGAACGTAAGAATACTTGGGCCGGCAGCGCGGAATAGCAGTCGTTACTTCCTGCTCGATGCGGGTCGAGGTTACGTGGTCGACGCGATCTCGATCATAGTTATCGAGAAGCCTTTGCTCATGACGCTAACCCCCGAGGTTGGTGCACAGACCAGTGACGAACAGAAACGGTTTGCTCGATGGCTAGCACGCCGGTTCAATCGCCCAGCGATAGCTGACGATATCGTCGTTGCCATAGTGAAGCCCATCCTCGAGAACCTCCGGTCTTGCCAGGCGCAAGGCGCGCTCGACATGGACCTCGTCGACCGAATATCCGAGGTGCGCCTTCTGGTCGCAAATGACAGGCTGCCCTTCACCTTTGATCTCCTATTCATGGTCGAAGAGAACGACATACAAACGATGGAATTAGCGCTGGCACCGCTGCTCGGCGAAATGCGAGGGTGGTTCACACCCGAGCTCGCCGTCTTGCGCGCCTGGTACGCGCGGAGCTATGCGGACGTGTCGGTTGCTGACTACTTCGCTGCAGAACAACTGTACCTTGATGAATACAGTTATGATGGAGTCACTCTACATGGCTTAGTGGCCCCCGATCCGGCATAGCCGTTCGAGTCGCTCCGGGGGGTCGCATCGGACCCGCGGTATCTCTCCTTTACCGCTCGCCATGGAGACGTTTAGCCAATCTCATCGCGTAGGAGTCGGGCGATATTGGACATCGTGCATAAAATAGGAGCCTCGAATGCTCGCTGAGGGATCGCACATGCGCAGCGGTTCCGACGGAAGGACAGATTATCTCCGTGCGCGATCGGGCACTGGATCGTAAAACGTATCGAAGCGAGCACGTTTGCCTCCGGAGGAAGGGTAAAGAGCAACGAGTGTTCCTGCATCGCATGGACGTCCTCGATCGCGCTTGATGCCTCGGCGACCTCTCGGCCACGAACCCGCGGCTTCAATATCCTTGTCTGTGAGGACTACTTTTTTGAACCCCTGGCATCTTCTTCAGTGCGCACAGCCGGCAAGCTTACTCCTCAAGCAAAGGATACAGCGAGTGCACGGCCGCACCGAGATGTGCGTCGTGCAGCAGCGCGCGACAGTGATCGAGTGAGCAGTGCGCGACCTTCACACCGTCGTCGCCTAGCACGTCAGCGACGAGGTCGCGGCCGCGCAACACCGTCGCGACCCGCTGCGCCGCACCGGGCTCCACGCGCAGCAACAGCCCAAGCTTCGGGGCTTGGACGCGCAGCGGCAGGGCATCGTGCACCTCGGTCTTCTGGTGTTCCCAGCGTTCGAGACGGCGCGCGATCTCGACAAGATCGCTAAAGACGGCCGATGCCGTCGCGCTGCGGCCGGCACCCGTGCCCGAGAAATGCAGAGGGCCCGAGTGAACGCCGACGACTCGTACGACGTTTCCGGGCCCCTTGGGACGGGCGAACTCGTGATCCGCCGGTACATAGGCGGGGCTCACGACCGCTTCGATGACCTCTTCCTCACTCCGTCGTCCGTAGGTCAGCGGAACGAGCGCGTAGCCTTCACGTTTGGCAAAAACGAAATCCGCCGGTGAGAGGGCGCGCAGACTCTGACGCACCACGCGATCGAGTCGCACCGTGCGACGATAACCGATCGCCGAGAGCACGCAGAGTTTCTGCGCGGCGTCGATCCCTTCGACGTCGTTGGTCGGATCGGGCTCGGCATACCCCGCGACTTGCGCTTCGTGCAGCGCCTCGTCGAACGACTTGCCTTGCGCCATCGCGCCCATGATGTAATTCGAAGTCCCATTCATCACGCCCGACAACTCGACGACGTCCTCGGCGGCCAGACAATCCGCTAGCGCCCGCACGATCGGAATCGCACCGCCGACCGAAGCTTCGTAGCGAAAGGCCGCATGATGATCGCGCGCAAGCGCCGCCAGGCGTGGTCCGGCGTGAGCAACCAGCGCCTTGTTGGCGCTCACGACATGCTTCCCACGGCGCAGCGCACGCTCCACGAGCTCCACGGCGATCCCGGTTCCACCGATCGTCTCGACGACGATCTGCACCTCGGGATCGTCGATGATGTCTTCCGCACGCGTGGTGAGCAACGGCGTCACCGACTCGGGGAAGCGCGCTTTGTGCAGATCGCGCACGAGGACGCGCGCGAGGCTTGCCGGTGAGGTGTTGATGCGGCCCTCACCGAGGAGGCGCGCAGCGACACCGCCACCGACGACGCCACAGCCCAAGAGGCCGACGACGATCGTCTTGCGCCGGAGCGGTGAAAGCGGTTGTTCCGAGAGCAGAACGTCGGGGGCGATAGCCATGAGAAGAAAGCTCCAAACAAAAAACCCCTCATCCGTCGGATGAGAGGTTGCGTGCGATTTTTGGTCGTGTTCTACGTGCGCAACGTGATCTCTGCCGACGCCCTGGAAGGGCTCGTAATCGTCGTCGTACGCGTAATCATAATACCGGTGCTGAACACGAGCATGTCCCCTGCTTGTACCACGACCGCGGCCCACCTGTCAAACCCCCAGCAGCACCTCCGCCGGGCCAGGAACCGGAGGCCTCGGGGCGTAGCCCGCTCGCATGGCCACCCCGCCCGCGCCCGGCGCGCTGACCGCACGGCTGATCGAGGCGCTGGGCGCAGACTCCGTAAAGATTTCGCCGGAAGACCTGCGTGTCTACGGCTTCGACGCATCGTACGAAGGCGAGCCGCCGTGGGCGGCGGTCTTCCCCACCGATGCGCGTGGCGTCAGCGCCGTCGTGCGCATCGCCGCCGAGTACGGGACGGCGGTCGTCCCGCGCGGCGCCGGGACCGGCCTGTGCGGTGGGTGTGTCCCCGTGGGAGGCTCGGTCGTCCTCTCGTTCGCGCGCATGAACCGCCTGCTACACCTCGATACGCTCAACCGGCGCGCGCGCGTACAACCCGGCCTGATCAACCTCGATCTCAGCCGCGCGGCGCGTCCGCTCGGACTCTTCTATGCACCGGATCCGTCGAGCCAAGCGACCTGCACGCTGGGTGGGAACGTCGCTACCAATGCGGGCGGCCCGCACTGCCTTTCGTATGGAACAACCGTCAACCACGTGCTCGGTCTCGAATTCGTAGATCATCGCGGCGAGGTGGTCCAAACGGACGTCGACGACGCCGGCTACGACCTCACGGGGGCGCTGGTTGGTAGCGAGGGGACGCTCGCCCTTGTCACCGCGATCGATCTGCGGCTGCTGCGCCTTCCGCCGGCCGTACGAGTGGCGCTCGCTTCATTTGCCGACATCGAAAGCGCATCGGCGGCCGTCTCGGCAATCATCGCCGCCGGTATCGTTCCGACGGCACTGGAGATCATGGACGCGCTCGTGGTGCACGCCGTCGAGGCACACTATCACGCGGGCTTTCCGAGTGATGCCGGCGCCGTGCTGCTCATCGAGGTAGCTGGTGCAACTGAAGACGTCGAGGAACGTGAAGCATCGCTCGCCGTCATCGCGCGCGAGCATGGCGCACGCTCGTGGCGCACGGCGCGCGACGAAGACGAGCGGCAGAGTCTCTGGGCCTCGCGCAAAGGCGCAGCCGGCGCCCTTGGCCGCATTGCGCCGAACTATTACATTCAAGACGCGACCGTTCCACGCACCAAGTTGCCCCAAGCAATCCACGCGGTCAACGCAATTGCGCACGACTACGGGATCAAAGTCGGCAACGTCTTTCACGCGGGCGACGGGAATCTGCACCCGCTGATGACTTTCGACCGGCGCATACCACGTGAGGTGGAAGCAATCGCCCAAGCAGGCACCGAGATCCTCAAAGCCTGCATCGCACTGGGCGGCACGATCTCGGGCGAGCACGGCATCGGCTTTGAAAAACGCGAGACGCTCGGTCTCGTCTTCAGCGCGGCCGATCTCGCGGCGATGGCACGGCTGCGCGATGTCTTCGACCCGCGCCGTCTCTTCAATCCCGAGAAGATCTTTCCGGGCGGGGCGCGCTGCGGCGAAGTCCGTCGCGAAACGATCGCGCGCAACGGCGGGGCAGCCGGCGCGTGGCTGTAGTTCCGGAGAGCGACGTCACGCCGTTTGCACTCGGCGGACGTCTTCCGCGCGCAGCTTACGCCCCGCGAAACACCGAGGAACTCGCCGCCCTCGTGCGCGAGGCAAGCGAACGCGACGACGCCATCGTCTTCTTCGGCGGCGGCACGCTGCAAGGGCTGGGCAATCTCCCACAACGGTACGACGTCGCCATCAGTCTATGCGCGATGAGCGCGCTCGTCGCGCACGATCCGCGCGACCTCACGATTGCCGTTGGTGCCGGGATGACGAGCGCGACGCTCGAGCGCAACCTCGCCCCGCACGGGCTCTTCCTTCCACTCGATGCTCCCACGCCCGAGCGGAGCACCGTCGGCGGAATCCTCGCCGCCGGATGGGCTGGACCGCGGCGGCTCACCTACGGCCGCCCACGCGATCTCGTCATCGGCACGACCGCGGTACTCGCCGACGGCACGACCGTCTCGGCCGGCGGGATGGTCGTCAAGAACGTGACCGGCTACGACCTGAGCAAACTGTACGCGGGCTCTCTTGGAAGCCTCGGCGCAATCGTCCGCGTCAATCTCAAGACGCTGCCGCGCCCTGCCGCGCAGCGTGCCGCCCTTGCGCCGCTCCCCGAGTTCACCCGCGAGCGCGCGATCAAGCACGTTGCCGTCCTCCCAATCGAACCGACGGCGGCGCTCATGATCGACGGCTTCGCCGATGAAATCGCCGACGGCGTCGACGGACGTCTGCTCCTCCTCTTTGAAGGCTCGCCGCGGCTGATCGAGCGCGCGACCCGCGAGTGCCGCGCGCAGCTTGGCGCCGCCGGCGTTCCGGCGACCCGCCTCATCGACCGGGGCGCCGCGGAAACCCTCCAGCGCGCCGTCGACGCCTACGTCGCGCCGCTCTCTGGTCGCTCGCTGACCTATCGTTCAACCGGAGACGTGACGACCTTGGTGGAGCGGGCAAACATTCTAGCGCGCCTCGCGCACGGGGCCGGATTGCGCAACGAGACGATCGCCGATCTGCGCACCGGCGACATCATCGCGCGGATCAGCGCGTCGACGGCCGAGGACTTCGAGACGGCGGCCGTCCCTTTGGACGACGCGGTGCGCCAGCAGAGCGAGCGCGTGACGCTCCTGAACGCCCCCGAACGCCTGCGCGGTGAACTCGATGCGTGGGGGAAACCGCCGGCCGCGATCGCCTCTCTGCGGGAGCTCAAACGGCGGTTCGACCCCGGCGCGCATTTGGCGCCGGGGCGCCTTGCCGGCGGCCTCTAAGCCGTGACGAGCCGGGCGCCCTCGACCCGCAGCCAGATGCAATCGAGCAGCCCGAACGCCACGAAGACGACGTTGGCGATCACGGTGCCGACCATGCAGATGTCGTGGACGAATCCAGGGACGGAGGTAACCGCTCCAAAGAGCAGCCCGAGGAGGATGCCGAGCACGCGTCGCGTCGAGCGGCGCATCATCGCACGCGGTGCGAAGAGGTAGCCGACGCCAAAATAGAACAGGAGCAGAAATATAAAATCCATTGGTCTCTCAATTACCATAATCGGATTTCGCTCCACCGTTCGCTAGGCGCTGTCGCCCCGTCTTACCAATTCCTGACGGAAGGGGCCACACCATGCTGAACTCGCACATTTTGCCAACCGTTGCGGCCGGCATCTTCGTCCGGCATCCGGTGTAGGCGAGCGGGCCGGCACAAGGGCGGACCTTTCGCTCAATCCAACCTCTGCGTATGAACGTCTATCAGGAGCGCCGGAGCGCCCTACGGAGACGCCTCGGCGAGGCGGTTCTGGTCGTTCCGGCGGCCCAACACGCGCTACGCAACGCCGACACCGAGTACGAGTACCGTCAGGATTCCGACTTTTTCTACCTGACGGGATTCTCGGAGCCCGAGGCCGTGCTGGTCATCGCGCCGCAGCGCGCAGGCGAAGCGGTCACCCTCTTTTTGCGCCCACGCAAGCGGGATCAGGAGATATGGACGGGGCGGCGCCTCGGTGTCGAGGCGGCGGCGGCGACGCTCGGCCTCGACGCAGCGTATCCGATCGACGAATTCGATCGCCGGCTCGCCGATTTTCTGGTCGGCGCGCCGACGCTCTACTATGCGTTTGGCCGCGATGAAGCGTTCGACCGGCGCGTGCACGCAGCTCTCACCGAGGCGCGCTATCGCGTCCGGCGCGGCGGCACGGCGCCAAGCACGTTCATCGAACCGGCGACGCTCGTGCACGAACTTCGCTTGCACAAGAGTGCGGCTGAGATCGAGACGATGCGCCGCGCGGCGCAGATCACGCGGATCGGCCACGTCGCTGCAATGAGCGCTACGCGACCTGGTCTGTACGAATACGAGCTCGAGGCGATCATCGAGTTTCAATACCGTCTGCACGGCGCACAAGACGTCGCCTATCCGTCGATCGTCGCCTCGGGCGAGAACGCGTGTATTCTGCACTACAACAGCAATCGCGACGAGCTGCGCGATGGGACGCTCCTGCTCGTCGACAGCGGGTGCGAAGTCGACAGTTACGCGAGCGACGTCACGCGCACGTGGCCCGTCAACGGCCGTTTCACGCCCGAACAGCGCGCGATCTACGAGATCGTCCTGCGCGCGCAAGAGACGGCGATCGGGCACGTGCGGCCCGGCGAGCCGTTCGACGCCTACCACAACGTCGCCAAGCGCGTGCTGACCGAAGGGCTCATCGACTTGGGCTTACTGAGCGGCTCGATCGACGGCTGCATCGAGAGCAAAGCGATCGATGCATTCTACCCGCATCGCGCCGGTCACTGGATCGGCCTCGACGTCCACGATGCGGGGCGGTATAAAAACCTCGACGATACGTACCGCACCCTGGAAGCGGGGATGGTGCTCACGGTAGAACCCGGCCTCTACATTCAGCCCGACAGCGACGCCGACGAGCGCTTCCGCGGCATCGGGGTGCGTATCGAAGACGACGTGCTCTGCACCACCGGCGGTCCCGACATTCTCTCGGCCGGCATTCCGAAGACGATCGCCGATGTGGAGGCGCTCGTCGGCGCCGACGCGCTGACGAGCGCCTGATTCGTGAAGGTCACGATCCTCGGCTCGTCCGGTTTCATCGGACGCCATCTCGGTGCTGCGCTGCGCGCGCGCGGCGATACCGTTGTCGGTGTCTCGCTGCGCAATCCCACCACGGCGTGGCGCGAATGCGACGGCGTTGACGCCGTCGTCAATCTCGCCGGCGAGAACATCGCGCAGCGCTGGACACACGCGGTCAAAGAGAAGATTCGCTCGAGCCGCGTGGATGCACCGCGTCAGCTCATCGAGATGTTCGGGACGCTCCGGGTGCCTCCGCGCGCCTACGTCTCGGCCTCTGCCGTCGGTTACTACGGCACGAGTGAGACACAGACGTT
>Ga0335075_10016967_pt1 | contig 10846 bp, 13 predicted proteins | sample Lox_Sample_24_FD_206723 | JGI IMG/M metagenome (GOLD analysis project Ga0335075, IMG submission 206723) | Soil microbial communities from Loxahatchee National Wildlife Refuge, Florida, United States - Lox_Sample_2.4 | ecosystem: Environmental > Terrestrial > Soil > Wetlands | place: USA... | reverse complement strand
GGCGACCGGCAGGTCCGTCAGCAGCAGGTCCAGGTCCCCGTAGGTGCGCGCGGACAGGGCATGCTCCAGGCGGTCGACGTACTCATCCTTGGACAGACGGCCTTCGCTGTAGGCCGCCTTGAGAAGTTCCACCACCCGGTCGCGGTCGGCGTCACCAGCCCGGATCGTTCCCCGTGGGCCGCCGACGGGGAACGCCGGCCACCCCTCGGCAGCTGGGTTTACGCCGTCCACCGTCGCCCGCCGTCCGCGCTCATCGGTTGCGATTCGTTTGCGATCGGTTCTGACTCGCGATGGCGGGCCCGGGATTCGTGCTCATCCATCTAAGCTATCAACCGACTTTGATGGCAGCCATGATCTCGTCGGCGACTTCCGCCGGGTGGTCGAGGAGTTGTGCCAGGAGCATGTGTTCGGCATGGTGGAGGTTCTGCTGACCCACGGGATGGCACTGGGTCGCGTCCGCCAGCAGCCAGTGCGGCCGCTCACGCATGTGCTCATGGGGGCCAGTGACGAGGCCGGGCTGTACGTAGCGGAAGCGGCGGACCGGCCGCAAGCGCGCGCCGAGATGATCGCGCTCCTCGACAAATTCATTGCGGGGGTGACAAGTCACTAACGACCAGTCTCACTAACGGCCCGTCGCGGCCGGTTAATTCGTTTGCGGCTGGCGGACTGGAACGGATGGACTCCTCCTGTGACGTCGGATACGGACGATGTGGTGGCCCGGGTGCGCGAGGTCTTTGACGCGTTCGGCGGTGAGTGGGAGCGGCTGCGCAAGGATGTCCACGGACGGGTCTCCTTTGAGATCCACCGGCGGTTCCTGGACGAGTACCTGGCGCCCGGCCTGCGGGTGCTCGAGATTGGTGCCGGACCCGGGACGTTCACCCAGCACCTGGCGGGTCGCGGTGCCCGGCTCACGGTCACCGACCTGTCGCCAGTGCAGCTTGCCGATAACGAGCGGCGAATGGACGCGGCCGGGCTGAGTGGCGCGGTGGAGGAGTTCCGGGTCGCGGACGTGCGGGATCTTTCCCGGTGGCCCGACGGGTCGTTCGACTTGACGGTGGCCTATGGCGGGCCGCTGTCGTACGTCTTCGAGGACGCCCCGGCGGCGCTGCGCGAACTGCTGCGCGTCACCCGCCGGGACGGGACCGTGCTCGCCTCGGTGATGTCCACCCTGGGCTCCCATCGCTACCTGATGCCCGATGTGGTGGACATCATCGCCGCGTACGGCGACGACGTCAGCGACGACGTCCTGCACACCGGGGACCTGCGATCGGTCCAGCCGACCGGTCACGTGTGCCTCATGTACAACGCCGGGCAGATCCCTGGCCTGGTCGCCCGGGCCGGGGGAAGCCTGGCCGGGATGTCCGCCTCAAACTGGTTGTCGCTGGCAGACCCGCAGGCCCTGGCTCGGCTGGAAGCCGACCCGGCGCACTGGGCCCGGTTCCTGGACAACGAGACATGGGCGTGCCGCCAGCCGGGCTGTCTTGACGGCGGCACCCACTTGATCTTCGCCGCGCGGCACACTTCGTCCTGAAGGCACGGGTCGCTGAGCGCGCTAGTTACTCGTTACTCGGCCGCCTGATCGGGGCGCAGCAGCAGGCAGCTGCTCGTGGCGGTGACGTATACCTTGCCCGCGGCATCGGTGATCCGGCCCTCCGCGAGCGCCGTGCGGCGGCCAAGATGAACGACCGTGCCCTCGGCCGTGATCAGGCCGGTGCCGACCGTGACCGGCCGCAGGAACTTCACCGACAGGTCAAGGCTCGTGTAGAAGACGCCGGCCGGGAGCATGGTGTGCACGGCGCACCCGCAGGCGGAGTCGAGCAAGGTGGCGAACACGCCGCCGTGCACGGTACCGAGCGGGTTGTAGTGGAATTCCCGCGGCGTCAGCCGGAACGTGGCGTGCCCCTCCCCGAAGGAAACGCCGTCGAAGTCAAGCGTCTGCATGACCGGGGGCGGCGGGATCCGGCCGTCGCTGATCGCGGCGAAGAAGTCGGCGCCGCTCAGGCCCGCCCCCGCGGCGGCGATCGCGGCTGGATCCGCCCAGCTGAAGGTCCGCTGCCGCTCGGTTGGTCTCGGCTGCTCGGTCTCCGGCGCTGTCGTCATGGCCACCTCGCTTTGCGCATCTGAGTTTCTAAAAGCAACCTAGCATGCGTACGATGCCCGTCATGAGGCCGTATAGCGCGTATGACAGCGACGCGTGCTCGATCGCGAGGACGCTCGCTCTTGTCGGGGACCGGTGGACGCTGCTCGTGCTGCGTGACGTTGCCAACGGAGTCGGGCGCTTCGACGAGCTGGCGAGCCACCTGGGCATCGCGCGCAACGTCCTGTCTCGCAGGCTCATCCGCTTGGTGCAGGCAGGCCTGGTGCAGCGCACCGCCTACCGGGAAGCGGGCGCGCGTGAGCGGCACGAGTACCGGCTGAGCGGACCGGGACGCGAGCTGATGCCGATCCTGCTTGCCTTCATGGACTGGGGTGACCGTAACCTGGCGGGCCCCGAGGGACCGCCTGCCGTGGTGCGGCACGCCGACTGCGGCGCGCGGATAAGGATCTCGGTGACCTGCGAGCAGGGGCATGAGCTCGGGGACCGGCCGAGGGTCCTGGTGGAGCCTGGCCCAGGCAGCCGGATGCGGCCGTGACGGCCACGTCACCGGGCCCGCCTTGCAGGCAGTTGAGCGGTTACGCGTGCGCGCGTAGCTTTGAGGTGGGTCGTGGCTGGCGTGCGGGCCAAGCATCGCCGGGAAGCGGCCTGCCGGGCTCACAGCCGGGTAGCCGTGCGAGGGCGGAGATGTGATGTTGTTTGCCCTGAGGAGCACGCTGATGACCAGCACGACCAGCGCCAGCGCCAGCGCCACGCAGGGCGCCGCCCGCTCCCTGCTCGCGGCTTTCTCGTTGGGCGTGACCTGGCACGATGTCCGCGATCTGGAGCAGGCACGGGCGGTCATTCCGCCAGGTACCCGGGTTCACGTGGGGTTTGTGGACAGCGAGGACCTGGCGATGCGGGTAGCCGCGGTGCGGGCCGTCAGGCGGTTCGGGTACGTGCCGGTGCCGATCATCCCGGCCCGCCGGCTGCGGTCGGAGGAAATGCTCCGGGCCTATCTGGCCGGCTTGCGGGTGGCCGGCGCGAGCGAGAACGTGCTCGTCGTTGGCGGTGATCCCGCGCAGCCAAGGGGCCCTTACCCGGACGCGGCCAGCGTGATCGGCTCGGGGGTGCTTGAAGGGTACGGCATACGGCGGGTCAGCGTGGCCGGCCACCCCGGCGGGCACCCGGTGCTCGCCGATGGCGTGCTGTGGCCCGCGCTGACCGGGAAGTCGGCGGCGATCGCGGAGCGAGGACTGAGTGGCAGCGTGACCACGCAGTTCGGGTTCGACGCCGCCCTGGTCCTGTCCTGGCTGGCTGACCTGCGGACTAAGGACGTCTGGCTGCCAGTCAGCATCGGCGTGCCCGGACCGGCGGACGGGCGAAGGCTGCTGAAGTACGCCTCTAGGTACGGTGTCCGGGTGAGCGCGCACGTTGCCGGCGAATACGGGTTTTCGCTGGCCGATCCCGCGGCCACCGCCGGGCCTGAGCGGTTCCTCCAGGCACTGGCGTGCGGGTATGACCCGCGGCTGCATGGCGACGTGAGACTTCACTTCTACCCGTTCGGCGGAATCACCGCCCTGGCGGGATGGCTCAGCCAGTTCCGCGCGCCCGTTAGCCGTTTATCTCTCCGCTGCCGACCCTAGAATGAGCGCCGATGGCCTGGAGCGAGAACGCGGCGGGGCCGCTCGCGGAAACCTTCGACGGCGCGCTCGGCGCGCCCGGGGCGGTCGTCGCCGCGGCCTGTATCGACGAGGCGGGCACGGCCATCGCGGTACGGCCCGGCGAAACGCCGGCCGACGGCCGCTTCGAGATCGGCTCAGTCACCAAGACGATGACCGCGACGCTGCTCTCGCTGCTCGACGCCGACGGCATGCTGCGGCTCGATGACGAGGTCGGCCGCTGGTTGTCGGCCGGCGCCAATGGCGGGATCACCCTGCGCCAGCTCAGCACACATACCTCAGGACTGCCGCGGCTGGCTCCGAACATGGAACGCCCGCCGGCCGATCCGCTCAACCCCTGGGCCGGGTTCGGCTTCGAGCAAGCGGAGGAAGGCCTGCGCCAGGCCGTCGTCGTCCCGGACGCGCCCTGGCTGTACTCCAACCTCGGCTACCACCTTCTCGGGCTTGTTCTCGAGCGGGCCAGCGGGCTTTCCTATCAGGTGCTGGTGGCGCGGCGGCTGCTCGAACCCCTGGCGATGACCTGCTCGGGCGTCGAGACGGCGGGCATCGACAGCGGCGCCGATGGGATCAGGCTGCCCGGCCATGCCCGCGGCGGCGAGGTGCCGCACTGGGATCAACCGCTCGGCGCGGGCGGCGTCGAGGCGACGATCGGTGATCTCGCCAAGTACGCCAGCGCGTGCCTGCACCCGCCGGGCACACCCCTCGGCGCCGCTATGACGGCGGCCCTCACGCCCCGGCTCCCGATCGTCGACGGCCGGCAGCAGGCCCTGGGCTGGCGAGTGCGGGACGACGGCATTCGCATGCACGGCGGCGGGACCGGCGGGTTCTCCGCGGCCGTCTTTATCGACCAGGGCCGCGGTCGCGCGGTGGCGATGCTGGCAAGCGCCGCCGGCTGCGCTTCGGCGCTCGGTCAGGCGGCGCTGCTCGTGCTCGCGGGCGAGGACCCCCGGGCGGCCCGCCCGGAGCCGCCGGGACCCGAATGGGATGAACGCGCTCGTGAGGTCGTCCAGTTGCTGGTCGACGGGCGGACCGGGGACGTCCACGCCCGGGCGACGGCCGGCTTCAAGGCCCAAGTGCCCGCCGAGCGGCTGGACCGGGTCTGGCGGGACAGGACGCGGGATCTCGGCCCGGCCGGGGAGGTCACGGTCAGCTGCCGGCGGCCGGCCGGCGGAGTCGTCGCGGACGTCAGGATCGAGTTCGGCAACGGCCCGCTCGCCCTGCGAATGGCTTTCGAACCGGCCGGCGCTATCGGGGGTCTGAGAATCCTTCCGGCGCAGGAAGAGCCGCCACCGCTAGCCGAATGAGCGCCTCGCCGCCCCCGTGTGCGATGTCCAGCCGGTGATAATTGTGCAATTTATCCTATATAAGTCTATTAACGGGTTAAGTGATTACGACTGCGCGTCGGAACCTGTTGATGCCTGGGGTGTCGCGCTATCGTATACGGCGTCCACTACCGCGCCGACCCCCAAGGCGCTCGCCACCCTCGGCATAGAGCCAACCTTTATCCCGAACGAACGGTGGCGCTCCGCCTCAGCCGGGTGAATCCCGCTAAAGCAACCTGACGACCCGGCAGCTTCCTGTTCGTGCCAGACCGACTTGCGTCATCCGTAGACCCCGTACTAGTGCCGCGTCCAGAAACGTTCTTCGTGTAATTGATCTTTAGCCGTGCGCTTGTCAGGCTGCTTTCGAGCGGGTTTCTCGGAGGTAGCCATGGGGCGCTCGCCGGAGGTATTCGTCCGTCCGGTCACGATGACCGAGGGGCAGCGGCTGCAGCGGATCGGCCGGACCGCGCGGGACCCGGTGCGGCTTCGCCGGGCGATCGTGGTGCTGATGTCCGCGCAGGGCCAGAGCGTGCCGGACATCGCGCACCTGCTGGACTGCTCGCAGGAGTACGTGCGGGGGGTGATCCACGCGTTCAACGACATCGGGTTCGCGGCGCTGAACCCAAAATGGAGCGGGGGCAGGCCGAAGACGATCAGTGAGCATGCGCGGCGGCAGATCTGCCTGCTCGCCCGGTGCTGTCCCCGTGACCTGGGCCTGGCATTCAGCACGTGGAGTTTAAGCAAGCTCGCGGACCACGCCGTGGCCACCGGCGTGGTCACGGCGGTCAGCCGGGAGAGCATCCGGCAGGTCCTGCGCGCGGCCGGGATCAGCTGGCAGGCCGCCAAGACCTGGAAGGCCTCCGCAGACCCGGACTTCATCGCCAAGATGCGCCGCGTCCTGGATCTCTACGACGATCCGCCCGCTGACGGCCGGGTGATCTGCGCTGATGAGTTCGGGCCGCTGAACCTGCAGCCGCGGCCCGGCCGCGGCTGGTATCCGCTCCGGCGCCCCGCGCGGCGGCGCGCCACCTACCACCGCACCGGCGGGGTGCGGCACATGCTCGCCGCCCTGGACCTGGCCACCGGGAAGATCACCTACCGGATCCGCGAGCGCAAGCGCCACCAGGAACTCCTGGCCTTCCTCAAGCTGCTGCGCCAGCGCTGGCCAGGACAGAAGCTCTACCTGGTGCTGGACAACTTCTCCCCGCACAAGCACCCCGAAGTCACCGGCTGGGCCGCCGCCCACGACGTCGAGCTGGTGTTCCTCCCGACGAACGCCTCCTGGCTGAACTGGATCGAGCCCGAGTTCACCGCCTTGCGGTACTTCGCGCTCAACGGCACCGACCACCGCACCCACGCCGAGCAAGGCGACGCGATCGCCGCCTACCTGCGCTGGCACAATGCCCGCGCCCAGCCCAAACGCAACTTCGCCCCCGGATCAGTGATCCGAACCTGGACCAGTTACCAGAACAAGGTTGCTTGACGCGGCACTAGCCCCTGTTGGATTCCCGCTGCCCGGTCTCAGAGGTTGTTTGGTCTGGCCTTGACGCTGACAATCTCGACAAGCCCCTCCGCACCCTGAAAGTCGGCCGGGTTGGCCGTGTACAGCGGGAGCAGGTTGCTAGCGGCCGTTGCCGCGATCTGCAGGTCCGAGGAGCGCTTGCGCGGTTGCCGACCGGCAGCACGAACCGCAGCGCAGATCTGGCCGTAGAGCCTGGCCGCGCCCTGATCGTACGGCAGGGGGTCGAAGGTCGCCTCCACATGCTGCAGGACGGCCACCCGTCCCGCGCGTTTTACCGGGTCATCGGTGGCGTGCGGGCCGTAGGACAACTCGCCTAGCGTCACTGCCGTGATCAAGATCGTGTCGGGCAATTCCGAAGGGTCGAAGAGCCTGAGAGCGGCGATGATGCTGGTGTCTACGACGCCGGCGTCATAGACGGTCACAGTCCGGTCCCTTCATACGGATCACGTTGATCCTGGCTGACGTCCTCATCCAGGTCGCCACGCAGCTCGTCCGCATCAACTACCGGCGCCGTGGCGAAGATGGCATAAACCTCGCCTTTCGGGATCGCACGGCGCCGACGGATCGGAATCATCCTTGCCAGCGGCTCGCCGTTCAGCGTTAGCGTGTACGCGCGTCCCTGCCGAAGGCCGCGGGTGACCGCCCCAGAGTCCGTCACGAACTGCCGGACGCTGACGTCGGTCGCGGGTTCTTCCGGGAATGTCATGGTCCCAGAATACCTCGCCGTACCACGCTGTACCACACCAAAAGGTCATCACGGATTCGTGGCTGACCGTCGATAACCCTCCACACCCAGCCAATTGTTCTCATCAAGTCAGCCTTGACGGGGGCGTGGGGAGCAGTCAGGTAGCGTGCCTGCTGCGTGCCCGACCGGACAGCGAACCACGGTGATTCACGGTCACTCACGGACAACGAGAAATATCGCCTGACCTGCGTTTCCGCTGCTCAGCGGATCCGTACCCGTTGCCTTCCAAGCTGGTCATGCGGGTTCGATTTCCGTCGCCCGCTCTCATCATCTAAGCCCAGGCCAGAGGAACTCTTCGCTGCTTTTATCGGTGCTTCTCAGATGCGCGCTCCGGGCGTCGTGCTCGTTGCGTGCCGATGGCTTCGGCGTGCTGCCCGATTTGCTGGTGCTGGTCTTCCTCGCTTCGGCGAAAAGCCTGCCCGTGCCCGCCGCTATCTTCTGGTCCCGCTCGCGGGTTGCGTGCTGGTAGATGAGCGCGGCGCGCGGGCTTGAGTGGCCCATGCGCTCCATCAGCTCCTTGAGGCTGGCGCCCTGCTGCGCGGAACTGGTAGGCCGCGGAGTGACGACCCTCGTGCAGCTTCATAACCGGCAGTCCCGCCAGGGCGGCGAGCCGCTGGAAACGGCGCGTCACGTAGTCGGGCTTGTAGGGCGCGCCGTCGTCCTGGCAGAAGATCAGGTCGTGGTCCTGCCACGACTTACCAGCCTTCAGCCGCGTCTCGAGCTGCGCCTTGCGGTGCTCTTTGAGCAGGCGGGCGATCTCGGAGTCCAGCCAGATCAGCCGGTCGCCCGTCTTGGTCTTCGACGTGCTCTCGGTGATCGCGCCCCTGACGAGCACGATGGGCCGCTTCACTCGCACGTACCCGGCGTCCAGGTCCGCGTCCTGCCACCGCAGGCCGACTGCCTCGCCGCGCCGTGCGCCGCGGAGCAGCACGATGCGGAACAGCAGGCCGAGCGGGTCCTTCGTGGATGTCAGGAACACGCGCGCCTGGGCAGAGCTCCACCGCTTCGCCTCGGACGTGACCTCTGGCTCTAGTTCCACCGCGTAGACCGGGTTGAACGACAGCCGCCGCGTTTTCTTCATCTCGAAGTTGCAGAACTCGCGCAACGCCGCGTAGACACAGTGCTGGCTGGCGATGCCGGTCAGTCTGGGGCGGTGCGCACGTCGCCCTCGACGCGGACGTAGGCAGCCCCACGCACGCAAACCTCGTCATACTACGCTACCTGACTGTGAGCCGGTCTACATGTTCGATGGTGATCACGTCTTCATCCACCACGTACATGATCCGGTAGGCACCGGTGCGCAGCCGGTGATAGCGACTGCGGTGGAATCCCTCTGGAGGCTCCGGGTAGGGGTCGTCGGCCAGCGTCGCGACCGCCGCGCCGATGGCGCGCATGCCGTCCTGGTCGTGCATGTACCGGCGGGCGGACGCCACCGCTGCGGGCGTCCACTCGATCTTCACTAGCTGAGCAGCTCGGCCATGACATCGTCGTGCGACCGGGCACCCGGCCGACCGGCGCGAACCCACTCATCGTGGCCTGCGAGGGTGGCCTCGATCTCGGCATCTTCGCGTACATCGGCGGGAGCGTGCCGCTCCACAGCGCGCAGGCGCCGCAAGTCGGCAAGAGGAACAATCGCAGCGGCTTCGCCCCCGAGATGGATCACCTCGTACGGTTCCGCACTGTTCGTCGGCTGCGCACTCATGCTGTTCACCGTACGGCATCTACAGCCCTAGTTCCGGCATTCAAGCGTGGCGGCGTCCATGCAGCTGGCCGGGCCCGATTTGATCATCTAGCACCACCACGCCCGCGGCCGAGGTCAAGCCGCCAGGGACGGTCGGTCACCAGGCCCGGCTCCCCGCGCCAGTCGATGACGTGCCCGTCATCTTCGCCGTGCCCTGCGGCCAGGCACCCGGCGAGGCTCAAAGCCGTGATGGCCTGATTGCAGGTGAACAGGCGGGCCGGGACCGGCAGGAGATCGCCGAGCTCGAGCACATCGCCCGCGGCACGCTCGCCGGTATGCGCGGTCTGCTCGTACGGTTCCGGTCCGGCGATGATGTGGCCGACGGCAGCGGGGCCCGCCGCGCCGGCACGGATCACGCCGGCGACCGCGCGCCGGCGCCTTCACTGCCGGAGCTGCGGGCTCGTGTGGCGGCGGGCCTGGCCGCGCAGACCACCGAGCCGGCGCCGCCCGCGCCTCTCCCCAGCCGATGGATCCTGCCTTCCGCACGGCAGGTGGACGCCGTGCTCACCCTGGTCGCGCTCGGGCTGACTGCCGCGCTCCTCGCGACCCGGCGCTGGCCCGCCGACGCCCTGCTGGCAGCCTGGACCGCGCTGCCGATCGCCTGGCTGCGACGCGCCCCGCTGCCCGCAGCGGTGGTCGGCCTCGCCGCGACCCTCGCCTACAGTGTCGTCGCCAAGCCGGCTGATCCGCTCGACGGCCTGCCGCCGACCAGCGTCCTGCTCGCGGTCCCACTGGTCACCGGCGCCGCCTGCGCGCTACCCCAGGCTCTCGGCGCCCTGATCGCCTGCCTGATCTCCGTGCTCCTCTGCGTCGTTCTCGATCCGGCGGCACACTTCAGCCTGGCCGAAGCTGCTGGCTCGGCGGCGGTCGTGGTTGCGTGCTGGGCTGTCGGCCGTCTGCTGCGCGACGGCGGCCGCCTGCTGGCCGCGCTCGCGGAAACCGCCGCGAGCGTGCGCGAGGAGAACGCCGTCAGCGCCCGGCGGGCCGTCGCCGGGGAACGGCTGCGGATCGCGCGTGACCTGCACGACGCGGTCGGGCACGCGCTGACCACCATCGTCATGCAGGCCACCGCCGCGCGCCGGGTATGGGACGGCGATCCTCCACTGGCCAGGGAGCACGTCGCCACCTTGCGGGCGATAACCGCGCAGACCGCCAGCGAGCTGCATGAGCTCGTGCTGTCCGCGGCGGTCGGTGCGGGCGACGACACGGCCGGGCTGGCGGGCATCCGCGCGCTGGCGACCCGGGCCAGCGTCTACGGGCTGCCTGTCGAGCTCTATGCCGAGGGCACCGAGACGCAGCTCCCGCCCGACGCCGCCCGGGCGGCATACCGGATCGTCCAGGAGTCGATCACCAACGCCGCGAGGCACGCCCGCCTACTGGGCGACACCAGGCGATGTGCCGCGATGCTTTAGGTGCCTTACAAGCCAGATCGCCGCGGCGGTCGCGCTGCCCTGAGAATTCGGTGCGGGGCTGCGGGCTGCTGCCTGGCGCGTGTCGCTGCCGCTCCGTGGCGCGGTCCGCGCTGATGGAGGAGTGGATCACACTGGCTGGTTCCAGCTGCTCCTGATCTGGTCAGTCAGCCGATGCCGAGAGGACGTGCGGTCAGGTCGAGGGCGATGTCCACGAGCTGGTCCTCCTGGCCGCCGACTAGATCGTTGATCGGGGTTTAGTGGCTGGCAGCAGGCTTGTGCCGCGACACGCCGCGCGGGGTTCGTGACCTGAAAGCGAAGAGTGTCCAGGATTCGGCGTGTCTACACACG
>Ga0335075_10016966_pt1 | contig 10846 bp, 9 predicted proteins | sample Lox_Sample_24_FD_206723 | JGI IMG/M metagenome (GOLD analysis project Ga0335075, IMG submission 206723) | Soil microbial communities from Loxahatchee National Wildlife Refuge, Florida, United States - Lox_Sample_2.4 | ecosystem: Environmental > Terrestrial > Soil > Wetlands | place: USA: Florida... | reverse complement strand
CAACGAGGGCTCGCTGTACCCGCACGAGCTGCTGGCGATCCGCAACCGGACCGAGACCGAGCTGTACCTCGTCCGCGAGGTCCAGGAGGTCTACAAGTCCCAGGGCGTGGACATCAACGACAAGCACATCGAGCTGATCGTGCGCCAGATGATGAAGAAGGTCCGTGTCGACCAGAAGGGCGACACCGACCTGCTCCCCGGTCAGTTCGTGGACCGCTACGAATACGCCAAGATCAACAAGGCGGTGATGGATGCCGGCGGCGAGGCCGCGCAGGCGGAGGAGATCATCCTCGGCATCACCAAGGCCTCGCTGAACACGGACTCGTTCCTGTCGGCGGCCTCCTTCCAGGAGACCACCAAGGTGCTCACCGACGCCGCGCTGGAGGGCAAGATCGACCGCCTCAACGGTCTGAAGGAGAACGTGATCATCGGCAAGCTGATCCCGGCCGCCACCGGTCTCAAGCGCTACCGGCGGATCGAGATCGAGCCGTCGGAGCCGCTGCCCCGCGGCATCGACGAGGTCGGACTGCTCGATCACGACGACCTGGCGGCCGAGCTCGGGCTCACCGACGGCGAGTCGCTCGCCGGCTTCGGTGGCGGGCTGGAGCCCGACCTGTCGGATCTGGAGCACATCTCCGGTGGAGGCTCGGCGCTCGGCTTCGCCGACGAGCTCGCCGAGCTCGACCTGCCGGCCGAGGACTCCTCGGACGAGTAACGAGTACCCGCTGTGACGCGCGCCCGCGTCTCCCGCTTCGAGCACCGGCTCGGATCGGGGGCGCGGGCGTTTCGCGTTCCGGCGCCCGCGCTGCGCCCGCATCTGCCGCAGGGTCTGATCGGATACCGCCACGAGCAGATCGGCTTCGCCTCGTGGCTGGAGCCGCCGCGGCCTGAGGTGACGCTGATGATCGACCTTGACGGGGAGATCAGCGCGGACGGATCGCGGCTGCCCAGCGCGTGGGTCGGCGGACTCAGCCAGCGGCGCACGATCGTCGGGGTCGGCCCGCGCTACGGCGCGGTCGACCTCAAGCTCTCGCCTCTCGCGGCGCGCGCCATCCTCGGCATGGATCTGGCGACGCTCGAGGGAGACTGCGTGCCGCTGGGGGCCGTGCTGGGTGCGGTCGGGGACAGACTCGCCGACGAGCTGCGCGACGCGCCTGACTGGGACGGGCGGTTCGACGTGCTCGAGCGCTGGCTGCTGCAGCGGCTGGCGGGCGGGCCAGTGGTGGACCCGGTCGTCGCGCGGGCGTTCAGCCTGCTCGTCGTCTCGCAGGGACGGGTTCGGGTGGCGCCGATGTGTGCCGAACTCGGGGTCAGCCCGCGTCATCTGACGCGACGCTTCAGCGCGCAGATCGGCCTTCCGCCCAAGGCGGTCGCTCGCCAGTTGCGGTTCGCCGCGGTGCGGCGACGTCTGGAGACGATCGGCGGCGACCGCTCGTGGACCGAGATCGCGCTTGCCGCCGGATACTTCGACCAGGCCCATCTGAGCCGCGACTTCCGCGAGCTCGCCGGGATCACCCCGACCGAATTCGTCACGCGGCGCATCCCGGAGGGCGGGCTGGTCGGCGACGGCGCCTGACCTCCGCTCTGCAGCGCTCCAACGACGGCCGATTCTTCCAAGACGCCGCCCGCAGGCGGCCATAGGGTCCGTGTGACCTCGCAGCCGATCGACCCCAGGAGACGCATCATGCGACAGACGCTCTATCCCGCCGTCCGCTACGCCGACGCCGACGCGGCGCTCGCCTTCCTCATCGCTGCGCTCGATGCGCGGGAGCGTGAGGTCTACCGTGATGGTTCGGGCGCGATCCATCATGGTGAGATCGAGATCGAGGGTTCGGTGATCTTCATCGGCGAGTACCGCGAGGCGCCGCCCGCCGCATCGACCCCGTCCGGCCCGCCCTCAGCCGGACAGGCTCCGATGAGCCTCTACCTCGTGGTGGCCGACCCCGACGCGCACCACGCTCGCGCGGCCGCGGCCGGAGCGACGGTGACGCGGGAGCTCGTCGACACCGACTACGGCTCGCGTGAGTACAGCATCGTCGACCCGGAGGGCAACGGCTGGTCGTTCGGGACCTACGACCCGTCCAGCTGACCGCCGCACAAGTTCTCCACGCGAGCAGACGTTGTTCTGCGTCAGAGCCTCTATCCCCGGGAGCTCCTGGTGGCGGCCAGGGGTTCTCGGGGAGACGAGGTGCGAATCTCGAGACGCGCTTGGGTGGTGCATGGGATCGGGAGCACGACAGACCAGCCCGACCGCCGCGGAGGCGGTGCTGAACAACGTGACGGCGGAATTCCGCAACCGGGTTCTTCCCTGGCTGCAGACCCGCGAGGGCCTGGTCTCCGCCGGCTTCGCGGTCGTCGTCCTCTGGATTCTGTGGGCGCCGGTGAGCGCGCCGCTGGTGGCCGACCTGCTCGGCGCCGCGTGCGGGATCGTCCTCGTCTCACTCGGCGCCCGACTCTGGGAGGCACGGACTGCGCCGCGCGCCCCCGCGTTCTCTCTGAGTCCGGAAGCGGCGCCAGGCCGCGTCGTCCTGCAGCGCGACCGCAACGCCGGATTCTGGCGAGACAAGCGCGGCTTCCTGTGGGACCGGCGGATCTGGTTCGCCGCGACCGGATGCCCGCCGTATCGGCTCCGTCCCCAGACCTACCGCAGACTTCGAGCCTGGAGCGAGGAGAGCGACGTTCCGGTCTTCATCGTCCGCCGCAGCGGCCGTCAGTGCTGGTGGTGGCGGGGCGCGTTCTACTGGGAGTCGGGGGACTACGACGCCGATGAGCTCCGCGCGCTGCTGCTGATGCTGGAGCGAGATGACCTGCAGGGCCTTGCGTGGGAGCTGAAGCTGCATCCCGCCAAACCGATTCCCGAGGCGGTCAAGCGCCTGGTGTTCAAGCGTGACGGCGGCCGATGTCTCGTCTGTGGATCCAACGAGCTGATCCAGTACAAGCACGTCGTTCCGCAGTCGCGCGGAGGCAGCAACGATCCGCCGAACGTCCATCTCGTCTGCGCCGAGTGCAACCGGGGGCAGGCGGTAGGACACGCACCGGCCGGGCTACGGCCCTAAGCCAATCCTCACGGACACCACGAAAGTCCGGCCACGGGGGCAGCGTTGTCTTCGTGGATGTTGATCGAACGCACGAAAGGCATGCTGTGAAGCCAGCCACCGACGACACGAGGCCGCCTTCGACGTCGTACCGCGAGACCTACCGGCGACATCGGACGCTGTTTCGGGTCCCGGTCGTCCTCGGGGCGGCCGTTGCGGCCCTGATCCTCTTGACCTCGCCGGCGACCTACAAGTCGACGGCCAGCCTCTGGGTCGATACCGCGGCATCCGTCGCGTCCTCGATCGGCGCCGACGGCACGCCGACGCTGTCTGAGCCGCCGGCGTCCTCCGAGCAGGGGATCCTCGCCGAGCTCCTGACCACCGACTCGTTCGCCGACGCGGTCGCTCGCAGCTCCGTGCTCGGCAAGCAGCTCGGCAGCCCGGCCGCGATCCGGAAGGAGGCACCGAAGCTCATCGAGGGCAAGCAGGTCACGGCCACCCCCGCGGGCGGCCAGATCCTGAACGTGAGCTACACGGGCCGCTCGCGCGCGCTGGCGGAGAGCGTGCTCGGAGGGATCCTCGATCAGCTGCGCAGCTACAACGACAGCCTGGCTGCCCAGCACACCGCCGCCGCGGTCGCCTACGACCGCGCGCAGGTGGCGCTCGACGAGAAGGCGTTGGCGACCGCGAACAGCAACCTCAAGGCCTATGCGGCCCAGCACCCGGGCGTGAGCAAGGCCGATCCGACCTATCTCTCCCTCACCTCCGCCCAGAACACAGCCGTCACCCAGCTCGGCCAGGCGAACACGACGCTGAACCAGCAGACCGGGCCGCGTGACGCCGGTGGTTGGACGATCCGGGTCCTCGACACGCCGACCCCCGCGGTCAGCCTCGCCCCGGGCAAGAAGAAGCTCATCGGGGTCATCGTCGGGGGCGCGCTCGCGGGCATGCTGGCCAGCTTCCTGGTGATCGTGGCCATGACCCCGGCGAAGAAGGAGGAGGAGTGGGAGGAGGAGCTCCCGCTCGGGCGTCCCGCCGACCCGAACGGGTCACCCAATCCCGATGGGACGGTCGCCGAGCCCTTCCCGAGCCCGTCCGACGAGCCGTTCTCGGACACGCCCCCGACGCCGACCTGGCGGGGGCATGATCGCCCGCTCGTCGCCACCGCAGGACGGCGATTCGTGTTCGGGATGTCATCGGAGCAGATGGACGAGACATGACCGAGTGGGGCATGCTGTTGCTCTGCGCGTACATCGCGCTTGCGGCAACCAACCGCCTGACCCAACGTCAGGCGGGGGGTGCGGCTCTGGCGCTGACGATCGTGGTGGTCTCGGTGGTCATGCTCCACTACCGCTCGGCGACGCCGACGGACAAGTACATCCGGTCGCTGGATGCGACCGTTTACCTGACCGGCAATCCGTTTGAGAACACCGGTCCGCCCACGACCGAGGATCAGTCCGGGGTCCAGGCGGCGACGTGGCTGACGACCGATCACACGCCCGGCGACCTCATCGGTAACACGGGGGACGGCGGTTGACCTCGCTCGCCGCCCCGCCGCCCCGCGGCGGGGCTTTGCGCCGGCGGCCGGTCGTGCGCAAGCGCTGGGCCTGGCTCATCGGCGGTGGGCTCGCCTTCGGCGCGGCGGCGGGCTACCTGGGCACCTACGGGGGCGTGACGCATGCCCTGATGCTCTGCATCGTCCTGCTCCCGCTGCTGCTGTGGCGGCGACCGTACCTCGCGCCGGCGGTTCTGCTGTCGGCAGCGATCCTGATCGAACAGGGTGACCCAAGTCCGCGCATCCCGATCACCGGGCACATGCCCATGTTCCAGGGGATCGGCCCGGGTCACCTCCAGGGCGCGGACCTGCTGCTCCTGCTGGTGTTCTTCATCTACTGCGTGAAGGGGGCGGAGTGGGGACCGCGCTGGTATCCCCGCACGCACGTGAGCCTGGCCATCCGGGCCGTCCTGTTCTGCGTCGTCCTTGCCCTGGTCGTCGGGCAGGCACACGGCGGCGACCTGCGGATGGCACTGATGGAGGCGCGCCCATACGTCTATCTCAGCGCCACGTATTTCCTCGCCGCGGTCTACATCCGGGACCGCCGGGCGATCCGCGCGGTGATGTGGTCATTCGTCGGCAGCGTGGGCTTCGTGGCCGTCCAGGGCATCGACGTGTGGATCACCAATCGGCACATGTACCCCAAGCCGGAGTCCTACATCACGCACGAGGCCTCGTACTTCTTCGTGATCTACATGATCCTGGTGCTGGCTCTGTGGCTGTTTGACCAGCGAGGCAGCATGCGCACCTGGGCGACCCGGCTGCTGCCCCTCGTGATCTTCGCGAACACGGTGAACGACCGCCGCGCCGCCTGGGAGATGCTCGGCGGTGCACTGCTGTGCTTCGGTGTCATCACCTACAAGGCGCTGCCGATCCGCCGGCATCTCCTCGGAAAGTCGATCGTGGCCCTGATCCTCATCTCGGCCGTCTACTTCCCGGTGATGTGGAACAGCGGCAGCAGCCTGGGTGAGCCCGCGCGTGCGATCAAGTCCCAGATCGCCCCGACGACCCGCGACGCGGACTCCGACGTCTACCGCGTCCAGGAGAACGCGAACCTCCAGCTCAACATCAAGCAGGACGGGCTGCTGGGCAAGGGGTTCGGGGTGAAGATCGATTACGCGCTTCCGATCACCGACATCAGCCAGACCGATCCTCTGATCGCCTACATCCCGCACAACGACGTGCTCGACGTGCTGATGCGGATGGGCCTGCTCGGAGGGGTGGCGTTGTGGAGTCTGATCGCCGCGGGGATCATCATGGGGTTCCGGCTTGCGATGTCGCGGGACCATGAGCTGGCGGTCATCGGGATGGTCGTGGCGTGCTCGATGGTCGCGTACGCGCTGATGGGTGCCGTCGATCAAGGCTTCTTCTTCTTCCGGATCGCGTTCATCACCGGGTCGTTGCTGGGCCTGGCGGAGGCCGCGCGTCGGTTGGCCCGGCACGAGGCGGCCGCGCCCGCACCGGCTGCCGCGACCGCCGTCGGGGGCAGGTGGTTGCGTCCCATGCTCCCGCAGGCCGTGCTCGCCGTCGCCGAGGAGCCGCGGGCGCTTCACCGGGGAGACCCGGGAACCGCTCTCGCACGGCGAGCCGGCGTGGGACGGAGGAGTCGGGTTCCCACGCAGGCAAAGCGCGACCTGCTGAGCCTGATCCATCAGCTGCCGGGCGCGGACGAGCAGGCGATCCTCGAGCTGATCGAGCGGTGGGACTGGGTGAATCGCTCTCGGCGCGCGCTTGCCCATCGCGGCAGGGACGGCGGGATGGCGTTCGCGTCACCGTCCTCGCTGATGCGGGTCGGGCTTGAGCACACGGTCGTCCTGCCGGGCGAGCCGATGCGGCGGCCGAACTCGAGCACTCCGGTCGGCCGCAACGGGCGGGTTGCCGATCCGATCGTCGACGTGGTGGCTCGCGATTGGATCGGCTATCTGCTCGGGACCGCGCGGCCGGGCTCCCCGACCGGGCTGTTGCTCGCCGCGGCGCTTGTCGATCACCGACTGTCGCAGGCCGCCGCTTCCGCGGACGCCCACGGGCCGGTCGACCCCCGGCCGCTGGTCACATGGTCGGCGGGCGAGACTGCGGTGACCGCCGCTTTCACTCGGCAGTCCGCGGCGCCCGCAACCAGCAGCCGACGGAGCGACCGCTCATTCGCGACGACCGACCACCCGCATACCGAGAGCCTGTTCAGCTACCTCATCGGCGACGTCCCGGACCTGCGCCGGCGCGGCGACGCGGAGGCCCTCCAGGCCGAGCTGGACCGGATCCGCGAGGGGCACGGGAGCGTCCGGCTGCAGGCGTTCGTCGGGCACGAGCGGCGAGGGCGCACGCGATGATCACCGGCGAGCGCGCGACCCGCCGCACGCGGTCGCGGCAGCTGCTCGAGGCGACCCTGGGTCTCACCCAGCTGTGGCTCTCGGCCTCGACGGCGTACCTGTTGATGCTGCTGGTCAATGGACGGCGGCCGGCTTCGCCGGTCGCAGCACGCGAGCCGGTCGAATGGCCCCCGATGCTGGTGCTCGTCCCTGCCCACGACGAGGAGACCATCATCGAGCAGTGTGTCGCCGCCCTGGTATCGCAGGACTATCCGGGTGACTGCTCGGTTGTCGTGATCGCCGACAACTGCAGCGACCGGACTGCGACGATCGCACGAGATGCGGGCGCGACCGTCCTGTCCCGCACCGATGCGCAGGCTCCCGGCAAGGGCCACGCGCTCAACTGGGCTCTCCAGCGCCTGCAGGACAGCGACGAGGAGATCGTGATGTTCGTCGATGCCGACTGCGTCGCCTCGCCGAACCTCTGCCGAGAGGTGGCCCGCGCCATGTCACGGTCGCAGGTCTCCGTGGTGCAGGCGCGCTATGACGTCAGCAACCCGGAGGCATCCACCACGAGCGCCCTGCGAGCCGGAGGCTTCCTGCTCAAGCACGTGATCCAGCCGCGGGGCCGGGAGCGCCTCGGCCTCTCGTGTGGGCTGTTCGGCTCCGGAATGGCCTTTCGCCGGTCCCTGATGCGAGAGGTGACCTGGCCGACGTCGGTCACCGAGGACATCGAGCTCCATCTGCGACTGGTGCGGTCCGGGACCGTCGTCCATTACCTCGAGACGGGTTCGGTCACCTCACCGATGCCGCTGAGCTCCGCGCAGGCCGCGGAGCAGCAGCTTCGATGGGAGAGTGGCAACGCGGAGATGCGACGCCGCTACGGCCTGAAGCTGATCGCGGCAGGTGTGACCGCCCGCCGGATGCCGCCGGTCGCGTCGGGCCTGGAGCTGTTCATCCCGCCGCAGTCGCTGCTGGTGGGCGCCTCGGTATCGCTGGGCTCCGCGTTCATCGCTCTGCGTCGCCCGCGGCTGGGCATCCTTGGCGCCGCGACGGCGGCCGCAGACGGTCTCTATGTCGTGGCGGGACTCGCCTTCGCCGGCGCGTCCCCTGAGACGTTTCGAGCGCTGATCGCCAGCCCCGGGTTCATGGCCGGACGGCTTCGGGTGATCGGCCGCGTGATGTCGGGCCGGCGGGCTTCGGGCTGGGTCCGCACCCGGCGCTGACGTCACTCCGGCGGCGGGCGTCCAGCCCGGCGATCCCGGAAGTTGAGCGCGGCCGGCCCCGTTGTTTGGGTGCGTGTCCTCCATTCAGAAACCGATCACCGCCCCCGAGCCCTGGTCACTGCCTGATCCGACTGAGGGCGCGTGGATCACCCGCGCGCCGGTGGAGACCGGTGCCGGGGAGGGAAAGCTGCTCAGCTGGCTGGCCGGAATGGTTGCGCAGGACAGGCACTACCACAGCGTCATGGCAACGCTGACCGCCAGCGAGAATTATCCGAGCGCCGCAGTGCGCGCGTCGTCGTCGTTCTTCAGCGGCGCGCACTACTACTTCGACCCCCCTACGGGTGCCGCCTCCGGTGAGTGGGCATTTCCGCATTCGGCCATGCTCCCGGCACTGCAACAGAAGTTCGGGCAGCAGATGCGCCGCCTGTTCGCCGCTGACATCGCCGACTGGCGGCCGAACGGTGGATCGGCCTGCGAGCAGGCGGTGATGATGGCGGCGTGCCAGGCCGGTGACGCCTTCATCGAATTGGCGCCCGAGGACGGCGGGCACTTCGGCACCGCGGGGCTGGCGCGGCGGCTCGGAATCGACGCATGGACGTTCCCGATGCGTGACGACCTGATCGACGTCGAGGCAACGGCCAGGCTGATCCGTCAGCGCCCCGAGATTCGGCTGGCGCTCGTTCAGCCCTCGCACAGCCGCCGATCCCAGCCGATCGAGGAGCTGGCGGCCGCGCTGCCCTCCGGCGTCACGATCGCGGTCGACGTGAGCCATACGGCCGGCCTGATCGCGGGGGGCATGCTCCCCCAGCCACTGCTCCAGGGCGCCCACATCCTGACCTTCAACACGCACAAGACGGTGCCGGGGCCGAACAAGGGCGTGATCGCCTTCGCCGACCGCGACCACCCGCTGGCCGAGAAGCTCTGGGATGTCGTGTGCCCTCAGCTGCAGTCCAACAGCCATCCGGAATGCCTCCCCGGACTGGTCATCGCGCTCGAGGAGATCGCACAGTTCGGCAGCGCCTATGCCCAGCAGGTGGTGGCCAACGCGAGGGCGCTGGCGCGCGTGCTTCAGCGCAAGGGCGTCCGCTTGGCCGGCATGGAGCACGGTGGGACGGACACGCACCAGGTGCATGTCGTGATCGGTCCCGTCGACCTTTCCAACCGGATCGCGAACGACGTGCTGCCGAGCTGCGCGTTGCGCACCAACTCGGTGATGATTCCCGGAACGCATGGCGAGTTCGGACTTCGGCTCGGCACCCAGGCATTGACCCGGCGGGGATTGACCGAGGTCGATTTCGCCGAACTGGGCGAGCTGCTCGCCCGCGCCATGCTGTGGACGGCAGATCCTCGCGCGATCCGCGCGCGGGTCGCGACCCTGCTGGCACGGCATCCACTGTTCCCTCTGCGTTTCAGCTTTGACGAGCCGGCTCACCGACCGCACGTCGCGCGCCTCCTGGACGAGTTGCGCTGACCCGAGGCCGGAGCCCCGCTCGCAGCGGAAGTTCATCCCGAGCCGGTCGCGTTTTCTTCTGACAAGCAGCCCCACAAATGGAGCGAGAGGACAAGCAGGTGAGCACGACATTTCAGACGGCGTTCGAGGAGAAGGGCGCACGACGGCTCCTGGTGCACCACGAGAACTCGCTGTCGGAGCGGCTGCGGCGGCGGCGCTGGACACAGGTCCTTGAGCACGTGCCGGACCTGGGCAGCCTGCGGGTGCTCGACCTGGGGGGCACCGGCACCTGGTGGGCCAATGCGCCGGTGCGACCGCCTCACGTCACCACGATCAACCTCTACGACGCCGACCAGGTGCATCCGAGCGTCGAGATGATCCAGGGAGACGTTCTCGAGGCCGACCGCCTGGTCAGGGGACAGGAGTTCGACCTGGTGTTCTCCAACAGCCTGATCGAGCACCTGGGCGGCCACCGGCCCCGGCGGCGCTTCGCCGACCTGGTCGCCGCGCTCGCTCCTCGGCATGTCATCCAGACCCCGTATCGCTACTTCCCCATCGAGCCCCACTGGATGTTCCCGGGGTTCCAGTTCCTGCCCGTCAGCGCACGGTCGCGCCTGGCGCCGCGCTGGAAGATGGGAATGACGTATCAGTGGGACCGCCGGGCGGCGACCAACGAGGTGATGGCGACCGAGTTGCTGACCGTCTCGGACATGAAGGAATACTTCCCGGACTCCCGGATCATCTTCGAGCGCGTCGGGGCGATGCCGAAGTCGATGATCGCGATTCGCTGAGAGGTCGCGCTCCCGTCATCCGGCTCGGCGCCGGCTCACGCAGGTCACCGGAACGTGATTCCGGGCGGGATCGACGGCGGTGACCAGGAGACGAAGCTGCCTGAGCTCCACGCCCGATCCGCCAGGTTGTGCTGAACCTTGGCGATGTAACCCGCCTGGTCGGCGTTGTTCCACGGATACGGGCGAAACCAGCCGCCGATGCTCTTCCACGGCTGGCAGGGAACGTAGGTCGAGTCGCCCCACTCGGAACGGGCGCCATCCGGGTTGTCGTAGTAGAACCGCACCATCGCCGCCTGGTAGTCCAGGTTGAAGGCGGTGGACTCCCAGCGCAGCGGGTTGCTGCCCGGTCCGACCGATCCGCTGGGCGTCCACTGGACCTGGGTGATCCCCATCGACCGGTAGACCTCGAGCGTGTGCGCGACGCGCGCCTGCCGCGGGTACAGCGCATACCAGGATCGCGAGGTCGGTCCCTCGTCTCCGAGC
>Ga0335075_10016964_pt1 | contig 10847 bp, 6 predicted proteins | sample Lox_Sample_24_FD_206723 | JGI IMG/M metagenome (GOLD analysis project Ga0335075, IMG submission 206723) | Soil microbial communities from Loxahatchee National Wildlife Refuge, Florida, United States - Lox_Sample_2.4 | ecosystem: Environmental > Terrestrial > Soil > Wetlands | place: USA: Florida... | reverse complement strand
CGACGTGCGCAGGGCGCTGGCGCCGTTCTGCGACCGGCTCGACATCGACGCCGAGCCGTCGCTGCTGCGGCTGGCCAACGTGCAGCACCTGGCCACCCACGTGACCGGGCGGCTCGCCGCGGCGCAGGTTCCGGGAGCCGACAGCGTGCTCGGCGAGCACGCCTCGGCGCTGGCGCTCGCCGCCGCGCTGCACCCGACCGCGGCCGTGGGCGGCACGCCGACCGGCGCGGCGATGGAGCTGATCCGCGAGCTCGAGGGGATGGACCGGGGACGGTACGCCGCCCCGGTCGGCTGGGTCGACGCGTACGGCAACGGCGAATGGGGCATCGCCCTTCGCTCCGCGGAGCTGGACGGTCGGCGGGCGCGGCTGTTCGCCGGGTGCGGCATCGTCGCCGATTCGGACCCCGAGGCCGAGCTGGCCGAGGCGCAGAACAAGTTCCGCGCGATGCAGGACGCGCTCCAGGACTAGCCGCCGCAGGCGTCCTGCAGGTTGTCCTCAATCCACGGTGAGGGCGGTGACCAGCGCTGGCTGGTCAGGCCGCCAACCTGATGACCAACGGAATGGTCGCCCCCGCGCCTGCTGGATCGAGCGAAATGGCGCGCGGCACCGGTCCGCCGATCCAGTGCAACCTGATCGCCACAGTTTCGCGGACCCGATATGAGCAGGTGCTCACCCTATTGACAAATGCTCACATTTGGTAGAGCTTGAAGCCCGTCCTGGTGAGGCGAGCCGACGGCGTCGCGGTGCAGACGCGGACACCTGTCGAACCGGAGGTCAGGCATGGCGGAACACAGCCCGGGCGCGTCGGCGCATGCCTGAGCTGTTCGACATCGGCTCCACGTGGCCCGAGTCGCCCTGGCGGCTCGGGTGGCTGGAGCAGACCACAGGACGGCTCTGCGGGGCTGCAGGCCGGCGACTCGGTCGCTCTCCTGCCCGGGTATTCGCCGAGCACCGTGAACCGCCACGACGCGATCCACGTCGTCCGCGACGACGTCGTGGGCGAAATCTGGCACGTGATCACGGGCGGCCCCGGGCATCACGGCCCGGCCGGACTCGGCTGGGCCGCAACAAACCCCGACCGAAACCGGCTCGAAGAACGTGGCGTGAACTCTTGCCGACGAAATGGCGCGGATGCATAATTCCAGCCATGAGCATTCGCGCAGCAGTTGAACATTTGCTCGACACGTCGACGTGGACGCTGCGCACCGGGACCTGCGCGGTCAGAGCCGACTCTTATCCGACGGCCAGCAACTGTGCCGGGTAACCCCTTGCCCCCCGCATCACATCAACCCCGCGGAGGCGGACGTGGACTCGAACCAGCCGGAGCAAAGACACTCAGCATCATCGGGCCGCCAGGGCGAGCCGGATTCTCTAGCGCTCTCGCGGAGACGCTTCCTTACCCGGGCCGGGACGACGGCCGCGGCACTGGCGGTGGCCGGCCCGGTCCTGGCGGCTTGCGGGACCACAAACACGAGCAGCAGCCCCAGTTCCGGCAAGCCCACCGGCAACCGGGCGAAGATCGGCTTCAGTCAGCCTGACACCAGCGCGTCGATCTGGGCCCCGCTCATGGCCGGGGCGAAGCTGGAGTGCAAGGCACGCGGCTACGAACTCCTGGAGAGCCACGCGAACTCCGAACTCGACGCGCAACTCTCGGAGATCCAGACCTGGATCGCGGAGGGCGTGGGCGCGATCATCGCGCTCCCGCTCGACAACAACGCGATCGTCCCGCTGATCCACCAGGCGCACAAGGCGGGCATCAAGTTTCTCGACTACTCCGACAACGCCCTGCCCGGCGTGGACGGCTGGGTGATTTTCGACAACCTGCAGGGCGCCAAGCTGGTAGGCGACTACGCGGGCCAATGGGTGAACAAGAACCTCGGAGGGAAGGCGCAGGTGGCGCTGCTAACCCATGTGATCCAGCTCACTGGCCGCCAGCGGATCGACGGCTGCGTGGCCGCCCTCCAGTCCGTGGCGCCCGGTGCCAAGGTCGTCGCGCAGCACGAGGGCGTGCTGTCGCCCGACACGTTCCCGGCGTTCCAGACGATGCTGCAGGCACACCCCGACATCGACGTTGCCATCTGCATCGCGGACGAGGGCTGCGACGGAGTGCTGCGCGCGTTCGAGGCCACGCACCCCTCGCCCCAGCGGATCAAGGACATGTTCATCTGCGGCTTCGACGGCTCTGGGCCGACGATCAAGGCCATCGAATCCGGTGGCCCGATACGGGCTACCGGCGCGCTCGACGCAATCGCGATCGGCAAGGCGTCGATCGAGGTGTCGGCCAATGCCATCGAGGGCAAGCAACCCACCAAGATCAACTTCCCGTATGTGCTGTCCACGGTGGACACCAAGGCCGCCAACGCGAAGCTGCTCGCCGACCTCAACGGGTAGCGGCCGGATGACACGCGAAGACGGGAGACTCCGCCCCATCGGCACCGGCAGCTCTGGGAAGGCAGCGGCATGAACGCAAGCCCGGTCAGGCAATCTTGGCGCCGCGGCGGAGTTCCCCGTCTCAGGCAGACGCGCGGGTCGCTGCAACGGCTCGGTTCGGCACAGGGCGGCGGGCTGTTCGTCGCGCTGATCCTGCTCTCGCTGTACTTCAGCATCTCGACCGGCAGCTTCTTCACGCGCAGCAACATCCTGGTGGTGCTGGAGCAGATCGCGGTCCTCGGCATGGTCGCCGTGCCCGGAGCCATGCTGCTCGTCTCGGGGAACCTCGACCTGTCGGTCGGCTCGGTGGCCGGCCTGTCCGCGGCCATGTTCGGAGAGTTCGACAAGATCTTCGGCTGGCCCACCCTGCTGGCCGCCATCGGCGCGCTGGCAGTCGGCGCGCTATGGGGCACGATGAACGGGCTCCTGATCTCCTACCTCGGGTTCTCCCCCGTCATCGTGACCCTGGGCGGGTTCGCCGGCGCGGCCGGGCTGGCCCAGACCATCACCAGCGACGCCACCAGATCGGGCTTCGGCAACACCTTCGACAACCTCGGCGACGGGACGCTCGCCGGGATCCCGCTCCCTGTGATCATCTTCTTCGCGGTATTTCTGGTCGGCGCGTACGTCTGGTACGAGACCAGGACCGGGCGGCACCTGATCGCGATTGGCGCCAACAAGGACGCGGCGACCGCGCTGGGCGTCGCCTCGAAGCGGCTGCCGTTCGTCGTCTACGTGCTGTCTGGCACGGCGGCCGCGCTGGGCGGGCTCATCCTCACCGCCCAGCTCGACGGAGCCTCAGTGCAGATCGGCGTCGGGCTCGAGCTGCAGGTTCTGACCGCGATCCTGCTCGGCGGGGTGGCGTTCAACGGCGGTCGCGGCTCACTGTGGGGCACGCTGGCGGGCGTCCTGTTCATCGGCGTCCTCGACGACGGCCTGATCCTGATCAACGTCGGGCCTTACGTCGCCGACCTCGCGGTCGGCGCCGCGCTGGTTATCGCTGCCGCGCTCGATGTCCTGTACCAGCGCCTGGAGAAGGTCCCGGTGGCCGAGACCGCCGAGGCCGAGGCACTCGAGACCGACCGGCCTGATGCGCCGGGCGTCGGCGCCGGCCCGGGTGCCGAACCGGCCGCCGCCGCGCCCGGTGACCCGGAGCTGGACGGAATGGCCGCCGCACGGTCCGGTTCAGCGCCCGGCGGCATCGGCCGGGCGGGCGCCGCGGCGGGATCGCCGGCGCTGGAGGTCCTGGACATCAGCAAGCGCTTCGGCCCGGTGGTCGCGTTGCGCGGCGTCTCGCTGTCCCTCGGCCAGGGCGAGGTGCTGGGCCTGGTGGGCGACAACGGCGCCGGGAAGAGCACGCTGATCTCGATCATCTCCGGAGTGGCCCGGCCGGACTCCGGGCAGATCCGGCTGGACGGCAAGCCTTGGGCCGAGACCGGGGCGCGGACGATCCGCGAGGCCGGCATCGAGACCGTGTTCCAGAACCTGGCCCTGGTCCCGACGCTGAGCATCGTCGAGAACATGTACCTGGGCCGGGAGCTGTACGGCCCGGGCAGGCTCGCCGTGCTCGCCCGCCGGATCGACAAGCGGCGGATGCGCCGCGAGGTGGAGACGGCGTTCTCGCGCCTCGGGCTGCGGATGCCGCCGGTCACCTCCAAGGCAGGCGCCCTATCCGGCGGCCAGCGGCAGGCGGTCGCGGTCGCGCGCGCGGTCCTGTGGGGCAGCCGGGTGGTCATCATGGACGAGCCCGCGGCCGCGCTCGGCGTGCAGCAGACCGAGGCCGTCCTCTCGCTGATCGGCCGACTCAGGGCAGAGGGCGTGGCCACCCTGCTGGTCAGCCACAACATGGAGCACGTGCTGCGGGTCGCCGACCGGGTCGCGGTGTTCCGGCTAGGACGCAAGATCGCCGACCTCGACCAACGTGAGCGGCCGGTGACGGGCATGGAACTCGTCGGCCTCATCACTGGCGCTACCTCGGCGCTCCAGTGAGCGAGCCGGAGCGGCGCGCCGGCGCGCCGGTCGTGCTGATCACCGGCGGGGCCACCGGCATCGGCCGGGCCTGCGCGCAGGCGTGCGGCCGCGCGGGGGCGAGCGTCGTGCTGCTCTCTCTGCCCGGCCCGGAGCTGGCCGAGGCCGCCGACGAGCTGTGCGCGGCCGGGATCGACGCCCGCGCCGTCGAGGCCGATGTCCGCGACTTCGAGTCGGTGCGGCAGGCAGCCGCTCAGGCCCACGCCGACCTGGGCCGGATTGACGTGCTCGTGGGAAGCGCCGGCATCGCCGACCAGTCGCAGATCACGAGCGGCTCGCCGGAGCGGTGGCAGCAGGTCGTGCAGACCAACCTGCTCGGCATGGCCAACAGCATCCGCGCGGTCGCCCCGCTGATGATCGAGGCCGGCGGCGGGGACATTGTGATGATCGCGTCGGCGTCTGGGCGGGACAGCTACGTGGGTGAGCCGCTGTACATCGCGAGCAAGTGGGGCGTGGTGGGCCTCGGGCACGCGGCGCGCAAGGAACTCCAGTCAAGCAACATCCGGGTCGCGCTGATCGAGCCCGGCCTGGTCGACACCCCGCTGACCAGGGGAAGCCCGGTAGTGCGGCCGCTGGTGGAGGCGGGCGGGGCGTTGCTGCCCGAGGACATCGCCGACGCCGTCGCCTGGCTGACGTCGCGGCCACGCCGGGTGGCCGTGACCGAACTGGTGATCCGGCCCGCCGCGGTGGCCGACATCGAGAGGATCTAGCCAATGGCTGACCCAGCCACCTCCGGCGTCCGTGTCGAGGGGGGCCTTCTGATCCCGCTCGCCGACGGCACCTTGCTGTCGGGTGATCTCTACCGCCCGGCCGGCCGGGCCAGCGGGCCGGTGCTGGTCAGTTACTACCCGTACCGCACCGACGACATCATCGGCAGCCTGTTCGAGCAGACCAGGGTCGGCCTGGCCCGGCGCGGGTATGCGACCTTGTTCGCGGACATGACCGGCACCGGGGCCTCCGAGGGAAGCTACGCGGAGAGCTTCGACCTACCCAGCGAGGGCCGGGACTGCGCGCAGATCATCGAATGGGCGGCCGGCCAGCAATGGTGCGACGGAAGCGTCGGCGCCTGGGGCGTTTCTTACGGAGGAATGAACGCTCTGGCAGCCGCCGCATGCAGGCCGCCCCATCTCCGCGGCATCGTGGCCGTGTACGCCACGACCGACATGTACGCGGACACGATCGCCCCCGGTGGCTGCCCCGCCATGCTCGGCCGGTACGCCTGGGCAGCGCACATGCTCGCGCTCGGGCTCTGCCCGCCGACCCGGCAGGACCCGGGCGGCCGGTGGGAGCGCACCTGGCGGCGGCGGCTCGAGCGCCTGGAGAACGCGCCGCCGCACGCGCTCACCTGGCAGGCGCACCCGGAACGGGACGACTACTGGCAGGCCCGGGTGGTGGATGCCACCGCGATCGAGGTGCCCGCGATGCTCATCGGAGGATGGGCCGACGCTTACTCCGACGCCATGTTCCGCGCGTTCGACCAGGTGAGCGGAGAGAAGCGGCTGATCATGGGGCCGTGGATGCACGTGCTGCCGCACCTGTCGCCGGTGGCGCCGTATGACTGGGTGAGCGCGATGGCGGACTGGTGGGACGCCTGCATGGCTCCGGACGCGGCCGCGTCGACTGCGGCGACCGCGGAACCACCGGTGCTCTATTTCTCTCACGGCGGCGGGTGGCGGGCCGCGCCGCAATGGCCGCCGCCCGGCGTGAGCACCAGGAGGTTCTTCCCGGCTGGGCATCGCCTGAAGGCCGAGCCGCCGACGGAGGCTTCCTGCCGCACCTATCGCGCGGACCCGCTGGTCGGACTGGCCGCGGGCATCTGGGACCCGTTCGGCACCGGCAGCGGCTGGCCCGAGGAGCAGAGCGGCGATGACGCGCGGAGCCTCACGTTCACCAGCGATCCAGTGCCCGAGCCGTTGCTGATCTCGGGCAGTCCCGAGGCCGACCTGCTCGTGACCCTGCCACCGGACGAGGAGACGAACCTGGTGGCCCGGGTGTCGATGGTCGGCCCCGACGAGCGGTCGACGCTCGTCACCTCGGGCTGGCTCCGCGTGCCGCCGGGCGGGCGTGACTCTGACGGCGGCGACGCCGGAGCGGTCCCCCGCAAGATAACGGTGCCGCTGGGCGCGGCCGCCTTCGAGATGCCCGCCGGGTCGCGGGTGCGCCTGGCCGTGGCGTGCGCCGACTTCCCGCACCTCTGGCCGTCGCCGGCCAACCCCGAACTGGCCCTCGCCACCGGCCCGGACGCTCCCTGCGAGCTGCGGCTGCCGGTGCGCCCGGCAGCGGGAGGTGACGAGGCCGCGTCGATCACGCCGCCGCCCGCCGGGGCCGACCCCGGCTGGGTCAGCGACGGCGAGCCGGTCTACCAGGTGACGCAGGACAAGACCACCGGCGAGAGCGCGGTCACGTTCGGTATCCGCTCCCGCCTGAGCCCGCCGTCCGGAGCCGACCTGCGCTCGGAGGAGCTGTTCACCGCGCGGGTGCGTCCCGGCCGGCCTGATGGCGCCAGCGTCCAGGCCGAGGTGGACATCGCCGTGTGCCTGCCCGCCGGGGAGCGGATCCAGGTCGCCGTCCGGAGCACGTCACACCGCCACTCGTCGGTCATCGAGGCCAGCGTGGTCCAGGACGGCGCGACCCTGCTGCACCGGCGGTGGCCGGGCTGCGGCCCAGCCGACCCGACACCGGACCAGTGAGGAGACGAACGGATGACCGACGTGGAACTCCTCGGCTACGCGCAGCCCGTGGTCGCTCATCCGGGCGACACCGTCGACGTCAAGGTCAGCTGCGCCGGGCCGGAATTTACCGCCGAGGTGATATGGCTCGGCGGCGATCCCCGGCCGGGCCTCGAGATGACCCTCGGCCGGTTCCCCGGCCGCCGCCAGGATCTGATCAGCGGCTCCTACCTCATCGCGGAGCTCGGGGACGAGATCCCAGGCCCGGCCGGGCACACGGTCACTCTCTGGTTCTGCCCGGCCCTGCTGACCGGGCCGCAGTGCCTGATGGCCGGGCTGGGCCCCGGCGGCGGCTGGGAGCTCGGCATCGGTGCGGACCGCAGGGTCGGCGCGGTGCGCCTGGATGCGCGGGGCGAGACGGCGGGCCACCGGGTGCCCGCCGGGCCGACACTGCGCACCGGACGCTGGTACTTCGCCGCGGCCGACTGGGACGCCGACGGCGGGGTCAGCCTGATGGTGCTCTCCCGCGATGCGCCCGGCGCACCGGGCCGCGCCGAGCAGCATGACCTCGGCGGCCCGATCCCGGCCGCCCGGGCAGTCAGCGTCGCGGCCGCGGTGAGCGGGCAGAACGTGCGCCGGTGCTTCAACGGAAAGATCGACACGCCACGCCTATTCGACGGCGCGCTGTCCGGGGCGGACCTGGCCGCACTGGCGGCGGACGCGCCGGCGGGACGCGTTCGCGGGCTGCGCCACGAGTGGCGGTTCACCCCGGCCGCGGCGGTCCCGCCGCACCGTGTCCGCGATACCGGTCCCGGGCGATGCGACGCCACCCTGGCCAACTCCCCGATGCTGGGCGTGACCGGCCGGAACTGGACGCCGGGAACGGAGAGCTTCCTGGTCCGGCCGGACGAGTACGCCGCGGCGACGTTCCACGACGACGACCTGACCGACGCCCGGTGGGAGACCAGCCTCTCGTTCCGCGTGCCGCCGGAGTGGCGCAGCGGCGCCTATGGGGTGCGGCTGCGTTCGGGGAACCACGAGGACGTGGTGCCCGTGATCATGAGCGCGGCCGGGCGCGATCGCCCAGTCGGCGGGCCGCGCGCCGCAGTGCTGCTTCCCACGTTCAGCTACCTGGCCTACGCGAACGAGCACGCCTCCTGGGAGCACCCGATCAGCTCCACGCGCGACGCCTCCGCCCTGCCCGTCACCGACCACGACCGGTTCATGGCCGAGAAGCGGCTGCTGAGCCTGTACGACCGGCATCCCGATGGGACCGGATGCTGCCTGTCGTCCTGGCGGCGCCCCGTGCTGAACATGCGGCCCGGCTACCACCTTCCGCTGATCCGCGGCCCGCACCAGTTCAGCGCGGACCTGGAACTGCTGCACTGGCTGGAGTCCCGGCAGGCTGAGGTCGACGTCATCACCGACGACGACCTGCACACCCTGGGCGCTGACGCGCTCGCTCCCTACCGGGTGGTGCTGACCGGGAGCCATCCGGAGTACACCAGCCCGCAGATGCTCGACGCCCTGGACGGCTACATGTCCTCCGGCGGCCGGTTTATGTACCTCGGAGGGAACGGGTTCTACTGGGTAACCACCGCGCCGGAAGATGACCCGTACCTGATCGAAGTCCGGCGGGGGCAGGCCGGAACCCGGGTGTGGGAATCGGAACCCGGCGAATGGCACCAGGCGATGACCGGCGAGCGCGGCGGCCTGTGGCGCCACCGCGGGCGCTCCCCGCAGTCCCTGACCGGCATCGGCTTCACCGCGCAGGGTTTCGACGTGTCGCTGCCATATCGCATCGCGGTCGATCCTGCCGACGAGCGGGCCGGCTTCATCCTGGACGGCATCGATCCCGCCCTGCCGCTCGGCGGCGCCGGGTCGGTGCTGGGCGGCCCGGCGGGCTTCGAGATCGACCGGGCCGACGCCGCGCTGGGCACGCCGCCCCACGCCGTGGTGGTCGCGTCCGCCAGCGGGTTCAGCCACGCGTATCAGGGCTCGGTGGAGGACGTGACCACCGCCGACTCGAAGCAGGGCGGCCCGGATTCGCCCCTGGTCCGGTCCGACGTGGTGTTCTTCGAGACCCCTGCCGGGGGCGCCGTGTTCTCGGTGGGGTCGATCGCCTGGTGCGGCGCGCTGCAGGCCGACGGAGCCGAGACCCCCGTGGGCCTGATGACCTGGAACGTCCTGCGCCGGTTCCTCGACGACGCCCCGTTCACGGTGCCCCGGGAGGGGCAATCACCAGATGAGCAAGCGCCGACCTAGTGCACATATGGTCAAGACGGCGGCCCAGGGCCAGGCGCGGCGGCGGTCCAGAGTCTCCCGCTGGACGGCGGCAAGTGATCGACCGTGAGTAAGGGGGCCCGGTGAGCGCGGGGGAAATCAGGTCGAGCGCAGACGAGCTGCTGCTGCGCGTCGCCTGGTTCTACTACAAGGACGAGCTGACCCAGGACGAGATCGCGCGGCGACTCTCGGTGTCGCGCGCGTCGGTCGGGCGGATGCTGGAGCGCGCCCGGAAGGTGGGCCTGGTCTCGATCAACCTCAACGCCGACCACCTCAACGCGTTCGAGGTGAGCAACCAGCTCCGGCGGACGTTCGACCTGACCGAGGCGCTGGTCGTCCCGGACTATGAACAGGAGTCCGCCGACCATCACCTGCTGAACGCCAGGCTCGGGCTGGGCGGAGCGCAGTTCATGAGCACCCACCTGCGTCCCGGCGGAACGCTCGGAGTCGGCTGGGGCGAGACGGTGTCGCGCGTCATCGCCTCGACGAACTTCGGCGGGGTCGGCCCGGTGCACCTGGTGACGCTGACCGGCGGCGTGGACGGCTACCTGCAGACCATCTTGTCCTCCAAGGGAGACGGGGCCGCCGATCCCGAAGCCACGACGGCCACGATCATCCCGACGCCGATCGTGGCGTCCACGCCGAAGCTGGCAGCGGCGCTCAAGGCCGAGCCGTCCATCCAGCAGGTGCTGGGCCAGGCGTCCGGCGTGGATCAGGCCATCGTGGGCGTGGGCACGCCCGCCGCCGACGCGACCATCGTGCAGATGGGCTACCTTGCGGCCGATGACGTGCGCGTGCTGCGCGACCGCGGCGTCGTCGGCGACATCCTCGGCCAGTTCTTCGACGCCGACGGCAACGTGGTCAGCCTGGAGATCCACCGCCGCCGGATCGGGATCGAGCTGTCCGACCTGGCCTCGATCCCGAAGGTAGTGGGCGTGGCCGGCGGACTGCACAAAGCCGAGGCCATTCTCGGCGCTCTGCACGGCGGGTTCCTCAACGTCCTGGTCACGAACGAGCTCGTGGCGCTGCGCCTGCTGGAACTACAGGGAGCAATCCGAACGCCGACCAGCGTGGCGTGATGTCGGCCGGGCCATGGCCATCATGCTCGCTAGGCGCCCGCGGCCGCGGCCGCGCAGGCCTCGCGCAGCCGGGCGCGCAGCTCCGCTCCGGCCGCGCGGTCCGTGCGCACCTCTACCACCCGAAGCCCGTCCCCGCCGAGCGCGTCCGCCAGGCCGGACGCCTTGTCCAGCACCAGATGCGGCACCCCGGCGGCCCGGGCGAGCAGCCCAAAATCGGTGCCGTGCGGCGTGCCGAACAGCCGCTCGAACGACTCGGGGAACGCCGCCTGCTCCAGCGCGGAGAAGATGCCGCCGCCGTCGTTGTTGACCACGACGATGCACAGGTCCGGCCGGGGCTCGGCGGGCCCGAGCATCAGC
>Ga0335075_10016963_pt1 | contig 10848 bp, 12 predicted proteins | sample Lox_Sample_24_FD_206723 | JGI IMG/M metagenome (GOLD analysis project Ga0335075, IMG submission 206723) | Soil microbial communities from Loxahatchee National Wildlife Refuge, Florida, United States - Lox_Sample_2.4 | ecosystem: Environmental > Terrestrial > Soil > Wetlands | place: USA... | reverse complement strand
GCATCGCGGGCGGGTGCTGGCCAGTAGTATGCAAGCGCAGCTAGCTGGCCAAATCACCTGTCAGGCTCGAGGCGTTCATGATAACGCGGAAATCCAAACGGTATGATCGAGGTCAGATATGTCGATGGAAAAGAACGATGATGCTTGTCATCAACAGACAGAACAAAACTCCCTCATTCCCAATGCTTGGCACCTCCCACGGAAAGAATTAGTACGGAGGTCCGATAGAAACGGCATACTCCATGAAGAGGTGAGCTCCACCAGTCTACGCCAACCCTGCTTGACTTGACTCTTAGCAGAGACCGGCCAAGAAGCGCCGTGTCATGAAATTGAACCCTGCCCCAGCAGAGTCCTCGACGTCGGCGCTAGTGGATGGCGCAAAACACCGATGTGTCACTTACAGAGTGCGCAATATACCAGACAATTACGATAAAGACTCTTTGTGCGATGCCCTTTGCGCTAGTTTGCAGCTTGAGCAACGTACAGGTGTAAAAATCCACTCCTTAGCAACCGATATATCTAGGCCAGGGCGCAGAATTGCAACAGTTTCATTTCACAGTGAGCCTCTCAAGCTCTCATCACATAGCCCTTCTGAAGGGCACGAAGAACCGACAGAATGGAAGCTAGACCTTTTTCACCCGACTTTGATGCACACCGATTCCGTCTGGGTCGATACACACTTCAAATCATTCACCCCGCTGTCTCCATTTGAGAAAGATGAAGAACACGTCATCGAGTAGGTTACACGTGGGATATGCAAGCGTCTGCTTATTGCAATAGCTGTATCGCCATACACGGCTGGGGAAGCCACGCATTCGGCGGATTCAAAGCTCACAACGATACATACATGTGGCTTCGCGACTCTCTTGCTGTGGATGTCCCTCGATTACGAGTCTTCATATACGGCTATGCATCTAGCCCAGCTGCAGATGATTCGATTGCTGGAGTTGATGATTATGCAGATACTTTCAGGCGACTGCTGCGAAGCATGCGGAAGGGATATCAGGTAGGACCTTTGTGAAGCACTCATCTGGAACAGCTAATGAGAACATAGACACAGCGAATAACACCCTTGGTATTTATAGCTCATAGCCTTGGCGGTCTTGTGCTGAAACAGGTGAAGTTGATCATTGCAAACATTCGTCGTTTGGAGCTAAACAATCCAGGCGTTAATCAGAATGAAGGATAGCTCTGATGCAGACGACAAGGTCAATTTGGACTCAATATACGGAGCACTCTTCTTTGGCGTTCCTAGTCAAGGCATGGATACTGCAGCACTGGCGGCTATGGTTGGAGATAGGCCGCAGCGATACGACTTATCTCTACTCGATCAAGAAGTGGGACACAGACTACGATCCAGACAACATGATGAATTCTGCGAAGCATTTGATTTCAAAGACTCAAAGGTTATCCAATTCTTTGAGACAAAGAAAACAGCCACAGTGAAGGAGGTAAGTCTAACATTGACATGTCCGTATAGACTTGCAACCAAACTTGATATAGGACCCCAAGACAAAGAAGTGGTCACGTACTGGTCCTAAGAAGTTACTCGTCAGCCCAGCATCAGCTACCTTGGGCCGTCCATGGGAAAGATCGGACGATTTCAAAGTGTCTATCGATGCCGATCATAGCGATATGGTCAAATTCACACAATTCGATCAAGACGGTCTTGTCAAAGCTCTAGATGTGTTGCGGGCCTTCGCAGGCGAGGCAATTCCTGTTGTTGAAAATCGAGTCATGAAAAGGGCCAGTACTGGTATGTTAGGTTCAATTTGGTTGAAGCTACAGTGGAATGCGTCGATCCTCTACCTCGGCCCTTGGTTTCTTCTTGGCATAATTCCAACTTAACTCCTGCCCCGAGAAGTGAGGGCGGACTATAGCTGATTCCTCTCTTTTCAGCACAATCGATTGAAAGAACTCAAGAGAAGGGGCGAGAACAGCAAGGTCAGGTCATTCAAACTCAGCTTTGCTTGATATACTACTAACCTTCCAACCTACAGACTGCCTGAAGTCTTTGGCTTTTCCAGAGATGAATCTGCGACTAAATGATATACAAGATGAAGCCTTTGACACATGTGCGTGGCTGCTCAAGCACAAGAACTACACAACTTGGCTCAGTCAGCATCGAGGCTTGCTCTGGATCAAGGGAAAGCCCGGAGCAGGGAAATCAACACTACTGAAATACGCGCTTCGGGAATGCAAGCAGCAGGCATCTCAAAAAAAGCTTGTGGTAGCTTCATTTTTCTTCCACGGTCGCGGTGCTAATATGCAGAAAACCCCTCTCGGCCTCTTCCGCTCACTCCTTCACCAGATCTTAGACCAGATTCCCGAATTGCTACCCGAGTTCAGTTCAATTTTCAAGAAGAAGTGCGAGATAGAAGGGGAGCCAGGGGAGAAATGGAAGTGGCATGAGGGAGAGCTGCGAACGATTTTGAAAGATTATATCTGGCATACCCCAGAGACATACTTAATACGCATCTACGTTGATGCGCTCGACGAATGTGGTGATGGAGTCGCCAGAGAATTGGTAGAGTTCTTTAAACGCCTGACCTCGAAAGCTACTCTAAGCATATGCTTCTCCTGTCGACATTACCCTATTGTGGCCTTGGAACATGGCCTCACGGTGTGCGTCGAAGATGGAAATCATGATGACATAGTGACCTATGTTCGAGGTAAATTTGAGAGTGGATTCTCAGGAGAAAGTGAAGCACGGGAGCTTGAAACGACCATTGTGAACAAAGCTAATGGCGTTTTCCAATGGGTGGTTCTCGTTGTTCCTTCGGTTCTCGACCTACACTGGGATGGAAAATCCATGAAAGCCATCCGGCAAGAGATCCGAAAGATACCGGCGGAGTTGGATAGTCTCTATCAAGACATTTTAGAGAGAATAAAAGATCGAACTCAATCCTTGCAGCTAATGCAGTGGATATGCTTCGCGAAGAGACCTCTATTGCTGGAAGAACTGCGCTTTGCGATGGCTATCGATGCAGATACTCCTTACTGTTCACTGCGTGAGTGTCAAGAATCAGAAGCATACGCGGATACCAACGATAAGATGGAGAAAAGAGTGAAGAGTCTTTCAGGAGGTCTTGCTGAAGTTAACGGACAGGAGAATCAAAAGATAGCGCAGTTCGTTCACCAGTCGGTCAACGACTACCTGGTTCAAAGCGGGCTGCAAAAGCTTGACAGCTCTTCGGAGAATAGTGTGATTGGTCGCGCACAATTTCGATTATCCAGGTCTTGCATCAAATACATAACTATGAGAGAAGTGCTCTCGTGTAGTAGCGAAGATGGCCAGGACTTTGAACGCAGATTTCCTTTCTTGCAATATGCTACGACACATTGGATCTCACACGCAGAGGTAGTGGAGGCAGAGCGAATATCTCAAGTAGATCTCTTGGGCTTATTCCAATGGCCGTCAAATCGGATTCTGCTGTCCTGGACCAAACTGCATCGGAAAATGGATCGTTACTCTAATAGGTGTCCGGATATAAACACGACTCTCCTACATGTCGCATCAAGATACGGCCTTTTAAGTGTTATAATGGCAGTTGTTAATTCAGAGGGTAATGTTGACGTGGACTCTAAGGACAAGGAGGGCCGGACGCCGCTGTGGTGGGCCGCAGCGAACGGGTACGATGCGGTGATTAAGATGTTGCTCGACAAGGAGGGCGTCGACCCGGACCCCAAACACACTTTTGGCGGGGGGACGCCGCTGTGGCAGGCTGCGGCGAACGGGCACGAGACGGTGGTCAAGCTACTGCTCGACAAGGAGGGCGTCGACCCGAACTCCAAGGACAAAAACGGTGGAACGCCGCTGTGACAGGCCGCGGCGAACGGGCACGAGACGGTGGTCAAGCTGCTGCTCGACAAGGAGGGCGTCGACCCGGACTCCAAGAGCACAAACGGTGGAACGCCGCTGTGGCAGGCCGCGGCGAACGGGCACGAGGCGGTGGTCAAGTTACTGCTCGACAAGGAGGGCGTCGACCCGAACTCCAAGGATAAAAACGGTGGAACGCCGCTGTGGCAGGCCGCGGCGAACGGGCACGAGACGGTGGTCAAGCTGCTGCTCGACAAGGAGGGCGTCGACCCGGACTCCAAGGGCTCAAACGGTGGGACGCCGCTGTGGCAGGCCGCGGCGAATGGGTACGAGGTGGTGGTCAAGCTGCTGCTCGAGGAGGGCGTCGACCCGAATTCCAAGGACCATTTTGGCGGTGGAACGCCGCTGTGGCGGGCTGCAACGAACGGGCACGAGGTGGTGGTCAAGCTGTTCCTGGACAAGGAGGGCGTTGACCCGAACGCCAAGGACGCTAGATACGGTGGGACGCCGCTGTGGTGGGCCGCGGCGGGCGGGCATGAAGCGGTGGTCAAGCTGCTACTCGACAAGGAGCATGTCGACCCGGACTCCAAGGACGCTGCATACGGCGAGACGCCGCTATGGCGGGCCGCAGCGAACGGGCACAAGGCGGTAGTCAAGCTACTGCTTAACAAGGAGGGCGTCGACCCAGACTCCAAGGACGCTTTTTACGGTCGGACGCCACTGTGGCAGGCCGCAGCGAGCGGGCGCAAGGCAGTGACCAAGCTACTCCAATCGCGTGGCGCTCTCTCTCTATAACCTCCATTTCTACTCAACCCCCTCCCCATCCACCTCCTGTTGCTGGCCGCTTCCTATACTTGGACGTGGCATATGGAAAGCTGGAGAAAGCAGGAAAAGCAATAATGTCATGCATAAGTTAGTAGGCACGAGAACTCATCTTTACCGTAACAATTGTGTTTTTCTTATGGTGTTACCAGCGTATGCTACGGAGGCCTGCGGCGGGCCCTCCGTACAGGGGCATCGAGACTTACACCCAACCAAAATGCCATCCATCCACGTGACGAGAGTGCACGAATAAAATCGCGCCTAAAGGTCTGTAGATAACCTCCAGCCCGCATAGGACACCAGCCATCTTACCCTGTTCTGTAGGGAGTCAAGCGACCTTCCTCAAATCCCAAGTCGCCCATGTGGTGGTCATCACTCCGGTCTTTTCTGGAGCGCGCCCTCTCTGCCTCAGTCTTGCCGCTGAGGTCCGCCATGTACTCCGTGAACTTACGGCTCATATCCATGACCTGCTGGAAGTGATCTTTGTTGACACGTATCTTCTGGTCTTGTAAGTCTGGCTCGATGGCCACGTCGTATTCCGCGAGCGCGATAGCAGTCTGCAGCGCGTTTCGTATCTCGCGTCCATTCCATTTCCTTTCCCGGATATCCGGATGGTCGAGGACGTATTCTTGGGCTTTGCTCTCGATGACGAGCTGCCCTTTCCGCTCCACACTCAGCTTTTTGAAGAAGGCCTTCCAGATAGTGATGCGCTTGTTATCATCGAGAGGTGGATAATTGATGATGGCATGTAAGCGGGAGGGGAAAGCGTCGTCGATTTGGCCAATGCGATTTGTCGTCAGGAACAAGAGTCCGCTGAAGTATTCTATCTTGCGCAAGAAGACTGACACGAGGCCGTTGCGTGCGATGTTGTCCTTACCCCTGCGTTCGAGGAAGACATCGGCTTCATCGATAAGTAGGACGGCATTCCAGGTCTCAGCCAAGTTCAGCCACCGCGTTAGCTTGCCTTCCATAAAGTTGTCCTCTTCCAGATCCTCCCCGGTTCCGAGGTCGGCGATTGATAGCGACAAAAGAGGCCGTTGGAAATGTGAGGCTATCGCTTCAACAGTGTACGTCTTGCCAACACTGTTCCCCTAAGTTAGCTGAGAGCACATATCACTGAAGAGGCGGGTGGGTGATTAGAAGGCGTCTGCGGTACACTTCAGAACCTGGGCCGGTTCGAGGTAGCTGGTCGGCTGCACCCGCCCGAGACATGTTCGAACATAAAGCGAAAAATAACTCACTAAACCAAAGGGTGTCAGCGAGTTTTCAGAAATGAGTCAAAGAAAGAAGGTGGAGGGGAGGAAATTCATCAGGAGTATAGGTGATGCCGATATGTGCTTGCTGCGAGCTTACCCCAGGAGGACCATGAAGCAATATAACTTGGCCTTGCCCTTTCCCAGGTATGAAGTCCACTGTTTTGTACATCGTTCCCGCGTTCTGTTTGTGCGATACTGCTTTGATGATACCGATGTCATTTTTGTCAAGGACGAGGTTTTCCAGGCTTTCTTTCCCGTAAGAAGCATCCTGGATACCGCTGACATGGAAAATCATCCACTCCTTCTCCTGTAAGGCAAATCCACCCATCAAGGGTAACATGAGGAAGAAATGGTGTTCGGTCATCTTGTCGTCAGAATCGACTCCCAACGAGTCGTACTTGTCGAATTTGGAGCGCGGGCCCATGTCGGATTCGATCAGATGTGGGCTTCGATCGCCAATAACTTCAGGAGTGCAATTCATGATGAAGGTGATTCTGTTCTCGCGGTGGAATCGAAGCATACGCACCTTGTCTCGGAGAGCATATTTGGCTGTTGAAATCTGGTCGATGATCGCCCGGCCACGATACTGGGTATGTCAGCTTGACAGAGACGCTATGAATTCAAGGGTACGGGATAGGTACCTTTGCGGGAATTGTATATCCCGTCACATCTGGAGTGCCCAGCCCATCGACGTACACTTCTTGGGGGCCTTTCTTCAACAACCCGTAATACCTTTTGCCCCATTTGATAAAACTCTCCTTTCGCTCCGGACCATGCTCACGATCCCAATATTCGCAGGGATAGACGTCTAGTTGTGTGACTTCTTTCTCTCCTTCGTAGACATCGATATATGTCGTGTGCTTTGTTCGTCCGACGTCTTCTCCGCTTCCGCACATTCCCCAGGAATACACAGCCCATGGAAGTGGAGCTCTTCTATCTGGAATCTCATCCATTTCCTCCGTGGGGGGCCTTCGCTTCAGTCGTATTTCATAGGCGACTGATGGTATTGCAACACTCCTCCAGTTCTTGAAATGCGAATATAGATCAACGCCCGGCCGAAACAGAAGCCATGCCATTTCAAATGTGACGACCGGAACAGGTTGGGACAACTTATTCAGAGCAGGTCGAATCTTGTTCTCCATGAAAGCTTCCAGGACTTCGTCCAGCAGAAGGCGGACGTGGTCTCTGGTGGACTCGTTACACAAAGTATGATGCTTGTGAATAAAGCAAGAGGTATCCTGGCCTCCAGTCTGGCAGGGTTTGGCGAGGGCTGCAATCTCAGAATAGTAGTGGGCGAGACACATGTATGGTTCGCAGATCATGACTTGGTCCCCAGTCAAGTCCTGCCCTGGATAGTATTGGATGGTTCTGCGAATCGCATTGAGGAGGAAGGGCGAGTGTATCACAATGCGACTGTCGCCGATACTCGATATCTCGAAGTCTTCCAATTTATCTGGCAGAGCAACATCATCTTGTAGTCTCGGAGGACTCGGCGTCCTCAACCTTCGATCTTCGTCACCGGAGCTGTCTTCAACTACATAGCGTGCCCGGCGGGTAGGCCTGGGCGGAGCAGATGGCGCGGGGTTCCTTCTTAGGACAGTCCAAACCATGGTAATAATCTCAAGGACCGGTTTCTGGCCGTTCTTGCCGCCGCCTAGTTTCAAGTCGAATCGCGACTTCAGGTCAAATGATTTGAGGCGATTAGTACTCCCTACAGCGTACACCTCTGCCTTGTAAACAACACGAGAACTGCTACCGGTCGTCTCACCAACCGGCGCAGCAATAAGCCCAGGATCTGGCTTCATGTTGGATGCCTCCGTTGCTCCCGACTTCGTATTCTGTGGGTTTTCACAGAGAGGAGGCATCGGTGATGGATGCAAGTACTGAAGCAGGGTGGAGCAAATATCTCCTCAATGCGATCAATCTGAGCTCAGTAGATGTCAAGGTCGCAGAGTAATGAATATCAGCGTAGCACTTCCGATCGTACTGTAACTAGGTTAATAACTGACTTGAGTTATGAGTGTGAGGCTGGGTTACAAGGCTTTCCGTATCTAAGGCTTGATAATTCATTCCTCCAAGTAGCTATCACTATACTACAAACCGTACAGCGTAATGGCGTCCTTAACTCCCTATTGACAACCCTAACCCAGTTCCTAGGAAGGTTTGGAGGAAGAAGAAGGCTCACGGATCTACTAATACTGCAGGATGAACCACCACAGAAATCGTAAGCAGAGATCTGCTAGTAAAAAAGGGGGTGAAAGGGCTGAAAGGGCCGCAAATCGAGCAACCAATCACGCGCCTAAGTCTACTGATAAGAAAGATCCTTGGCCTATTACCGCCCTTTACAGTGCCTCCAAGGCTGGAGGAATCTGCCAGCACGAAGAGGACGCGTGGAAGGACCCTGTACTTTGTGGCGCTACACAAACACTGCAAGTAAGAAAGAAAAGCCCTAGTGGTTGGATGCAATATGTGACAGCACAGGAATGGTCCCAAAGCCACCAGGATATATGGTGTCATAGCAGGGTGTTGAGTGGCATGCGACAAGTGTCCCACCTTCACCCCGTGTGATGAACGAATTATATCCCACTTAGAGCACGATGCAGATGTACCGCAGTTCCGAGCGCAAAAGGCACGACACGACAGGTCATAAGGCTATTGGTGCAGCATGTGCTTTTAGCGTCAGGTTTCGAACCTCTTGTCGAGCTCCGAAGCATGGTCGCGCTCAACTGCCCAGTTGAGGCATTGCCTCTGGTTTGATAAGGCTTTCCATGCCCCTGACCCAGCGGAGCCCAGGCGTTGCAAGACCCACTATACCCTGTCGATGCTGCCTAGTGCAGCGGACTAAATGAGCTGCTTACCCCTCTCTCACTGGCCAATCAAGCATGGATGGCGCCTGACGACGATTGAGGCTGAGTCGCTCAACGATGTGCGCAGCGCGGAACATAAGGGCTTCGCATCGCGCCATGTCTCGATATTCGATGGAAGGAAGTTACGGGAAGACGAAATTTAGGGAACGATGGAAGGCAGGCTAAGTACTCGGGCCAAGCCGTTCATCAGCAAGTTCACGAGACATGCTCAAGTCAATATTCCGGAGAAAAAGCTCACAAAAGCTCTCGTCAAGAAGCAAGACTATCAGGATGAAATCGAGAGGCAACGTGACTCCTCCGACCAAAGATGGCGGGATCTCTTCGAAGCGGACGAACGACAAGTCCATATGTGAGTCAATTCAGGGAGGACTGGGCATACACCTCCACTAACCTTCACAGCAAAGCAGAAGCCGAGAACGAAGAAATTGATCAAGCAGGCCGCAGAGTCTTGTTAGCATGGCTCAAATTTCAAAAGGGACTCCCAGAGCAGGCGTCTATCAATCTTCGAGACAAACCGCCTACCTTTGCCGTGCTTCTAGCCGCCGTTGAAGCCGCGCAGATGAACTTAGAAGACAAGCGAGCATCATCAACCATCAAAGCAAGATTTAGGAAAATCTGTAGTAGCATCAACGACTATGAGTATCTCGCGAAACCAATACCCAGCGATGACAAGTACGTCTCGATCGTCACCGGTACCGTCGGAGCTCTAATCAAGGTAAGTCTCTCAGATGTGAAGACCTGGCTTGCAGCTATTTGACTGACCGATCAAGGCCACAGTGAATCATGAGGATATCGCAAATGGCATCTCTGAGGGACTAGCCGACATAGCGGACGACATTAGCTACTGGGCTCGTTTGCTAGCACAGCATTCGATGAATCCAAAGATGAAATCCTACATACGAGATCTATACGCAATCGTGTTTGAATGCTTCGCCGACATTTTCACTGAATGGCAGAAATCCCGGTGGACGAGGATCATCGGAAGCTTCAACAAGAACCTCCTGGAGACGATTGTTTCTGGACACCGGAAGCGAATGAAAGATCTGAGCGAGAAGTTGGAAAGAGAGGCGGCTTTGGATAAGAACACTGCATTCTCGGACTTCATCAACCGATTTGTCGACGAGAGCCAGGAAAATCAAAGGCTGCTGGGTATACGACAGAACGAAGACAGAGAAGAGTACCGCAAGTTTATCAAAACGCTGAGTGAAGACGGAATGCGCGTTTGGCGAGAACAGCTTCAACTCTGGTTGACTGGTGGTGCAGGGCAGCAATTTCTGGAAGCAGCCTTCGTCAACAGGGGGATTACTCCCCCACCTCAGCAAATGCAGGAACGTCCGAGAGGGGTGATAGGGGAAATCGAGCCAAGCTCAAAGGAAATGAACTTTGACCAGACAAAATTGTCCGGCGCTATTTATACCAGGGCTCATCTTCAAGACTGCACGCAGCACTTGGGCCTACAAATATCCCAACCAGCGCCTGAGATGCCCATGATCTCTGCCGCTCAGCTCAATATCCATGAGAACGTATTCAACGCACTCAAGAAGTGGAGTACAAGCTCTACTTCCCGGTATCTATGGATCGAAGGACCACCAGATGTTGAAACACCCTCACAGAATACGTTAACAATCATGTCGCTTGTCGGAATCGCACAAAAAAGCAAGACAGCCTATGTGGCATATTTTGCTCAGCAAAGCTCCGCGAGAAAAGCGGCTGACCGACCGCAATACTGTTCTCAGGCCTTGATATCTCTAGTATACACCTTGGTATCGCAGCTTGTGGACCAACTGCCCGCGGAATTCGAGTCCGAGGCCGATCTTTCGGAGGTACGCTTTACGTGTCTCGACGGGACAGAAGAACGCTTTTCATCTGCAATGCAACTGTTACAGGATATCCTCGAAGTCACGACAGGTTCTCTGCTGTGTATGATCGATGGGCTGCAATACCTGACCTACGGTGCCAGCAGGGAAACTGTAGCGAGTCTTCGTCGTCTCCTCGAGCTACTTTGCGTGAGAGACAACCCTCGCTACCCAGTCATGCGCGTCTGCCTCACGACTGATGGGTACGTTGAAAACTTGGCAACGGG
>Ga0335075_10016962_pt1 | contig 10848 bp, 12 predicted proteins | sample Lox_Sample_24_FD_206723 | JGI IMG/M metagenome (GOLD analysis project Ga0335075, IMG submission 206723) | Soil microbial communities from Loxahatchee National Wildlife Refuge, Florida, United States - Lox_Sample_2.4 | ecosystem: Environmental > Terrestrial > Soil > Wetlands | place: USA... | reverse complement strand
CAGCAAGTAAAATGCTTGTGTACCAGCACCAGTTACATCAATGATTTCCTCAATTGCATCAACGCCGGTTGCGATGCTGCCGGCAGAACGGCATGGATTGTTTATGCAGAAGCCCAATGTTCCTGTATGCCACTGACAGTTTGGAAATTAATAGGCAGGGCACTATGCTAACAAATTCTATGAACAGCCGTGGGCGTGATATTCTCAACATCCCAAACGATGGCTACGCAAGCCGGAGCGTCGCCGTCTACCTCAGTGAGATATCAAACATCAGTTTTCACTGCTGCTGACGGAACTACCGCACCAGCATCACCATATTTTCCATATGCCACCACCAGTTATTCAAGTGCAGCTGACGCCCAGCCTGTGACGTCGAATACTGCGGTATCTGCGCCAGCGGCCCAAAATCCTAAAGGTGGTCTTGGAATCGGAGAAATAGTAGGAATTGCAATTGGCGGTCTTGTGCTAATACTAATTGCAATTCTTGTTGCATTCCTATTATGGCACCGAAGACGCAAGCAGCCAAGCGCTCTTCCTCCGGAACCAAAAACAACAGTGCAGGAACTTGGAGCGAATAATTTGAGGCCAGATGATGAGAAAGAAGTCAAATCCATGACGACAACAAGTGTTATGTTCACTCCAGAACTTTCCGCCGAACAAGCGATGTATGCCGCTAATTATGAGAAGATACCACTCGTACCGGCAGTCTCAAGTGACCCGTGATATCCGTCCAACCAATTGACCCAAGTGGAGCCGAATTCTGTACACCAACTCAACCCATCCTCTGCAAATACAGAATTAGCAGCTGTGATCCCTTCAAAAGTTCCTGCATCAATTCGAGCCACATCGGAATATGGACCACCTCATAATGGCATTTTAGAAATAGATTCCACACACCATAGCCACATCATTTCTCCCGTCTCTGAATTAGGGAATTCTCCGTATGAAATCCAACATGAACTCTCAGCATCACCATATATGACATCGTACTCGCTGGGAACGGCCAACTTAGGGTCCACAGCGCGAGAATTATCCTCTTCCCCAACTCCCCAAGCAGCAGTTCCATATTTAGAGCCTCATACATCAGCATCCACCAGAATGGTGGCTGGGCCTGTAGATGGCGAGGCAGATGATATGGAATTGAATCGCATGAAAGCAGAGATTGAAGCAGTGAGAGCTGAGAAAGAACGCGTGCTGCAAGCTTTAGAGGAAAGGGAACGGGAGTTGAGTAGGAAGATCGTCAACCGAGAGCTATCTAAAGAAGCTGGAAGCTGATTATAGGAGAAACCTTGCATTTGATAATGTGTACTCACAATTCGCCAATGTATACCTACGTTCCAAATTCGTACATGACCTATACAGTACCGCCAACTTTAGCAGTCGAAAGATAAGGACTGTGTTCACTTTCAGGCAGCATATCTCTGTTCCCCAACCACTGGATCAAAAAACCGACATATCAATCATTGTGGGAGGTGAAATCTCCTGACCACGAATACCTGAATACCGACGTACTTCCCACGCCGCCTACTTCGCAATCTCCTTAACAAGGTGTCGCGACGTCCTGCCCAACCCCACATGCAAAGGTACAGGCAGACGAAAGGCTCCTCATCCACGTTACACGTACAGTGATATACCAACACAATACGGTACAGGTAGGGTACGTACCCCCAAAATCTGCACCCTCTCCAGCCCCATACCCGCGTCAGTCATACATTGGGTACGACTTACCCCACTCGTTTCACCACGTCACAAAAAATCCCCCACTAAATCCTCAATCCTCCCACCACTCGCCGCGCGCCTCTATGAAAAATTTTCCCTGTCCAGTCAGTCTGTCATTTCCTTTAGTTGCAACAGAACGGCAACTGAGCACGTGTGCTTCAAATCCCGCTTCCCAGTTCTCAAAACATATCATGCATACTCTAGTCGTAAGGACAATTAAATGCCGCATTGAGGCTGCCTGCCAGAGCCCACAGGCGGCCACGGCGCGGCAAAAGAAAAGATGCGCAATGCACCGCAAAAGCTTTTTCATCGCTACCAAACTTTTGGCAGAGATGCTTTAGAACTGCCATTTCGGCTACTTGGAGTCCGCAACTGCTCCCCCATTCAAGGTGCATCGACTTGCATCAAATAATAATGTCAACACCTTTCTTAACACCACCAATATGACAATGCCTCAATCAGCCACTATTTCAGCTTGAACAAGTCAATGCAATCTATTCAAATTGAAGGTTTCTACCAGTAAACTCTTTTCAGCAACTTGAGACGAGAAAGACTCTACGAACTTGAAGCTCAGTTCAAAGAAATTGAATGACCATTCCAAGCATAGTACGTAAAACATTAGCTATCCAGGTACAGTGGGACTACAGGAAGGCTTTTTCCAGAAATAGCGAGCAAGGAAGGTCGCCGCATGCAAGAACCTAGGAATCGAACGATGAACCGACGTGTCCCCACTCATGCAAGCCCGCCAGCTCGCAAGCGCGGATGCCGAAGACGTACATTGCATACAGTACAGTACATGCATACGTACAGGACCACATCGAGTTACAGTACCGCCAAACCGGAGAGGAAAGGCGTAGCGTGCCCCCCGCTTTCTCACCAGGCAGTAAGATCGCTATCATATCATGTCATCATCACCCACAAAACCCCCCCGGCCAACAAAGGCACGTGCCCCCTCGTTCAAGCCCCTGCAACACCTTTCCCCTGTTATGGTGCTACGCATTCAAGTTGTGTAGGTAATGGAAGCTGCCACAGGTATGACAAGTGTTAGGTAAAAACAGTGCAGCTTACAGTCCACAGTACCTGAACCCATTACATACTCGCGCATAAGCGAGCGCATCAGATCAGAGAAGACCTTGCCCGCCCCCCCCGGTGGCTGCCCCAAGCCCAGGCCAAAAAAAAATAACCCCATCCCACTAACTCCTCCGAATGGAGAAACCCTGTTGCTGGTTCGTTCGGTGGCTGAGGGGGAACCTTTCAAAAAAAGGCCGGCTAACGACGTGAGAAAAATCTCCCCTTTTTTACGAAAAAGGTTATCAGTTTCACCGTACCCGCTTGCATTTTCCCTTGCAGCAGCACATCATCTGCCGCGCCACGTCCAAAACCTGTGTGTGGGCTTCTCTCTCTCTCTCTTTTTTTTTTTTTTTTTTTTTTCATCAGACACTAGCCCCTCCTCTGCCCTGTACTCTATCTCACAGTGCCGTGGGCTGAACCTTAGGCGGGCCCCCGGTGTGCAGCGACTTAGAGGTCGGCTCGGGACGACGTGGGCCGGCCACTGCCGTTCTAGCTACCTTCTTATAGTAGGGTGGCGTGGGGTGGGGGCAAATGGCGCGCCTTGCATTGGGAGGAGTTGTTCTTGGGGCTTGCAGCAACGAAGGGGGTTTAACACGGGGGAGGTAAGGGCACACCAGAAGGCGGTATGTGTTCTTCGCTGGCGTTTTTTTTGCGACAGGGTACGTACACGGCACAAAAAAAGGGTGGCAGATAAAGGTGTGCGAGATGTATGGAGAGCTTGGCTTGGGGAAGAACCTTGGAAAAAAGGATTTTTCCTCTGAGGCGTGTTGTGCGCGAGATTGGCTCTTTTACGTCAAGGTGAGCGGGAGCCGGTGAAGATGATACGCGCTTTTTCTGTTTAGGTAACTTCTTTAAGCCGTGTCTCTCGTACAAAACTCTTTTGTCTTAGGTTTGCTTTGGCTTCTATCGTCCATATCCCTCACCACGTGCTCGTCCCACGTGCTCAACCTCTTTGCCCAAATGCAATCCCAAGTGTTTGGGAGATGTTATCAGAATATAGATACATTGCTCACTATCTACATGGTACCGTGAAGCAGCCCTCCATATGCCCTAAACCTCCCTCCTTCCATCCACGCCCGAAATGTTCAACGGCCTTACATCCCATGGTATAAGTCTCGCAACCTGAAATCTCCAAAAAAAAAATTGCCAATTAGAGTAGTAAAACAGGATATGAATACCAAATAATGCCTAATAAAATGCTCATAAGTTTCCACCCACCGTTGTTCTGAGATAATGCATGGATAAGATCTCTCCTAACCCGAAAAACGTCCCTTCGCGCCGATCCAATTCATTCCACCCTCGTGATGAAGTTTCATAAGTCGTCATTCATATAATATTGCCGTCCTAAGTTCTCTTCCATAAAAAACTGTCTCTCAGTTGACTGTCGTCCCATCCGCACTTGGAATGAGGGGAGCGCCGTGTCTAGTACATCCTGTCCCCAAATGCAAGCTCTCGTTCCTCCGCTTCATACGTGTCGGATGACGGGTCAACACCGTATACGCTAGCGCCTGAGCTTTCGCTCGAGTGAGATCCGCTTCGGCTCATCGTGCCCTCATCATCAAAAATGGCATAGCCCGCTCTCCCATGGCTACCATCTCTGCCCTCGATCTTCATCTGATGGGCAGTCATTGCACCGGTAGGATTCAGTCCCATGGACATGCTGCTTCCAAGCACTCCAACTGAGCCTATGCCGCCTCGTGTGCCAAGCATGCTCATTACCGATGCGTGAGTATAAGTAGATGCCGAACCAACAACACGAACGTCCTTGCCTCGGCCTTTAATACCTTTATTCGCGTTCTTGTAGAGGGTGGCGAAGTAGTCTCGCAACTCTCTGTCTGCTGCACTGACGGACTCCCCAGGGTAGCCAGAGGCAATTTTTGCTGTTAGGATATGCAAAGCACGAGCATGGAATTTGTTCATGTGCGACTTCAGATTACCAAGCTGGGTAAATTGCTTCCCACAATCCTCGAGCTTGCAGACAAAAGGTTTTGACCGATCATGGACGATCCTGTGGGCACGAACATTACCTCTCTGAGCGAAGCGTTTGCCGCACGTTTCACACTGATATGGCCGTTCGCCTGTGTGACGGCGTTCGTGAGTCTGTTGCTCATATGTCAGCTATGTTACTAGTCTGTGGGAAGAGGCGAAATACCTTAAGATTACCTCGTTGCGAGAAGCGTTGATTGCACCCCGGAGCTTTACATACCTAGAATTAGAGTCAGCCCATTCTCCTGTAATGCTAAAATATCATACTTGGTAAAGAGAAAGTAGGTACTCACATAAGGCTTCACACCTGTGTGTGCTCTTGCGTGGATTTCTAAATGCGTCTTCTGATAGAAACTCTTGTCACAACCCTTAATGGTACATTCATATCTCTTTTTGGGAGGCGTTTTGTTGTCCTGGAAACCATTATTGGTGAGCCTCTGTTCATTCTCTTTTTCCGCATGTGCAGAAAAGGTACGAGTATTGTTCATAGAGAAGCTGGATGAAGAAGTAGGAGCAGGGAAACCCACCACAGATGTACTCTGATCGATGGACGAGTGTGGCTGTGGTTGACTCTTGATCTGTTGAGATTTAGATTGAATGGCTTTCATGAGCGTGTCGACATCGGTACCGAAGGTAGCCTCCTCAGGATGGCCTCTGGCTGTTGAACTGGCATTTGAAAATGATGTGTTTCCGTTCAGGTTCCACGTAGAATCATTTCCAGGTAAAGTCTGGGGTTCTGGTTTGATATATAGGCTTTGCTGGTCTTCGACTGGGCCACTCTGCCGTGTAGATTCGGAGTATGATAATGTACGGGAGAGATTGTCCGTCGCAGAATCGACCATTCGCACCTGAGGTCTCTGCTGAATGTAATTGCTAGCAAACGCTGAACCAAGGCCAGGCGGGCCTGAAACCCCATATGTGGATTCAGTGAATAAATTGTGTTGCCTTTGATGCTGCTGCTGGGTAGCCGTCATACCTCCGGTAGAAACAGTTGTATAAGGTAAATTGGAATATTGAGGGGCCATGATTGCCCGTGTTAGTGCAGCGGATGAGGTTGCTCGAGGATCGTAAGTTCGAGGCTGGATCAAGCCCGATATATTCATCACGTAGTAGTCGTTTTGAGATGGTTGATCAGCCCAACGCCCCCAGGCCAGGGCCGGCGCCTGCGCTGTAACTGCCAGTGTGCCGGCGTTGTCTTGCACTTAGGCAAGACTGAGAACTTCTGATAGGGAGCTGATTTGATTTGTCTTCGTCGATTATAACAGGCCGATTCTTAGGAATTTTCAAAATACAAGTCCACCAGGAGAAAGCAAGTACAAGTCGAGGTCTCAAATCAGGGACATATATAGGTATGTGAGAGAAGGTAGTATGAACAAAGATCAAGAAACAACGTGCCAGGAGAATGGAGTATATGCTAATGTGTTGTATGTACTGTGCTATGACGAGAGATGTGCAACTAGGATTTGAGTCCGCTCTGTCAGATAGGGCCTTCCTTCGGTATAACAGTCCGAGATCATGGCGGGATGGAGGCGGGAGACATGAAGTAGTTCATATACATGAAGCCCCCCACCCTACGTACTGGAGAAGTAGCCGTGCAGAGACGAAGGCTTGAATAGAAGACAAGGAAAAGACACCCCACCCAATTTGAGTTTTGCATGACACTCACGTAGAGCCAGGCCAATTGTCAGCCACATATTGAGAACATGGTAGTGTGAAACATACAAGGCTGCGTCTGTCGAGCTTTTCGCTCGACGAAACGACCAACTAGAGCCTTGCAAACATGTCTTTTTGCATGCTGTACTCCATGAACGACGATCCGCTAGTCGAAAAGAGGCGGACGTAAGACTGGCGAACCGCGAACGGGGGGCAAGGGTTGTCGAGGTTGTGAGGCTTGCAGAAATGAGGAAGTGGTCACAGGGGACCCCTCCTTGGCTCTGGCTGCAAGATCTGGCAGCAAGCTGTGGAGGTGATAATCACACACATGAGAATTGCAAATTGTGCGTAATCCTTTAACGAACTGGGGTTATCCTGGGTGCCTGTTGATCGCGCCCCGGCATCGAGCGAGCCCGATGGGTATGTGTAGACGCACGCCGGACATGGCGGGAGGAACGAGTCGCGTGGGTGAGCGTGTGGGTATCAATTGTGCCTGTCGGCGACACAGTATGGGTAGGGTCAGTTCGTATACATCTCTTTACCGCCGCTGACCGAAAGACTAGGCTGCAAAGTTGTGGAGGTTGCGCTAAGCCCAAGCTTGAGATTGAAAATAAAAATAAGGTAATCACTTGCCCTGACCCTTTGTAATACCCAGGATCTAACGGACGCGCAGAAACAATCTCAGATGGGGCAGCTGCCAGGCAAGAAGTGCACAGTTGGAACTAGAAGCAAGTGAGGAAGGTGCGTGGCCGTGTGGGGTGCTCACTGCTGCCTCGCAGTCACTGGACCGTTTCAGCGTGGGGGCGTGGGAAAAAACCCTCAACGAAAAAGCTTGACTTCACAGACTGATGACCACCAAGAAATTGAGAGGGGCACAATCTTTGATACGCCTCCACGCCTCGGGGGAGACCGATATCAATCAACTTATCGTCCCTTTACTCCTGGCCTTTGATAAGATGCCGATTTTCTGTCTCACAAAAACACGAGTTATTCTGACTACATCCCGAACTCGTCACCTTGGGGAGAACTATGCCGATTGGCAGGGAGATCGCATCCGCCGCCAATATCTGTGACAAAATTCGTACTAGACTGATCTGACGACGGGATCTCACGGGCACTTTGAATAGTGGCTCGGGTAGTTTAGCCCTATTAAAAATGACGAAGGCTTGTTCATACGAACAGAGCGTCGGGATTACAGTGCATGCATATCGAGTTCTCAGAAGGGAAGACGATTCCGGTGTCATGGGTGGTACCTGAAGCCACTTCGGAGGCGCATCTGTCAGTCTCCGCAGGCTTGGGAAAATCACTCGTTCAGAAGCAGTGCCCCTGCTACCTGCAAATTTTCAGGCGTAAGGCCAGTGTAATTGTGTGATCCCCAAGACCTAATGCCATCAGCGAAAATGTAACAAAGCTTACTTCTCAAGCAAAAGGGCAAAGAGGGCGGTAATCGCGCATACCGATTTAACGAATTGTCATTCTAGAATCTTGCACAAGACAGGTCGGTGTAAGTATTACTACTGAAGCGTGATAGCGAGCTGAGAAAGACCAACGGGAAACTTTGGATCTCTCAAAGAGGGTTGCATCGAAATGCAGACTCGCAAGTGCTTGCCTAATTGGTGACGTGTGGCTGAGCGGTCTAGCCGGTGCGGAGCAGCGATGACACACTCAGCGAACCTGGACTTTGCTGAACTATTGAAGGTAGTCAGATCACTTTTCGGAGAGCAGAAACTTTGCTGCGTGCTGCCTGAAGCTGTGATGTTAGAGTCAAAGGACAGCAACGGATTGCAAGTTGCTTCCAGAATGTCGAAAACTTTGGCAGAGAGTTGAAAGATGCAGGCACAATTTTCACCCCGCCACCCCATAGAATGCAAAAGGAACTGCCCGGCCGAAACCCCCCCTGCCTAGGTCCCAGCACGGTGGTTGCAGTCGATCCCTTAGCCAGTGCAACATGGGGCTGGAGATGGGGCGCCGGCAATTATGTCCCATATTGCACTGTCCCATAGTTCTATTGGCTTATCCATCGGAACTTCTCAAAGGTTGCGTATCTGTGGCCCGTATTGGTCGTCCGACTTCAAGCCAATCGCCTGAAAGTAACGAGATTTGCCTCTCATGGAGGTGATAACACGGGAGCACGTGGCCAGTGAAAGCAATGGTATGGATGTGAAGCGGCAGCTCCATTACACACTCGACCAAGTGGGATGTAAGTTGTCTTAATGGATCAGAAGCGTATTTCCGTGGTATAGTCCTTTAGCGACAGTATCTTAACATAACTATCTTTTTAACCGCGCAGGTCCCTTCCTTCCATCCGGCTTGCTGGGTCTATAGATAAACCCAACTCTCTTCTAAAATGCATTGATTGTCTCGAGTATAGGCCCGAGCCGTAAAGTGACAAGCCCACTCCACAAATCGAAGTGTCTGTGCCCCGAAGTGATGGCTTGCAGCGGCAGATGATGCGCTGCCATGATTTGACCTCATCCAGACCTTCTTGCATGCCGCGCGATTAGCGACGGGGAACCGGAAAGGCTGAATAGCGCAAAATCTGGATGCCCCAGATCGGCCCCAGACCCTCAGACGATTCCAGAGCCATGGCCCCGCAAGTGTCATTCAATCGTCATGTATGGATGCTACTCTCTGTGATCCTTGACGCCTCATCCTATCTTCAGCCAATTCAGCTCCTATCACAGGCACGTATCAACATCAGTGAAGTGACAGGGAATTCTCTATACCTAAGTCCAGACATGGATTTGCATACCAAGTATTACTAAATATGCTTAATATTTCAAGTTTCGCTATATTATGTTATTGAACCACGGTATAATAGACGACTAAGACTAAGAATGACATATATAGAAGAGGACTCGGAATGTTCATTATGTTACAAATCAATTGGAGTGGGAAGGGAGATAGGAACACCAGAATTGTTCCAAGGTCGGACAGTGTGCTCCATTATACCTTTCAAGTCCCTATGCCGTATTGACTCCAGGTTAGGACCAGGCCCTCTATCGCACAAATCCCCTTCTTCGTGCATCGTAGGCTTAAAGCACGATTGTTTATATGAGAGAATCTCTCTGGTGCATGTCCGCATTCGTCTTGGCACGTTCAAAACTTTCTGGGATCTAGCAACTTTTCAGCGTCTCGATGCCATCACATCTTGTAAAAGGCAGTTTCATTGCTTTGCGGTAAGGCAGCGCTGACTTTGGGACGGTCGGGGATATTTCAGGCTTCATTCATATTATACACGAAGCAATTCTCTTTATCTTTTTAGTATATGATTGGGTCAGCTTTCTGTAATTCTTTGTTGGTAAGATCGTCTCTGAGCCTATGGACTTCTGTGAAACCAGTGCTTTTCTTATTTTGCAGATTACTGTCGAAGATGACCCACATGGCAATGAGTCCTTTAGTATCAATCTATATCTATCAAGTTATCGGTTTCACCCAAGTAGTATTCTTCTTTCGAGTGATCTCCTCCAATTTTGGTAGCAGGAGCCGCTCTAATAGCTAGCACAGGGCTGATCTTTGATCGAAGAGCAATGTTTTAGGGATAAGCTGACTTCATAAAACCGGAGCCTAGAGGACTGCAATCAATACCAGTCATTGCTGTTTACTCAAAATATCACCAAACAATTCTCAGTTAAGCACGATTGGTTGATGTTTTCATATCTAACCAAGCTCTCTACTCTCCCCTACCTTACTCATCTATGCAGCCATTGAATCGGGCAACAAAGGAAATCAAAATCCTTGGCTCTCCAAACCAGATAACATTAAGTCCTCTGGAATATTGAGCGTTTTGCCGAGCCATCATTCATATTGTATTCTCTCTAGGCAGGATCGGAAGTCTTTATATTATGGAAAGGCTGTACTAATAATGACCTTGCATGCGAGTTGCGCTGATAGACACATAAAGTTTGTGTGTCTTTACAAAAGCTAATTCTTGAATATACTCAAATAGGTAGAATGCTGATTGCTCCTTCAGCTGTAAATACACCTTTTTCTTCTTCCTTAGAAAGAGATCTTAAGCTTACTAGCAATGAGTGCCGTTCTCCTGGGACCTGTCTCCCAAGTATTTGCCTTCACAAAATACGTTTCTGAATGACAAAATTCGGACTCAGCCATATTCTCTTCGCTATTCGTCCAGAATATTTCCCCATCTTCAAAAATCCTTGAGGAGCTTGTACATGTAATTCCCAGAAATTTCGACGAGACAAACGAGTAGATAATTCATGGGTAGAGTGAAGTGCATAACATCAAGATGCTTGGCATAGCGACAGCATCTTTAAGTAGGGACTTGTTAAATCCAGTTGCGCATTTACTATATCCAGTTCCACAATTACTAAATCCAGTTCCCGCTAACCGAATGAAGGTCTTATGTCCCACAATTTGAATTCCTTAGCAATCTCCCAACAAATTAAAATTATGCGT
>Ga0335075_10016961_pt1 | contig 10848 bp, 8 predicted proteins | sample Lox_Sample_24_FD_206723 | JGI IMG/M metagenome (GOLD analysis project Ga0335075, IMG submission 206723) | Soil microbial communities from Loxahatchee National Wildlife Refuge, Florida, United States - Lox_Sample_2.4 | ecosystem: Environmental > Terrestrial > Soil > Wetlands | place: USA: Florida... | reverse complement strand
AGAAAACACCCAGTAATAAGGGGTTTTACTTATTACATCGCACCAGTCGTCTAGAGTGTTTGGAGGAGCTTTTCACCTTCCATTATGCCCGAAGAAACCAATGCACTCGCGTGAGAGTTGGGAAGAATGAAACAACCAATGTATTCGCTTGAGCGGAGCAGGTGTAAGCTGGTCAATTCCTTGTTATAGCGGGTGCGCGTGCTACCATAGACCACCGGTGTGATCGTTAGATGTAATTCTCTTATTTTGGCTTGTATTGTTTAGGTTGTGAATGTATTATGGATGCCTGAGACGAGGGCGGTGTGTTACCTTACACTACATGTTCTCGACCAGTCCATTCAGAAATCGGCTTTCACATCTCCGTTCATTATATAGAGTATGGAGCTTCTCCCTCCATCACTCCTCACTGATATTTTACTATTCTGCCAATAAGAACTGCCTCTACTTTACAACTCTCAAACTACAAGTAGGTCATCCCACACTCACTGCTTACGATCCCCCACTAACTTATCATTGTCAGCATGGAAGAGAAGTACTTCATAACCATATACATAATACTCGTGGTCCTTTCCCTGCCCCTCGCCCTAGGAATTATGGCCTGCAGCATCATACGGTACGAGAAGAAACTTAAACAAGAAGATGAAGAGAATAAGGTAGTCCAGAGAAATGATGGGTTCTACTGTGATCCTTATTCCAAATATCGATATTCACATCCCTGCGACTCTCGTTATGACTATTGTTCTTATTAACAACCATGGCTTTTACTTCCACCAGCTAGTAAGTTCAGCTTTTTCAAGCACAAGCCAGTAGTGTGCACTGACAATCTCAAATAATATATCTCTGTGATCATTGTACAGAGTTGGACCCAGAATTTAGAGGGCCTCAGATCTCCCCCCTAAATGATACGAGATATACAACCCTTCTGACGACTGCCTCCTGCCCTGTCATTGCCACTGCTCTTGTCGTTCTCTCCGCCCCATCATGGTATCTAGTCTTGTCGTCACCATCTTTCTCATCATCGCTCTGCTCCCCCCGCTTTCTCACCCTTCGGAAATAACCATAATAACAAAACCTCCAGTCTTCAACCAAATCACACGATCCCGCAGCTGCATCATTTGCGGTAAGCCTTGGTGCGAGAACTGAGATCCCAGCTAAAAGCTGGGATTCCAGCAGAAAGACAGTGCGTGCCTATGTGTATCCCCTATCCAGGTTCAGTGAGTCTTGGCTGACGAATGATAGCCCTTTGCTACGATGTACCAGCAGAAGTGAACGTGAGATAAGCGGCCTTTATCGAACACTGTTAGAGGTATCCAAAATGTGAAGCCAGGCGAGACTTCAAAGGAAAAGGTGGCAAAGCTGTGCCGGGAGAGAAACCAACCATCAAGCGAGAATTTCAGGAGAACTCTGCTCTTGGCTATGGGGTGTTACTAGCGGCTTAGAGTCATGTTATTTTTTGAATTTTTCCTTACGGGAGCGTTACTAGTGTTTGCATTAATACCATTGGGTATCTCATACAACAGCGTTAACGAAAACCGGCCTGGTCATACAATGCAATGTGATGCAATAATGAAGGAAGTGTATTCCTTACTTCAAGCCTCCAGCCATTTACGCCTACAATGTTGCCTCCCATCCGTCCGTCGATTACGGAGCTAACGACCGAACGCCATATCTTATCTTCCTGGAGGGGTATCATACAAGATCGCCAAAGACGGAGAGTAAAAAACCATGAGCGTAATCCAACGGCACTCAGTTAATCTTCTTCAATCAGGTTTCCATCCATGTCATATCTTTCTTCCCCTACAAGCTCGCTTTCCAAACGGTAGGGATTCATGCGGTTGGCCTTGACCTTCTCCCTCTCCTTCTTTCCAAGGGCGACGCCATCGAAGTTTCTGGGCAGTACAGCGCCAGCACTGTAAAGATTTGTTAGCAAAGCTTGAATATATCAGAGATGAAGATTGCTAGACATACATTAAAAGTTCCACCTTGATATTCCGAGCTTTGTCTTTCAAAGATACTTGGTCGCGTGTCTCTGCGAAGACCCCCTTTCCTTTTTTCAATATCGTAGACCAACTGCAGCCATATTTGTCGATCAGGTTTATCAGCGTCTCAGTCTCGTCTATCGACCATCGCTGGCGTTGTTGTGGCCCGCCATGGACGCGATATCTCACCATGGCGGCTCTAGCTGTCTCATGGATGAATGGATAACTTGATGCAGGCACGCCATCAGCTGCCCTGGCACTGGATTGCAAGGCCTCATCTTGGAGTGTGCGCTGAACAGGTCCCTCATCCTGCGTTGCTGTCCCCTGAAGCTCTTGCGAATCTTCTCGCTCGGTTTGCGCCTCTTCACGCCTGCTTTCTTCGTGTCGACGCATAGCTGCAGTGGCCAACTCTTCCTCTGTCTCTTCCTGACGGTCGATCCGTGGCCGCTTTAGTGATGGCTGAGTACGTTGTAATTGGCTGCGATCCTGAACGGGAAGCACAGCTTGTTCTCGTCGCGATTGGTCAACAGGTCGAGGGTCTGTCTCGAAAGCTCCATCATCTTCAATTTCATACTCCGGATCTTGGCGGCGACGTTTCGCCCTACGCGTTGTGTGTGCCTCAATTTCACCTTCATCCCATAGAACGCGTTCAGCATTTGGCTGCCGATCGACAAATCTCAATCTCCTAACTTTTTGATCGTCCCGTGGAAGGATGGGTTGGTTCTCCTTGTGATTATATGTTTCACCTTCATAATGCAGAGACATTACCTCTTCTATTGATTTGTCGCCATCATCGGAAACTATGTCATCTTCGTCTTGCAACTGTTCTTCCATGACGCTCGCAACCGCTTCCGATACAGAGGCAAGCTTACTTCCAGCAGGCTTTTGTTTATTGGTTTGTGGTTCGGCCAATCGACTCAGTGGTGCTGCAGGATGTTGTTGATTAGAGGGAGGCGCTGAGGATTCGGGAGCGGCCTTCTTGAGAAGGGCCAGCAAGGATTTTGAAGAATTATAAAGACTAGCAACGTGTTAGTCTGCCTCAAATTATTGAAGTCTGCATAAGTTGAGACGCATTTGAAATGGACATTAGTCGGGATTAATAAAGTCTTTGGAATTGTTATAAGCACTAACCTTTTCCCTGCTGAAGCAGGAATTATAGTAGCAGCAGACAGTAGACCGCTTTTGCCCTTAGCTACCTCCGGTGGCGGCTGAGTGGGTTTTGGTGGCTCGTAATAGAGTTCAATCTGGCTGTCAAAGCCTTTAATCTTCTCAACAAGCAACCCCGTGATATTATCTACGCCTCCTTGCTTTTCAATGTTCTTTTTGATTTCGTCCAAGCGGAGTTGGCACCATTGCACAATGTTGGCCAGAAAGTTGGTCCAGGGAAATCTCTCATGTAGCTTGTCGAAATCAACATAGTCAATAATACCATTGCCTTCCACGTTGAAGGCTTCCCGAATTGACTCAACCCTCTTGAGAATTTCATCAGCTTGATAGTCAAGAACCTGTCCTTCACTCAAAGGCAATGCCTCCGCACTAATGCCTCCCATCTTCCGGCACTGCCCATTTCTAACTAAGTCTTCGTATGGTGTTAGGGACTCATTTCGTTGGGCAGGCGGTTCATAAAAGAGTGCTGCAAGCAGTTCATCCGGATCAAAGTTCATCTCATCCCGATAGACTTTGAAGATTGCTATGCTGGTCTGAGTACGGAGATCAAGTGCTAGTTTGAATGTGGGTTCAAGTAGAGCACTGCTACCGAATTTTGGATCGACTTCAAAGCCAGAAAGGAACGGAGTAGGAAAGACATCATCCACACGTTGAAGTAGGTACATAGTGCTTGGGTTGTCCCTTTGAGCAACGAGGAGTTCCTTGACGAATGCCGCAATATTGGCCGCGTGTAGTATCACATCTGGCCGGAAGTCCCCAGTGCCAGGCTCCAAATCGTTGAAGAGTTTCCGTAATATTAATGCAGGATCAATTAAGAGTTCACCACCATAGTTCTCCTTAGTGCTGTCGAAAGTCCTTTCCCTAAGGCGAAGTCTTTTTCCGCGTCCAGAGCCGGGCACTTGCAGCTCCCTGATAACCGTTTCTACGAACTCTGGTGAGGCCTTCGATGGGGCAAGCAAATCCAAGAGTTGGAATGCTTCACGACAGATGTCCGGAATAAGTTCCACAATCATGCCAGTATCAAGGTCTGCCATTTTCTGTTCAGATTGAGTTGTCAAAGCAGTAGTACCAGATAAATTCGACATGGCGCCAGGTGATCGTGTAACCTTTGCGCTATCATTCGCGGTTTCGTCCACCTGCTCTTGCTCCTCTGCCACCATTGACAAATCTGACATCAAGGGTGTTAGCAGGAGAGCCGTCATATCTGCGGGCAGTGTACTGACCTGCGGCTACTGGGACAGGCGCGCGCGCATTCTTGCGCCTACGACCACCCTTTCCATCGACGCTTGCGGCGCTCCCAACACTATCTGCACTCCCCTCACGTACCGCTTGCGAACGCTTTGGTTTCTTCGTTCGTATATCTGCTTCAGTTTCACCCAGCTCTCGACTTGCGCTTCTTGTCGTTCGACTCATAGGCTTAGTCGGACTTCGTGACTTGTTTACGCGTTTGCTGGGCTTCGTCGGCGAAGAAGCTTGCTCGCGCGAGGTAGATGATCGTGCCGCAGTTCGGCCGGCCATTTCGTCGCGGGAAGCCGAGTCTCGATTTCCTAAAGATATCTTCGCAATACCATATCATATGTTTCCGCAATTGCTCAAGAACAGACCATCTGGTCGCCGGCGTGAGCTCCCCAGGCTCGAGTGAATAGCTGGGTCAACATCAACATGAAGTGGTGCGGGCAAAAGTGACGCTGGGGCCACATACGCGTGATCACGGGATTTATGCGCTATGCTTTATTTGGAAGAGCTACAGAACTCTACATCTTTGACCCAAAACGGTCCAACGGCGATAGCAATGCATGAAGTGGACTAATAACAAATAGGATTTACGGACTATCATACTTAGTGCTGGCCTCTCCCTGTCATCCAGTCGAACACGTTGGGACCTGCCGCTTTCCCCATCGTTTCCAATATTCTCCTTACCAGGAACCGATCGCAACCCTGCTTAGCACGAACAGGGACGGAAGGCTGCGCTGCGCACCGGCTCATCCCTTCCTCAGAGAAACTTTCGTGACCGCCCTTTAACGACCCCAAGACCATCTTCACAACTTCTTGAGGAATGACAGGCGCCTGAAGAAGCCATATAGGCTGCTCAATTATAAAGGAGCCGTGACATCTAATTCTTTTCGAGCAAAGAAAGGGGTTTGGAAGAAGATCCTAATCACATCCCTTTTCCCGTCTGACACTTGTCACATATTCCAACATGAAGTTTCGACGGCGTCCATCGCCACTTCTCCTCCTCCTCATACCATCGCTCTCCTCTATACTCGTCTCTGCCACACCCGCGAGCGTCTCTTCTGATCTTTCAAAGGACAGAGAGGCACGAGAAGCGAACGTCCTCTCACCAACCGCGACGATACCGTTAGGACAACTTAGCCTCAAGCCAACATCAAAGGTTGATGTTGGAACGAAGGATGCACCAGTCGATGGAAAAGATGGGAAGCCTCATGCTGGCCCATTCGTTGACTATGAGAAGGACCGCAAGAAGCAGACGCCGGCTACGGAAGATGGAGAGCTTGTTACAAAGAAACCAACTACGTTGAAAGAGGCGGGAGACGAAAGATTCCCCGACGGAAGGCCTATACCCGAAGTCAATGATGGAGTGATGAACGATCCAACCCGAGAATTACCAAGACAAGGTACAACGGGAACGGAAGGCGGCGTCAGTGAAAAAGATAAAGCTCGAAAAGCACAAGAGGGTCAGACTGGCGAGAAGCTTGAGAAAAAGCCGGATTCACCAAAGGAAGCACCACCGTTACCGCATAGCGAGCAAGAGAAGATCAACAAGGGAGAAAAGGATGCAAGTAAGAAAAACAAAGGCAAAGACGATGATGTTGATGATGCATCTGAACTCCTAGGCCTTGAGGTGTGTTAAGGGATCATGCTAACAGATTATTAATGTTCTAACACTTCTCACAGAAACCAAGTGATCTACCAGAGAAGACACATGACATACCACACCCTGTACCGGACTCTGCCAATAAGGATCATCTGGATGTTCCCAAATCTGATACGAAGACAAGCATGCCTACGCCAGTCCTGGACGATGAGCCTGAAGGACTCATTCAACCGATGCACTCATATCTACTATCACTTACTATGATCCTCTTCTCCGAAATTGGTGACAAGACCTTTCTAATCGCTGCGCTGATGGCAATGAAGCACGACCGGCTTCTCGTGTTCTCCGCAGCGCTCTCTGCACTTGTCGCGATGACCGTACTTTCAGCGGTTCTCGGTCACGCAGTGCCCACACTTCTTCCAAAGCGATTCACAAATTTTCTTGCTGCAATATTATTTCTGGTTTTCGGCGCTAAGATGCTCAGAGAGGGTCTCGCAATGAGCCCAACCGAGGGAGTCGCCGCGGAAATGCAGGAGGTAGAAATGGAGCTTGAAGAGAAGGAACATCTTGCGCGACAGCAAGGCCGCCGACGCTCTTCAATATCACCATATGCGCTCGAAATGGGTCTTGGACAGACGCGGAGTGCCAGGAAGTCGAGATCAGGATCGCGTCTTCCATCACCGCCTCGAAGCCCCTCATCATCTCCTGATCGATCTTCGTCCCCTGCTCGCTCCACTTTCAAAAGCGTAATTACGGGACTGACGAATCTCCTTTCACTACTGCTCAGTCCGGCATGGGTCCAAACGTTCGTCATGACGTTCCTTGGAGAGTGGGGAGATCGCAGCCAAATTGCAACGATTGCTATGGCTGCAGGTCAAGATTACTGGTGGGTCACGGGCGGTGCAATTAGTGGTCATGCCGTCTGCACTGGTGTAGCCGTGATCGGTGGAAGAGCCATAGCAGGAAGAGTCAGTTTGAGAGTTGGTAAGTTATCCCGGTCTTCGGTGGCAAAATCAGTCACTAACGAAAACAGTGACTCTGGGCGGTGCAATTGCATTCCTCCTTTTTGGTGTGATCTATCTACTAGAAGCCATGTACTATCCATGAAACATAGGTGCAAGATTTCGACTATGTAACATATCTGAAACAGCAAAGCATTTCTTCACCGGCGTTTATTGGGAATATCTAGCAAGGCAGCTAGTCCTTCCTCCTGGATTCATCCGCACACCTTAAGCGGTGATGTGTGAATAGAGATCGAAGCATAGCATGGGATAAAGGGGCATGTGAATGTGGGTTTTGTGGGTTGGAAGCTATGATTAAGTCTGGGCGCATCCCTGAGACATGGACATGGCAAGGCAGGGTTACGGTTGTATATATAATGCTTAAACATTATTTAGTATCTAAGACGTTTGCGGGCGTCTCATATGTAGAACTCAATGGCCATGCTGGACTTTCTTTGATGCTGACTTTATCCACACTGACCAAACGGCATTGGCAAAGCAAAAGTAATCAAGGACATACCTGGATCAGAAGATCTTAATAGGGGGCCCACAAACTGCGATAATCGTTCATGGAAGCTCCTGGTGTCAGGCTGTCGATCACATTTAGATTTGTACAGCCGTAGAAACGGTTATGCTTACGTCTATACAGGCATGCCAACACCACAATCAAGACGACAAAAATAACTCCAGCGCTAATTAGGCCTATTTTGGCGCGAGTCGACAATCCAGCACTCTCAGCAGTGTTCATTGACTATAGGGTAGGCTGAAGGCATTGAAATTCGCAGTGCAAATGTCGTGCCCAGATGAAGCGGCATAGCTGTAGGTGGAGGCATTGGGACTGAAGATGCCGTGTATGGGCCTGTTCAGGACATTGAAGGTTGACGTTGGAATGATATTATGCAGGTGAGGCTTTTGTGCAAGACTTTAAAGTCAGACACCGTTTTCCGCGAGTCTAGCATCCACCTCAAAAATGGAACTATTAGTAGGGCGGTTAACTATATAGTTATTAGTAGTATTAAGCGTCTATTACAGTGGAATACATAAGGTAGCAGATAAATCGACTACATATAATACAATATGTCTAAGTACTGCGGTTCTGGCTGCTGAATCGCTGCCTCGACCGCTCGCTATCCTAAACCCCTGTAAACGCGAGACCAAATGCGGCACAGTAGTCCCAAGCCACAAAAAAGTGTCCCTAAACAAAACATCAATAGAATCCTCAATAGAATGCTGTATTTTGCTGCTTGCCTACTGATCTGATGATAATTCCTTTGGTGTTTTAGGCCAAAATGGATACCCGGCTTCTATTAAATGAGGACGGCGATATTGACGATGGTCTGGCCCAAACCCCACCTGTTCCATGGGCCAAGGATCCATTAAATCTGACCGCTAACGAGTGCCGGCTTCGACTATTGCACACCGAGATCAAAAGCAAAGCAGTGGTTCCATTTAACCCAAGTTTCAATACCTTACCACAAACCAATCCACCTCGACCATTCCAGGCACGCCTGCCGGAGCAGTTTAATCATACAACGCCTATACCAATCGACTTCTTTGGCCTGTTTTTGGTGATAATATTATGAAATCCTACTCTAAAACACTAACGCTAAAGCATCTGTAGAGGAAGCCCAGACCACTCGGTATGGGACTGGCCGACGATGGAAAATAGTGGATAAGCACGAGATCACAATTTGGCTGGGTTTAACTATTTATATTGGGCTCCACGGGAACTAGAGTATTAAGGATTTTTGGATTGTAGACGGTCATGCATATCATCGGCCAATGCAGTGTATATCTTATTAGTAATATACCCAGATTAAACGCTATTTCTATATCTCTACTCCTACAGACAAGGATCAGGTGTCACGAACTCAGTCAATAAGTGGCACAGGGACGCCAGCGAGTGGGCGAAGCCGACGCTATTGGTAGTTCTAATATACAAGAATCTAAAGCTAAGGAAGAAAGGAAGAAAAGGGAAACAGTAGTTTATATAGCCCCTTACGGGTCAAGTGTCGCTTACAGACCGCCCGTAACTGACAGAATTATACGCGATTAGATAAGTCACGTACATATAAAATTGGCAGCGGATGGCTTATCTTCAGGCTGTTATGCCTGCACTTCATTGATTGTATATATAACCCTGCATGATTGACTCCGGACGCTCCCCCATAAGTAGAGGTATCCCGGCTACCTGATTTATTAGGTAAGTACCCCATGATATCACCAGATTACGTAAGCACATCCTGACAGCAACCACTAGTTCAACTGACTATAGCTAACCGCACGTGACCCCGTCCATGTGGGCAGTTTTGGGTTGCAGCCAAGGCAGTTACGGGCCGTTGCCTAACTTGCGGTCCGTAACACAAACGCGTTGTTAATCCGCCCTAAGGCTGCTTGCACTGCTTCTAAGGCTCTCTCCTTGACAAGATAGGCAGTGATTGTTTTAATGCCTACCTCTATATCGGTCTGCAAGCACTCGGTAGGTTTGAATAGGGTTGTACGGCTAGTGCTAGTAGTGTTGTCGCTGAACGACGCGTCGCTGGGCTAACTTCCCCTAGGGCTCTACTAGCTCGACGGTAGCGTTTCCTCAGCTAGGGCTGGTCGAGCAGCCATCATATGATCTGCTCGTACGATTTAAGGTTTGTAAAGCTCGGTATTAGATTCTGGTGTGTGCGGAAGTTTTTTTTGGGAAACTAAAAGTATAATTATTTTAGTTAGTCCTTTTAAAGGGTTTTAGTTTATAATAACCCAATTTGCCGGCATGATTCTGATGGTTTCAATGCAAGTAAAACTGTTATAAGGGTGTTAAGTAATAGTAAGGTTCCGAGTAGGTTGTCGTTAGTTTGATGGGGTCGGACAGCAACCCACAGACCTGATAACCTTAGAACTTAGGCTGGCAACTCGCCTCACTTCACTCCTTGCTCCGACCGCCTCATAGCTGCAAGCCGACTCCCTCCGTAGACCTAGAACCTTACGATAATTACCAATCGATAAATGCCTCAGCCCTTACCAGCTGAGCATTTCTACAGCTTTCCCCGCCTCTTTCACTGGAAGAGCATCTTATTTGACCCATATTATCGTTGGTGAACCTTTTACGCCTCAAAATGCATGGGCTGCAGCCATCATCGAGCTGGGGAGACATTTATGGTAACCGAAATGCACTTACAAGTGGGGGCCAGCCGCACGGGTTACCATCCGACGAGCTTTGCTTGAATCATGTAGCTCTTCCACAATCGCTCCAGGCTTCATAAGGAAGCTGCGCCATCAAATATTTGAGTTTGGTTCGTTCAGCGACGTATTTGGGCTCAAACGCTGAGGCTTAGATTCTATCCTTGCAGACCACACACAATGGGGATCCAACAACTGGAAACGTAAGAACCCTTCCTTCCTGCCTCGTTCTATCGCGTTTCTCCTTCCCTTAATATAACTTTATGAAGCTTTCCTGACACTCTGTCAGATTAGACGACCTTCATGAAAAAGTACTCCATGCCAAAAACGACAAAACTTTGGTCCTTCATCCTTTCATGCAGGGTTTGTCGTCGAACCACTTTGTACCACAGATCGAAAGGTGAATTAATCCCACTCACTGGTATCTTCATATGTAATGATTAGGATATTAGCATCTCCAATGCCAACTCGGACCTTTGCTGCTTTGGGCTGGATATGGGAAAAGTGAAGGATGCATATAAGGAGCTGGGCATTCAGGGGCTACCAACCGTTATGCTCTTTAAGAATGGCGAAAAGACTGGCGAGGTAATCGGTTGCGTTGACCCGAAGCGCATACAGGTTGTGCTTGCGAGATCTATGCCTGGTTTGAAGATCCCCGAGACCACCACCACCACCACCACCACAGCAGCAAGTCCGA